>Ga0209672_100722_pt1 | contig 16294 bp, 14 predicted proteins | sample AraplaCol_mMS_r2_FD_184273 | JGI IMG/M metagenome (GOLD analysis project Ga0209672, IMG submission 184273) | Arabidopsis root microbial communities from North Carolina, USA - plate scrape CL_Col_mMS_r2 (SPAdes) (version 2) | ecosystem: Host-associated > Plants > Roots > Endosphere | place: USA...
GCAATCCCAGGCGGGTTGTGCTGATAACGGCTAAGTATCATCGCGACCGTCGCGGCCGTTGAGTTCGTGCAATATTGTTGGCAGGTGCGCACGAATCTGTTGTCTCGCTTGTGCGTCGTATAAGACGCGAACCTGCTCGTCGCGACGCACGCCAAAGAGGATGGCTACGGTGAGGAGTGCGCAAGCCGACCTATCGCCTGGGACCGTCGATTCGGCCCGTCTCAATACATCTGGATCGACCGGCGGCGTAGCCATTGCGTCGGCTTGCCGCGCGATAGCCCTCAACAATTCTTGATCGAGTGAATGAGCGATTCCCAGGCGCGCTATCGCATCATCGGCGGATTCCCTTCTTTGCGAGACAGCGTCGCACGCACCGGTCATCACCTCCAGCTCGGCGCGCGCTGCCGGTTCGGATCGGTCGCCGCTGCGAAGCGTATCGAACAAGAGCAGATGGTCCATCGGATGACGAATCCCATGTTCTTCGGCTGCCGCGTCCAGCGCGTGATCGACACTGTTCGAATCGCGACCGTTACCACTTGTTGTCAACGAGCGATGGAAGGTCTCGTGCGCAGAGACAATCGCACTGAATGGTGCGCGTGGCGTATTCCACAGCTCGTCGAGCGCCGCTGTTGTTAAACCCGCAAGGTACATCGCGAGTTGCTGGGCAGAATAGTCGTCTCTTCCGCTTCCATCGGCCGTTTGCCCGGCATTGGCTTTTCTCGCAGTAAGGCGACCCAAAGCCGGTTGGTCGGAGGAGCGCGAACCACCCGCGTCGGGCGCAGCGTCTGAGTGGCCAGGCGGTAACCAACCGCCGTTTGGTGCTCCGGGTAGGGGCCCGTTGATGCTAGTCATGACTGGCGTTCCTTGGCATGATGAATATGCAGTCTAATGAAGACTGGGCAGCGTTTGCCGCACGTGTGCGAAGGGGGCGGTCGGATGCCGAACCGGACCGCCTCTATCGCAGAGGCGTAGCGTCGAGCGAGCCGGAAAACAAAAAGGGACGACGAACCGTCGATTCTTTTTGGAACACCTGATGAGGATGACGCCGAGCAGTTCGTCGGTGCGGGCGAGCAGGCCCTGCGTTGTCTTGGCGCCGAATGCGCCTTTATTGGCAGGTGTTTGAAGCGATGGCGATTGAGCGCCATCATCGCCGTTTCCGGGATCGAGAAGAAGCCGGAAAAGAATAGGAGAACGAAGAGGTCCGTCAGCGAGTAACGCTGACCGCCGACGGGGCGATGGATGCCTCCTAGGTCCGCTAGCGCAGAGTTGATGCCTGCCTTGACGGGATCGGTCGCGGCCGAATGTGGTGCGGTCGGCGCAAAAGGCTCGGCACCGGCGTATTCAGCGCCCAAGTGCCGCACGCTCGGATCCCGTTGTCGTCAACTGTATTCCCCTCGCCTGCGCCTGAGCGTAAGACAGAAATTACGCGGCGGCGGCACTGCTGAAGTCGGCGAGCTGTGCATCCAGCGCACGTATGAAAGCAGGTCGCGAGGTACAGCGGTCCAGATATGCAACGAGGCGCGGGTCAAGTTTCGATGTGTCTGAATGGAAACGCAACACCGTCGCCATGATCAGATCGCCGGCGGTGAAGTGCTCGCCATCCAGGAAAGGTTTGTCACCAAGCCGTTTGGCCAGAGCATCGAGCTTCTTGTTCATGAATTCGATCGCGCCCGGTCTGCGCAATTTGGCCCATTCCTCATTCGGGTAGAGGTTGTCGATCACGAAGACATTCCAAACGGCGGGCTCGACCGAATTGAGCGCCGCGATCAGCCACTGGACAGCGCGGGCGCGTTGCGCGGAGTCCCGAGGCAGAAGTACCTCCGAACGCTCCGCGAGATGAAGAACGATTGCACCCGACTCGAACAGCACAAACCCGTCCTCCTCGAAGATCGGCACCTGCCCGAACGGCTGCAAGGCCCGATATTCGGGCTTGTTCTGATCCCCTTGACCGAGCAGGCGGACCTTATAGGGAAGGCGCGCTTCCTCGAGCGCCCAGCGGACGCGCAAATCGCGAACCAAGCCCTTGGCAACGTCTGGAACCTGGCTGAAGGCAGAGAGGGTGATCATTGGTATTGCTCCCATTCATTTAGTCGGAAATATGGCTCTGCAGATGCCCCGCCCGTGGACGGCGGCCTTCCACAGGCGCTATTTAAGACCGGCCGATCGATGAAATGGGAGTAACAAAGGTGACGGGATTTCCGGGGTACCCCGCATGACGCAAATTGGCCCAGCTGTTGATTTGCGCTGAATTCCCGCTCGTCCGCAAGTTGTGGAAAGTTTGCATCGCGCGTGAGCAGCGATTCGACACGCGAGTACGAAGCAGCTTGAAAGGGGGCAGCCGGAAACAAAAAAGCCCAGCATCGGCTGGGCTTGATGTCCTTGAATTTCAAGGAAGGAATTCTGGTCGGGGTGAGAGGATTCGAACCTCCGGCCTCTACGTCCCGAACGTAGCGCTCTACCAGGCTAAGCTACACCCCGAATTGGACTACTCAAGCAAATCAGTCGCGTTCAGGACTGCCTCGCCGTTGAGTAAGAACATAATTCTAGCAGGCTTTCCTTGTAAAGGGAATCGGGGAAGCAGGAAATCGCCGCAGCCGCTGCCTGCGCTTCACGCTTCGCGCATTCGAGCGTGTGGTCGAGTGCGCCCGAGCGAGTGATCGCATCGAAGATCGTCTCGAATCGATCGGTGCCGCCTTGCTCGATTGCTTGGCGGGCAAGCGCCGACTGCTCGGGCGTGCCGCGCTCAATCAGATAGATGAGCGGCAGCGTCGGCTTGCCTTCGCGCAAGTCGTCGCCAGCGTTCTTGCCCATCGATTCGGCCGTGCCCGTGTAGTCGAGCCAGTCATCCATGATCTGGAAAGCCGTGCCGATGCGGCGCCCGAACTCGGCCGCCGCCGCTTCCGTCGTGGCGTCCGCGCCCGCGAGCACGGCACCGAGTTGGGCCGCCGCCTCGAACAGCTTGGCCGTCTTGTAGCGAATGACCTGCATGTACCGGCTTTCGTCGACGTCGGCATCATGCATGTTGAGCAACTGCAGTACTTCGCCTTCGGAAATGATGTTCGTCGCTTCCGAGAGAATTTCCATCACACGCATCTTGCCCAGGCCGACCATCATCTGGAACGAGCGCGAATACAGGAAGTCCCCGACGAGCACGCTGGCCGCATTGCCGAACAGCGCATTGGCCGTTTTGCGGCCGCGGCGCAGGTCCGATTCGTCGACGACATCGTCATGCAGCAGCGTGGCCGTATGGATGAATTCGACGACGGCCGCCAGTTCGTGCCGGTAGCCCGTGGTGTCGCCGAGCGCGCGCGCGACGAGCAGCAACAACGCCGGACGCAGCCGCTTGCCGCCCGCGCCGATGATGTATTCCGAGATCTGGTTGATCAACAACACCTCGGAAGCCAAACGTTGCCGAATGACGCGATTGACCTGCTCCATATCTTCGGTGATCGGGGCAAGCAGGTTGGCTGCGCTGGGAGTGGAGGTGGCGGTCGACGACATGATGAGAAAAATGGGTAGTGCCGCGGATTATAAAGGGTTATCCACGCTTCCGAGACGCATGCGACGTGCGCGCCGCACGCAAATCGAGCCGCGCGTCGCCGTCTTTGGGGCCGCATCCGGATCGCATCGTGTCCGGAAGGGAATCCGCCGCGGGTGGCAAGGCGTCAGCCGGCGCTTGCGGGAAGTTTTGACCTCGCAGCTAACCCCATGTATAATCACGCGTTTTCACGCGCGGTGCGTGAAGAGCAAAGCAGTTGTATTGGTGACGTCCCGGGCAGGAGTCTGACGTGTTCGGGCGGGTACTGGCGATGGGACCGATACAGCAGCGGAATACAGAGTGAGGTTATCAATGTACGCGGTCATAAAAACCGGTGGCAAGCAGTACAAGGTTGCCGTCGGCGAAAAATTGAAAGTAGAACAGATACCGGCAGACATTGACGCTGAAATCACGCTGGACCAGGTGCTCGCAGTGGGCGAAGGTGAATCGATCAAGTTCGGTTCGCCGCTGGTCAGTGGGGCTTCCGTCAAGGCTACCGTCGTATCGCACGGTCGGCATCCGAAAGTGACCATCTTCAAGATGCGTCGCCGGAAGCACTACCAGAAGCACGCTGGCCACCGCCAGAATTACACCGAACTGCGCATTGACGCGATCAACGCGTAAGCGCACCGGTCAAGGAGCAATCAGATGGCACACAAGAAAGCAGGCGGGTCTTCCCGCAACGGGCGCGACTCCGAGTCGAAGCGCCTCGGTGTGAAGGTGTATGGCGGCCAGGCGATCAACGCGGGCGGCATCATCGTTCGCCAGCGCGGCACGCGTATGCACCCGGGCGACAATGTCGGTCTCGGCAAGGACCATACGCTTTTCGCGTTGGTCGACGGCCACGTCAAGTTCACGACGAAAGGCGCAGACAAGAAGCACACGGTCAACGTCATCCCGGCAGCGGTCTGAGTTCGATCGGACACGGGTGCGATAAACCGAGAAAGGCCCCGCGATAGAGCGGGGCTTTTTTGTTTTACGGCCCCAGTTAGCGCTTCAGCGCTTACTGGGGCCCAATGCAGAGCAACGGCCCGAGTTAGCGCTTTAGCGCTTACTGGGGCCCAATGCAGAGCAACGGCCCCAGTTAGCGCTCACTGGCGCCCAATACAAAGCGGGCGGCAATCCCTGGACAGCAGCGTCCCTGTTCCGGGGATATGGCGTCGGTCGGCTTGGTCATCGTGGGCCGGCGCGGCACAATATCGAAAACACGAGCGGAGCATCAGATGAAGTTCATTGACGAAGCGCGGATCGAGGTGATCGCCGGCGATGGCGGCGACGGCAGCGCATCGATGCGCCGCGAGAAATTCGTCCCGTTCGGCGGCCCTGATGGTGGGGACGGCGGCCGCGGCGGCAGCGTTTATGCGATCGCGGACCGCAATATCAACACGCTCATCGACTACCGTTACGCGAAGAAGCACCAGGCGCGCAATGGCGAGAACGGGCGCGGTTCCGATTGTTATGGCAAGGGCGGCGACGACATCGTCCTGCGCATGCCGGTGGGCACGGTCATTACCGATCAAGAGACGGGCGAGCTCATCGCGGACCTGACCGAGCACGAGCAGACTGTGCTCGTCGCGCAAGGCGGGGCGGGCGGGCTCGGCAATCTCCACTTCAAATCGAGCACCAATCGCGCGCCGCGCCAAAAGACGGACGGCAAGCCCGGCGAGCGGCGCATGTTGCGGCTCGAACTGAAGGTGCTGGCCGACGTGGGCTTGCTGGGCATGCCGAACGCCGGCAAGTCGACATTCATTTCTTCCGTATCGAACGCTCGACCGAAGATCGCCGACTATCCGTTCACGACGCTCGCACCGAATCTCGGTGTGGTGCGGGTCGGCCCCAGCAAGAGCTTCGTGATTGCCGACATTCCCGGCTTGATCGAGGGCGCGGCGGAGGGTGCGGGCCTCGGCCATCAGTTTTTGCGTCACCTGCAGCGCACGGGCTTGCTGCTGCACCTCGTCGATCTCGCACCTTTCGACGAAAGCGTCGACCCTGTCGCCGAGGCACGTGCGATCGTGGGCGAGTTGCGCAAGTACGACGAAGCGCTCTTTCAAAAGCCGCGTTGGCTCGTGCTCAACAAGCTCGATATGGTGCCTGAGGAGGAACGGCGGGCTCGCGTGGCGGATTTTCTCGCGCGTTTCGAATGGACCGGTCCGGTCTTCGAAATTTCGGCGCTCACGGGACTCGGCTGCGAAAATCTTTGCTACGCCATCTACGATTACCTCACCGAGCATTCGGACGCGCATCGCGCGGAGCAAGCCGAAGATCTCGCAGCGGACGTACGGTTTCGCGCCGGACCTTCATCGACCGAACCTGAGGGCGGCGCGCCCAGCGCGTAGCGGCTGCGCTGCCGGTCCGCCTCACCTGCGTCATCAATGGGAGACTTTCGCACGATGCGCTCTGTCATCGCCGATTCGAAACGCCTCGTAGTCAAAGTGGGCTCCAGCCTCGTCACCAATGACGGGAGGGGGCTCGATCAGACCGCAATCGGGCGCTGGGCTGCGCAGATCGCGCAGCTGCGTGGGCTCGGCAAAGAAGTCGTGCTCGTGAGCTCGGGCGCTATTGCGGAGGGGATGCAACGTCTCGGTTGGGCCAAGCGCCCGCGCGAAATCGATGAGCTTCAGGCGGCTGCCGCGGTCGGCCAAATGGGACTCGCGCAGGTCTACGAAAGTCGGTTTGCCGAGCACGGCATCCGGACCGCGCAGATCCTGCTCACGCATGCCGATCTCGCCGACCGAGAGCGGTATCTCAACGCCCGCTCGACCCTGCTCACGCTGCTCGCGCTCGGGGTGGTTCCGATCATCAACGAGAACGACACCGTCGTCACCGACGAAATCAAGTTCGGCGACAACGACACACTCGGGGCGCTCGTCGCGAATTTGATCGAGGGCGATGCGCTCATCATCCTCACCGATCAGCTTGGACTGTTTACGGCTGACCCACGCAAGGACCCGGCCGCACAGCTCGTGCGCGAGGCCGATGCCGGCGCGCCGGAGTTGGAAGCGATGGCGGGCGGGGCGGGCTCGAGCATTGGCCGCGGCGGCATGCTGACCAAGATTCTCGCGGCCAAACGGGCAGCCGGCAGCGGTGCCGATACCGTCATTGCCAGTGGCCGCGAGACCGACGTGCTCGTGCGGCTTGCCGCGGGCGAGGCGATCGGCACGCAGCTCGTGGCGCGCACGGCCCGGCTCGCCGCACGCAAGCAGTGGATGGCGGATCATCTGCAAGTGCGCGGCCATGTCGTCATTGACGACGGCGCAGTGGAAAAGCTGACCGCCGGTGGCAAGAGTCTGCTGCCGATCGGCATCGTCGACGTGCGCGGCGCGTTTGCGCGCGGCGAGGTGATTGCGTGCCTGAATGGGGACGGACGCGAGATCGCGCGCGGTATCACCAACTACAGCAGCGCGGAAGCGAAGCTGATTCACCGCAAAGCGAGTTCGGAGATCGAATCGATCCTCGGCTACATGCTCGAGCCTGAACTGATTCACCGCGACAATCTGGTGCTGGTCTAGTACGAGACCGGAGACTCCTGATCGCGATTCACGCCGCCGCAAGGCGGCGGTTCGAAGTCAATGAATCAGCGAAGCGGCCGTGCGCCCGTAGCGGATATTGGTGACGATGGTCTTCGAAGACCCCACCGGAATTTTGTTCGCGCAGAAATAGTCTTTATAAAGCGCGGCCTGATAGGCGTTGAGATCGCCGTTTTCGATACGCCGCCAGCGCGTGGCAACGCTGCTGTCCCAGCCATTGTGTTCCGCGTTGAGCCCCGCGTATTGCCGCCACTCGTAATTGTCGCAGCGGATGCCTTCATAGTTGATGTTCTGCGCGCCCGAGGGGCTCGTGACCACAACGGTGTAACGCACGACACCATCCGAGCCGACATCGATCGATTTAGCGTCGACAGCAAAATGCAGCGGCGTGTTTTGCGAGACCTCGAAAGGCAGCAAATTGGCGGCTTGCGGCAATGGCGGCAGCGCGTCGAGCTTGTTCTCGGTCCACTTCGAATGGCGTTCGAGCAGATACGTGAAGGTGCTGTCGTCCTTGTCCGAGCTCTCGGACGGGGACTTGGCGGGGGTATGCGAGCAGCCGGCCAGCGTGGCACAGGCGGCCAGCGCGGCCACGGCGAGAGTCGTCGCTTTCAATATGGGTTCCTCGAAAAACGGGCGCAATGATTCGGAGAACCGAATAATAGCGCCCGTTTACAGCTTTTCGTCGATTCCCCCGCTGCAGCTACTCGGGGGCAATGACGGCAGTCGGGTTCGATGGGCAGGGGAGGTCGGCCGACGCATCGACGGTCGCTTCGATCACGACGACGCCCGCGCCTGTCGTCAACACCGCGGTGAGGGCCGGTGTCGATTCGGGTTCGGAGCACGGGTGCGCATGTTTCAATGGCCCGTTCTTGCCGCGCGGTTTGTCATGCCTTGGCGCGGGGCGACGCAAAAACCGCGACAATTCGGTCAACGCCAACTGGTAAACATCCCGCTTGAACTCGATGACGGCATCGAGCGGCACCCAGTATTCGTTCCAACGCCAGGCATCGAATTCCGGATGGTCGGTGGCGCGCAGGCAGATATCGCAATCGCGGCCGACCATGCGGAGCAAGAACCAGATCTGCTTCTGGCCGCGATAGTGCCCGCGTACTTCGCGCTTGATGAACTTGTCCGGCACCTCATAACGCAGCCAGTCGCGCGTGCGACCAATGATTTTGACGTGCTCCGGACGCAGGCCGGTTTCTTCGTGTAACTCCCGATACATCGCTTGCAAGGGCGTCTCACCATACTTGATGCCGCCTTGCGGAAACTGCCAGGAATGTTCACGCAGCCGCTTGCCCCAAAACACCTCGTTGTGCGCGTTCAAGAGGATGATGCCGACGTTCGGGCGAAAGCCTTCGCGATCCAGCATACAACCACCTTCGAATCCTTTAAAATTGCTTTGATTATAAACAGATAACGAGTCTTCCGCATCGGCAAGTACCAGCAGGGGTCGGACGTTTGCAAGGCTTACCGCCTTGCCCGTTCGGGCCATGCGCTGGGCCAATCGCCGTGCGGGCACGGGCAGGCGGCTCGCGCGCGGCGCGACAGTCCCTGGCCGGCCCCGAATCCGCTCGTTCCCTTCTTTCGGCGGCCCGCCTTGGGCCGCCGCTTTTGGAAAACCTGAATGAAAGCGTCCCGTTTTTTTATCGGCACCCTGAAGGAAGCTCCGGCCGACGCGGAAGTCGTCAGCCACAAATTGATGGTCCGCGCGGGCATGATCCGGCGCGTAGCCGGCGGCATTTACAGCTATCTGCCCGTTGGCCTGCGCTCGATCCGCAAGGTAGAGGCCATCGTGCGGGAGGAAATGAACCGCGCCGGCGCGCTCGAGTTGCTGATGCCGGCTGTTCAACCCGCCGAGCTTTGGCAGGAGTCGGGGCGCTGGAAACAGTACGGGCCGGAACTGCTGCGCTTCAAGGACCGAAAAGACGGGGACTTCGTGATGGGGCCGACTCACGAAGAGGTGGTAACCGATATCGCGCGCAATCAGATCAAGAGCTATCGGCAACTGCCCGTGAACTTCTATCAGGTCCAGACGAAGTTCCGTGACGAGATTCGTCCCCGCTTCGGCGTGATGCGCGGGCGCGAGTTCACGATGAAAGACGCCTATTCGTTCGATAAGGACCAGGCCGGCCTCGACGAGTCCTATCGCAAGATGTACGAAGCATATGTGCGCATTTTCAAGCGCATCGGCCTCGAGTTTCGCGCGGTTGCCGCCGATAGCGGTGCGATTGGCGGCAACAAGTCGCAAGAGTTCCATGTGATCGCCTCGACGGGCGAAGACGACATCGCCTACTGTCCGAATTCCGATTTCGCCGCGAACGTCGAAGCGGCCGAGGCGTTGCCGCTCATCGCCGAGCGCGCCGCCCCCCGCGAGACGATGACCAAAACGGCCACGCCCGGAAAGGCGAAATGCGAGGCGGTGGCGGAGTTGCTTGGCATCCCGCTCGAGCGGACGATCAAGTCGATCGTGCTGGCAACCGAGAACGAAGGCGCCGAACCGACGATCTGGCTGCTGATGCTGCGCGGCGATCACGATCTCAACGAGATCAAGACGGGCAAACTGCCCGGGCTCAAGGATTTCCGTTTCGCGACCGAAGAGGAAATCGTTCAGTGGTTCGGCACGCCGCCCGGCTACCTGGGTCCCATCGGAACGAAAAAGCCCGTCAAAGTCATTGCGGATCGCACCGTTGCGCGGATGAGCGATTTCGTCGTCGGGTCCAACGAGATCGACTACCACACGACCGGCGTCAACTGGGGGCGTGATCTTCCCGAGCCCGAGGTGGCCGATATTCGCAACGTCAAGCCGGGCGACCCGTCGCCCGACGGCCGCGGCACGCTCGAAATCTGCCGCGGTATCGAGGTGGGCCACGTTTTCCAGCTCGGCACCAAGTATTCCGACGCTATGGGAGCGACGTTCCTCGACGAGACCGGCAAGCCGCAATCGATGGTAATGGGCTGCTATGGCATCGGCATCACGCGGATACTCGGCGCGGCGATCGAGCAGAACAACGACGAGCGCGGCATCATTTGGCCCGAGGCCATTGCGCCGTTCGAAGTCGTGCTCTGCCCGATGGGCTATGAGCGCAGCGAGATGGTGCGCGAGGCGGCAGACAAGCTCTACGCGCAACTGACCGAAGCCGGTGTGGACGTGATTCTCGACGACCGCGGCGAGCGGCCCGGCGTCATGTTTGCCGATTGGGAACTCGTTGGCGTGCCGCACCGTCTCGTCATTGGCGAGCGCGGCCTCAAAGACGGCAAGATCGAATATCAGGGGCGGCGCGACACCGAACCCACGCTCGTGCCCATCGACGAAGCGGCGGCATTCGCTACCGCTCGCATTCGGGCGGCGATGACGATTTGACGATGAGAGCGCGGGCCACAAGGCCCGCATTCGCCGCGCGGTGGCCGGCGCAAGCGCAGCCCGCTGCTACGCGCCCGGCGTCAGCGCACGAATGGCCGGCAGGTTGCGCCAGTAGCCGCGTGCATCCATGCCGCAGCCGAATACGTACCGATCGGGCACCTTGAACCCGCAGAAGTCGGGATAAAGGGGCTTGCTCTTTTGCAGCACCTTCTCGCACAGCACCGCGCTCAGGAACCGTTTCGCCCCCATCGCCAGGATGCGATCGCGGATCGCGGCCATGGTCTCGCCCTCATCGAGGATGTCGTCGAGCACGAGCACGACGCGGTCCTTGACCGATTCGGCCGGTGCGACGCGCCACTGCATCTCGGCGCTGCCCTGCGTGGTGTTGCGGTAGCGCGTGAGGTGGATGTAATCGAATTCGAGCGGGAAGTCGAGGTGCGGCAGCAGCATCCCGGTAAAGACCGCGGCGCCGCCCATCACCGATAGCACGAGCGGGAAATCGTCACTCATCTGGGCCCGCATCTCCTGGGCCATGCGCGTGATCGAGGCACTCACCTCGGCGGCTGAGACGATTTCTTCGGAGTGGCTGAAGATATGGAAGGCTTCTTCGCGATTCATGATGGCGTCGAACGAGCGGTGTCTGTCATCTATATATATATAGTGCGGCACGGCGGCGTGTGCCACCTGCCGGCCGGTAGCGCGGCGCTTAGCGCATACCCGGCAGCATACCCTTCATGCCGCGCATCATCTTCTGCAGGTTGCCGCCTTTGAGCTTTTTCATCATCGTGCGCATTTGCTCGTACTGATTCAGCATGCGGTTGACCTCTTGCACCTGGACGCCCGCGCCCGCGGCGATGCGACGTTTGCGCGTGGCCTTGATCAGTTCGGGCTTGGCGCGCTCGCGCGGGGTCATCGAATTGATGATGCCTTCCATGCGCCGCATCTGTTTTTCGGCCTGGCTCATGTCCGCGCCGGCGGCCGCTTGCTGGAATTGGGCCGGCAGTTTGTCCATGAGTGTCGAGAGACCGCCCATGTTCTTCATCTGCGAAAGCTGCGCGCGGAAATCGTTGAGATCGAAATCGCCGCCTTTTTTGACCTTGTCCGCGAGTTTCTGGGCGGCTTTGACGTCGACGTTGCGCTGCGCCTCTTCCACGAGCGCAAGAATGTCGCCCATACCGAGGATCCGGTTCGCCATCCGGTCCGGGTAGAAAATCTCGAGGCCGTCGAGCTTCTCGGCCACGCCGACGAACTTGATCGGCTTGCCCGTGATGTGGCGTACCGACAGCGCGGCGCCGCCGCGCGAATCGCCGTCCAGCTTGGTGAGCACGACGCCTGTGAGTGGCAGCGCGTCGTTGAAGGCCTTCGCGGTGTTGACCGCGTCCTGGCCCAACATCGCATCGACGACGAAAAGCGTTTCGGCGGGCTTGAGCGTGGCGTGCAATGCGGAGATTTCCTGCATCATCGCTTCGTCGATGCCGAGGCGGCCCGCCGTATCGACGATCAGGACGTCGTGATAGTGGCGCTTTGCCCAATCGACGGCGGCGAGCGCGATATCGACCGGCTTTTGATCCGGCTGGGAGGGAAAGAACTCGGCGCCGACTTGCTCGGTGACCGTTTTCAGCTGGGCGATGGCAGCCGGTCGGTAGACGTCGCACGACACGGTCAGCACTTTCTTCTTGTACTGCTCGCGCAACAGCTTGGCGAGCTTGCCGACGGTCGTCGTTTTGCCCGCGCCTTGCAGGCCGGCCATCAGGATCACGGCCGGCGGTGCGACGGCGAGATTGAGTTCCACCGCCTGGCCTGCGTAATCGCCGCCGATGATGGCGGTGAGCTCGCGCTGCACTACGCCGACCAACGCCTGGCCCGGCGACAGGCTGCCGAGCACTTCCTCGCCGAGCGCCTTTTCTTTCACTTTGGCGACGAAATCGCGCACGACGGGCAACGCGACGTCGGCTTCGAGCAGCGCAAGGCGCACCTCGCGCAGCATGTCCTGCGTATTGGCTTCGGTGAGGCGGGCTTCACCGCGCAGCGTCTTGACGACGCGCGCCATCCGTTGAGTGAGAGTGTCGAGCATGGGAAGCGGGAAAACGGAACGTGAACGGTGCGAACGGGCCGAGCCGGCTCGCACGCTAGTGTAAACTGCGGAACATGGACATTGTACTGTATGCCCTCACCGCACTTCTCTACGGCGGCCTCGCCGTAGCGGGCTGGCGCGCTTACCGCACGGTTGCGGCAGGCGGGCGCAGCGGCGCTCCTGCAATGTTCGCGAGCGTGCCACGCGTCGAAGCGGCTTCGCCTCGGCCCCCGGCATCGGGCATGACGTCGATGGAGCGTGGCCTGCTTTGCGTCGCGCTCATGCTGCACGGCGTATTGCTGCACACCACGATTTTTCCGCGCGATGCGATGGTGTTCGGCTTTGCATTCGCGCTGTCGGCGATGTTCTGGCTCGGCGCCGGGATCTATTGGATCGAGAGCTTCTTTTTTCCGCTCGACGGGCTGCGCCTGCTCGTGTTGCCGCTGGCTGCCGCCGCCTCGCTGCTGCCGCTTTTTTTCGGCGGCGTGCGCGTGCTGCCGTATGCCGCCGCGCCGCTATTCAAGCTGCACTTCATCATCGCGAATGTCGCCTATGGCCTCTTCGCGATCGCGGCGCTCCATGCTGTGCTGATGCTCGTTGCCGAGCGGCGGCTGCATGCTTTGCGCGGCTCAATCGAACGGCACGCGGCCGGCAGCTGGCTGGCGAGCTGGCTCGACACGTTGCCGGCGCTGCTGACGCTCGAGAAACTGTTGTTCCGGCTCATCGCGGCGGGATTCGTCCTGCTGACGCTGACGCTGCTCTCGGGCATCCTTTTCAGCGAGCAACTCATCGACCGCGCACTGACGCTCGATCACAAGACCGTCTTCGCGTTGCTCTCATGGGTGATGTTCGGGGCGCTTTTGACAGCGCGGCGTGTTTCGGGATGGCGGGGGCGCGCTGCGTTGCGATGGGTACTGGCGTCATTCGCGGCTTTGCTGCTCGCCTATGTCGGCAGCCGTTTCGTCTTCGAGGTGCTTTTGCATCGCCCGGTGGTCTGATCGATGCGACAACTCTTACTTCTCATTCTCTTCGTGCTGGCAGCGCGCTGGCTCGTCAAACTGCAACGGGCCGGACAACCTCGCGCCAAGGCGCGCGCGGGTGCGGATCGTGCGGCGTCCGCCGCGCGTGGTGCGCGGTCCGCCAACACGCCATCGCTTGCTGAACCGGTCGTGCGGTGCGCGGCTTGCGGCGTGCACGCGCCGAGGAGCGAATCGGTCCTGGTCGGTCAGCAGTATTTTTGCTGCGCCGAACATGCCCGTCCCCACGCGGCGCGGGCAGCGGGGACGCAGTGAACGCCCACGCCGGTGAGCGTCTGGCCGTCGATGCCGACGGCTGGGTCAGCGCGGCCCACATCTCGCCGTCGCCGAACTGCGAGGCGCGGCCCGAAGGTGTCGCGCCCACGCTCATCGTCATCCATAACATCAGCCTGCCGCCGGGCGAGTTCGGCGGTAGCGCCATCGCCGAGCTGTTTCAGAACCGGCTCGAGTGCTCGGCGCATCCCTACTTCGATGAGCATCTGCGGGGGCTGCGCGTCTCGTCGCATTTCCTGATCAGGCGCGACGGCACGCTCGAACAGTTCGTATCCTGCGATGCGCGCGCGTGGCATGCCGGGGCGTCCGATTTTTTCGGGCGGCCGCGCTGCAACGATTTTTCAATCGGCATCGAGCTGGAGGGTACGGACGACCTTTGCTTCGAGCCGCCGCAATACGGCACGCTTGCCGAGCTCGTGAACGCGCTGAGAGCGCGCTATCCCATCGATGCGCTGGCGGGTCATGCCGATATCGCGCCCGGACGCAAGACCGATCCGGGCCCGCATTTCGACTGGAACCGGCTCGCGCGCGACACCGGGCTCGACGATCGGTATTTCCCCTACCGGCATCGCTGAGCGTGTGCGGGAACGGATCGTCCAATGCCGCTGAAACCCGCGCCCCTCTTGCGTTTTGCGTAAGCCCTTGCCCTGTCTCGAATAATTAAAAGTCAAGGGCCGCAAGCCAAATAAACCTTTTTGAGTTGGCCCATCGGTCTACTATACTTGGTGTGGTCGACGCTCAAATTCACAAGATCTTGTGTCGGCGCGCAGGCGGTGCTTTCGATCGGGGTAAAGCGCCGCAGCGCTCGAAGCGTTGCAAAAGACGCGGGCGGCGGGTGTCGGACATCGTTTCCTTGGCCCTTCGCCCTTCGGGGGAAAGAGGCGTTTCACGTGGCTAGAACAATGAAGATGGCCATCGTCCATTGCGCGTCGTATCGGCTCCAGGCAGCCGAATTGCGTCTCTTCATTCCCGCACCTCATCGTTCGCGCTCGGGGTAGCGCGGCGGTTGTTCCAATCCGCGGCATGTCCGCACATCGAAGATCAGGAGCTTTGCACATGCAAACGACCGACAACATGACGAGCCAGCAGGGCGCGGCAACCGGCCGCCCCGTCGGTGGACAGGCAGGCCATCCGCAGCCGCTTGCGCCGCAGGCGACATTCGCCGACTACAAGGTGATTCGCCGTAATGGCAGTGTCGTGTCGTTCGAGCCGTCCAAAATCGCGATCGCCGTGACGAAGGCGTTCCTCGCCGTCAACGGCGGGCAGGGTGCCGCGTCGGCTCGCGTGCGCGAGCTCGTCGAGCAGCTCACGCAAAATGTGGTGCGCGCATTGCTGCGCAGCCGCCCGAACGGCGGCACCTTCCATATCGAAGACATCCAGGACCAGGTCGAGCTGGCGCTCATGCGCGGCGGCGAGCACAACGTCGCGCGCGCCTACGTGCTGTATCGCGAAAAACGCACCCAGGAACGCGCGCAGGAGCACGAAGAGGCGGTGCAATCGTCGGGCCTCAATGTCGTCGATAACGGCATCACGCGTCCGCTTGACATGAAGGCGTTGACGGGGCTGATCGAGTCGGCCTGCGAGCATCTCGGCGAAGCCGTGAGCGCTGAGCCGATCGTCGCCGAGACGGTCAAGAATCTCTATGACGGCGTGCCGATGAGCCAGGTCTACGACTCGGCGATCCTCGCGGCACGTACGATGATCGAAAAGGACCCGGCATACAGCCAGGTGACGGCACGCATTCTGCTGCACACGATCCGCCGCGAGATTCTGGGCGAGGAAGTGACGCAGCGCGAAATGGGCGAGCGCTACGCCGAGTACTTTCCGCAGTTCATCAAGCGCGGCATCGAGGCGGAGCTGCTCGATGAAAAGCTGCAGCAGTTCGATCTGAAGCGCCTCGGCGCCGCACTCGACGCGAGCCGCGACCTGCAGTTCGGCTATCTGGGCTTGCAAACGCTCTACGACCGCTACTTCCTTCACTCCGACGGCACGCGCATCGAAATGCCGCAGGCATTCTTTATGCGCGTCGCGATGGGGTTGGCGCTGAACGAGATCGATCGCGAAGCGCGCGCCATCGAGTTCTACGATGTGCTGTCGACGTTCGACTTCATGAGCTCGACGCCGACTCTCTTCAATTCGGGCACGCGCCGCTCGCAGCTTTCGTCGTGCTATTTGACGACGGTGGCGGACGACCTCGACGGCATCTACGAGGCGCTCAAGGAAAACGCGCTGCTCTCGAAGTTCGCGGGCGGCCTCGGCAACGACTGGACGCGCGTGCGCGCGCTGGGCTCGCACATCAAGGGCACCAACGGCAAATCGCAGGGCGTCGTGCCGTTCCTGAAAGTCGTCAACGACACCGCCGTGGCGGTCAACCAGGGCGGCAAGCGCAAGGGCGCTGTATGCGCCTACCTGGAATCGTGGCACCTCGACATTGAAGAGTTCCTCGAGCTGCGCAAGAACACGGGCGACGACCGCCGCCGC
>Ga0209672_100724_pt1 | contig 16236 bp, 13 predicted proteins | sample AraplaCol_mMS_r2_FD_184273 | JGI IMG/M metagenome (GOLD analysis project Ga0209672, IMG submission 184273) | Arabidopsis root microbial communities from North Carolina, USA - plate scrape CL_Col_mMS_r2 (SPAdes) (version 2) | ecosystem: Host-associated > Plants > Roots > Endosphere | place: USA...
GCCCGCACGGATGGGCGCCCGTTGCGTGTGCAACGTTTTCATCCAGAGACGGCGGAGCCGGACGCCATCACGGCGCCGATGATCCGGCCTGGACGTCTTGCCCAGCGGCCGCCGCCATCCCAATAGCTAGGCCGTTTTCGCATCTCCCCACACCGCTTCGCTTGACGCTCGCGTATGAACATCAACGCGATGCGCTCCCGTGCGTGCCACGTCGCGCCGCCGTTCGCCGCTTCGCCCACATTCGTGCGCCCGCCGTGCGCAACGCGATAATCGTCACCACTTCAGCGCGAAAGCCGTACATGGCGCGCGCTGAGCAACTGCAAGGCGCTTCGATCACATGAAGTCGTCAACCCCTGCGACGACCATCCGATCGTCGAGCCGGTGACCAAAGAAAAGAACCTCCCAAGGAGACGTGTATGTCAACGCCCACTCTCTCGCGTCCGACGGCATCGAACGTTCCGCATGCGCAGCCTCCGGCCGGGAACGAACCGCCTCCCGCGCGCACAGCCGCGGAAGAAAACCAGCAAACAGCGGCGCGGCTGCGGGGAGGCCCCCTGAGTGCATTCTTCCGGATGAATCGGGGGCGACAGCCGGTCGACGTCAAGCGAAAATTGGACGAGCAGGTCGAAAACATGTTCGCCGGCAGCAACGATCGCGCGAGTCGCCGCCGGTTCCGCGCCACAACGGAGGACATTCGCCGGAGTCAGGGTACCGAAGGCGCGATGGCCGACAGGGAGTCCACACGGGCTGAAATCGAGTCGATGTTCGACAGCATCAACCCGCGATTCGTCGATCAGTTGTTGGACCGGCGGGAACAAAGCGACATCCCCGTGTACGGACATGCGCCGCGCTACGCACAGGCGCTCGTATTGGCCACCGCGCTCGCGCAAGCAACGGGTGGGGATGGGCGCCGCGCGCAGAACGTGTTGAACGCTTGGAATCTGCAGGCGGAAGGCGACCCGTCGCAGTTCGACGCAACGATACAAGCCGACGATCTGGCGACCCAGTGTCTGCTCGCAAAGACAGAACTGGGGTGGGATGTTCTGACGGCACTCGCCCCCTCTCGCTATGTTCGTCTCGAGGATACGGACGATCGGCGCCGACAGATGTCTACCGCGCTGAGAGCGTGTGCGCATCTGCTCGAAAACCTTCCATTCAACGACGAGGCGTTTGCGCGCCCGATCGATATCGACCACGCCCGCTCGCTTGCTCAGGACATCGTCAACCAAGCCCTGCCTGAGCCCGATGACGACAAACCGCGGCCCGGCACGCCTGAGTCATTCCGCTTCGAGCGCAACCTCATCGCAGCGCGCGCGTTGATTGGCTCGTGCGCGTTGATGAGCTCGCCCTCCTTGAACCCTACCCGCAAAGAGCGCGAAGCAATCATGCTGTTTAAGCCCCAAGGTGGCGAGCGCGACATCGGAAACGTGTCGATGATGCGCCACAGGATCAACCAGATATTCAGCGACACCAACGAAAAACGCGGCTTCTTCGGGCGCATGCCGACGATGAACCAGCGTCTCATGGATACGCTTGCGAAGCGCACAATGAGTGATTTTCTCGCGCATCTGGATGATGAGCTCGCCCCGCCGATGAGATGGGAAAACGGTGTGCTCGTACAAGACACGGATTTCGTCGCACCGCTGACCGATGACCGCGTGCGTCAAGCGCTTCACTTCACCGCATTGAAGACGTTCATCAACCGAGTGGATCACCGGACACGGCGCGCGTCGATCGATCTGAAAAGAGGGGAATTCCGGGACCTGCTCGATGCGACCGCGCGACGGCTGCACATCACGCCACGCGAGCTGAGACGACAGCTGAGCGAGCATCCGGAGTGGCAAGAAACGTACAACGAATGCAGGCAATTGAACGTTGACAAACTGCGTGCGTGGATGAGGGAAGAAGGCGTGGACCCGGCCACCTCGGACATGGGCAGGCACTTGCGCACGCTCGAGAACATGCAGCAAGGCAAAGCGAGCAACGCTCGCGGAGTGCGCGAGCTCGTCGATACGATGTGTCCCGGCACGTCCATCGCGTTCACGAGCCGCGGTGCCAAGGGGCCGAACGTAACCTTGTGGGCGACGATGCTTGTCCCGGCGTTGCAACATAAATGGGGGCATTTCACCTATACGCCGTTGCCGACGGCCTCTCACATCAAAGGTCGCGGCGCTGCCATGATCCTCTCAGGGGACGAAACGCCCGATGGCGCCTACGTCGACATCGATGTCGGTACCTTCGACCGCAAGTCATGGACAGTGCTCGCCGGCATGGTGGCGCAGATCCACGGCGCAGGCGCGAGCGGCGCCTCGCAAGAGTTCTGGTGGCAAGTGCTCGAATATGGGCTTCATGGCTCCAACGGAACGTCGGAGGGCGTCAAGCTTCGAATCAAGGCAGATACATTCGAGGAGGCAAAGCGCCGCGCGTGCGACGTCATCGATGTCCTATCCGGCCTGAACTCTTCCGACGACGGCGAAGAGGATCTCGACGGATGGGATGGACTCGTTGACGAATATTTCGACAAGGACCACCTAAGCGTCCACCACCAGGCACGCGAAGACAAGGAAAAAGCACGTATCGCGCAGACAATGGGCGTCGGCGGTCTCAATACGCCGTTCGGAGAGAACCTCGCCATTCCGAAGAACGCATGGCTCGTGGGGGGCGTAAACAGCTGGTGGAACGCCCTCGCCTTGCAGTTTTCGCGGACGACCGGCACGATCACGAGTCGAATCCGCGGGGCGGACAATGTCACAGCGAGCTCGCATCGCCGCGAACAGCACATCAGGCCCGGCGTTCTCACCTATCCACAGCCGAGCCTCACCCCTCCCATTCCCGACATGACAGGGATGGGCGTCGGTGCCGCCTGGTTCCCGCTGAAACAGTACGTCAAGGGACTCGAGAGCCGAGACGTGATACTGCACGTGCCGCCCCCGGGTTCGAACGGCACGCCGTATCAAGAATGGGTCATGACCGAACTCGAATACATCGAATGGCAGACCGAACTGTGGGGCGCCTCCTCACCGACGCCTCCGGAACATATGCGCAATCACATCTTGCCGGATCGGCCGCAGGGCGCGCTCGGGAATCTCAAGGTCGTCGTGCGACGCTATGCCACGCCTGAAGCGGCAGGCCGATTGAATGCCCGCTTCGACCGGATTGCGACGATGGACGGCAACCCCGCCGCCAAGCCTGCGGTCCAGCGCGAGATAGAAGGCGTGGGTGCGCAATTGCTGGACGAATCCACCTGGGGCGAAAACATGGTGGTCTCGTATCAGTACACCAATCAGCAAGGAAATGCGGCCGGCATGCCGCCCTTCGTGTACGAGAACCGGCGCCATGTCGAAACGATGTGGAGCGATCGTCAACCCGTGCTCGGCCAAACAGGCGGACGCAATACGGTCGTGGGCACGCGCGTGCCGGAAGCGTATGTGCCGGACGCTGAAAACCAGCGGATCTTCAGAAAGAATCTGCCGGTTCGGTTCGCACCCGCGGATCCCGATGTGCGTCAATCGCCGATGCAGCAGCAGATTCGCGAAATTTTCGCGAACTTTCCGCAGGAATGGATCCCTATCGAGCCGGTAGTCATGCCGAGCCATATGCAGATCTATCGCCCACTGTTTCGTTTGGTACAGATGCGCGCCGATCTCTACCCGATAGGCACCCCCATCGGCGACGCACTCCATGCCCATCTGGGCACGTCCGATGGCATGGCCGCGGTCGACTGCGATCCGAGACGGCATCCGGCCCAGATCATGGTGGAATTCGAGCAATTGCGCCGGGAGTATGCGATCCGGCGCACTCCGCCGGGGCAGCCGGTTCCGGAGGACCTCGACGCGCTGGACGATGAGTTCTGGACGGACTTGGATGTCGGAACGTTCTTCGCAGCGAACTTCTATCCGCCGCGTCGACCGCTTGCCGACAAAAAGCCCGAGAAGCCGATCAACTCGCTAAAAGACCACGTGCTCGCGTTCCGCGAGATCAACAAGCTCGACATGTCGGAGGAGACGCTTCGGCCGGGCTCGTCTGCGATTGCGGTTCCGGAAATTGCGGATGTACCGTCGAATCGCTTCAGCACACCGTTCCAATGGGACCAGTTGCTGGCATCGGCGGGCCAGTTGGCCGACGGGGACAGGCAAAGTGTTTGGCGCACGCTGATCAACAAAGCGCACATCATCCGAGAGACGGGGATCGATGACAACGCTTATGCCACGCACTACACCGGACGTCAGCAGCCCGAAACGTTCGCCATCATCGCGGAAATGTATGCGGAGCACACCGGCAATGACGATGTTCTGGTCGAGTTTCTGCCTGAACTGATGGGCGAGTGGTACAACCGGATGCGCGGAGCCGAAAGTCTCCTGCCCGGGACCATCTTCAACGGTGTCGCGATGAAACCCGATGGCAAGATCATCAACGGTTTGATCGACTACGCGACGCCGGAAGGACCGCGGCCCGAAGGTTATAGAGAAGACACCGAGATTGCACTCGCGGAGCGCGATCGTCTCGGAATCAACCCTGCATTTTCGTTCGGCGAGCAACGCAACGGCGCAGCGATCGGCACCGATTTCAACCGGGCGCAGCGCAACCCCGTCGAAGGCGACGAACGGCGCGAGCTGAGCTATTCCGCGCCGCTGGCCGAAAACGCCCATCTGCTCAAGTCGGAACGCGTACTGGTGAGAGCACTGCGTGCGGCTGGCCATGACGAAATGGCGGATATGATGCAAAAGTTCGCCGATCAGCGTCTGGCCGCGATGCAGGAAACCTTCCTTGCGCCGCGTAACGACATAACGATCGAGCTGGATCCGGGCGAGCGTCCGCCGATGATGGTCGGATCATACTACCGACTCCGAGAAGGCGAGTTGCACCCGATGCTGTCCGCCGAGGTCGCAAACGCACTGTGGGCCGGCATTGTGCCGTCGCAGGACATCGAATGGATCGTCGGAGCGTTGGAATCTCTAAGCACTCCAGACGGTCTCATGGCCACCGAGGATGTCGAAAGCCCCGAACAGTGGGATGGCCTCAATTTCTGGGCGATGCACGCGTATAAGGCCGTCGAAGGTCTGCGCATGAACGGGCACCCCAAGGAGGCAGAGCGCATTGCGTTGGCCTTCGTGACAAACGCGCGGGCGGCACTCATCAAGTACGGGATCACGGCCGAAAAATACAACCCCAATGGCGAGCTAGGGCGCGGTGGCGAATATCCGGTCGAACCGAACATGACGATGACCAACGAAACCCTCGCGTACTTCGCGTGGCGGTTCAAGAGCTGCAGGGAGGTCTACCAGCAACCGTTGCCAGAGAAGGTCGCTGCCTGAGCGGTCCTGCCCTCGAATCTGGGAGCATTGCGCGCGTCAAGCGAGTAGGCGGGAAGTGCCGTTCGTTGTAGTATCGCAGGCACTTCCCCGCTTGAATTTCATGAGAATCCTCGGCATCGACCCCGGCCTGCGCGTCACCGGCTTCGGCATCATCGACCAGACCGGCCAACGGCTTACTTACGTGACGAGCGGCGTCATCCGCACGGCCGACGCCGACCTGCCTTCCCGCCTTCGCACGATTTTCGAGGGCATTTCCACGTTGATCGGCCAGCACAACCCCGATCAGTCCGCCATCGAGAAGGTCTTCGTCAACGTCAATCCGCAATCGACTCTGCTGCTGGGCCAGGCGCGCGGCGCGGCCATCTGCGGCCTCGTCTCGGGCGGCGTGCCCGTGGCCGAATATACGGCGCTGCAGCTGAAGCAGGCTATCGTCGGGTATGGCCGGGCGACGAAGGAACAAATGCAGCAGATGGTCGGGCGCCTGCTCGATCTGCCCGGACTGCCGGGGACGGACGCGGCGGATGCCCTCGGCATGGCCATCTGCCACGCCCATGGCGGAGGCGCGCTCGGGGCGCTCGGCGACATCGCCCCCGGGCTGGCGAAAAAAGGCCTGCGCGTGCGGCGCGGCCGCCTCGTTGGCTGACATCACACGCCCGACCCGCAGCCGGCTCGCAATAGAGCGGCATAGGCTACACTCGCGCATTGCCTCGTCACTCGCTTGAGAACATGATCGGTCGAATCGCCGGCACCCTGCTCGAAAAAAACCCGCCTCACCTGCTCGTCGACTGCGGCGGCGTCGGTTATGAAATCGACGTGCCCATGAGCACGTTCTACAACCTGCCGTCGACAGGCGAAAAAGTCGTCCTGCTCACGCAGCTGATCGTGCGCGAAGACGCGCATCTGCTGTATGGCTTCGGCACCACGCAGGAACGCTCCACGTTCCGGGAATTGCTCAAGATCAGCGGCATCGGGGCGCGCATGGGGCTGGCGGTGCTCTCGGGCATGAGCGTGCAGGAGCTCTCCCAGGCGGTCACGCTGCAAGACGCCGCGCGCCTTACGCGTGTGCCCGGCATCGGCAAAAAGACGGCCGAACGCCTCATGCTCGAACTGAAGGGCAAGCTCGGGGCCGAGCTCGGCGCCACGGCTGCCGCCGTTTCCCCGTCCGATCATGCCAGCGATATTCTCAATGCCCTCCTCGCGCTCGGCTACTCGGAAAAAGAAGCGCTCACCGCGATCAAGAACGTACCGGCCGGCACCGGCGTATCCGAAGGCATCAAGCTCGCGCTGAAAGCGCTCTCGAAGGGTTAAGCGTCACGCCGGCTCAGCGGCGCCGCGCGCGGTACAATGGCGCGCATGATCGAGACCGACAAGCTCGCCACCGAGCGCATCATTTCCGCCACGCCCTCCTCCTCGCATGAGGAAGTGTTCGAGCGCGCGCTGCGTCCGCGCCAGCTCGATGAATACGTCGGCCAGGAAAAGGTGCGCGGTCAGCTCGAAATCTTCATCGAGGCGGCCAAGCGCCGTACCGAAGCGCTCGATCACGTCCTGCTGTTCGGTCCTCCAGGCCTCGGCAAGACCACCCTCGCGCACATCATCGCCCGGGAAATGGGGGTCAATCTGCGGCAAACGTCGGGGCCGGTGCTCGAGCGCGCGGGCGATCTCGCCGCGCTACTCACGAATCTCGAGGCGAACGACGTTCTTTTCATCGATGAAATCCATCGCTTGTCGCCCGTCGTCGAAGAAATCCTTTATCCGGCGCTCGAGGATTACCAGATCGACATCATGATCGGCGAAGGCCCAGCCGCGCGCAGCGTGAAACTCGATCTGCAGCCGTTCACGCTCGTCGGTGCAACGACGCGCGCAGGGATGCTGACGAATCCGCTGCGCGATCGCTTCGGCATCGTCGCTCGCCTCGAGTTCTATAACGCCGAAGAGCTGGCGCGTATCGTCGCGCGCTCGGCAACGCTGCTTGGCGCGCAGATTCACCGCGACGGCGCAATCGAAATCGCGCGGCGCTCGCGCGGCACGCCGCGTATCGCGAACCGGCTGTTGCGCCGCGTACGCGACTACGCGGAGGTGAAAGCCGACGGCAATATCACGGCGCGTGTGGCCGATGCCGCACTCGCCATGCTCGATGTCGACCCAGTCGGCTTCGACCTGATGGACCGCAAGCTGCTCGAAGCGATCTTGCACAAGTTCGATGGCGGCCCCGTAGGGGTCGACAATCTTGCCGCGGCGATCGGCGAGGAACGCGATACGATCGAAGACGTGCTCGAGCCGTATCTGATCCAGCAGGGCTACTTGCAGCGTACGCCGCGCGGTCGCGTCGCGACACTTGCCGCCTACCGGCACTTCGGCCTTGCGACGCCCGATGCGGCCAGCCCCGTACGCAGCCTGTGGGATAGCGACGCGTCGTAGCGTAGTCGCTTACGCAGTGCACCCACATCGCATCGCCGCTAGCCATCGAATCCCGCCATGTCCGAGCACGCAGGCCCCGCATCCCGCCAACGCATCGCGTGGCGCGACGCATTGGCTGCCCGGCTGCGCACAAAAATCGTCCGCAGCGTGACGCATCTGACCACGGGCAGCGGGCCGACACTCGACTTGTCGTCGCCGCCCGGCGATCCCGGCCTTTTCGGCCCCGGAGCGGTCTGCTGGCACGTGCACGCCGACTTCACGGCGATGATGGTAGGCGGCATCTCCGCCCTGATGCTGCAGGCGCTTCATCCGCTCGCCCTGGCCGGCGTCTGGGATCACTCCACATTTCGCACGGACATGCTGGGACGGTTGCGCCGCACGGCCACGTTCATCTCGGGCACGACATTCGGTAGCCGAGCCGATGCACTGGCGTTGATCGAACGCGTCAAACGCATTCATCTCGCCGTGGCCGGCACCGCTCCCGACGGCCGCCCCTATCGCGCAACCGACCCAGCGTTGTTGACGTGGGTCCACGTGGCTGAAGTGTCGAGCTTTCTGGCGGCGCATTTGCGCTACGTCAACCCCTCCCTTTCACTCGCCGAGCAAGACCGCTATTATGCCGAAACTGCGCTGATCGCCGGTCTGCTCGGCGCTGGCGATGTGCCGCGCTCGCGGGCCGAAGTCGCAGCGTATCTCACGGGAATGCAGCCCACGCTCGAGGCCGGGCCGCGCGTGCACGAGGTGGTCACCATACTTGCGCACGCCGTCCCCGAAGGCCTGCTGATGCAAGCGGCCGGAACGCTCATGTTTCGCGCAGGCGTCGATCTGTTGCCCAGATGGGCGCAAGACCTGATCGGTTTTTCGACGGCGGTGCGGCTTTCTGGCAAGGCGGCACGGCAAGGTGTGCGCGCCGTCGCGCCCGTCATGCGCTGGGCGCTCGTCAATGGGGCATCGAAGCGAGCGCGCCGGCGTGCAGCCGCTCGAGCCGACGGCTGACGACTGACGGGTGACGGCAACGGTTTGATCGCAACAGGGAGCGGCACACTGGGGCAGCACCCGCGGCGCAGTCGCCGGTTGCCCTTTCGATGCTATCCGCCCGAGCCCTTGGCTGCGCGCAGGCTGTCATCGGTACTCGAACCATGCAGATGCGTCACATCGCCCCACTCGACGATCGACACGCACCCCGCTTCATCGATTTCCACTGTGTTGAGGCTCGCATTGAGCAACGGATAGTCACGCGGCGCGTCGAGTGCCAGCCCGCGCGCCCAGCGATACACGCAGTCGAGCACACCGCCGTGCGTCACGCACGCGATGTGCCCCTGCGGATGCCCGGCGGCGATATGCGCAACCGTGTGCAGCACCCGGTGATAAAACACGCGCGGCGACTCGCCCCCCTCCGGCGCAAAGCCCGGATCGCGCGTTTGCCAGACGGCATAGGCATCGGGGAATTTGGCTGCGATCTCATCGCTGTCGTGTCCCTGGAACGCCCCGTAAGCGCGCTCGCGCAAACCCGCTTGCAAATGCAACGACAAGCGGAGCGCGGCAACCGTCGGTTCAGCAGTTTGCCGCGCCCGCATCAAGTCGCTCGCGTAGATGGCATCCAGCCCACGCCCCACCTGCGCGTCGCTCGCCAGCCGCACCGCGATCTGGCGTGCCTGCTCGAGTCCGGTCTCATTCAGTGGAATGTCGATATGGCCCTGGATACGCTTGATGCGGTTCCAAGCCGTTTCGCCGTGGCGGATGAAAACGATGCGGGTAGGCATAGTCGAAATGCAAATGCGGATTGGCGATCGATCGCGCGCCGCGCCGATCAGTTACGAGTGCGCAACCAGAACGTCACGGGACCGTCGTTGACGAGTGATACCTGCATCTCGGCGCCAAACTCGCCCGTTTCGACGACCGGGTGACGGGCCCGCGCCACCGAGACGAAATAGTCGAAAAGACGCCGCCCCTCGTCGGGCGGGGCGGCTGGCGTGAAACTGGGACGCAGGCCGCTGTCGGTATCGGCCGCGAGCGTGAATTGCGATACGAGCAAAAGCCCGCCTGCACGCCCGGCACCATCGATATTCGTGAGCGGCAGATTCATCTTGCCGGCTGCGTCGCTGAACACGCGATAGCCGAGCACTTTCGCGACGAGCTTGTCGGCCACAGCTTCGTTGTCCCCGCGCTCCGCACAAACGAGCGCGAGAAGCCCCGGGCCGATCTCGCCCGTCACGCGCGCGCCGACGCGCACTTGCGCCTGCGCCACCCGCTGGATCAACGCGATCACGACAGGCGCTCCGTTATGCCGTCAATGTAATGCGCGCGAATCGTCGCTTGCCGACTTGCACCACATATTCACCGGCCTCGACCTTGAGCCCTTTGTCCGTCACGGTAGTACCGTCGATCTTGACGCCGGCCTGCTCGATATTGCGCAGGGCCTCGCTTGTCGACGGCACCAGGCCCGCCTGCTTGAGCAACTGACCGATGCCGAGAGGTGCGCCGACCAACGCCACCGAGGGAATGTCGTCAGGCACGCCACCGCGCGCGCGATGGTTGAAATCCTCGAGCGCGCGCTCGGCATCCGTTTGCGAATGAAAGCGCGCGACGATCTCCTGCGCGAGCAGCACCTTGAAATCGCGCGGATTGCGGCCTTCCTGCGCTTCACGCGCGAAGCGCGCGATCTCGTCCATGCCGCGAAACGAGAGCAGCTCGAAGTAACGCCACATGAGCGTATCGGAGATGCTCATGAGCTTGCCGAACATATCGGTGGGTTTTTCGCTGATGCCGACGTAGTTGTTCTTCGACTTCGACATCTTGTCGACGCCGTCGAGCCCCTCGAGGAGCGGCATCGTCAAGATGCACTGCTGCTCTTGCCCGTACTGCTTTTGCAGTTCGCGCCCAACCAGGAGGTTGAACTTCTGATCAGTGCCACCGAGTTCGAGATCGGCATTGAGCGCGACCGAATCGTAGCCCTGCATCAACGGATAAAGGAATTCGTGGATGGAGATCGGTACCCCGCCCTGAAACCGCTTCGTGAAGTCCTCGCGTTCGAGCATGCGTGCGACCGTATAGCGCGATGCCAGCTTGATCATGCCGTCGGCGCCGAGCGGCATCGACCATTCGCTGTTGAAGCGGATTTCCGTTTTGTCGCGATCGAGCACGAGCGCAGCCTGATCGAAATAGGTCTTCGCGTTCGATTCGATTTGCTCGCGCGTGAGCGGCGGACGCGTCGCGTTTCGCCCCGAAGGGTCGCCGATCAGCGAGGTGAAGTCGCCGATCAAAAAGATCACGGTGTGCCCGAGATCCTGGAGCTGGCGCATCTTGTTCAACACGACGGTATGACCGATATGGATATCGGGCGCCGTCGGGTCCAGTCCGAGCTTGATGCGCAACGGCTTGCCCGTCGCGGCACTGCGTGCCAGCTTTTGCACGAACTCTTCTTCGATCAGCAGTTCGTCGGCGCCACGCTTCGCGACAGCGAGCGCGTGACGAACCTCGTCCGTGACGGGAAACTTCGAGGCGGGTTGGGCGGTGGAGTCGGTGCTCATCGGAAAGTCACGTGCGGGAACGTTGCAAAAGCCGTAATTGTCCCATATTCGTGCCGCGGCGCGGCCAAACGGCATGGCGGCGTCACGCCACCGGTAGCCTGATCCGGAATATGCTGCCGTGCTTCGGTGCCGACTGGAGTTCGATTACGCCGCCGTTGGCTTGCACTGCCCATTGCGCGATTGCGAGGCCGAGCCCCGTGCCGCCCGTAGCGCGCGAGCGGTCCGGCTCGACGCGATAAAATCGTTCGAAAACATGAGCCTGATGTTCGGGCGCAATCCCGGGTCCGGTGTCGGCCACCTCGACGACGACTTCGCCCGGGCGCGACGCAACACGTGCCTCGATCGCACCACCGGCAGGGGTATAGCGAATCGCATTGGCAAGGAGGTTGTAGACGGCTTGCTTGAGCGTCGTTTCGTCCACCGTCGCAAGGACCCCCGGCGCATTGGCGCAAACCAGCACTTGCCGCTTCTCTTCCGCCAGCACCGCCAAACTATCTATCGAATGCGCAACGAGCGCACTCACATCGGTCACCGTCCGCTCCAGCGGCAATGCACCATCCTGCGCCCGGGTCAGCAAAAGCAGCCCATCCAGCAATTGCACGAGGCGGTCGACCTCTTCAAGCATGCTGCCGATCGCATCGGCGTGACGCACGCCGTCCCCCGGATGCTGCAACGCATTTTCACCCACGCTCCGTATGACCGTAAGCGGCGTGCGCAACTCATGCGAAGCATCCGCCGTGAAGCGGCGCATCCGCTCGAACGCGCCTTCGAGTCGCGAAAGGGTGTCGTTGAACGCCACCGCAAGCTGTCCGAACTCATCATCGCGATCGTAGACAGGCAGGCGCTCCGACAAGTTCTCCGCACCGATGTCTCGCGCGCGACGCGCCATCTGAGCCACCGGCGCAATCGCATGCCCCGCCAGCCAATAACCGCCCGCAACGCTCGCGAGCAATGCGGCCGGAAAACCGATCCAGATGAGGAGTGTCAGCTTGCGCCCGATCGCATAGGTCTGCTCGACATCTTGCGCCACGGCGACTGTATAAGGTCCGCCCGGCGGACCGGTCTTCGCTTCGTGTAGGAAGTAGTGTCTGCCATTGCTGCCTTGCACGATTCGATCGGACTGACCGCTCCCACCCAGCCATCCGGCCGGAAACAACTCCCGCCAGGCAGCGGTCACACGCTCCCCGCGCTGAGCCGATGCAGTGCCGAACAGTCTCACGCCGCCGGGCCCGCGTCCGACCGACGCGTCGCCCGGCCACTGGTCGCCCGCTTCGTCGATGAATGCCTTGACGTACGCGACATCGCGATCGGCCTGTGTCCGCAACAGCAACATGCTGCTCGTGCGCACGAACAGGTATACGCAGGTCGAGAGCGTCAGGCAAATCAACGTCAGCGTAATCGCGTACCAAAGCGTGAGCCGCCAGCGGACCCGCCCGCGCATCGATCCTGTCATGGATGCGCACGCAATACGAAGCCGATGCCGCGCACGGTATGTACGAGCGGTACCCCGAAACCCGTGTCGATCTTCTTGCGCAACCGCGCGATGTGAACATCGATCACGTTGTCGAGCGGCATCACGCGCGCGACCTCATGCCAGATATCGCGCACGATCATGGCGCGCGTCACCGTGGTGCCCCGGTGGCGCAGCAGGAATTCGAGGATTTCGAACTCCTTCGCGGTTAGCTCGACGGCCTGTCCCGCCCGCGATACCGCACGCGCGACAAGATCCATTTCGAGGTCCGCGCATCGGAGCCGCAATACGGTCTCGGCGCCGCCACGCCGAAGCATTGCGCGAACACGAGCAAGCAGCTCCGGAAGCGCGAATGGTTTCACGAGATAGTCATCGGCACCGCTGTCCAAACCTCGCACGCGATCCTCGACTGAATCGCGCGCCGTAATGATGATGACTGGCGGCGCCGCATCGCGCGCGCGCATCGCAGAGAGGATCTCGATCCCACCTCGCCCAGGCAACATCAGATCGAGCACGACGAGATCGAAAGGCTCGCCACTGAGCAGAAAGAAACCCTCTTCCCCCGTGGTCGCCACACGCACGTCGTACCGCGCAAGCGTCAAACTCTCCTCGATCACGCGGGCAAGCTTCGCTTCGTCTTCGATGACAAGAATCTTCATTTGGGAACGGAAATACCCGCGGCTGGAGGCTGGCTCGCGCATTCTATACCGATGTGCGCGGGCTTCCTTTCTGAAGTTTTCTTCATGAAAAGTTCAGTTGCGCAGGCAAATCTGCCTTTCTACGATGCTCCGCGTCGGCGTTGCGTACCGCCTTTCCAGGGCCTCGCACCCCGGCTTCCCTTCAACACGAATACGGCACCTCCATATGAAATTTGCTCTTCGAAGCATCTTGGCCTTCGCGCTGCTCGTTTCGAGCCTCTTCGTCTACGCCGGCGAGCAAGCATTCGACCAAACGACGTTCGACACATTGCGCACCGCCGGCAAACCCGTCGTCGTCCATGTGCATGCCCCGTGGTGCCCTGTCTGCAAGAAGCAGGCGGAGGTGATTTCCTCGCTCGAATCCGAAGCGCGGTTCAAGGACGTCACTGTGATGCGCGTCGATTTCGATACCGAAAAGGACGTGCAGCGGACTCTGGATGTCAAGGCGCGCAGCACCCTCGTCGCGTTCAACGGCAACACCGAGGTCGGCCGCTCCACCGGTGAAACGAATCGGGACAGGATCGCAGCGCTATTTTCAAAGACCCTTCCCTAGGTCAGGCCCCACCCGGTACGCGCCCCCATGCAATTCGGCATCGGAACCTACGGCCTCGCCTATGCGGCCGGCCTCCTCTCGACCCTCTCTCCCTGCGTGTTGCCCCTCGTCCCGCTCGTCCTCGCGAGCGCAGCGTCGGCACACCGCTGGGGTGTTGCAGCGCTCACGGCCGGCCTCGCCCTGTCGTTCGCCGTAAGCGGTACGCTTCTCGCCGCGCTAGGCACCTCGCTCGGTATCGATGAGCTGATGCTGCGCAACGCATCGGCGGTACTGCTCGTTGCAGCCGGTATCGTTACGTTGCTGCCGCCGCTTCAGCGTCGCTTCGGATCGGCCGCTTCAGGCATTGCCGCGATCGGCCATGCATACAGCGCGGAAATCGATACGCAGAGCCTGCGCGGCCAATTCGTCATCGGCCTGCTACTCGGCGCGATCTGGAGTCCCTGCGCAGGTCCAACGCTCGGCGCAGCGATCGCACTCGCGGTGCGAGGCAAGGCGCTAGGCGCCATCGCAGCGCTCATGAGCGTCTATGCGGTCGGCGCCAGCACGCCGATGGCTGTGCTCGGCTTCGCCTCGCGTGCATCGGTGGCGAATCTGCGCGAGCGCATGCGCTCGACGGGATCGGTGGGCAAGCCCGTGCTCGGCGTGATACTCGTCGCGCTCGGGCTCGTCACGTTGACTCACGCCGACCGAGCTCTGGAAACGTGGGCGACCCAATGGCTGCCTGCGGCGCTCGTCGATCTGACCACGCGGTTTTAAGGACTCAACATTGCCGACATCACGAATGCAGCCGCTTGTTCAGCATTGTCTTAACGCCGGGCACCATTGCTCCGATAATGTCATGCACGAAGCGCTTTCACATGCCTGCCCGCGCGCTTTTCCGGCTCCTGCCGGCAACGAAACGACGAGGAGTTCTCCGTGGCACGTACCCCCCCCTCCGCTCCCGGCGACGGCATCTATTTCGGCTTGATGTCCGGCACCAGTCTGGACGGTGTCGACGGCATCGCTGTGGAGTTCGCCGAAGGCCGGCCGCCGACGGTGTTGGCTGACGCGTTCGTCGGGTTTGCCGACGGGTTGCGCGGCGCGCTTTTCGAGTTGCAGCAGCCCGGGGAGAATGAAATCGAGCGAGAAGCGCTCGCCGCGTCGGCACTCGCGACACGGTACGCGGTGTGCTGCCACGAGCTGCTGCGCTCCGCCAACCTGGCGCCCGCGCGGGTGCGCGCCATCGGCGTGCATGGCCAAACGGTGCGCCACGTGGTCGAAAAAGGCTATACGCGCCAGATCAACAACCCCGCCTTGCTCGCTGAGATGACGCACATCGATGTCGTGGCGGATTTCCGCAGCCGCGATGTGGCGGCGGGCGGCCAGGGCGCGCCGCTCGTGCCGGCCTTTCATGCGCAAATCTTCCGGTCCAGCGAACAAACGCGCGTGATCTGCAATCTCGGCGGAATCAGCAACATCACGATTCTGCCTGTCAATACCGACGCGGCCGTCCGCGGGTTCGACTGCGGGCCTGCGAACGTACTGCTGGACGAATGGTCCAGCCGCCACCTGGGAGCGCCCTACGACGAGGGTGGACGATTCGCAGCGAGCGGGAGAGTCGTTGAGCCGCTCCTGAGCCGGCTGCTCGACGAGCCGTTTTTTGCGTTGCCGCCTCCCAAGAGCACGGGCCGCGATCTATTCAACGCGAGCTGGTTGGACGCAAAACTGGCTGGATTCGCCGAATTGCGGCCGGCCGATGTGCAGGCCACGCTGACCGCATTGACGGCAACGACGGTCGTGCGCGAAATCGAGCGGCATGCGGGGGGATGCGGCACTATTTACGTCTGCGGGGGCGGAGCACGCAATCCCGAGCTGCTGCGAGCACTGGAGGCAGCGTTGACGAAGAGCGGCGTCAACGGAGCGTCGGTCGGAACGACCGACGAATTGGGCGTGCCGGCCCATCATGTCGAGGCACTCGCGTTCGCTTGGCTGGCGAAGCGGTGCATCGAACGGGCGCCGGGAAACCTGCCAGCCGTGACAGGCGCTGCTGGAGAGCGCGTGCTCGGGGCGATCTACCCGGCGTGAAAGGGGCGTGCGACGTGGGCTACGGCCTCAAGCCGAGAACGATGATCCGCAACCGCAGGTCGTGGTGGCGTTCGGGTTCTTGATGACGAACTGCGCGCCGTTGAGATCGTCCTTATAGTCGATTTCGGCGCCGACGAGATATTGATAGCTCATCGAATCGATCAGCAATTGAACACCCGCCTTGTTC
>Ga0209672_100729_pt1 | contig 16177 bp, 23 predicted proteins | sample AraplaCol_mMS_r2_FD_184273 | JGI IMG/M metagenome (GOLD analysis project Ga0209672, IMG submission 184273) | Arabidopsis root microbial communities from North Carolina, USA - plate scrape CL_Col_mMS_r2 (SPAdes) (version 2) | ecosystem: Host-associated > Plants > Roots > Endosphere | place: USA...
TGCCGTTGGGCGCAAAGCTCGCCGCCAGATTGGTCGGCAGGGTCTTGATGTTGGGCGCGATCAGTTCGCCGCCCAGCAGGGCGTGCAGCAGCGGCGCGGACAGCACGTAGTTGCCCACGCGTGCCTGGCCAGAATCAAATTGCTTGCCTTCGATCGGGAAACGCTCGGGATTCACATGACCCGACGCATGCGCAAAACCCCGCGAGTCGACCGGGCGATCAACCCAGTCCTGTTCATAGTGCACGTCGCCGCCCATGCGCAACTCACGCCACTGGAACATCTCCACGTGACGGATCAGCACCGGCGCATTTGCACGTTGCCCGAACTCGGGATCGAAAGGCTCCTCGATCACGCGCACGGCGCCGCTGACGCGCACGAGGTTGCCGTGATGACCTGCGGCCGATGCGTCACCGCCACCCAGGTCGTAAATCTGTCCGCCGTGGCGATCGGAAGCATGGCGATTGTCGAGCAGCCCCTGCTCGGTCATCGCGACCAGTCCCGCACCCGCCAACAACAACAGCACACCTAATACGCGTCGCAACCAAGGCTGCATGGAGCTCCCCTCCCCTGTGGACGGCCGGTCAGGCCGCCTGTCCCCGCATCTCTACTTGTTCGTCGCTCGTACCGTAACGGCCCCGCTCGTCCCGTACCACCCGCGCCACGGCACAGCCGTGGTCGTGGGTGAAGAACAGGCGCACGTCGCGGGCCAGCTTGTCCTCCAGAAACGCGCGCTTCTCTTCGATCAGCTTTTCCGGATAGCGGTCGTAGCCCATCGTAATGGGCAAGTGCACCCAGAAGCGCCCCGGGATGAGATCGGCGCAGAACACCACGCCGGCCACTTCCGCCAACATCAGTCCAGGCGTGTGGCCGTCCGAATAGCTGAAGCGAACGGCCCCACCCAGTGCCTTGGAATGCTCACCTTCGACCAGTTCCAGACGACCGCTCGCTTCGAGCAGCGGCTGCAGTTCCGGCACGAACGACGCGCGATCACGCGCATGCGGTTGCAGCGCGCGGCGCCAATGCTCGGTGCCGACGATGTAGGTGGCGTTGGGAAACAGCAGACGCGGCGCCTGCCCTTCTTCCCATGCGGCCAGCAATCCGCCTGCATGGTCGAAGTGCAGATGCGACAACACCACGGCATCGATGTCTTCGTGCGTGAGCCCGGCTTCAGCCAATGAATCGAGCAGTACATGGCGCTCTTCCACCACGCCGTAGCGCTCACGCAACGCAGGCTCGAAGAACGCACCGATACCGGTTTCGAAGAGCACGTTCTTGCCGTCGAGATCTTTCACCAGCAGGCAGCGACACGCCAGCGGAATGCGATTCTCCGCATCGGGCTGGATCCAGCGCGACCACAGCGCCTTCGGCGCATTGCCGAACATGGCGCCGCCATCGAGCTGCTGCGAATTGCCGGTGATAGACCACAGTTCCATCGTTACTGCACCTTGCCCAGACCCGACTCGCGCCGCGGATCGCTGGCCGCATCAAGCTTGTTGGTCTTCAGATCCCACGTCACCACGTTCATGTAGCCCCAGGGGCTGCGTTCCTTCAGTTCATGGCCCATCTGCTTGAGCGAATCAGTGGTGGCCGCATCGAAGGTGCCCGGCTCCACATCCACGCGATCGGGCATGTATTGATGGTGGTAGCGCTTCTGCGCGGCGATGCCCTGCGCATTCTTGCCGTCCATGAAGGCCAGGATGCCTTCCAGCACCTGGGTGATGATGGTCGAGCCGCCCGGCGAACCAATCACGCCGACGCGATCGGCGCCGAACACGATGCTCGGCGTCATCGACGACAGCATGCGCTTGCCCGGTGCCGGCGCATTCGCTTCGCTGCCGAGCAGGCCGTAGACGTTGGGCTTGTTGGGCACCAGCGCGAAATCGTCCATCTCGTCGTTGAGCAACACGCCGGTACCGGCAGCCACGAAGGTGGAGCCCATGGTGTAGTTCACCGTCGAGGTGATCGAGGCGATATTGCCGTCCTTGTCGATCACCGAGAAATGCGTGGTGTGCATGCCCGGATCCACACCGGTGCTGCCCGGCAGCATCGACGAGGGCGTGGCCTTGTCGGGCAGGATGGTCATGCGCAGGCCCGCCGCGTAATAAGGCGACAACAGCATGTCCAGCGGCATCTTCACGAAGTCCGGATCGCCGAGATAGTCGTTATGGTCCCGGAACGCGCGACGCATGGCTTCGATGACCAGGTGCGTGCGATGGGCTTCATCGAGTTTGCTCAGGTCGTAGCCGGAGAGGATGTTGAGGATCTCCGCCACCGCCACGCCGCCCGACGAGGACGGCGGCGCCGTGACCACGCGATAGCCGCGATAGTCCACCGTGATCGGCGTGCGTTCCTTCACCTGGTAGCTCTCCAGGTCTTTAGCCGTCCAATTGCCACCGGCGGCGCGCACGGCGTCGACCAGCTTCTTGCCGATCTCGCCGCGATAGAAACCATCGGCGCCCTGCTCGCCCAGCACTTCCAGCGTGCGGGCCTGGTCCGGATCCCGCCATGCCTGCCCGGCGACGGGCGGCTTGCCGTTGGGCAGATACTTGGCCACCGATGCCGGCCAGCGCTGGATGTCCTGCTGGCGCTCGCTGATCGCATTGATCAGGCGGGCATCGGGCTGGAAGCCGTCGCGCGCCAGGCGGATGGCCGGCGTCAGCGAGTCCTTCAGCGGCAGCTTGCCGTAGTGCTTGGCCAGCCACGCGAGGCCTGCCGGCTCTCCGGGAATGCCGGCGGAAAGCGGCCCGTTCAAGGCGGTGTCGCGATTGGGCGAGCCGTCCTTGTTGAGATAGTCCTTGGTGTTCACCGCTGCCGGCGCGGTTTCGCGCGCATCGATGAAGATGTCCTTGCCGTCCGAGGCGCGATGCAGCACCGCCATGAAACCGCCGCCGATGCCTGAGCTTTCCGGCTCCACGATGGACAGCGTGGAGGCCACCGCGATGGCCGCGTCGAACGCATTGCCGCCCTTGGCCAGCACTTCGAGGCCGGCGTCGGTGGCATGGAAGTTCGCGCTGGCGATGCCGCCGTGGCCGGGACGCTGGGTGATGACGTGCGAGGGAGCGGTGGGGGCCGGAACAACGGCGGGGCGGTTGTCGGCGTATGCAACGCTGGAGGAAACAAGCAGGGCCAGCAGCGTCACGCGCCAGTTCAAACGGTGCTTCATGCGTCGTCCTTTGGAGATACATGGCCCGACGGCGCCGCGCTATCGCCCTGCGCCATCAGGAATCGGTACTTGAGGTCGAGCTGATCGTGGGTTTCGGTGTGCTCGGGGTCGACGATGATGCACTCGACCGGGCACACATCCACGCATTGCGGTTCGTCGTAGTGACCGATGCATTCGGTGCACAGCGACGGATCGATCACGTAATACTCCTCGCCCAGCGAGATCGCCTTGTTCGGACAAACCGGTTCGCAGACGTCGCAATTGACGCAGGTATCGAGGATTTTCAGGGACATTCGCTGAGTTTACATGGTGGGCGCGGATGGTGCGCCGCAAGATCCGGCGGTTGGAACCATCAAGATGGATGCGCGCTGGAAAAACAAAAGCCCGCGGCACTTTCGCACCGCGGGCTTGGAAACCGCTCCGGAATCCGGAACTTACATGTTCACGTAACGGATGGTGGCGCCGGTCGGCTGCAGCGCCGAGGTCACCTTGTCCTTGTCGCCGGCGTCGCCGATGACCAGCACGATCACGTCCTTGAAGGAACCAGCCTTGGCGTCCTTGAAGGCATCGGTCACGAACTCGGAGGTCTTGGCCGAATCGGGGCCGGCGAACACCAGCATATTGCCCGGCAGCACGCCGCGGGCCACGGTGTCCTGCACCTGCTCGAGCTGGCGCTGGCGCAGCGCGTTGGCGTCTTCGGTATCGCCGCCCGGCACCAGGTACGGGAACGGACGGTCGGCCGTCATGCCCTGCATGTTCTTCTGGACGATCTGGCCGAGGTAGGCGTTCCACGCCTTGGAATCGTTCGGATCGGTCGGCTTGGTAACGGCGGCGACCTGCTCGGTCGGCTGCTGGGCGGACTCGTCCTGCTGGCTGCAGGCGGTGATGCCGGTGATCGCGATGGCGGCGAGAAGAGCGTACTTGTACATGGTGGTCACCCTGGAATGATGAAATCTGGTCATGGGATCCGTTGGATAACCGACCTTTCGGCCGTCATGCGACAGAGCCTTGTTGGACCGGGGGAATCAACCGGTTTCTTGGCAGCCGTGCCACCAGCAAAACCTTGCCTACCCCTGATCCGCGGCGAGCGACTGTCCTGTCCGCAGGATGCGGGCGAGGATACACGACGACGCCCGCTCCGGACACCGTCAGACGTGTTGCACTGCGGGTTTGCGGGGTACTCAGTCGTCCGAGGCCGCGCGGTCCCGGTGCCAGCGCTGGCGCATCGCCTGCTGCACGGCGGGGTGCACGAAACCCGAGATATCGCCGCCCAGACGTCCGATCTCGCGCACCAGGGTCGAGGAGATGAAGCTGTACTGCTCGGCTGGCGTGAGAAACAGCGTCTCCGCCTGCGGGATCAGGTGGCGGTTCATGCTGGCCAGCTGGAATTCGTATTCGAAATCCGAGACGGCGCGCAGGCCGCGGATGATCACGCCGGCGCCCACTTCCTCGACAAAATGCGCCAGCAGGCCATCAAAGCCGCGCACTTCCACATTCCTCAGGTCAGCCAGCGCCAGTCGCGCCAGGGCGATCCGCTCGTTGAGGCTGAAGCCTGGTCCCCGCCCCTTGTTGGGGCTGTCTGCCACCGCCACGATGATGCGCTCAAACAGCGGCGCGGCACGCGCCACCAGGTCGGCATGGCCGTTGGTGATGGGATCGAAGGTACCCGGGTAAACGGCGAGACGCTGGTTGACCGGCAGCTTGTTCACGTGACGAGTCACCGTCAGCAAAGGGGCGGCTAGCTTAGGCCCGTTCGAGGCATCCGCCTAGCCCGTTTCCTAAACCCGCAAATCCACGGACCCAAGCCACCCACCGGCCCGCCCCACCCTTGTAGGAGCGCACCTTGTGCGCGACCGCAGCGCTGCGGCGCACCCGCTCCGCCGGACCGAGCCTCAAGCGCCCCGTCGATAAAGCGTATAGAGCACCAAGCCACCCACCGGCCTGCCTCACCCTTGTAGGAGCGCACCTTGTGCGCGACCGCAGCGCCGCGGAGTACCCGCTCCGCCGGACCGAGCCTCAAGCGCCCCGTCGATAAAGCGTATAGAGCACATCGCCCGCCGTGCCCTGCCGATGCAAGGTCCAGTTGGCAGGAACCTCATGTGCCCCCTGCCGAGGCGACTCCAGATAAATCCATGCCGACGCCGTCAGCCACCCACCCTGCTCCAGCTGCCGGGTCAACGGCGCCCACAGATCAAGGCCAAACGGCGGGTCGAGAAACACCACCCCGAACGGCTGCGCAGCGCCCTGCAGATAGACCTGCGCGTCGATCGCGGCGACCTGCCCACCGCTGGCCTTCAGGCGCACCAGATTGTCCCGCAGCGCCTGGGCCGCCCGCGCATCACGCTCGACAAACTGCACGCTGGTCGCGCCACGCGACAGCGCCTCGACGCCCAGCGCGCCGGTTCCAGCGCACAAATCCAGGCAGCGCGCCCCGTCAATCACCGGCGCCAGCCAGTTGAACAAGGTCTCGCGCACGCGCTCCGGCGTAGGGCGCAGGCCGGGCAGATCGGGCACGTCGAGGCGTGAATTGCGCAACTGTCCGCCAATGATGCGGATGCGCCCGCTCGCACCCTTCATGGGCGCCATGGCTCAGCGGTGAGTTTGGAAGGGGGTGGTAGCATGCGGGCCATTGTCTTTGAATCGCTGCCGCAATGCTCAAGTTCTGGAAGAAGAAACCCGCTGACGCCGCACCGGGCCAGTCGACCGCGCCTGCGGACGAGATCGCTCCGGCAGCCGGCTTCGCGCATGACACGGATGCCGTCTCGCTCGACCACGCCAGTCCCACCCTGGACGAAGCACTGGCCGAAACGCCGCCTGCGCCCGATGCGCCAGCCGAAGACGTCGCCACCGAACTTGCCGCGGTCGTCGAAGCCGCCGCCGCACCGTCCAAGCGCAGCTGGCGCGAACGCCTTTCCGGCAGCGGGTTTGCGCGCAGCCTCACGTCCCTGTTCGTCCGCCATCCCAAGCTCGACGACGACCTGCTGGACGAGCTGGAAACCACACTCATCACGGCCGACGTCGGCGTCGAGGCGAGCACGACGCTGGTGGAGGATCTGCGCAAGCGCATGCACAAGCGCGAGTTCGCCGATGCCGGCGCGCTGCTGGCCGCGCTGCGCCAGTCGCTGATTGCCATGCTGCGTCCGGTCGAAACCCCTCTGGAAGTCGGTGGCCTCAAGCCGTACGTGATCCTCACGGTGGGCATCAACGGCGTCGGCAAGACCACCACCATCGGCAAGCTCGCGCGTCGTTATCGCGACGAGGGACGCCAGGTCATGCTCGCCGCCGGCGACACCTTCCGCGCCGCCGCCGTGGAACAGCTCAAGACCTGGGGCGAACGCAACAAGGTGCCGGTCATTTCGCAAGGCCAGGACGCCGATGCCGCCAGCGTGATCTTCGATGCACTGCAGGCCGCGCGTTCGCGCAACGCCGATGTGCTGATTGCAGATACCGCCGGCCGCCTGCACACGCAGGGTGGCTTGATGGACGAGCTGGGCAAGATTGCCCGCGTGCTCAAGAAAATCGACACCGCGGCGCCGCACGAAGTGCTGATGGTGATCGACGGCACCACCGGCCAGAACGCCGTGAGCCAGGTGCGCCAGTTCCGCCAGATCGTGGGCGTCAGCGGCCTGGTGGTGACCAAGCTCGATGGCACCGCCAAGGGCGGCGTGGTGTTTGCACTGGCGCGTGAATTCGGCCTGCCGATCCGTTACGTGGGCCTGGGCGAAACCGCCACCGATCTGCGCGTGTTCGACGCCGAGGCTTATGTCGACGGCCTGCTTCCCGCCAGCCTGGGCCAAGGCTGAGGAGCGCTGACGGGTGCCGCGCTGGCTCCGCCTCGCCCTGATCGTGCTCAGCAGCGCCACGCTGCTGCTCGTGGCTGTCGCGCTGATCGCGGTACACGTGCTGCTGCAACCCGAACGCATCACCGCGATGCTGCAGCAACAGGCACAGGATGCCGGCCTTGAGCTGAGCCTCGCCAGCCCCGCCACGCCCGCGCTGTTTCCGCGTCCCGCGCTTGAGCTCGAAGGCATCACGCTCAGCGCACGCAACGCCAACATGCCCATCCTGCTCGCCGCGCGCGGCACGCTCGCCCTGCCGTGGCGCACGCTGCTGCACGGCGAAACCGTGATCTCGCAAATGCAGATCGACTCGCCACGCGTCGACCTCGATGCCTTGCAATCATGGCTGGACGACCTGCCCTCCGGACCGTCCGCGGTGCCTGCGGCGATACCCAGCATCGATGCCGGCGTGCATATCACGCGCGGCAGCCTGGTGCGCGGCAACCAGCTATTGCTCGGCGACGTGGAGCTCGATGCGGGCCGCCTCGCCGCCAATCATGCATTTCCGCTCACCATCACGGCGAAGGATGCGCAGGGCATTCCCACCCAGTTGCGGCTATCGGTAACACCCAGCATCAAGAATGGTTCGCTGCTGCTGCAGAACATCGCACTGTACGTGGCGCACAGCACCACGCTCACCCTGCATCTCACCGGTGACGCACGTTGGCGCGGCGCCGCCGATGCATCCGCGCAACTGACCGGCAAGCTCGACCACGCCAACGCGGGTGAATACGACGCGGTGATCCAACTGACACCCGCCGACCAGAGCGATCCACTGATGCTCGCGCTGAAGCTGGATGGCCCGGACAATCACGCCGACCTACATATCCCGCCTTTGGCTCTGGCCAGCTGGTGGTCGCAGCTCGATCACGACGACGGTCCGCGACTCACCGTGCCGCCCGGCAATGGACATGCGGAAGTGGCCAGCATCGAGGCCGGCGATATCAGCGTGGAAGGCCTGACCATCCAGGCAGGCACCGATGTGCCGGCTCCTGCTGCAAGTACAGCGACACCACCCAAACCGGCTGCAGCGAAACCCGCGCAGCCCAAGCCCACGCGCAAGTCGCCATGAATCCATTCGCTGCTGCATTGCTGGCCTGGTTCGACGAACACGGCCGCAAGGATCTGCCCTGGCAGCATCCTCGCGACGCTTATCGCGTGTGGCTGTCGGAGGTCATGCTGCAGCAGACGCAGGTGGTCACGGTCATTCCGTACTTCCAACGTTTTGTTGCCGCGCTGCCGACGTTGCGCGATCTTGCCTCCGCCGAAGAAGACACCGTGCTCGCGCTATGGTCCGGCCTTGGCTACTACCGCCGCGCACGCTTCCTGCAACGCGCCGCGCAGATCTGCGTGGAGAAGCACCAGAGCGAATTGCCGCGCGATTTCGATGCACTGGCTGATCTACCGGGCATCGGCCGCTCCACCGCGGGCGCGATCCTCGCGCAGGCTCATGGACTGCGTTTTGCCATCCTCGATGGCAACGTCAAACGCGTGCTCACGCGGTATCTGGGCATCCACGGGCATCCAGGACAGAGCGCGATCGAAAAGACGCTCTGGCAACACGCCGATGCATTGACGCCTGCCCTGCGCACCGCCGACTACACGCAGGCCATCATGGATCTGGGCGCCACCGTATGCGTGCGATCCAAACCGCAGTGCGATCAGTGCCCGCTTGCAGCGGACTGCGTCGCCAAGCGTGACGATCTCACCGCGCAGCTACCCAGCGCCAAACCGACCAAGGCGATACCCACGCGCGATACGGTGATGCTGATCCTGCGCGACACCGCTGGACGCGTGTTGCTCGAACGTCGCGGCGAGCAAGGTGTGTGGTCCGGCTTGTGGAGTCTTCCCGAAGCGAGCGATCACGATCACGCGTGGCGCACCGCCGAGTCCCTGGCGCGGATCGACGACGCGCATGCACTGCCGCCGTTCGTGCACGTTTTCAGCCACTATCGGCTCAAAGTCGAGCCGCTATTGTTCGACGAGGCGACGGCGCATCAACGCATCGCCGATAATGCCAGCCTGCGTTGGTGCGATCCCGGCGAGCGAGCGGCCCTTGGCCTGCCCGCTCCGGTGCGCACCTTGCTGCAGAACCTCTGAATCACTACCGATGAGTCACAACGCATGAGTCGTATCGTTCACTGCGCCAAGCTCGGCCGCGACGCCGAGGGCCTGGATTTCGCCCCCTGGCCCGGTCCGCTGGGCCAACGCATTTATGCGGAGATTTCCAAAGAAGCCTGGCAACAATGGCTGGCCCACCAGACCATGCTGCTCAACGAATACCGGCTCAATCCGCTCGATCCCAAGTCGCGCCAGTTCCTGAGCGCCGAAATGGAAAAATTCCTGTTCGGCGGCGACGTAAAGCAGCCTGAAGGCTACGTCGCCCCTCCCACAGAGTCTTGACGAGCCGCCCCGCTTCGGATTTAATGCACGGCTCCACGCGGCGTCTTCGACGCACGCTGGCATGGCCGGGTAGCTCAGTTGGTAGAGCAGGGGATTGAAAATCCCCGTGTCGGCGGTTCGATTCCGTCCCCGGCCACCATTGAATTCAAAGCGTTACAAGAAATCGCCCACGTGGCGATTTTTTTGTGTCCGGCGTTTGCTCGCGAAACAACCTACGGCGGGTGGAGTTCTTTCGTCCGAAGTTGGAATTAAATAAATTTCCCTGACGGGGTAAGGTCCGCTTTCGACCCGGAGCAGACACTGCATAGACAAGGAAATTGCGTGGATAGCAGCGACAAGGAGCGAGGTGAGCGCGGCGTGGCTTGTAGCCTGTTGAGACTGCCAGATGGCCGCCTGCGGGTTGTTCTGGACGATGTCAGGAATCTAACGCCCGGTAACGCGGGGCCGTGGGAGCACGAAGTCTTCGTGACGTTCAAGGATTACGAACGAATGGCGCTGTCTTCGCTGGACCTACCCGAAGAAGAGTTAGCCGCCTTCGGCCACTACGTTCTGGCGCGTTTGCTCGCCGCAAATGGGCTGCTACCGTCGGAGCCGTAAGGTCTGCTTCCGACCCGAAGCGGACATCACTGCCACACTAGGAGCCAGAGAGTCGGGAGGGGCTAATGGCGATCTTTGAGCGACTCCATGCATGGTGGTCTGCGCGGCGTCCACTTCCTCTAGGTAAACGCCTCGCAGTTGAATTCGATGCGCAAGTCGTACGAGTTCGCGTCCTAGAGCGCATGGATGCGGATTGGGAGCAGTGCTTTCGCTGGGACGACGTGGTCAAGGTATGTTTCAAGGACGAGGGGATATACGCCTCTGACATCCTCTTCATCCATCTGCGCGATAGGGAAAAGCCAGCAGTCGTCCTGACCGAAGCGCTTGGTGGAAACCAGTTCTTCGGGGCGCTTTGCGAACGAGGCCTTTTCCCACTACATGTGATGCAGGCGGCTATTCGTGAAACAGGCGGTCGTATGCATTGTTGGCCCTAGAGCGCGCTTACGATGCGATAGAGACTATCCGCTTCCGACCCATAGCGGACATTGTCGGGGTTGGCTTCAAAGGGAGGGATTTGTGGGCACTTTTCGGCACCTATGGCGCGTTGGCCTGTTTGTAACTGGCCTGGCATTCGTGATCGGTGGTTCATGGGCTTCGACGCCCGAGTCGAAAGCGACCGACACCGTGAAAAGGCTCTACCGGGACTATTCATGGGAGGCAACCATGATCGACGGGCCAGGGCCTTGGATCGGGGATGCGCCAAAAGCAGTACTCGAGCAATATCTTGACCGCGATTTGTCCGCCGTTTGGGTCAAGTCCAGGGCATGCAAGGGAAGCGATTGTGCTGTTGACTGGGTGGGTTACGACCCGCTCTGGGACAACATGGATCCCTCCGGGTTCTATAACGTCAACATCGAAGCCACGGGTGACCCGCACGTTGTGAGGGTCGAGATGGATGCTGCGTGCGCGCCGGCGCAGCCGTGCAAGCCAGTCGCTGAGACACGGGTTCGCCTCACCTATTTTCTGGAGCGGACAGCGATGGGATGGCGCATTTCGGATATACAGAGCGAAGTGCACGGCTCATTGAAGGCGGCTCTTCTGAGGGCGCTAAGCGAACATTGAAGTGTCTGCTTTCGACCCAGAGCGGACATTGGGGTAAGCGATGGGCTGTGGCAGACATTCGCGATGAGTTCATGCAGGGAGGCGGTCAGAGCATGGCAACGATTTTGGATTTTGCGTGTGCCGGCACGTTCAGCGCCGGCCTTATCATCACGATCTTCAACAAGGCCATTTCCGACGGCGCTCGCAATTGGGCGGCAAGGCTAGCCTGGGCGCTCATCGGCACGGCCTTCGGCATCTATGTCTTCGGCTGTATCCGCGGGATGCTGTATTCGCTTGATGCCGGTGTAGTGGTCGCCGGAAGTCGTGGTGGAGGGAGGGCTACCTTCCATCGTGACGAGCATCCGTTGCTCTTCGGAATCACGTTTCTCGGGCTCACCTGCGCAACGGGAGTCATCACCTTCCTTTCAATCGTTTGTCTATGGAAGGCAGTCAAAAAGGACTGAAATCCGATTTGTTTGATGATGACGACGCATGTCCGCTTTCGACCCAAAGCGGACATGACTACGATGTCGATGGGGCGCAAGGAGACCGGCAATGAAGTACGCAGACGGTCAACGGGTCCTCGCTGGGGACATAGTCGAGATCGATGGCCGGTATCACGGGGTAGTGATTGCCGCGATCGATGACAAGAGCTATGTGCCCGGTGGCGAGGATTGGGAGTATCTGGGCACGGGCGCGATGATCGATACCGACTTCGGTGGGCTAGTGCACTACCCGAAGGACGACGACGAACTAGTTCTCGTTCGTCGGGCCGATTAACGGCGCCGCTAAGGTCCGCTTCCGACCCGAAGCGGACGAAATTCTTAGGATGTCCGGGCCACAGGCGGGGGCGATGGATCTTGATCGGATAAGAAGGGCTGCCGAGATGCTTGAGCAGGCCGTGCGGGCTGCGCAGGAACAGGGCTATGAGAACGCCGACTGCGTATTCACCTCTGAAGTTCTAGCGCTCTTACCCAAGGCGAAAGCTGGGGAGATAGCGGCGCCTGTCAAATTGAAATTCACCGCCGGGCCGCGATGGAATTTCACGGAAACTCGGCTCGGGGACTGTGGAGATCTAGAAGAAGCTTGGTGCGAATTCCGAATGGCGGTTGAAGACCGGGATTCCGACCCGGCCTTCCGGGCCTATATGGCGAGGCTGAACGGGGAACGTCCGACATAGCTTTGCTTCAACGTACGCTTCCGTCCTGAAGCGGACAGTTTCAGCTAGTTCATCGCACCATCTCCATGGAGAGTGAATGAGAAGGCTTCTGGCAGCTCTAATGTCGACAATGGCTATCGTCGCAGTCCACGCTAGCCCAAAACTCGACGGGACTTGGGTGTCCAGTCACGACCTCACGATGGCGTTTGCTAATAAGCACGCCAAGCTTGAAGAGCGCACAGAACGCTTTCTCGATCAGATCATGGGCCGGCTAGTTGTCCGGTTCGATGGCAAGCACGTTGCTTCCGATATGCCCGATTGGGATGCCGAAATTGGAGGTGAGCGGCGACACATGACGGGTTTTCGAGAATCTACCGAGTACAAGGTTCTTTTCGCGAACGACAATGTAGTGGTCGTTAAGGGGCGGCAGCAGGTAACGGGAAAGGAAGTCGTAACCGTCTACAACTTCGTTGATGGCGACACCATGTGGGTCTACCAAGACAGTGCGGACAAGAATATTCCGGACCTGAACATCCGGGAGTATTTCGTTAGGACCAAGTAGAAATTACGGATGTTGAAGCGTCCGCTTCCGACTCAAAGCGGGCCTTCACACATACACCTCCGCTGGTATCGGATCGTCTTGCCATCTGACACAACATGGGGATGTTCGTCAGCCATGAAAAAGTCACTCACCGAAGTTCTGTCGGGTTTGAAGCACCTTGCGAATCGGTCTCCGGAAATGGCGTTTGGGAATGACGCCAGCGAGGCATTCGCCGAAGTCGCGCCGTATCGCGACGGAGGGGTGTACGTGAGTTACTACTCCGGTTCCAGCGAATGGGAGCGCCACCCGAATGGCGACGAAGTCGTCATGGTGCTGGAGGGGGCAACCACGGTTGTCTTGCTGAGGGATGCCAAGGAAGAACGATATTCTCTGGCTGAAAACGAGCTAATTGTCATCCCCGTGGGTGCCTGGCATCGGTTTGAGGGATCCGACCGGGTCAAGGTGATGACCATTACGCCGCAGCCCACGGAGCACAGCCTTGATACGCCGGTTGGCTGATATCAGCGACAAACAGGGCGGATAGTTAAGTCCCGCCGCCATTGTTCGAATTAAGTACCTCCCTCCAGTTTGCTCTGAAGGTGGCCTTCTCTCTTCTGCTTTCAATGGAAAGAGCGCTGACATTTTTTCAGGCTCGAGCCCCCGCGCTCCCCTGCGGCCCCGCGGACATCCATCTCGCCCAACCCTGACAGACGATGCCAGCCCTGCTTGTTAGGGTCAGTCGGTCATTCGCGCTGTCGTGTTGCACGGTCTCGCGAATGGCCATGACCACCAGGTCATGAGGCGCGGGCCGTGAGTGGGCAAACACCCACGACCCGCTAACCATCACCAACTCATACGGAAGTTGATCATGGCTATCCGCGATCATACGGGACGCATTCGCTCGTCCGTTCCCCCTGACGACACCCTCACTCCTCCGCCTCACGTCCCGTCATCCACGTCTGTGGCATGGCCCGAAGCCCTGCGTCATGGCACTCGCGGTGACATCGCCCTGGCGGTGCTCGCCCTCACGCGCCTGCGTGTCGACACCGAGCAGTGCCGTCACGCGCAGGCGCGGGGATTCCCCGGCAGACCGCTGCCATGGCCGCTTCCCGTGGCGGTCACGGCTCAGCTGGGTACGGCCATCTACTGCCTGCAGCAGTACGCGCGCTTGCTCGGTGACGAGCCTCGAGTGAACACCACACGCCTCCGATGATCGCCGTTAGGGCGCATCGGCCGTCATGGCGATGCGCCGCACTCGGGCGATCACCGACGAAGCTGCCAAGCATTCACTGACACGGAGCGCTGTAAGCGCCTGAGCCGCTGCGGAGCCGTGTCCGACAGGGAGGAACCACCATGGAACTGATCCAGCTCACCCCGCATTCGGAAGTGGACCCCTCGCAACCCCTGCGAGCCCCCGGCGACATCCTGCTGCACGCCTATCTGATCCCGAGCGCACTCAACCCCGCCCAACTCGCCCGTCGCACCGGGATACCCGCCAACCACATCAAAGCCTTCATCGCCGACACACAACCCATCACGCCAAAGATCGCATTGCGCCTTTCGCTGACCTTCGACACCACCGCCTTTTATTGGCTGGCACTTCAGGCGCGCTACGATTTGGAGAAGGTGAAACCTGTGATCCGCGCTTACCGGCCTCTTGTTGATTAGGGAGAAACGACAAACGGAACGGAGGTAGTTGAGTCCCGCCGCCATGGTTCGAATTGATTACCTCCGTCCCGTTTGCTCTCGAACGCCGAGGCCTTCTATCCACCTACCGCTCACCTCGCAAGTGGACGCTGTAAGGCTGCGTTCTGATGCGCCTCAGTGAAAGCACCGCCAACGCGTCGACGCCATCGCTGACGATTGCCGGTCTCAAGCTCTGAGAAAGATGCGCGATACGTTGCGCCCATGGATACTCGCGCCCAGCTCCAGAAAGCCCTGAACCGCATTGAGGCCTATCTTCCTGGGCTTCTCGATACCCATCCCGATCCTGCGGACTTCTGGCCTGCCTTTGCCGGCGAGGCGGACACCATTCTCGATGGCGCGCCTGCTCACGAGCAGGAGTGGGTCGCGGATAGGCTCGAGAGCATGCTGAACTTCCACGGGGCGCCCTCCCCTTAGGGGAGTACGCCCGGCATGTGGCTCAGCCCAGATCGAAACCAGTCACGACAAGTTCGTCCGTGAGTTTGGCGCGGTCATCCGTCGGGAGCGCTTTGTCGAACTGTCCTGACGGAAGCATCCATTAGGGATTGCATCGGCGCTTCAGCCGCCCGGTTAAAAGATGTCTTCGCAGTCATTTGCCCAGCGTGCCCGCCGGGCGACAAAATGTGACTCAGTTCACATTTTGACCGCGATCTTTTCTACCATCAGCCTCGACAGAACGAAGAACCGTGCCGACCGCATCTGCGGTCGTCCACTCAAGCGCATGCCTGGCATTGTTCGGTTTTCGCGCTACCGGCAAGTGTTGTGCCGAATCGGCCACTAGTCACGGGGGATGCGACAAAGTTGGTGCTACATTCGCCACCGTTGCTCAATGTCTGAGCACATCACCAACAAAGGGGTCCGTTATGTTGAAAGCCCTCTCGCGTCGCGCATGCCTCTTTGGCGTGCTCGCTCTGGCTACGTCTGGAGCTGCCTTTGCCGACCAGCCGCCCGCCACCGGCCTTGGCCAGTCGTGGCCCAATGCGTCCGACGTCAGCAGCAACCCGAACTTCCACGCCTATGTGTTCACCATCGGCGGCATTCAGTTCGTGCAGATCAATGATGCGAACGGCAATGTGCTGGGCGCCGTCGGTTCGGCGGGCGGCCAGTTCATCACGCTGCCGATGGGTCGCTTCTCGCAGCTGGTCACCACACCGCAGCAGGGCCCGGCCGTAGCCACCACGGCCACCCCGACCACGGCTCCGGCCACGGTCTACCAGGACACCGCCACGACGGTGACTGCCACGCCGTTGAGCGACGGCACGCTGCAGCTGAAGGCCGCAGCCAGCACCTGCAACCCGGAAGTCTGCAGCACGCACATTCAGTAAAGTGCGGGAAAAACCCAGCGATCAGCGGCGTGTCAGATGCCGCTGATCGTGATCGGGTCGAGCATCAGCAGGCTGACCCGGCGGCCATTGGCGATCTGATGTTCGCGGGCGTCACCTTCAAAGGTCATCGCGCGGTCGCGAATACCCGCCCAACCCATCCCGCTGGTCGAACGCATCACGCGGGGCAGCAGTTCGTCCCAACGCACCTGCGAAGACGTTTCGGCGGTATCGCGGAAGATGATGCTGATCAGCACCCAGCGACGCCCCAGCTTTTCACCGCAGCGCAGGCGAACGACCACTTCGCTGAGGTTGCGCTTGGCGCAGGCATCGGCCACGACTTCGACCACGAGGCGATAGATGGCCAAATGCAGCGTCTGCGATAGCCGACTCAGCGGGCCACGCAGG
>Ga0209672_100730_pt1 | contig 16175 bp, 15 predicted proteins | sample AraplaCol_mMS_r2_FD_184273 | JGI IMG/M metagenome (GOLD analysis project Ga0209672, IMG submission 184273) | Arabidopsis root microbial communities from North Carolina, USA - plate scrape CL_Col_mMS_r2 (SPAdes) (version 2) | ecosystem: Host-associated > Plants > Roots > Endosphere | place: USA...
GGCCGGCGAAGCAAAGTCGATCGCGCTGCTTGGCAACGCCGCCGATGTGCTGCCGGAACTGGTGCGCCGCGGCGTGCGTCCGGATGCCGTCACCGACCAGACCAGCGCGCACGATCCGGTCAATGGTTACCTGCCGCAGGGCTGGACGGTCGAGCAGTGGTTCGAGCGCCGCAAGAGCGATCCGGCCGGCACCTCCAAGGCCGCCAAGCAGTCGATGAAGACGCATGTGGAAGCGATGCTCGCATTCCACCAGCAGGGCGTGCCGACGTTCGACTACGGCAACAACATCCGCCAGATGGCGAAGGACGAAGGCTGCGCGGATGCGTTTGCGTTCCCCGGTTTCGTGCCGGCCTTCGTGCGTCCGCTGTTCTGCCGTGGCGTGGGCCCGTTCCGTTGGGTGGCGCTGTCGGGCGATCCGGAAGACATCTACAAGACCGATCAGAAGGTGAAGGAGCTGATCCCCGATGATCCGCACCTGCATCGCTGGCTGGACATGGCCAAGGAGCGCATCAACTTCCAGGGCCTGCCGGCGCGCATCTGCTGGGTGGGCCTGGGCGTGCGCCACAAGCTGGGCCTCGCGTTCAACGAGATGGTGCGCAATGGCGAGCTGAAGGCGCCGGTGGTGATTGGCCGCGATCATCTCGACTCGGGTTCGGTGGCCAGCCCCAATCGCGAAACCGAAGCCATGCGCGATGGTTCGGATGCGGTGAGCGATTGGCCGCTGCTGAATGCCATGCTCAATGTGGCCGGCGGCGCGACCTGGGTGTCGCTGCACCATGGCGGCGGCGTGGGCATGGGTTATTCGCAGCACTCGGGCGTGGTCATCGTCTGCGATGGCAGCGAAGCGGCCGACCAGCGCCTTGCGCGCGTGCTGTGGAATGACCCGGGCACCGGCGTGATGCGTCATGCCGATGCCGGTTACGAAATCGCCATCGACTGTGCGAAAGAGCAGGGCCTCAACCTGCCGATGATCTGACCGCGTTGTGGTGCCTTGCGCATGGCGCAGGGCACCGCTGCCGGGCCAAGGACAGTTCAGCGCCCGCGATTTGCCATAGTCGGCTGAGAAAGTGGCCCGGGTCATCCCATTGAAAGGACTCTCCATGGCTTTTTCGACTGCCCGCCGCGCATGGTGCACGGCGATGTTCGCGATCGCATGCACGGCTGCCTCGGGTGGGTCGCTCGCGGCCGGCCCACAGCCAACAGCTTCAACCAACGAGGCGATCCAGCATGCATTGACTGCATTGGCGCAGCGCGCGCATCCAGGCACGCTGGGCGTGGCCGTGCTCGACTTGAAGTCAGGTGCGACCGCTGGCGTCGATGCCGATCGCGCGTTCCCGATGATGAGCGTGTTCAAGGCGCCGGTAGCGGCGGCGGTGCTGTCGCGGATCGACGATGGGTCGCTGTCGCTGCAACAGACGGTGACGGTGACGCGCGACCAGGTGATGGGCGGCTCGGCCATACCGTCGATCGGCGCGCACTTTCACGGTGAGCGCATGAGCTTCACCATCGAGCAGCTGTTGAAAGCCGCGGTGACCGAGAGCGACAACACGGCCGTGAATGCCTTGATCCGCGCCATCGGTGGTGCCGGCGTGGTGACGACGTATCTGCATGCGCACGGCGTCGATGGCATGCGCGTGGATGTCGACGAGGCCGACATTGCGCAAGTGTTCCACGGTCTGCGGCCGGGCGAACAGGCGCCGGCCCACGAAAGCGATGCTGCCGCGGATCAGCGTTACCAGTCGGGCTATCAGGCCTTTCTCGCCGACCCGCGCAATCGCAGCACGCCGGACGCGGCGATCGCATTCCTGCGCAAGCTGGTCCAGGGCGAGCTGCTGTCGCCGGTATCGACGCAGCGCCTGCTCGCCTTGATGGAAGCGCAGACCATCCCGAATCGTCTGCGTGCGGGCTTGCCTGGAGGTTTGCGTTTTGCAGACAAGACGGGCACGTCCGGCACGCTGGGCAAGCGCACAGCTGCTTTCAACGATATGGGCATCATCCGCTGGCCCGATGGTCACACCGTGCTGGTGGCGGCCTTTCTGATGGACTCGTCGGCCAGCGATCAGCAGCGCGCCGCGCTGTTCGCCGATATCGCGCGTAGCGTGGTGTCCTCCGTGCATCCTTAAAACGCCCGCCGGTGGTGCAGGGCCGCGCCCGGGAGCATCATGTCGCCACATCCAACGAGGAGTGGCGACATGCCGGTCGAACTGAAGATGTTGGCGTGGTCGGTGGTGCTGGGCCTGGTCTACGTGGTGTTTGCAGTCACGCTCGCCACCATGCAGCGAGGCATGGCCTGGAACGCCGGCAACCGCTCCGGCGAAGTCCCGCTGACTGGCGCCGCTGATCGGGCCAGCCGCGCCAGCCGCAATTTCCTCGAGACCTTCGCCTTCTTCGCGGCCGCTGTGCTGGTGGTCGTGGTGGGGCAATGCACCAGTGGCACGACCGCGCTGGGTGCGCAGATCTACTTCTGGGCGCGCGTGCTCTACCTGCCGATCTATGCGGCCGGCATTCCCTATCTGCGCACCCTGGTCTGGGCCATATCGGTGGCCGGCCTGCTGATGGTCTTGTCCGGCGCATTAGGTTCGCACTGACGCAATAAGCGTCCCCGTTTACTGCGTGACGCGCCAGCCACCTCGCGGCGGGAGCACGGCTGTGCGCGTCAGTCTGTCGGGGCGCGGAGCCGAGTGCTTCGGCGCGAGCGTCAAAAGATTGGCGTTGCGCTGGAATTTTGACGTCAGTTTTCCGCCAGCGCGGTGTTAGCGGCCACTTCGCTAATTTGCGCTTTTTCTCTGCTAGTCAATCACTTGCATGCATTTTGCCAGGTGGCTTCGCGAACCGACGTTCGCAAGCCATTCGAGGCGTGACCACACTGGTGGTCCGGCACGGCTTGTGTCGGGCCGCCGGGCAGGGTCCGGCGGTTTCCTTGATTGACGACTGGAGAAACTGCATGAACACCAACACTGTACGCACCGGCTCGCTGACCGAACTGTCGAGCTACCCCAAATGGGCACGCGAGATGATCGAAGCCTGCGAACCCGCCCGCCGGAGCGTTCGCGACCACGTGATGTGGGACATGATGAGCGAAGGTAGTATCGACTTGGCTACCGTGCGCAATTTCATGGTCGGCACCTGGTCGCTGATCGAGCGCTTCCCGGGCTTCATGGCCTTGAGCCTGCTCAAGACGCGTTATGGACGCAGTGCCGGCGACAACATGGCCCGACGCTGGCTGGTTCGCAACATCCGCGTGGAGCAGAACCATGCCGAATACTGGCTGGACTGGGCCGAAGGCTCAGGAGTGTCGCGCGAGGAAGTGCTCGACGGCATGCCGCCGCGCGGCACCCAGACCGCCGCTGAGTGGTGCCATGACGTCTGCGCCCGCGACACGCTGGCCGCCGGCATCGCCGCCACCAACTACGCCATCGAAGGCGTCACCGGCGAGTGGTCCCAAAAGGTGTTCGACAGCGTCGCCTACGCCAACAGCCTGCCGGCGGCCGGTCGCAAGTCCACCTTGCGTTGGCTTCAGCTACACGCGGCTTATGACGATACTCATCCGTGGGAGGCGCTGGAGATCGTCTGCACCCTGATGGGCAGCCAGCCCGCGGAGGAAGAAGTGGAGCATCTGCGCGAGTGCATCGAGCGTAGCTACGTGAGCCTGCACTACGGTCTGGAGCGTTGTCTGGTGCAGCACACGATGAACGAAGTGGCAGAGCAAGCGGCGTAACGGGGATCTCGTCGTCGACAGCGTGACGGGACGAGATGTAGCTTTATGGAGTGGTCGTGTAAAAGGACGCCATGGATTTGATCCGTAGCACCTCTCCAAGACCGCTGTCCCGGCGCTTGAGGCCACTGGCCTATGGGCTGGTGGCCGTCATCGGCCTGATTCTCATGCTTACCTGGGGAGCCCTCCAGGTCCAGGTCACTCTCGCCGGTTTCCTCAACGGCGAGAGTGTCTGGAGCAAGGCGCAGAAGCAGGCGGTGGTGGACCTGCTCGGTTATGCCCAGTCCGGCGATGCCGCCCGGCTGGCGGCCTTTCGCCGAAACTACGAGTTGTTGTCGTCCGATGGCTGGGCGCGTGACGCGATCGCCTCGGGCCATTACGACCGCAAGCTCATCCACGAAGCGTTCCAGCGCGGCAAGATCCTGCCGCAGGCCGAGCCCGGCATGATCTTCATGCTGCGCTGCTGCACCGATGTGCAGCACATGCACGAGGCCGTGTCGCTATGGCGCGCCGCCGATGGTCCGCTGGGCCAACTCGATGGCGTCGCCAAGGAATTGAGCGAAGCCTATGCGCGCGGGCAGCCCGAGCCGGCCTGGCTGCAATGGCAGCTCGATCGCATCAACGGGCTGAACAACGATCTGGAGCCGCTCACCAACGGTTTCTCGCTGGAAGTGGCGCAGGGCGCGATCTGGCTCGGCAAGGTGCTGTTCGCGGCGGTATTCCTGACCGCCTGCATTGCCTCCTTGCTGTGGCTGCGCATGGCCCAGCGCATCCTTTCGCGCATCCGCGGCACCGAAGAGCGCTACAGCATGCTGTTCAACAGTGCGGCCGATGCCATCCTGATGGTGGACGAAGAGAGCGGCCGCATCCTGGAGGCGAACCGCACGGCCATGCAGTGGACCGGCCGCGAAGTGGACAAGCTCACCGGCGAGGCGCTATCCACCTTTTTCACCCCGTTGCTGCACCGCGCCGATGGCGCCATCACCGGCGAGCTGCGCATGGCCGACGGCGACATGCGTCCGGTCGAGATGCGCAGCAGCGTGACCCATTGGGGCTCGCAGAGCGTGCGGCAGTCGATCCTGCGCGATATCACCGAACGGGTGAACCTGGAGCAGCAGCGGCGCATCGCCTCCGAGGCGCTGGCCAGCATCGCGGAGGGCGTGATCATCGCCGAGGCGGATCGACGCGTGACGCGCGTGAACGCCGCGCATATCCGCATGACCGGCTTCACCGTGCAAGCCCTGCAGGGGCTGCGCTTCGACGACATGCGTTGCCTGGCCGACGGTTCGCCGCTGCCCAACTCGGTGTGGGACGTGATCGAGGCCGAGGGCAACTGGGTGGGCGAAGTGCGCAGTCGCCGCATGGATGGCACCAGCTATCCCGAATTGCTCAGCATCAGCGCCATCCGTAACCCGGAAGGCGAGGTGCAGCATTACGTGGCGGTGATCAACAACATCAGCACCGCCAAGGCGAACGAACAGCGCCTGCAATACATGGCCGCGCACGACACGCTCACCGGCCTGCCGAACCGCGCCGAGTTCGAGCGTCGCTGCGTGCAGGCCGTTACCGCTGCCGAGCGCGAACGGGGTATGGCCGCCGTGGTCTTCATCGACCTGGATGCGTTCAAGGCAGTCAACGACAGCTACACCCACGCCATCGGCGATCACCTGCTGGTGAAGGTGGCCGAACGCATCGTCTATGAGCTGGGCGACAGGGGCGTGGCGGGGCGCATCGGTGGCGACGAGTTCACCGTGCTGTTGCCGGACCTGCATTCGCGCGAACAGGCGAGTGCGCTGGCCGGTCGCCTGCTGACGGTGCTGTCGACACCCTTCGCGGTCGGCGACTACGAACTTGCGCTCAGCGCCAGCATCGGCATTGCCTGTTTCCCGCTCGATGGCACCGACGTGCCCACCCTGATCACCAATGCCGATGCCGCCATGTACGCGGCCAAGACCGAGGAGCGCAATGCGTTCCGTTTCTATTCGCCGCGCATGCAGGCCGACGCACGGCGCCGCATCGCGCTGGCCTCGGAATTGCGCAAGGCGCTATCGGAAAACGAGTTCCGCCTGATGTACCAGCCCACGGTGGAAATGCGCACCGGGCGCATCGTGGCGGTCGAGGCGCTGTTGCGCTGGTATCACCCGCAGCGCGGGCTGATCGCGCCGGGCGAATTCATCCCGATGGCGGAGAAGCTCGGCCTGATCCGGCGCATCGACCAATGGGTGCTGCAGGCCGCCTGCGAGCAGATGTCCACGTGGGACAAGGCTGGCCTGCCGCCCTTGCGCATGGCGGTGAACGTATCGGCGAACTGGTTTGGGCAGGCCAACTTCGTCGACGAGATCCGCATGCTGCTGGAAGCGCGCCGCCTGGCACCCGAGCGGCTGATGCTGGAGATCACCGAAGGCGCGATCCTGCGCCTGGGCGAGGAGATGGAGCGGACCCTGCACGCGCTGCACTCGTTGGGCGTGGGCGTGGCAATCGACGATTTCGGTACCGGCTACTCGTCGATGAGTTACTTGAAACTGCGCGCCATCGATTACCTGAAGATCGACCAGAGCTTCGTCGCCGGCCTGCCTGACGACGTCAGCGACGGCGCTATCGTCGAGTCCATGCTGACGCTGTGCCGCCGCCTCGACATCAGCCCGATTGCCGAAGGCATCGAAACCGAAGAACAACATCGCTTCCTGCTGCGTGCCGGATGCACCGAAGGGCAGGGCTTCCTGTATTCGCGTCCGGTCGAACCCGAGGTAATCGCCCAATTGCTCAGCCCCGGACGGCGCCAGGGCAATTCCCACCTGCGCCTGGTGCCGCCCGAGGCGGGTTGAGTGCTGGCTGATCGCGGGCAGGCACGTGGCGGAACATCGCTGTCTTGAGGGCCTGTACAAGCCGACGCCTAACACCACCTATCCCTCACCGTCATTCCGGCGCAGGCCGGAATCCAGTGGCCTCAGTGTCTGGTTTTTGCGACGCCACACCAGCGCATGACCCGCTATCGCGACAACTCAGCCTGTTCGCTACTGGATTCCGGCCTGCGCCGGAATGACGGTGAGGTGGAACGTGACCACGATGGGGATCAAGCATGACTAGGCGAAGTTTTTTAACCTCGCCATCCACCCTCAGTGCAACGTCACACTGACTACTTCACCCCGGTCAGGTACGTACAACGCGGGGAACTGCTGCTGCAGATGCGTGACCTTCGGTGCATCGTTGAATACGATGTACGGTTCGTTCGGGTGACGCTTCGCATAGTCCTGGTGATAGGACTCCGCGACATAGAAACCCTTCAGCGGCACTACCTGCGTCACGATGGGATCGGCATAGGCATGCGCGGCGCTCAGCTGGGCGATGTACGCGGTGGCAACCCGCTTTTGGTCGTCATTGCCATAGAAGATCGCCGAGCGATACTGCGTGCCCACGTCCGGGCCCTGGCGATTGAGCTGGGTCGGATCGGTGGCGACCGAGAAGTAGACCTTCAGCAACTGGCCATAGCTGACCTTGCTGGGGTCGTAGACGATCTTCACGGACTCCGCGTGGCCGGTATCGCCATCGCTCACGCGATCGTAGTCGGCGGTATTGGCGGCGCCGCCGGAATAACCGGCCCACACTTTCTTCACGCCTTTGACGTGCTCGAACACCGCCTGCAGGCCCCAGAAACAGCCGCCGGCGAGCACGGCGACCTGGTCACCCTGAACGGGCGCGGCGTCGACGGCCGGGTCGGGAATCACCGTGTTGTCGCCGGCCGCGGCCAGCGTGCAGGCGCCGAGGCCTGCCATCAAAACCAGGGCCACGAGGGCGGGAAACAGCTTGAATCGGCGGATGCTCATGTACGAACGCTCCATCGAGGAGGGGGACGGCATGCCCGCAGGGTCGCGGGCCTTGCTTCCTTATTCGCCGCCGGGTCGCTTCCGGTTACCTGCATCCTGACAGCTTGCGCCCGGCCGGGTGCAAAGGCCTCGCCAAGGCGGTGTTATCGTGCGGCTTTCTCGCCATGGAGGCCGCCATGCCGCACCCGCTTGATCTTGAGGGCTACCTCCAATGCATCGGGTTTGTCGGCGAACCCAGGGCGGATGTAGCGACCCTGCGCGCGCTCGCCACGGCGCATATCGCGGCCATTCCGTTCGAGAATCTCGATCCGCTGCTGGACGCGCCGGTATCGCTGGAGCTGGCGGCGATCGAAGCCAAGCTGGTGAATGGCCAGCGCGGCGGCTACTGCTTCGAACAGAATGCGTTGTTCACTGCGGTGCTCAAGGCGGTGGGCTTCGACGTCACCGGGCTGATTGCCCGCGTGCTGTGGAATCAACCGGAGGATGCCGAAAGCCCGCAGACGCATATGCTGTTGCGCGTGGAAGTGGAGGGCGAGAGCTGGCTGGCCGATGTCGGTTTCGGCAGCATGGCACTGGGTGGCGCGCTGCGCCTGGTGGTCGATGAGGCGCAGCCCACCTCACTGGAGCCGTTCCGGCTCATCACCGACGGCGTGCACTGGCGCATGCAGGCACGGGTGGGCGAACAGTGGCGCACGCTATACCGGTTTCGCCTGCAGCCCGCGGAACCGATCGATTATGTGGTCGGCAACCACTTCACCTCGACGTATCCCTCGTCGCTGTTCCGGCACAATCTCATCGTGGCGCGCACCCTGGCCGATCGCCGGCTCGCCCTGCGCAACCGCGAGTTTGCCGTGCATGCCCTGGGGCAGGAGTCGGTGCGCCGCACGCTGCAGAGCACCGAGGAGATCAAGCGCGTGATCGAAGAGCAGTTCGGCATCCGCCTGCCGGCATCGCCGCTGCTGGACGCCAGGCTCGCCGCGCTGCCGATGCCCGAGGCTTGATCAGTCCAACGCGTTCACATGGATGACGAAGTCTTCCAGCTGCACCACCTGGCCCGCGTGGATCTTGCAGGTCTTGCGCAGCTCCTGCTGGCCGTCCACGTAGACCACGCCCGACGCCACGATGGCCTTGCCCGCGCCGCCGCTGTCGCACAGGCCGACCAGCTTGAGCAGTTGATTGAGTTCCACGTACTCGCGGTCCAGGTCGAAATCGATGTCTTGCATGGTGATGTGCTTACTCAGTCGTCGGTATCGTCAAAAGCGCTTTCGGGCAGCGCGAAGAACACGAAGAACGGGGCGCCGGCGTCCTGCCAGTAGTCCACTGCTTCTTCGAGAATATCCAGCAGGGTATCGAAGTCGTCCTCGTTGCGGCTGCGCATCTGTTCGGCGTGATCGAACAGCAGGATATAGCCAGTCGCCTTGAGCCAGGACAGATCGCGCATGCTGTCGGCCAGCGCATCCCAGTTGCGGCCGAAGTCGGCGGGCAGGCGCAGAGCCTGGGTCAGCCGATCGAACAGCGCCTCGTGGTCGGTGTAGTCAGCCAGGCCGATGCGGCACACGCGCAGGCCTTGCATGCCGGCGGCTTCGGCCAAAGGCTCCAGGTCTTCGCTGGTGACGAAGAAGATGCCGCCGTCCTCGGCATCGCCGAAATCGAGATCAAATTGCGCGCTCATCGGGATACCTCGAACTGGCGAAACGTACGGTAGTGGTCGTCGGTGTAGTAGTAGGTCTGCGGTGGCGTGCCGCCGGTGATGATGCGCCGCGCGCCGCGGTAGTCGAGTCCCGGCGTATCCACCGTGTACTCGTGGTAATAGCCCGCGGGCTTGGCGGGCAGGCGTCCTTCGCGATTCTGGAAGACCACGCCGTCCTGTCGATGCTCGTACGGACCGCCGCTGGCGATGCGCCGCAAGATATCGGCCGCTTCCGGTGGCAGAAACGAGGGCAGCGAGTCGCTGCGCGTCCGTTCGGCGCTCGGCGCCGTCGCGGTCTGCGACACCACGCTGCCTGGCGGCGTCGGTTCCGAGGTATGACGGCCCCACAGCAGCGCCGCCACGGCCAGCAGGACCAGCAGAAGCAAGGGTTTGAGTGCGCGCATCGCGAAACGCCCGGTCAGAGTGGCGCGAGTGTAGATCCTCCGGCGCGCCCAGGCACGCCGGCCTCAGCCCTTTTTGTCCACCCGCCGCTGCAGCGACATGGCGGCGGCGGGATTGCGTTCCTTCGCGCTGCTGATGAAGTAGATGAACACGTCGCGTGGCGCCTGAGGCTTCAAGGGCACCGACACGTGCGGGAGATCCGTCAGGTCGTGGCCCTCGGCCCAGGCGCGAGCACGCGCGGTCCAGATATCCAGGTCGCCGGACGGATAGCCGGTTTCGAGCTGCGCTTCGCTGCGCATCAGGCGCGCATAGGCGAAGTCGCCGGTCAGGTCGGCCAGTGACGGATGCTCCGGCGAATCGGTGAACACCGTAGGGATGCGGTACGAACGCGCCAGTTCCACATAGCGTTCGTCGAGGAAACTGGGGTGGCGCACTTCCAGTACATGGCGCATGGGCCGGCCATTGAGTTCGCGCGGCAGCAGATCGAGGAAGGCAGCCAGGTCGTCGCCATCGAACGCACGTGTTGGCCGCAGCTGCCATAGCACCGGCCCCAGCCGATCGCCGAACTCGGCCAGGCCGCCAAACACAAAGCCATCGATGCCGCGGCCGGCATCGGCCAGTCGCTTGCCTTCGGTGACGTAGCGCGGCGCCTTCAGCGAGAACACGAAGCCCTCCGGTGTTTCAGCCGCCCATTTCGCATACGTGGTGGGCTTTTGCGCGCCGTAGTACGTGCCGTTGATTTCGATGGCGCGCAGATGGCGGCTGGCGTATTCCAGTTCGCGCCGTTGCACCAGGCCGGCGGGATAGAAATTGCTACGCCACGGCGCAAAGTTCCAGCCGCCGATGCCGACGCGGATACGCGATGCAAGGCCCGGCGCGGGAGCAGGCGAGAATAGGTCGGCAGGCATGGCGGGGACTCGATGGGGATGGCCGATGATGCCACGGACGGGATGAAGCTACGCGTGAACCTGCACCCGCGTCTGCGCCGCAGTCGATACCGCCTTCAGTCCAGGGGCAGGTGGTTCGGATAAGGCCCGCGTGCCGCCATGAAGGCGGTGGGCGTCATGCCGGCAAACTCGCGGAACTCGTGCACCAGGTGCGCCTGGTCGCCGTAGCCGCCGTCGATCGCCACGCCGCTCCAGTCCACGGCGGTCGATCGGTACACCGCATCTACCACATGGCGGAAACGCATCAGTCGTGCGTAGCGTTTCGGCCCCATGCCGACCTGCCGGCGAAACAGACGGCCAAAGCGGTATTCGGACAGCCCGATATCGCGCACCAGCGGCCCGATGCGCGCCACCTGCGGACGCGCGCCGATTTCACCCAAGGCATGCAGCACCTCGGGCGCCAGTTGCGGCTTGCGCATATGCGCAAGCAGCCATTGCTCCAGCAGCGCCAGGCGCTCGTGCGGGCAGGGCATGTCCAGCAGCTGCTCGCGCAGGCCGTGGGCGCTGTGGCCAAAGATGTCGTCCAGGCCGATGTCCTGGCCGACCAGCGCTTCGTGGTCTTCGCCGGTGAACGCATGCGCGCCACCGGGATGGAACACCGCGCCCATCACGCGTACCTGTTCGGCGGTGTCGATGATCTGGCTGCGCAGGCACGGCCCGCCGATCACCGAGGCGGCGGCGCGCAGGCAACGGCGATCCGCATCGTCGCTGTAGACGCGGGTCTCGTTCTCATGGAGGTTGATGATCAGCGCCGCGCCGGGCACTGGCAGCACGCGTTCGAAATGATGCGCAGCCGGCGGCATATCCCAATCCCACAGGCGGGAAATCAGGGCATTGAGCGGCGGCGCAGGTACGACGACATGGTGTCCCATCGGCTGACTCCGGGCGACGTCCGGAGTTTAGGCCGATGCGGCATGGCTGTCAGGATGGCTTGCCGGGAAAGACGGTGGTCGACGGGCTCGGCGCCGTCGCCGGATCGTGCTGCATGGTGCGCACCACCATGTCCTGCGGCGTGGTTAGCGGCAGATCGGCCTTGCGCAGGCGGTCGAGAATCTCGAACAACAGGTCGCTCTTCACCGTGCCCGAGTCGCGCGGATTGTTCACGTAGGCGGTGCACACGAACATCATCGAGCCCGAATCGATGCTGTCCAGCTGCACGGTGGGCGCCGGCGTGTTGAGCGTCACCGAGTGATTGCGCAGGATGTCGAAGATGATCTGCCGCACCTTGTTCGGATCGGTGCCCAGCGGCATCGGCAGGCGGATCTGCACGCGGCCCTGCGCATTGGCCAGCGTCACATTGCGCACGTTCTGGGTGATCAGCTGCGAATTGGGCACGATCACCGTAGAACGATCGCCTTGCTGGATCTCGGTGGCGCGCACGTTGATGCGCTTGATGTCGCCCTCCACGCCGCTGATGCTCACCCAGTCGCCGACCTTCACCGGCCGCTCGGCCAGCAGGATCAGGCCGGAGATGAAGTTCTGCACGATCGCCTGCAGGCCAAAACCGATACCCACCGACAAGGCACTGGCCACCCAGGCAATGCTTTGTACGTTGACTTCGAGTGCGCCCAGCACCAGCACGAAGACCAGGATGCCGCCGACGTAACCGAGCAAGGTGACGATGGACATCTGCATGCCCACGTCCAGCGAGGTCTTGGGCAGCAGCTGCTTGCTCAGCCAGCGCTTGATCAGGCGCACGATGGCGTAGCCGACCACCAGCACCACGAGCGCATTGAAGATGCCGGCCGGATTGATGCTGAGCGTACCCAGCTTCAGGCTGCTGAAGATGCGCGTGCCGCGATCCACCAGTTCGTTCGCGCCCGCGCCATAGGGCGCCAGGATCAGGGGGATGGCGAACATCAACAGGAAGGCGCGGCCGACACCGGACAGCACCGTCGCCGTCTGTTCGAGGCGGGCTGGCGCGATGCCAAAATTTTCCTGCAGCCGTACGCCCGTGCGCGAGTCGGGCGAAAGCACCGATTCGCACAAATCGTTGATCAGATGCATCAGCACATACAGCGCGGCGATCAGGAAGCCCGCGCGCAGCATCTGCCGCGCCACGTAGAAGGCAAGCGCGATATAGCCGCTGAGGACCGAGAGCAAGGTGACCAACATGCCCACGAACGCACACAGCACCAGCACGCCCACCCACAGGGGCCGGGCTGCAGGCGTCCCGCCGCTGGTGAGCAGGGCCCGGCGCGCGCGGCTCATGATCACCAGGGCGTAGGCCACCAGGCCGCCGATCACCGTCGCGGCCAGCGCATTGGCGGCCATGGCGGTGGAAAGGCTGGCGCTGATGTCGTTGGTGACACGTTCGATTACGCCCAGCAGCAAGGCGCTGTATGCCATCAGGCTCGGAAAGGGCCACAGCCGCGTAGCGAGATTGTCGGAGATCGGCGGCAGGCGCCACGACGGATGCTTCACCATCAACAGGGCACGGCCCAGGCCGGCCATGGTCGCGACGTAGAACATCAGGCGCACCAGCGGGCGCACCAGCTCGTCCAGATCCTCGTCGAACACGCCGTTCCAGTTCACCGCCAGATAGATCAGCCACGCGGCGATGCCATAGATCAGGGTCGTGCCGACGGTGACCACCACCGCCATGGCGCTGCGGCGCAGATGACCCGACGGCAGGTAACGCGCCGCGATGTCCAGCATCTTGTATTCGAAGACGCGCCGCCCACCTGCGAGCAGCACGACGGCGGCGGTCAGGCACAGGATGAAGGGCAGGCGATTACCCGGCTGCCAGGCTTGGGCGAGTGCGCCCTGCACCGATTGCGAGAGCTGCCGGAAGTTGCCGCTGTCATCGGGCAGGTTCTGCGCGAACCGGCTCCAGAACGCCATGCTCAGCGGCGATGCGCTGCGCTGGCTGATCTGCGCCTGGAACAAGTTGCGGCGCAGCGCGGCGATTTCGGTGAGCAGCTGCTGGCTCTCGCGACTGAGCAGCTTGGACTGGGTGAGCTGGCCGGTGAGATCGGTCTGGTCCTTGGTCAGCTGCTTGCGCTGGGCCGCCACTTCCGGCGTTTCCGCCGGAGCGCCCTTCGCTGGCGCAGGCCCGAGCACATCGAGCTTGGCCTTCAGCGCATCAGCCTGTGGAGCGAGGCTGGTGGTCAGCTGATCGGCCTGCTGCTGGATCGCCTGCGTCTTGCCGCGTGCGCTGGTGAGGATGTCGTCGGTGAGCTTGGTCTTGTCGGTCAGCGTCTTCTTGACCTGGTCGAGCTGCGCGCTCAACTGGTCAGGCGTGGCGAGCACGGTCTGCTGGATCTGCCCGTTGTTTTGGGTGTCCTGGGCCAGTACGGGAGAGGCGCCAACGACGGCGAAGAGAAGAATCAGCAGCAAGCGAGACAGGATAGGCATGCGGGCATGATCCCGACCGGTCCTGAACCGGTCAATGAATAAATGTTTTGACGGCGTGTTCAGGCCCGGGCATTCACGCTCTCTTGATGAGCGCCTTCGACCTCGCCAACACCATGCCGCCCTGGGACGGAAACGTCGCCAAGGCACGCCTGCTTCAGTCCGAACTGGCCGCGCAGGTGCGGCTGGTGGACGACTATCCGCCGCTGCGCCATGTCGCCGGCGTGGATGTGGGCTTCGAAGAGGGCGGTGCGGTGACGCGCGCAGCAGCGGTGCTGATCGATGCGCACACGCTGGCACCGATCGCCGAGGTGGTCGCGCGACAGCCGACGCGCATGCCGTATATCCCCGGGCTGCTCTCGTTTCGCGAGCTGCCGGCCTTGCTGCAAGCCTTGTCGGAACTGCCGGAATCGCCGGATCTGGTGTTCGTCGACGGCCACGGCATTGCGCATCCGCGACGGCTGGGCATCGCCGCACATCTGGGCGTGGTCACCGGCTTGCCGACCATCGGCGTGGCGAAATCGATCCTGGTGGGCGTGCACGAGGAAGTGGGGCCGCATCGCGGCGACCGTCAGCCGCTGGAATACAAAGGCGAAGTGATCGGCTGCGTCCTGCGCAGCAAGGATCGCATCCGGCCCTTGATCATTTCCCCGGGACATCGCGTGAGCATGGCGACTGCGCCGGAACTGGTGCTGGCGTTTGGCACAAAGTATCGATTGCCCGAGCCCACGCGGCTGGCTGATCGCCTGGCCTCGCGTCGCGGGATCGTGCGTCGCTGATCGTCAGCCAGTCGCGCGTACCAGGCGATAGCCGAACGCGGCGGCGAGACGGGCGACGGCAGCGATGGCTTCAGGTTGCCGGGACACCGATTCACCCGATGCGCCCAGCCGCCAACGCGCTCGTTCGTGCGCCACGGCGTGCGAACTGGCCAGCCCGTGCTGCTCCAGTTCGCGCAGAAAGCGATACACCGTGCCGAGACTGGTGCGTGGTTCCAGCGCCTGCGCGCGACACATCAGTTCCACGGCATCCGGTGCGTCATTCGCCTCGTGCAGCACCTGCCAGATCGCCAGGCGCGGCGGCGTGGCACGCATGCCCGCCTGCGCCAGCAGCTGATGCACGTCGGCCGGCGCAGTGGGCATGGCCTCAGGCATTCTTGTTGCCCTTGGCGATCTCTTCCGCAGCCCTGCGGATGATGTCGCCGATGCGCTTCACCTCATCTGCGTTCCACGGACCGCCGTGCATGAACAGCGCACGCTTGAGGTTGTGCATCGCTTCGCGCAGGGCCATCGGTGCAGCGGCACGGGCAAACATCTTGGCGGTCTGCTCCATGCGTGACATCACCGTATCCACCGCTTCCTTGTTCTCGGCCAGGAAGGCCTTGCCTTCGGCGGTGATGGTGTAGAGCTTCTTGCCGCCATCGTTTTCCACGCTGGCGTGACCGAGCTCTTCGAGCAGGGTGAGGGTGGGGTAGACCGCGCCGGGGCTGGGCGAGTACGCGCCGTCGAACATCTCCTCGATGGTGCGGATCAGCTCGTAGCCGTGGCGCGGCTGCTCGGCGATCAGGGCAAGCAGGATCAGCTTGAGGTCGCCGTGTCCAAACACCCGGCCACCCCGGAAACGCCCACCCATGCCACCCCAGCCGCCTTCACCCTCGTCGTCCCCGAAACCCCTGCCGCGCCCGCGGCCACGGCCCATGCCGATGGCCTCGCGGGCCCAGGCGTCGCGGCCTTCGTGGCAGTGGTGGTGATGGTGAGAGTGGTGCCGATCAAACAAATGACGAAAACCCATGACTAACTCCGATATATCGTAAGTAACAGTCTTAAGATATATCGTGAGTTTCTGAAAATGCAAGTGCGCCACCGCCCTCACGACGCCCCGGTCCCTTGTGGGAGCGCACCCTGTGCGCGAACGCGGCGCGCGAGCGCCGCCCCCGGGCTGATATGCCGCCGCAGTCGCGCACAGGGTGCGCTCCCACAAAGGAGGGGGCGAAGCGCCTGGTGTCTTGAAACTCCCGTGACTTGCCTTCACCCAAGTGCTATCAAGCGCCTCCTCCCGCGCCGCCTCCCCAAGGACGACCTCCCCATGCTGTTCCGCTGGTTCGAATCGCTGATCGACGCGTTCAGGGAACCCGTCGACGGCATGCCGCCGCCCACGGTCTGGCGCTTCTATGTGTTCTATCTGCGCCAGGTGTGGCCGGTGTTCGCCGCCGCGCTGGTGGTGGGTTTTGGCGTGGCGCTGGTCGA
>Ga0209672_100731_pt1 | contig 16095 bp, 14 predicted proteins | sample AraplaCol_mMS_r2_FD_184273 | JGI IMG/M metagenome (GOLD analysis project Ga0209672, IMG submission 184273) | Arabidopsis root microbial communities from North Carolina, USA - plate scrape CL_Col_mMS_r2 (SPAdes) (version 2) | ecosystem: Host-associated > Plants > Roots > Endosphere | place: USA...
CAAGGCTACCGGCCGGCGATCGACAGCAGCCCGCATGAGGCCGGCGGGCCCGGGCCCGTCGCCTCGCTGCCCGAACTCTATCTGCCGCTCGCGAGCGCTCACGAGGCAGCGCTCGTGCCGGGAGTCAATGTCTATGGCGCGCCCGATCTTCCGTCGCTATGCGCACACCTCGCGGGTGCCGAAGATGCCCGGCTGCGGCCCATCGCTGCACCCGCCTTCGCGCCAGACGCGCCACCGGTCATCGCCGACATGGCGGACGTCATCGGGCAACCCGGTGCACGGCGAGCGCTGGAAGTCGCGGCAGCCGGAGGCCATCACATGCTGATGGTCGGCCCTCCGGGGGCGGGTAAGTCGATGCTCGCGGCACGACTGCCGGGACTGCTACCGCCGATGTCCGACGACGAGGCTCTGGCATCCGCTGCGCTGCTTTCGGCCAGTGTTCTCGGCTTTTCCCCGGCGCAATGGCGTCGGCGTCCGTTCCGCGCGCCACACCATTCATCGAGCGCCGCGGCACTGGTCGGCGGACGCAATCCTCCTCAGCCCGGGGAAATGACGCTCGCGCATCTGGGGGTGTTGTTTCTCGACGAATTGCCGGAATTCGATCGCCATGTGCTCGAGACGTTGCGCGAGCCGCTCGAGGCCGGCCGCATCACCGTCTCGCGCGCCGCCCAGCAGGCCGATTTTCCCGCAGCCTGCCAGCTCGTCGCGGCCATGAACCCCTGCCCTTGCGGGTGGCGCGGCGACCCGGCGGGCCGCTGCCGTTGCACGCCCGATGCGGCCGCGCGCTACATGCGCAAACTGTCGGGTCCGCTCGTCGACCGCATCGATATCCAAATCGAATTGCCGGCGCTGAGTGCCGCCGAGCTGTCGGCCCGCGTCGGCGCATCCGGCGAACCCACGGCCGCGATCGCTCGGCGCGTCGTCGCAGCCCGGGATCGCCAGCGCGCCCGGCAGGGCAAGACCAATCGCGAACTCACCGGGCGCGAGGTGGACGACGTCTGTCGCCCCGACGCGGGCGGCGAACTCCTGTTGCGCGAAGCGAGCGAACGCTTCGGGTGGTCTGCGCGTGCGTACTACCGCGTGTTGAAGGTCGCGCGGACGATCGCCGATCTCGCCGGCGACGCCATGCCGAACAGCGCACACGTGGCCGAAGCGATCCAGTACCGGCGCGTCATGGCGCTGCCGTGAACGCCGCAATCGGCAAGGCTTGACTTATACACATACTTGGATTTGCGACCGAGCAGGCCAGTTTTGAAAGCATCACCGGAGAAGATACCCATAAGCCATTGATTTTTAGTGATTCATTCGTCCGATCACGCGGTAGACAGTCTGACGATAGGCAAGCGAACCGGGCATGTGAATTTTTGTTACACCGGTTTTCAACAAAGTTATCCACAGGTTGTGGACAGTCACGAAACAATTCAGCCGAACGCGGCGCGAAGCACCTGCAAGGCAGCCCCATCGTCGTCAGAACACCTTGAACGAATGAAAGAACTGATCGGCTTGCTCTTTCGGTGGGGCCTCGTCAGCGATGATGGAAGCTTGATAGACGTGCCTGCCGCGCGCGAGCAGCCATGCGTGGATGGTCTTGTGCTTGCCCGTTGCGCCTACCGGTCCGCTGACTTCGAGTTCGAGCCCGGGGACGTGGCTGCCATCGGCCAGCGCAACAGTGATAGGACGCGCGTCGGGCTTCGCGCCGACATTGCGCGCCAACGCATCTTGCATGGACTCGAGCACAGCGTGCTGTAGCCTGGGGTCCTCACCCGGCATTGTCACTGTGCCGATAGCAAACATCGCGTTTTCCGCGCGTGCGGCGCGAACATGCATTCGCATCGTCGTGCCGGCGATCTCGATCGGTCTCTCGTCGAGCAGCGGTTTGGCCGGTAGATCGACCATATAGCCGTTCGCGTTGTCGGTGATCGTGCGCCAGTCGTAGGCCGGCGAGCAGGCAGTCAATGCCAAGGCAGCGAGCGAGAAGAGGATCGCGGCGCGGCGCAACGGTGTTCGAGGCATGAGAAAACGAAATGGCGATAACTGGGAATGAGAAGGAGCCGCGACGAGCGGAAGTGCTCGTTCGCCGTCCCGATGACAGCTCGATTATCGGCGATGTATCGAGCGCTCGCGCGGCATCGCGCCGCGTCCGAGCGCAAATGGCGTTAAAATTGCGGCGCCGTCACCGCGCTTCGCGCTTTCGAGGTTTCATCCATGAGCCAGACTCCCGCTTCCGCCGCTCGCCGCAGCCCGCTGCGCTATGTCGCGCTGGCGCTCGCCGCGGCTGCCATCGCCGCCGCCGGCTATATGACGTTCGGCACCTCCCAACGCGTGCCCGACGCAACGTTTACGCTGTTGTCGGGGCAAAAAGTCTCCACGGCCGATCTGAAGGGCAAGGTCTATCTCGTCAATTTCTGGGCAACCAGCTGCGCGACCTGCGTCAAGGAAATGCCGCAGATGGTCGAGACCTATAACCGCTTCAAGGGCCGCGGGCTCGAGTTCGTCGCCGTCGCGATGAACTACGACGCACCCATGTACGTAGCGAATTACGCGCAGACGCGCCAGTTGCCGTTCAAGGTCGCGATGGACGACGGCAGCGCCGCCAAGCAGTTCGGTAATGTCCAGCTGACACCCACCACGTTCGTCGTCGACAAGAACGGCACGATTCTGAAGCGCTACGTGGGCGAGCCGCAGTTCGCGGAGCTCGACAAGCTGCTGCAAAACGCGCTTGGGGCCTGACTAGCAAACCGCGCGAGCCAGCCGCCTTTTCCGCTTAGGGCGCAAACGCCACGGGCCGAAGGGCGAAAGCCGCACCGGCCCGCGGTAACCGCCCCGTTCGCTCATCCCGCCTCTTTTCCGGTCTCCCCGCGTTCGGCGAGGCCGTATCGTTTGATCTTCTCGTAAAGCGTCGCCTTGCCGATCTGCAATTGATCGGCTGCGGCGGCCACGGAGCCGCCGGCCGCGTCGAGCGCATCCGCGATCGCCGCCCGCTCGAACTGCTCGACCCGCTCTTTCAGCGGAGCGGCCGTTGCCGCAGCGCCCTCGTTGCCGGCATCGAGCGTCCCTTGGACGTCGGTAATGCCGAGCACGAAGCGCTCGGCCGCATTGCGCAGCTCCCGCACGTTGCCGGGCCAATCTCGCTCGACGAGGCGCATTCGCTGACGCTCCGAGAGTACCGGCGCCGCGCATTGGTAGCGCACGGCCGCGTCGAGCAAAAAATGTTCGAACAGCGGCACGATGTCTTCGCGGCGCTCGGCAAGCGGCGGCAATGCGATGGTCACGACATTGAGCCGGTACAGCAGATCGCGCCGGAACGTGCCCGCAGCGACGTGCTCGGTCATCTCGCCCTTCGCGGCAGCCACGATGCGGCAATCGACACGAATCGGCTGGTTCGAGCCGAGCCGCTCGAGCACACCCTCTTGCAGCACGCGCAGCAGCTTGACTTGCAGCGAGAGCGGCATGCTTTCGATTTCGTCGAGAAAGAGCGTGCCGCCAGAGGCATATTCGAGCTTGCCGATGCGGCGTTTGGCCGCACCGGTGAACGCGCCGGGCTCGTAACCGAACATCTCCGATTCGAACATCGGCTCGGGCAAAGCACCGCAATTGACGGCGACGAAAGCCTTCGTACGGCGCGGCGACAGCTCATGCAGACAGCGCGCGATCAACTCCTTGCCGGCGCCCGTATCGCCGTTGACGAGCACCGCGGCATCGGTGGGGGCGACCTTCGCAATGAGGCGCCGCACCTGTTCGATGGCGGCGCTTCGGCCGATGATGCGCGGCACGAGTGCGTCGCGCTGACTGAGTTCGCGTCGCAATGCGTCGTTTTCGAGCATCAGCCGCCGCCGTTCCAGCGCGCGGCGGACCGTTTCGATCAGGCGTTCGGCCGCAAACGGCTTTTCGACGAAGTCATATGCACCGTCGCGCATTGCTTGTACGGCCATCGAAATGTCGCCGTGACCGGTGACGAGAATGACGGGCACGTCGGGCGCCTGCTCGCGGCAGTGCTCGAGCAGTTGCAACCCGCTCGCGCCCGGCAGCCGGATATCGCTCACGATGACGCCAGGGCCGGCGCCCGTCGCGTCGGTCCTGGCCAACACAGCTTGAGCCGCTTCAACGGACGGGTATCCCGTGACGTCGAAGCCGGCAAGCTGCAAGCTTTGCACGCTCGCGCGGCGCACGAGTTCGTCGTCTTCGATGAAGATCACTTGAAGGCTGTCACTCATCGCTGCTGTCGCTGTCATGCCGGATATCGAAAAAACGGAAGGAGAAAACGCTGCCCCTGGCGTGGGTCAGCGCGACGATGCTTCGCTTTGCGCATTCGATGCAAGCGCGCGGCGCAGTATCAGTACAAAAGCCGCGCCGCCTTCCGGCATATTGCGCGCGCTCAGCGTTCCTCCGCAATCCCGCGCAATGGAAGAGGCGATCGCAAGACCCAGACCCAGCCCTTGCCCCATGCCCTTCGTCGTAAAAAATGGTTCGAAAAGCCTCGGCAGCACCTCGGCCGGAATGCCGGGACCGTTATCGCGCACGGTCAGCGAAAGGCTCGCGAACGACGCGCCGATTTCGATGGCGATGCGCGGCGCGTCGACCCCGCTTACCGCATCGAGCGCATTGCCGATCAGATTGATGAGCGCCTGCTCGAGCCGCAGATCGTCGCAATAGGCAACGAGCTCCGGGTGCTCCGCGGTGAGATCGAGCGGCTCGCTTCGTCCGCCGGGCATCGTTTCGGAATCGTGAAGCGTGACATCGAGCGTGACGCTCTGCAACCGCTTTTGCAGCACGTTCAGCGCATTGCAGACGGCGCGCACGACCGGCGCGCGCGCGGTGCGCGGTTGTGCCCGGCCGACGAACAGCTTGAGCTGGTTCGTGATCTTGCCCATGCGCTCCGTCAACGCAGCGATGGCTTCGAGATTTTCGCGGGCGGCCGTCTGATCGCCGCGTTCGAGCAGCACACGTGTGTTGTCCGAAAAACCGCGCAGCGCCGCCAACGGCTGGTTCAGCTCATGCGTGATGCCGGCCGCCATTTGGCCCAGCGCGGCAAGCTTGCTCGTCTGAACGAGTTCATCGTGCGCCGCGCGCAGTTCGCGCTCGGCACGGGTTCGCTCACTCACTTCGGTCTGCAGTTGCGCGTTGGCCGCCGAGAGATCGGCGGTCCGCTCGGCCACGCGCTCGTTCAGTTCGGCATAGGCTGCTTGCAACATCGCCCGGCCACGCATCATCTCCGCGAGCCGCGCGCGGCGCGTGCGCCAGTAAAACGCCAGCAGGCAAATGGAGGCGAAGCCGAAGCCGACCGCCGCTGTCGCGTTGCGCGCGTCGATGCGCACAGGGTCGATCGAGGAGAGCGTAATCAGTTGCCAGGGCGGCGAGCCCAGCCAACGACGCGTTGCGAGAAAGTGCGGGCCGAACCGCGCGTCGCCGACCCGCACGATCTGCGCATTGGCGTCGATCGTGCGAACCGTGGCGATTGGCAGCTCTGCGATCGACTGGCGGGCATACTGCCGCGTCCGTTCGATCGCCTCGGTGACGGACGCGGACAGCGGCGCCACCGCGCGGTACTTCCAAGCCGGCACGGAGGACAGAAAGATGACGCCATGATTATCGGTAACGAGCAACGGCTCGCTCGCATCCGAGCCCGGAAACCATTCGAGGTTCAGCTTGACGACGGCGGCGCCCAGGATCCGGCCGTCTCGATAGACGGGCTCGGAGATGAAATAGCCAGGCTCGTGCGAGACCGTGCCGATGCCGAAGAAGCGCCCTACCCGGCCCTTCATCGCATCGATGAAATACGGCCGGAACAGGTAATTCGAGCCGACGAACGTATCCGCGAGATTCCAATTGCTGGCTGCGAGGCACAGCCCGTCGGCCCGCACGATATAAGTGACCGTCGCATGCGCGTGGCGGTTGACGTCTTCGAGATAACGATTGGCACGCGCCACGGCGTCGGGCGTCGGCCGTTCGAGTGCTTCTTGCACGAGCGGATGGCTCGCGAGGAGGTAGGACAGGGATTCGTAGCGGTCGAGCGTGCTGGTCAGCGCGCTTGCCGTGCGGTCGGCCCGCACGGCCGCTTGCTGTTGGACGTCGTCGACACCGCGCAGCCAAGTGAGGCGCCAAGTGAGAACGCAGGCGGCGATGAGCGCCGCGGCGAGTGCGAAAACGACGACGACACGACGTTTCACAGCGGCGGATTCCTGTCGATGGCAATGAGTCATTGTGGCACAGCGCGCGCAATCCGCCGGCGCCGGCCGGAAGGCCGGCGCATCGGGTTTCAAGCTTCGGCCACCTTGACGACTTCGACGTCACCGCCGTTCAGCACGCGTTTGAGCTTCGCGCGATCGAGTTCCTTTTCCCATGCCGACACGACGACGGCCGCCACGCCGTTACCGACGATGTTCGTCAGCGCACGGCATTCGCTCATGAAGCGATCGATGCCGAGAATCAGCACCATGCCGGCGACAGGGATCGTGGGGACGACGGCAAGCGTCGCGGCGAGCGTGATGAAGCCGGCGCCCGTGACGCCGCTCGCGCCCTTCGACGTCAGCATGGCGACCGCGATCAACGTGAGCTGTTGCGCCAGCGTGAGGTCGGTGTTCGTGGCTTGCGCGATGAACAGCACGGCCATCGTCATATAGATGTTCGTGCCATCAAGGTTGAACGAATAGCCGGTGGGCACCACGAGGCCGACGACCGAGCGGGAGCAGCCGAGCTTTTCAAGCTTTTCCATCAACTGCGGCAAGGCGGCTTCGGACGAGCTCGTGCCGAGCACGATCAGCATCTCTTCCTTGATGTAGCCGATGAAGCGCACGATGTTGAAGCCGACGAGCCGGGCGATCGTGCCGAGCACGACGAGCACGAAGACGACAGCCGTCAGATAGAACGTGCCGATCAGCTTCAGGAGCGGCAGCAGCGAACCGAGGCCGTACTTGCCGATCGTGAACGCCATCGCGCCGAAAGCACCGATCGGGGCGAGTTTCGTCACGATGCGCACGATGCCGAACAGCACATGCGACAGGCTTTCGATGAAGTTCGTCACAGGCTTGCCGCGCTCACCGATCGTGGCGAGTACCGTGCCGAACAGCAGTGCGATCAGCAAAATCTGCAGAATGTCGCCGTGCGCGAACGAGTCGGTGAACGTCTTCGGAATGATGTGCAGGAAGAAGTCCACGGCGCTGCTGCCATGGGCCGCCTTCTCGGCGTACGAGGCGACGGCCTTGCCGTCGAGCGTCGCGATATCGACGTTGAAGCCCGCACCGGGCTTCAGCACGTGCGTGGCGATCAGGCCCAGCACGAGCGCGAACGTCGAGACGACTTCGAAGTAAAGCAGCGCTTTACCGCCGACGCGGCCGACCTTCTTCATGTCTTCCATGCCCGCGATACCTGTGACCACCGTGCAGAAGATGATCGGGCCGATCACCATCTTCACGAGGCTGATGAACGCATCGCCCAGCGGCTTCATGTCGATGGCGAGCTTGCTCGCGAAGTGGCCGAGCACAATGCCCGCCACGATGGCCGCGATCACCTGGACATATAGAATTCGGTAGAAGGGTTTTTTGAGCGGGGGCATCGGCTGTCTCCTTGCTTGATTAATGGGTAGGGCCCGAGGGCCGCGGGCCATCTATCTGCAAGGTCGATGCCAACTGCGATGTCGAACTAACGTATTGTTTTATAAAGAGAAAAAATTTTCTGAGACCTCACCGATTCCGGGGTTCCGGAATTCCGGAATGCGGGCGTCCAGACAACTGGACGATTCCGTCCGTCGCTCGAGCGTTGCACGCCGTTGTCGCGGATCAGTCCGAACCCGGCGCGATCGGCTCCCTTTTTCTAATGGGGACGAGCCCGACGCGCAGGCCAAAGAGCTTCGCAATATTGTTTAGCGATTCGACGGTCGGGTTCCCGGTCCCGCGCTCGATATCCTGGATGACCCGGCGGCTCACGCCACGGTGCACAGCGAATTCCGCCTGCGTCAGTCCCGTCATCTCGCGCATGGCTTTCATGGCCTCGGGAAGCGTCAGATCACCGCTGGCGATCTTCTCGTAGAAAGCGCGGCGCAGAGCGTTCTGCTCGTCAGGAGTCGGTCGCGTCCGGCGCGGCATGACGGGCCTCCGGCGGTTGAAGGGCTTTCAGTTGGCGGGTCTGGGTATCGATGGACCGCAACAGGAACTCGACTATGTCGTCATCCACGCCCTGGGCCTCCATGATGTCGGGCAAGCGTTCGATTTGTGCAGCGAACCGGCTCAATGCCCGAGCGAGCGCCCGGCGCTCGTCGTCAGGGACGGGGAGTGCCGCAAGTACATCTGCCCACTCAGTCAGTTCGACCCGCGTATCCGGCCGATACCACCTCAACGTTCGCGGTACGACTTGGGGATCGATGTACATCGGCGCGAAATCGAAGAGCGGGGTGAGGCGGATTTCACCACCGATCACCTGAAGAGCCGTATTGCGCGGATGATTGTCGGTGTTGCGCATCGCCAGATTCAGTACGTCACGCTTGATGAACTCGAGCGTTTCTTTCGCAGGATCGGTCACCACTCGACGAATCCCGGCGATGACCTCGAAGAGGTTCGGACGCAGGTCGAAGCCGGGTAGCCCAAGGACGGACGCCACGCTTTCCTGATGTAGGCGAACGACTTTTCCGTTGTGCGCAATGCGATCGAACCGGGGAATGAGCAGCACATCGCCATGCAAGGACGGCAACTGCGTATGCGTGCGAATGCCGACAGCGGCTGCCACGCGCATGTACGCCGCTTCGTTACGCAGCACCTTGTCATCGGCGGGGCTGTTGCCCCGTGGCAGTTTGACAATGAAATGCTGGGTGGCCTCAGCGTCGGGCAGAATGGCATCCCCATGCAGCAGGCCTGCCCGGTCGCGGGTCAACAGGTATTTTGGCGCCGCACCCTGTACCCCCGTGGTGCCAGTACCCAGCATGCCATGCAGGAACATCCTTTCCTTGAAGTCGTCACTGCGTATGACAACGTCGTCGATCGTGAGGCCGGGCAGGCCGCGCGCGGCTCGGTGACGAGCCACATGGGACTCGAAGTATTCGACCGCCTCGGCGACCCGGGTCCGGCCGACCGGGTTGAAAGCGCCCGCGCAAATGAGAGGAAAGTCCGCACCGGGACCATCGGGCAATTTCAACTCGCCCAACAGAAAGCGGCGCCCCTCCCCTTGCGGGACCAGGTCGTACAGGAAAGCGGGCATGGTCCGGCTCCCGCGAATATCCATATCCACGGACTCGGCCAGCGATAGCGGAGTATCCGGATGCTCGACGGCGTACACCACCGGGTAATTCCATTGGCAAATATCGCCATCGAACCCGATCTGCGCGCAATCGATCCAGCGATCGTCCAGAAAGATCTGCAGGATGCAGTCCATGAGGCAGCTCCATGTGCCTCATAAATGTAGCACAATGTGCTCGCGCAACGCTTATTCGCCTCTTATAAGAAGCATTTTATATTTCCGTCACCACGCCCGCGCCGTGCGCCTGCAAATCGGCGTGGTAGCTCGAGCGCACCATCGCGCCAACCGCCGCATGCGTGAAGCCCATCTTGTACGCCTCGACCTCGTACATCTTGAAGATATCCGGGTGAACGTAGGCGCGCACCGGCAGATGATGTTCGGACGGCTGCAAATATTGGCCGATCGTCAGCATATCGACATCATGCGCACGCAAATCGCGCATGACCTGAAGGATCTCTTCCTCGGTTTCGCCGAGGCCCACCATCAAACCCGACTTCGTCGCGACTTCGGGATGCAGCGCCTTGAAGTCTTTCAACAATTTCAGCGAATGTGCGTAGTCGGACCCGGGCCGCGCTTCCTTGTAAAGCCGCGGCACGGTTTCCAGATTGTGGTTCATGACATCGGGCGGAGCGCTCGTCAGAATCGAGAGCGCCCGGTCGAGCCGGCCACGAAAATCCGGCGTCAGAATTTCGATGCGCGTTTCGGGCGAAAGCTCGCGGACCTGGCGGATACATTCGACGAAGTGCGCCGCGCCACCATCGCGAAGGTCATCGCGATCGACGCTCGTGATGACCACGTATTTGAGCTTGAGCGCTGCGATCGTGCGGGCCAGATTGAGCGGCTCGTCAGTATCGAGCGGGTCCGGGCGGCCATGGCCGACGTCGCAGAACGGGCAGCGGCGCGTGCATTTGTCGCCCATGATCATGAACGTGGCCGTACCCTTGCCGAAGCACTCGCCGATATTCGGACAGCTCGCTTCCTCGCAAACCGTATGCAGATTATGCTCGCGCAGAATCTGCTTGATTTCGCTGAAGCGCGAGCTGCCCGTTGCGGCCTTCACGCGAATCCATTCCGGCTTTTTGAGCTTTTCGATCGGGACGATCTTGATCGGAATGCGTGCCGTCTTCGCCTGGGCCTTTTGCTTCGCGGTCGCATCGTATGCAGTCGCTGCGGGCTCGCGGGTGTCGGCGGCGCCAGTCGTAACGGCGGCGCTCGGTTGGGCGTGAAGGTCAGTCATTCGGTAGATCCAGTCGATGCGCGATGCGCGAGGGCAGTGTCGAGGTTGGCGGCGAGACGCGCCGCCAGCGTGCCGGCGACATCGCGCCAGCGGGCGGCGACGCCGAGGGTGGCCATATCGACCGTTTCGAGCCCCGCATAGCCGCACGGATTGATTGCGAGAAACGGACGCAGATCCATACTCACGTTCAAGCTGACACCGTGATAGCTGCACCCGTTGCGAATCTTCAGGCCAAGCGCCGCGATTTTCGCGCCGGCGTGGCTTCCCGCGCGCGGCCCTGGCGCCACATAGATGCCGGGGGCACCGGCGCGGCGCTCGCCGGCGAGATTATACGCCGCGAGCGTCTCGATCACGGCGTCCTCGATCAGTGTGACCAGTTGACGCACGAGGATGCCGCGCCGCCTCAGGTTCAGCAGCAAATAGGCGACGACCTGACCCGGCCCGTGATAAGTGATTTGTCCGCCCCGGTCGACTTTGACCAAGGGGATGGCCGAGTCGGCAGCCAACAAGTGGGCTGGATTACCGGCTTGGCCAAGCGTAAAGACAGGTGGATGTTCGACGAGCCAGAGCTCGTCACCCGTGGCGTCGGTCCGCGATTCGGTAAATTCGCGCATCGCGGCAAAGCTCGCCTCGTACGGCTCGAGCCCGCGCCAGCGAACCGCCAAGCCGGCGTCAGCCAGTGCCTTCGCGTGGTCCGGAACGAGTTCCGGGGAAAGGACGGATTCGGGGAGCGACGCGGGGCACATAATGCGCGCAGTTTACCGGAATCGGGCCGACGCCGCCCGACCCGCCCCGAAACGCCGCACGGAGACCGGGCGACTGTTTGGCGCGCCGCCATCCGCCCGCAACGGCATCAGACCGTGTGCCAGCCACCGCGCCAGCGCGCGGCGAAGCGCTCCGTCAGCGCGCCGAGCCAATCGCCGACGAGCGCACGACGCGTCAGCGGCGCCACGAACCGGGCCTGCGCCGTCTCGTTGCCTTCGACGCTGAGCCAGAGGCGCTCGCCGCGGCGCAAATGCAGCGCGGCGCCAGGCTGCAGCCAGTAATCCTCGATGTCGTTGCTGCGCGTGACCCAAAGCGGGGCACCATCCGCGGTGAGCCGGGTGCTGTCGCCGATCAGCATGGAAGCCGTCTCGCCAGGTTCGATCTCGAACGTGATGCTTGAGGATATTTTTCTCATGATCGTTTTCCAAAAAAGGGCCTTCGATGACTAGAATCCTAGGCGTGGCGGCCCTCTGCGTAAAACGATCAATTCTCACGGCTATGTGAGATAAACTCACACAATGAACCTGCGAGACCTTCCCCCGCTCAACGCCCTGCGCGTCTTCGAGGCCGCCGCGCGGCACGAGAGCTTTTCGCGCGCGGCCAATGAGCTTTTCGTGACGCACGGCGCCGTCAGCCATCAGATCCGGGCGTTGGAGGAGGAACTCGGCACGCCGCTTTTCGCTCGCGACGGCAGGCGCGTGCGGCTCACGGAGACGGGCGCCCGCTATGCGAAGGCGGTCCGTGCCGCGCTGATGGCCCTGGCCGATGCAACCTATGATGTCCGCTCGTCCGACCGCGAGCGTCGTCTCGTCGTCTCGTCCGCGTCGTCGTTTTCGGCGCGCTGGATCACCCCGCGTATCGGCAGCTTCATCGAGCGCAACCCGCAAATCGACGTCGAATTGCTGTCGACGAACGCACTCACCGATTTCACGCGCGACGATGTCGATCTGGCGATCCGCTACGGCGGCGGACGCTATCCGGATCTCTACGTCGAACCGCTGCTCGATGAGGTGTTCTTTCCGGTGTGCGCCCCTTCATACAACGGCGGACAGCTGCCTCGAACGCCGGCCGACCTCGCGGATGCGCGGCTTTTACGCTCTGACGACGAGCTTTGGCGCCCATGGTTCGACGTCGCGGGGCTCGCGCATATGATCGAACCAAGGCGCGGCGTGCTCTATCAGGATTCCTCGAACTTGCTGCAGGCGGCCATCGATGGTCAGGGCGTTGCGCTGGTGCGGCGCTCGATCGCCACGCACGAACTCGCGGCCGGGCGGCTCGTGCGTCTTTTCGGCATCGATGCGCCGAGCGAGCACAGCTACTACTTCGTGTGCCCGCAACCGCTCCTCGCCAGTGCGCGCGTACAGGCCTTCCGGACCTGGATATTCGAGGAAGTCGAGCGCTTCAGGAAGTTATATGTCAGGGCGTGCGCAGGCGCGCCGTCCGTCGAAGCGGCAGACGGCGCGCTGATTTCACCGGCAACCGGCTAGCGCCCGGCGCACCCTTCGTCATTCTCTTTTAGCACGCCGATGCACATGCGACGACAGGCCCAAGAGAACGCGCGGGTCCTTCGCGCTCACGAAATCGAGAAACTGATCCGATAGCGCTGTGGACCCCGGACCGTTTGCCCGCAAATCGACACTGTTGACCCCTTCCGCTTCCAGATAGGCCTTCATCAACGTCCTGGCATATGCGCCGTCCGTCGCCCCCTCTTGTCGATTCATGAGCTCGGGCGGGACAGCGTCTCGGAGCCGTTCGAAAGCTGCGTCGATCCTCTCCTGCGGGATACCGTCGACGAGCTGCGGCGAATCCCCGTTTTGCGCAGCTCTCGCATTCATTGCGTGCATCAACACGGCAACGTCCTCGAATACCTGCCGGTCGATGTTTTCTGCAACGACGGAGCCGAAGTCAGCCCATGGATCCTGAGGCGGAGGCGGAGAGTCGTTTAGCGGGGGAGGCCCGGAAGGGCCGCGTGCATTCGGTGCCAAGCCCACGGGGTGCCGCAACGGCGCCGGCGCCGGCTGCTGCGGAGTTGGCCGGCGAGGCTCGCGCGTCTGTCGCGCAGTCTTCGCCAACGAAATCAGTTCCGCCCCATTGCTGGCGGACTCGATGCAGAAAACCAGCCGCTCACATAGAGCCTGCCGTTCAGCTGGCTGCGCCGGCTCGCGGCCCATCGTCGCGTACAGGAGCCGGCCGATACTTTGGCGCGCATCCGTAGCCGGATCGCCGCTATAGACCACACATCTTTGCTGCTGAAGCGTAGCCAGCGCTGCAATCGCTTCCTTGACGCTGATACTCGAGCCCTTCAGCAACGGTTTGAGCATGCCAGCGCGCATATCCGGCGGCGCATTCAAGGGGAAAGTCAACGCCAACCCGGCGGACGCCAGCCGTTTGGCAAGCTCGTCGAGCGTCACAGCCACCCCCAACGCCCGGCCATCGACCGAGCGCAAAAGGTGGGGCAGATCGCTGAACTGATTGATATCGACCTGGCGGCCCGCGAAGATTCTGGCCAACGGCGCCGCCGACTCAGGCGTCAATGGGCGGGCGTAACCGAAATTCGCATGCGCGCCGCGACCGTGAGGCGGCTGCTGTGGCACGGGGGGGACGGGGCCTTGCGCCATTTGCGTGGGCGGATACCCTTGCGGCTGTAGCGGCACTTGAGGGCCACCGACGTTAGGCGGCTGCTGTGAGCCGGATCCGTTCGATCCTGAAATGCGCGACATGTCCTGTCCTCCTCGGAGACACATGCAGACACAAGCGCGATTTGTGGTCGATTTGCCACGGTACCCCCGGCTGAACCGATCGCTACCTCATCCCAAATCGCATATCGGCGCAGTGTAGCGCCGATATGCCGCGGGTATCGCGCAACTGCGCATACCGCTCAGAGTACGACCGACACCATCGGATGTCCGGTCAGCGCACGGTAGATGTCGTCGAGCTGCTCCCGGCTCGTCGCGCGCACCGTCACGGTCAAGCCGATATAGTTGCCGCCGCTCGAGGCACGCATTTCGATACGTGACGCTTCGAACGTCGGATCGAACTCGCGCACCACTGTCACCATCGTTTCGGCGAAATCGGGGTGCGATTTTCCCATCACCTTGATCGGAAAGTCGCAGGGAAACTCGAACAACGATTCATTGACCGGGCTCATTTCGGTTGGCTCCACGTCACTTCTTGCTGAACATGAGCATCAACGAGTCCCAGATGCGGCCGCCGATGCCAGCGGCCGGCACCGGTTGCAGTGCAACGATGGGGAACTGCGTGAGCGTCTTGCCCTCCCCGACGATCTGCACCGTGCCGAGCTGCTGCCCCTCGGTGATAGGTGCGATGAGCGGCATGTTGAGCGTGACTTGCTGTTTGACCTTGTCACCCATGCCGCGCGGCACCGTGATGTACTGATCGCTCTTCACGCCAACCGGCACGCTGTTGGCCGCGCCTTTGTAGACGCGCGGCGTCTGCACGACCTGATTCGCTTTCACGAGCCGAACCACGTCATAGGCGCTGTAGCCGTAGTTCAACATCTTCATGCTGTCCTGCACGCGTTCGTGCTCTTTTTGCTCGCCCATCATGACGCTGACGAGACGGCGCGACGCATCGGGCACACCGGGCAACGGGCGCTTGGCCGACGCAATGAGGCAATAGCCGGCCGCCTGCGTGTGGCCCGTCTTCAGCCCGTCGACGGTCGGATCGAGCCAGAGCAGACGGTTGCGGTTCGGCTGCTTGATCTTGTTATAGGTGAATTCCTTGACCGCGAAGATCGAGTAATACTCGGGATAGTCGCGAATCAGATGCGCGGAAAGCGTCGCCAGATCCGCGGCCGTGGTGTAGTGCTGCGGATCGGGCATGCCGTTGACGTCAGCGTAGTGCGTGCCCGTCATGCCGAGCTTTTTCGCTTCCGCATTCATCATCTCGACGAAATGCCCTTCGGTTCCGCCGACGAGTTCGGCAAGCGCGATCGCGGCGTCGTTGCCCGACTGCACGATCATGCCGTAGACGAGATCGTGCACCGTCACCGGCTTTTCCGCTTCGATGAACATGCGCGATTCGTCGTTGCGCACACGCCGTACGGCGAGGCTCGGCGTGACGACCTGATCCATCGAGATTTTCTTCGCGTGCAGCGCTTCGAAGACGAGATAAGCCGTCATCAGCTTCGTGAGCGAGGCGGGCTCGACGCGTTCGTTCGCGTTGCCCGACGCGAGAACCTGATTGCTCGTGGCATCGACGAGCACCCATGAGCGCGCGGTAACGGCCGGCGGCGGTACTTGCGCCGAAGCGCCCGGCGCATAGCAGGCAGCCGCCAGCGTGGCGGCCGCGGCCAGGGCCAGAGGCGCCGTGCGGGTGATCGTTGGGCAAACGAAAGACGAGGCAATGAACGGCATGCCGAAGAAGGGAGAGCGCATAGGATCAGTTCGTGCGAGAGAAGTCAGCGGGGCGCGGTAACGCCGCCTGGCGCAAAGCGTGCGTTGGACAGGCGGTGATGCGTTCAGTTCGCGCTCGCGCGCCAGACCGTCGAACGGCAAACGCCCGTCACGCGGCGACGCTCGCGCAAAAAATTGCGCCCATTATACGCGGCGCATTCGCCTCGATTTGCATTTTCCGCGTACCTGTCCCCGCGAAATCGGTTCGCGGTGCCCGGCAGACTGCCGTGCGGCGCTATCGCCACGCGTCGGTCACGATGCGCTTCAGGATATGCAGCTTGCGATGCAAGAAATGTTCGCCCCCTGGAACGACCACGACTGGCAGTTCCTGCGGCCGAGCCCATTCGAACACCGAGATGATCGGCACCGTCTCGTCCAACTCGCTGTGGATGACGAGCGTGTTGTCCGGCACCGGCGCCACCTCCCAACGGCTCGCGGCAGTGCCGACGAACA
>Ga0209672_100733_pt1 | contig 16046 bp, 16 predicted proteins | sample AraplaCol_mMS_r2_FD_184273 | JGI IMG/M metagenome (GOLD analysis project Ga0209672, IMG submission 184273) | Arabidopsis root microbial communities from North Carolina, USA - plate scrape CL_Col_mMS_r2 (SPAdes) (version 2) | ecosystem: Host-associated > Plants > Roots > Endosphere | place: USA...
TGAGCGTTGAGCGCGCCCCCGCAAGCGGGGGCAGAAACGGCGCTTCGCGCCTTGACGGCCCCCTCGCCGGTCGAGTCTGTGCCCAGCCGGATCGTCCCTCCGGGCCGCCGCTCTCCCCACGCCTACGGCGCGGGTCCTCGTGCGGCTCGATCCGGGCTCGCGGCGCTCGCAATGAGCCGGGTCGGTCACCAACGGTTTTGGCTTGTAGAGAGGGGGCTTGCGGTCGGACTGTCATTGTCGCTAGGGCAAGCCCCATCGGGGCGCGTCAGGCCGAAGGCAAAGCGTCGCGGGGAGCCGGTGGTCGGCTGCGGAACGCCGGCCAACGAGCCGGCGCTGTCCACATCCTCGCGGTGTGGGCAGCGCAGCCGTCCATGGGCGGGCGCGTGAATCGTGACAGTCGTCGAGCAACGCTGGTTTTGGGGCTGCTTACGTCACCATCGAAACCTAACGGCGGTGGTCACGATTCGTCCGAATTGTTCGCGCCCGAACGCAAGTCGGTCCTGATTTCCAACGTGCCGAAATCGTGTCGGTCTCTTGTCCGAGCGGCATGTCGGACAAGAGGGGGCTTGGCTGTTTTCGGCTGCAACTCAGACATGCGAAGGCATGGCGAGTTGTAGGCGAAAACAGCCAAGCCCCAACCCCTCAGGGGTCGAGGCGCGAAGCGACTCGGGGGTGGTGTTAAGCCGATTTCTAATGGTTCGAAATCGATCCTCCACGAAAGCCGACCAGGGCTGAAAGCGGATACAGACGGACACCTGATAACGGATGAGAACAATGGGAAAAGCAAAGAAGCCCGCACTCAGACTGCTTCCTGCTGATTGGCGCGAAACCTTATGGGAGCAGGCATGCCAACCACAATGGCGGCATTCCAGGCCGCAACTCCTCCCCGCACTTGCCGTGCTCTGGCTAACTGGATGCCGCTCGGCAGAGGTCGCAACGGGGGCGCTTGTCATCGTGAGCGGTAACCGCCTCGCGATTGGCATCAAAGGAGCCAAATGCGTTGACGCGGGCGGACGGGAGCGAGGGCAGCCCGCGCGAACACTAGAGTTTGCGATAGATGGGGATGCTAATCCAGCATTGAAGTTCCTCCAGGCCCTAGCTGGTCGGGATGCGATTCACGGCACTGCCCAATTCACGGTTGCGCATGACAAGGACTATCTGTACAACAGCGTGGTGCAACTCGGGAAGAGCACGTTCCCGAAGTTGCGGACGCGTGTCAGTCCGAATTGCTTCCGACACCAGACGGCTTCCGACATGAAGGCTGATCCCGACGTATCTTTGGAGCATGCAGCTAAGGTTATGGGACATCTCAGCGATTACAGCATCGGGAGGTACGGGCACGCTGCCCACGGTCGGAAAGGTCGGGCCGGGCGTGCCAAGGCGCCATTCGTGCAGACTGCGCGACCGATCAAGCACTCGCCGAAGGTTGATCGCTTGGCTCGCTTCAAGATTGCGAGTGCCAAACGGCGCGACAACAAACCAGATTGACTGCTGTGCGTCCGTCGCATGACCAATGCGTCGTTCGTGCGTCAAAGATGCGTTGATTTCGACGCCGCGTGGCTACGCAGCGACATCATGTTCGCAGAGGTGCGTCAAAAGTGCGTCGTTTCCGACGCGTTCGCCAGCGCGACCAAGTAACCTCGGCTTTGAGCTTCCGCACTCTAGGTGGCGGCGGGGGCGATCGCCGATCAATGGTGCGAGCGCTGGCCACGTAAATCCGATGCTGTCGCTGCCCTGACGAGGGCGCACCAGTCTTCCAACGGAGAGGTTTGCGGAACTAGGGGGGATGTAAGGCCGTCTAGCTGTCCTTTAACCCAATTGCAGCCCGAGATGGCGAAGATCGGAACAGCGGGTGCCGTATCTGTGATCATCAATTGGTGCCGTCAACGACATCGCGGCCAATGTGACGCGTAAGCATATTGTTGGAAAATATGTCGTACAGGTGACGTCAAGGCGTCGACGGCATGTCTTGAAGAAGCCGGCAGCGTCACGCTTGCGACCCATCGGGGAGCCAATGATTGCTGGGGCGGGAATAGCCTCATCTCTAAGTGTGTGCGCCCGAACAGCAACGCTCGCCTCGTTTGATCAATCCGACGGGCTGTAAGCCCGACATCAATCGCGCCCGAGGCGTATGACAGTATTACTCGAACCGCTCTGTGGAGAGCATATCGACTATCCCCGTCGGGATACTAGCAGATCAATACGCACGCTTCAACTCCTTCTTCTCAAGAGCGCTCAGCAGATCGACCTGATCCCAATTAACAAACCAATGCCGATCGTTGGTTTCGAGAAAAAATGCATCGTAGTCGGCGGTGGATGGCCGAGGTTTTGACGCTGCCGCGCATAAGCCGGCGACCCATTTTTTCTTCTGCTTCTCAGGAATAAAGCGGCAGGAAAGGGCGTCGAGCAGGAGACAGGCTTTCTCTGCATCGATGTGAATGTCATCAAGCTGAGAAAGCGCCTCATCAATAGTGCCGATGACTTTCGCTCTTAACGTGTCGTATCTACCGTGATCCTTTATGTAAAAAAGGTAACTGACTAAGTGAAAATAAGAGGCGTCGGTGTTGCATAGTTTTTCAATTACGACCTCTGGCATCAGGTAGTCATTTCCGAGATCCCGGGTTGCAAGTAAAATATTAATTGCTTCGAGCAAGACAAATCTGTCTACGCCAGCTTGGAGCGCGGCAATATCGCCCGAGAGTAGTTCGAGCGATAATTCAAAAATTCTTTGTTTGATCGTCTGTTCGTGAACCTTGATGGTGGTTTCCGCAAAACGTGAGGCGAATATTATCGCGGAGCATAACTTATAGGACGCACTCACTGTCGGGGCGACGGCGTAAAAGAAGAATATCAATTCAATGAGAACAATGCAGGCATCTTTTAGATTGCTTGAGTTTTCGTCGCTTATCTTTGTGTCATCTAAATTTATAAGCCATTTAACTCTGTTGTAAAGGGACGAGATAACGTATGGAGATATCTCGTCGTAGGGTAGATCTTCGGTTGAGCAGACGAGCTTGATCTCATCAATAAAGCTTCGAATTAACCGATTCGGGAAGAATATTTCCTTCGGGAGAAGCGAAAGAACGTCAGGTGATGGACGCTCAAGGAATTTATCGATGAATTCATTGATGATCGTGTTGATGCCTTTGATTACCCTGGATTTTTGCGTAAAAAAAGGTCGTTTGTAATGTTTCTCTTTATGTTTGTTTGCATGCAAATTGAACTTGCCTAGTTCGTCAGTATATATTTCGAGCACTTTCGTTGCGAGACCTTCACTTTTTGCGAAAATATATATATCATCAACGTACCTGAAGATCGCGTATTCTTGGTCGTGCTCTAGTTTGTATTTTTCGCTGATCCTTTCGATCGCGTTGAAATCAATTCTTTGAAATATAATCTCGGCGAATATTCGCGAAATCTCTGGGCCAATGAGGATGCCGTTGGTTTCGTTGTAATTGGAGCGCTGCATCAGCGAGTCAAATGATTGGCCAAATGTGGAGCCAATGCCTACATTATGTTTCGTAAATGTTTTCTCTTTGGTTGCCCAGGAAATGGAATGCGTATAAATGCTTTCAAAGCATTTTGTCACATCGAGAGTCTTTAGGATCTGAAAATCCTTTTCGAGCTTCAAAAAAAGATCGGATCTGAAGAATTTATATAATCTGTCATATCCTCGGTAGTTGAAGTAAGATGAGCTATAGCGCATTAACTCATCGAGGTTTTCTTCCTCGACTGGTTCGTGTTTGTATCTTTTTAGATTCTCCAGCGGATTGCTGTAAAAATATGAGCTTGCAATTTTTCTGGGGGCTCTTAGCGTGCAGGGACTTATTCCGCAAAAATGACAAATCAGCTTGTCGTTCTTTTCATAAAATTTCTTCATCTCCCACTGAGAAAGTGGATGCGGGAGACTGAGGTTGCGAAATCTGTCGGCACTTTTCCTGATTTTGTATGAGTAAGGAATTGTATAGCCGGGGCTTTTGGGGCGGCCAATTCCGGTTACCAAATACTCAAAGATAAATTTTGAGATGTTGGAGGCTGTGCCAACGGTTTTGCTGTTTTTGTACAAGCCATCGTTGGAGATGATAACCGGAACCTCATTCGGAAGTGTCTCGGTAACAAGAACTCGCTCATAGTCAGAGCGTTTTATCTTTCGGGATGTAGTATTAGGCATGCGACCAGCACTCTTGAATTTTGTTGAGAACCTTTGGGGAGGTGTGGACGAATGCTTCCTTTTTGAAATTCTTGGAAAAACTGATTTTTAGCAATTGCCTGCGCTGGAGCTTTGTGGTTTTTGAGAAGAAGTCGGAAAATACTGGGCCGTGCGCAGATAAAATCGCTGAACGTAGAAATCCATCGAGGTCCATAAGTGCGCGGCTCTCGGAGGCTGTAACCATGTGGTAGTTGTAATAAATTCCTGCCAGTCGTTTTTGATCGCGATTTTTGTCAATGACGCTGAAATTACATGTAAGAAATTTTAGTCGCGCCTTGAGTAGATCGAAGTTTAGGTTGCGACAATAGCTACGTATCGACTTGATGATTCTCGTTTTGATTTTTTTAATCTTCACTTCTGCGATATCAACGCTGACGTCACGGAAATGGTTGCCATTCTTTATTCCCTTATCTATCCAGGGTTCATAGACCGCAAAGCTGTAACCTAGATACTCAATTTGCAACAGGGTGCTGCGAGGGGGCGTCGTTTTTGACTTGTCTAGAGGCTTTGTAGGGGCGAGCGCAGGCGGTGTCTCAAGTTTTTTGGGGTTTAATGTATGAGGAGACAGAGATTCTTCTATTAAAGTAAGAAAGCGTTTTTCCGACTCTGTCGCGCTGGTGATTATTAGTATGTCGTCGACAAAGCGCGCATAATAAAAAACCTGCGGAAGTGAGCGTATTTTGTGATCGAAGTCGGCCATCAGCATTTCGGAAATTGTTGAGCTGATAGATAGGCCGCGAGGCAGGCCCGCTCCATTTTGACTCAAAATATGATGAATGAGGTTGACGGTGCGTGTGCCTAAGAGTGGTATTTTGCTAAGGCAAGATGATATTTGCTTGTCTGTAAACGACTCAAAAAAGCTTTTTATATCAAGGCGATATACTTTGTAGGGAACCCCTTCGCTCAAAATTGAACGAACATTGGAGGTGATTGTTGCTCTGCTCGGAAAAGATGTTTTTGCTAGAAATCGTAAATTTTGATTTATCTTTCGAACCACCAGGAGATCGCTAAATTCCGCGATGCGATTAATCTTTTTCCCGCCGGATAAAGTAAATGCTAGTGGATTTGCGTTGTCAAAATTTGACGATGCGGCGTGAATGGCCTTGTGAATGGCCTTATCTTTCTCATCCGGATCGCGAAGATGTTTTAGCGTGGAGAAGTCGCTCTTACGCAGCACGCTGCGGACGGCAGAATAACTAAATGATTGATCGTACAAAGCTTTCCCCTATTAACGTCGTTGTTTTGCTTGACCAACTTCGCGTCTCCGACAGCTAGGCCGGAACGAGTCCGGAATGGGGACACGCAGCGTCCGCTGCGGAGCGTCCGCGCTCCAATCCTGCTCTCGATATCAAGTTGGCCGTCAGCCTGCCGATACCAATGGTATCCAATGTCGTTGAATCAGGCGAGAGGGGTACAAATGACGTACGAGCAAGAATTTTTGGCTGCAATAGAAAGGACAGACAGGTTTGGTCTTGTCCCTCCTGCGTTCACTGTGAAGCACGGGCAGCGTTGGTTCGACGCAGGCAACCTCGCACGCTTTCCCTTTGCGGTACGGGACGCTTTGGGAGAACTCGATTTCGAGGACGTCGTTGGGCAGTGCATGGCTATCCACTATCGATTGTTACCTGGGCTCGAGGCTTGGCTGGGTTGTCCCGTCTTCTATACGATCGGCTGGATCGATGATGAGACCGAGGAAGGCATGTTTCGCTTCGATGAGGCGTTTATTGCCGAGACACTACGCACCGGCTACGTCGGTGGTGCGGTCAAGCTCCATGCTTGGCTGACACTTCCGAGCATGGAAATCGTTGACATATCGCTGCCCACGACGATGGGGGTTGCGCAGAAAAGGCCGGAAATGTTCGGCGGGGCTATCACGCGCTTCGCCGATGAACTTAAGGGGATGGCGTATAAGCCGATGCTTGTAGGAGATGACTTTCTTCGCAAGACTGGCTTACTGACCGAGTGGCGGATGTTCTCTCTTTAGAAGACTTCGCGAGCGGACGCTTTGGCCCGACGGGCGCCCAGCGAAAGCATTTGTATAGTCGATGCAGTCGTGGGCGCGCCCGAATAGCTTGGCTTTCGGCAAGCTAGTGTGAGGCACCAGATATGCTCATGTTGCCCAGCCAATGTCCCGGAGGGCGAAACCTAGCGCGTGGAGCGCTAGCGCCGCATCCTCCTCAACGGGCTCTCTCAGACCGCGTGAATGGGCCTCGTTGCCTTTGCCGCGGACGTGGAGTCGCGCGACGAGCAGGGCCTGCCAACTGACACATTCCTTCTTGTAAGGTGGTTTCGCAACTGCCAGCGCTACGTCCCGGAGATCCTTCACGAGAATTTCGCGCTCGTGGCCTTGCGCGACCAACCATCGCGACAAGACGACGGTGAGGGCATTGCGACAATGGTCCACCACGGAGATGGGTGTCTCACGAAACGCCGAATCGAGCGCGCGGCCCATCGCCTGACCGACCGAGTCCTTGAACTCCGGGGAAATCTTGGCCGTGTCGACTTCTGGAAGAATGCCGAAGGCCGACAGTGACTTCAGTGTGACCATGACGCAGCCGCTTGCGGTGACCTCCGCCTGGACGATCCGCCACGCTGAGGCTGCGGTAGGAGTCCCGAGCGCAAGCGTCGACCCCGCCCCTTGGCGGGGCCGAGCCAAAAGGCGCGTGCATGCCGTGTACACATAGAGGGGCTTGTACGCCCCGCCATCGTGCGTGAGAGAGGGGCCCCAGGGGTCTTCATAGGGATGCGGTACAACCCGCTGCGAGTGCGGTTGCGTGTGCCCCGTGGGCTCGTAGACCCTGCCGCGTCGCATCCGCGAGACAGCGTCGAAAGTGTCCTCGCGAAACATCCAGGACATTGGAGACAAGGGAAGACCACCGGGCAAGCTGTTCCAATCGTCCTGTGTTTCGATCAGTTTAGCCTGTGTGACGCTGGGAGTTGGCACCGTAGGAAACTGGGCAGCGTTAAAGCCTTCGTACACAAGCCCAGTTTGTTGATCGATTCCAAGATACATGTGTGGCTCCCCATGCCCGATATGATTTGTTTGCGCGTGCAGTATGAGCGCGAATGATGTTTCACGAGAAATGCCAGCCCCGATAAGATCCCCGTCAGCCAAGGGAATCGGCGCGTTTGACGCCGGTGTTTCACACGTGCGAAGACGAGATGAAGCTGGTGGTCACGGCTTGCGAGACATAATAGCGCTTATGTCAGATTACAGTGCCGGATAGTCATGGATATGACGTTGTACGTAATCATGAGTCGAGGTCGTCTGCGCCCCTTTGCCGACAGAGCGCGCCTCGGTGCGCTATACGGCAGCGCGGCGAGGTTATCTGGTCGCGCTGATATCAGTACCCGTGTTTCGAGCGGCAGTGCATCCCGTTGCGCGGTCAGTTCGCGGATGGTAAGCGAGGGGCTTTGCCATCATGGGGTGCCATGTCAGGGCCCTCCGTGAACATCGCCTTCTATATCAAGTACGACAGCGGTTTCGTCCGCCTCGATTGGCGTTTCTGAAAACATGTTTTCCCCTTCGTGCGCGCCCCTTCCCAACTGCGCCATGCCGACCTTGATCGGCAGCGTATGCACGCGGATGACGTCATCGAAGCCGCTGTAAAAGTGCGGCACGACCACCCGAGCATCAGGCGGAAGGCGGCCCAGCGCGGCAATCAGTTCGGCAACGGTCATCGGGTTTCCTTGAGTGAGGCGTGCGGCGCGAATTACAACGGCCACGGACCGCTGTTAACAAAGCGCTTCCAGTCCCACACGAAAGCAAGGTCGCTCCCGTTTTCAGGCACGGGAACCGTCGAGCCGCGTAGTCTTTGCGAAAACTCGCTGCGCCAGCGTTCGGGAATATCTGAAAGGCGGACGGCAAACGGGCGGCCATTGCGTTCGATGACGGGAATGCTATCGAGCAGCGCAAGGCGTTGATCAGCCTCGGCTTGACCGAGCTGGTTCAGACGCCAGTTGAGCGCGATCTTGTCGCCCGTGGCCGGGGCAATGTCACCTACGTCGCTCCGCTTGGGCATCGAGACGTAGCCGTGCCGCACGCCGGCCGCAAACAGCAGCTCAGCCAGTTCGCGCGCATCGCGCGCTTCGAGCGTCGCTCCGGTGGCGATCACCGTGCCGACCAGCAGATCGCGAACCGGGTCATAGACTACCCTCGCCTGAATCATGTGCATCTCCGAATCGACTTAAAACGCTTGTTTCCGCCACCAGTGTTGAGCGGGCGGCAGCGGCTCCACCTCGGCCGCCACGATGAAAACCATGGCGTCCGGGTTCGTGGTATCGAGCCGGACGATCTCACGGCGACCGTCCGGATTCAAGCGCACCACCTGGCCCGGATAGTTGGCCTGGTCTCTGAGGTATAAGCCGTTGTTCGAGCGTGCGTAGATTGGATCAGTGGAACACAATCAGTGTATCGGATCGACTGCCATCGTTCGATACGCCACCGTAGCCGTGTTCCGTGAGGTTAATTGGTCGCGCCTGTGCGGTGCAGCTGGCGAAATCAACACTTTCGAGGGTCCGGGCAGCCGGCGTATGCTTGTAACAAAAGGAGAACACGCCATGCCAGCCGACAAGCTAGGCCGCTATATGCGGAGCCCCGAGTTTCTGAAGCGAGCCAATGAAGCCGTCGCTGAAGCTGTCCGCGAACTAGAGACGAAGGGAATCCGGCCCGTGTATCTCGATCGGAAGACAGGCGGGATTGTCGGTGGCAGCCATAATGCGTCGAGCGCAGATGCCGCTTGCGAGGGTCGCTGGGTTCCCGCTATATTGAAAAGCGAACGAAAACGGAACGGGGGCGAGGAATGAGCGATAACGGAGTCGCACTCGGCAGAGCTTTCGCCGCCGAGCGCAGTGCGACGGACTGGCGAGCATACGCGAGAAAGCTCGAACAGCAGCTCTCGGCCGCCGAGGCGAACCTTGCAGGCAACAAGGCAGTAAAGGATGCGGCACTCCGCGAATTGGCGAAGGCCGATCCCGCAAATTACTTGATGGTCCAGCAGAATCGCCAACGGATCTACGATAAGGACTTTGACGCTGTTATCGCGTCTGGCCGTCGTCCGGTGTAGCCAACCTCGCAACGAAAATCCCTCGCGCCGACGCTACATTCGTTACATGCGTTCGCGGGGAATACGATCAACGTCTTTCGGGTCGGCGGGCGAGCCGTTACCTCCCAAAATGGCAGGCACTTGGCCGCGTGCCGTATTGCCGGCTTGACCGAGACCTCCACCGAAGAGCCGGTTCACACGATCCTCCAGTTCCGGCATCCGCGACGCCATCTGGCCACCGACCCAAGAGAACACCTGGTCGGGAACGATGTGAATCAGGCTGAACGTGCTGTTGCACAACGTCTGACACATGCCGACATAGAGCACGATGTAGCCGATGATGCTCACGAGGCCCGTCGTGGAGTCGTATTGCGCGTTCTGCATGGCAACGCCGAACATCGTGTTCAGCAGTGTGCCAAGCACGACGATGCCGGCTCCCGCGAGGACGAAGCCTAGCTCCATGAATACCGGCCGGAACATGACGTTGAGCAAAAAGATGTAGCCGTGCGTCGGCCGCTGGCCCATACCGTCTCCTTCGCCGTCGAGGTGCGTCATCGCCCACAGCGGCGACGCAACCATCGACTCGCCGACGACGGCGTACCACGACAAAACGCCGCTGAACCAGATGATGAACGGAAGCATCGGAATGTAGATCGACAGCATCGCGCCAAAGAAGAACAACGTGAGGCACATGACTACGACGAACGGTGCCAGCGCATCGAGGACGCCTTTTGCCGCGCCCGTGGCGGCACCGACGATCCCTCCTGTCGCCACGTCTCCGACTGCGCCTATCAACTTTCCAACATTAGAGTCCGAAGCCCCCTCCAAGCCCTTCAAGGCGGCGTATGCGCCGAGCGCGGTCCAACCAGCGTCGAGAATGTAGTCTCCAAGGTTCTTCATGCCGATCAGCGGGTTCGTCGTGCCTCCCGGCCCTTGACCGGAGTTCAGGTTGACCGCCCACTTCACCATGCCTTGGCCGTCGAAGATCTTCCCGAAAATGCTCTTCGCGTCCGTCAGGCCCGTTATGCCGGTTCCGGACGGATCGGTACGACTTTGTGCAGTGGCCACCGACGCGTCTCGTTGATTCTGCTGCGCATACGTCGCGCTCACCTTCCGGTATACCTGCGGGTACGGCATGTTGTCGACATCGGTGCCCGGCACGGCGGCAGCCGTCGCGTTCGCGAGCGTCGTCACCTGCGAGTTTGCCTGCGCGAAAGTTTGATACCACGCGCCCATCATGATCCAGCCGTCGCGTTGGAGGTTCGACTGGATCACGCTCGCGAGTCCGCTGATTGCGGTCGAGGAATTCGATATAGCCTGCGAAATCGTGCTTTGGTACTGGAGCGCGGCCTGATTGAGAGTGTTCTGCGGATCTGGCGGCTGAGTCAGCCCGTTCACGGATGACACGTAAGCTTGCGCAGCGGCAGACAACGTGGACTGGAGCGTGCTCAATGCGCTCTGATGTGCGCTGAGCATCTGCGAGTAGATCGACACAGGGTCGAGCGAATAGACGGCCATGCCGTCATACGATGGCAGCGTCGGCGGTTGTGTAATGTCGATCTCCGCTCCGCCGCACGAAAGGCCGCGTTGGTTCATGAGCACGACCTTGTTGCTCGTCGTGATCGCGGTGAAATTCTCGGCCGGATCGACGGACACGCCGCTGTCGTTCGGCATGTTGGCGATCGCCGTGTTAGCCGCCTGCGCGCACAGGTTCGCTTCGAAGAGAGCCTTCGCCAGTGTGGTGGCCTGTGGCGAGGCTGGCGTCGCGATCATCGATCCACCACTGTTGAGCACCGCAACCGCCGCGTCGAGCGACAGGTTCGCAATGCCCACGCCGAGCATCGTTCCCCACAGCATGACCATCTGCGCGCCACAGTAGCCGCCAAACATGGGAACGAGGCCCGCGAAGCCTGTGCCCAAGCGGATGATGAACCACGGGGACGATTTCTTCTGTCCCATGAACTCGCCATCTTGTCCGGTCGCGATCATTGCGGAACCGAAGTGATACATCGCCCAAATCGCGCCGACCGCAAGCATGCTTGAGTTCAGTACGAGGAACATTTGCGCGATCATCCCGCCCGAGCCACCGCCTGCTGCCAGCGGGTTATGTACCACCGATCCGTAGACCAGTTCCAGCAGCGACATTGACTTGTCGCCAGTTCGGTTCGCCGCGTTCTGAATGTCGCCCATCGACACAGACGACTGCGCAAACGACGTTGCTGATGTCAGCATGGTCAATGCCGTAGCTATGACTCGTTTGACGCTGTTCATCGAAACGCGATGTCGGCGGCGGCTAGCACGAGCGCGGCGACGGCCAAGGTCGATTGTCTTCGAATCGTTGCGGCTCATTGTTGGATCTCCCTCGCGACATCGGTTTCGAGTGCGTTGTATGCCTGCGTGAGCAGGAACCCCCAGAAAAACACGACCCACGCGACGGCTATCGCGACGCCGAGCCAATTGGACCAGCTTCCCGTCTGGCCGCGATGGATGCGCGCCCACCAGAGCGAGGCGAATAGGAAGCAATGCACGAGTACACCAACTTGGAGAATCAAACAGGCGTCTCGGAATTGTTCACGGGTCAGCACACCGCGGGCGCGGCGGCGGCGGAGAGCGCGCGGCAACGATCCCAATACGCGAAAGAAGTGGTTAGTCTTCATGTCACCTCGCGCGATGCAGCGCGAACCACTGCCGCCGCGTCATGGGAATTTCTACGCAGATGCCGTTCACGACCTGCACCTCCATGGTCTGCTGGTTGTAGAACTCCTCCCAGATCGCGATGATGTCCGGGGGCGTGCCGGGCGGCTCGACGCCCAGGGGGTCGGACGGCGAGGTTTGGGCGACTGCCAGCGGCGACGCCGCGAGCAGCGCAGCGAACGCAACGGCGGCTTTCATGCGCGCCTCCCGTAGCGCAGCTGGTCGAGTAGCCCGACGAGATAGCCCCACACCTCCGGTTCGACGCTATCGCCGGGTCTGGACGTTTGTAGCAGCTCCTGGAGCCGTTCCTCGCTCATGAGTAGCGGGTCTTCAAGTTCGAGCACGAGCGCGAGGTCGCTATCCCTTGAGAGCGTTTGCAGGGGGTGCCGACGAGCGGCGACAATGGCTGTAGCCATGATCGATCTCCTATCAGATCGGTTGTGGTCAGGCTTGTCGGCCGGTGGCTGCCGGCCGGCGAGCCGCTTTAGCGCTTGTGCTCGGGGTGCGGATGAGTAACAAGTGCGGAACCAGCAATTTCCCATTCGCCGCGTGTCGGTTCGGGATGTCTTTCACGGTTGCGTTCTGCGGCTCCTTCGATCCAGCCGCTGAACCAACTCCATCCAAGGTCACTAATCGGCGGGAAGGGGCAAGTCGTCCCCAGGGTGCCGTGTTTTCCAGCGGAATATCCTTGCTGCCACGCGACGGCGTCTTGCGTCAGGATCATTTCTCACCCCAACTTTTTCGCGAGATCCATTGCTCGCGGGTGGTAGTAGCGCTTCAACATCTGGACGGTCTTGTGCCCCGTTACTGCTGATAGCTCTAGGATGTTGTCGAGGCGTTCGCTGATCCGACTCGTGGCCTCGTGCCGGAGGTCGTGGAAATGGAGATTTTCGATACCAGCCCGGTCGCACGCTCGTGTAAAGGCTCTTTTCAGCGCTTCAGGGGAGATCGGGAATACCCGCCCGCTGATGTGACGGGGCAGGGCCGATAGCGTGGCGACGGCCCGGCTCGAAAGCGGTACGTCGCGCGCTTCGCCGTTCTTTGTATCGTGCAGTCGGACGTAGCGATCGTCGAGAAAGACGTCTGCCCACCGCAGCGAAAGGATTTCGCTGCGCCGCATCGCGGTCTCGATCGCTATCGCGACTGCCGGGCGCACCCACCCGTTTCGGCAGCCCCCGGATTCGAACCGGCCCTGCATGTCCCGTGGGCTCGCTTGTAACTCGGCCAGTAGTCGGCGTTCCTCGTCCGGAGAGAGCCTGCGTACGCGTGCCCGGTTTTCGCGGGGACGGCGGATGATGGACACAGGGTTGGTTTCAAAGTGAACAGACCATTCGCGTCTCGCGACGTTTAATACATGGCTGATCAGCGTAAGCTCGCGGTTTACCGTTGAGCCCGAGACTTCGGTCAGCCGCCGATCACGATAGTCGGCTAGGACCTTGCTGCTCAGTGCTGTGATCTTGTACTGAGCGAGCGTGTCTTTACGCAGCTTTCTGATTCGTAAGATTTCACCTTCGCCACCTTTCTTATGCGGCGAAACCTCTTCGGCATACCGCTTCAAGAGATCGTCGAGGGTGTTGCGTTCCGCTTCTGTCCGATCGACGAAGATTCCCCGGTCCATTTCCGACTCGAGTCGGCGTGCCCATGCCTCGGCGTCGCCCTTGGCGTCGAACGTGCGCGTTTGCTCGGGGTAGCCCTGACGGCGAACTGCGGCCCGCCAGTAGTTCCCGCGCTTCCAGATTGATGCCATCGATGCTCCAGACTATGTGGTTCTTGTTGCGTCTGGGCTTATTGTCTGAGTGCGCCACTTTTGCGCCAAAAGGCTAAATTCGTGGGGTTCGGCTGCAAAGAAAAAGGCCCTCGGCTTTCGCCAGAGGGCCTTTATTCTTCGGGCTTCCTACATACCCATGAATCTGGTGGGTAGTACTGGGATCGAACCAGTGACCCCTGCCGTGTGAAGGCAGTGCTCTACCGCTGAGCTAACCACCCGAAGAGCCACGCATTATGACAGACATACCGTAGCCCGTAAACGCTTTTTTAAGCGGCTTGCGCAACAGCCGCGTTTCCATCCTCCGGCACAGGCGTACGCCGCCATACGCTCGTCCCCTTTGTCGCCTTCTCGATATCGTCGAGCACGGCCTGGTGCGCGGCGAGTTCATCGGCATGAGCCGCCAGCACAGGCAGCGCCGCCGCCTCGAGCACGGCGGCGGCGCGTGGCGCCGCGACGTCCGCTTGCGAAGGCGCCTCCGCCAACATATCGATAACGAGGCTCTCCTGGCCGCGCGTCATGGCGAGATAAACCTCGGCCAGCAGCTCCGAATCGAGCAACGCCCCGTGCAGCGTGCGGTGCGCATTGCTGATGCCGAACCGATCGCAAAGCGCGTCGAGCGAGTTGCGCTTGCCCGGGAACATCGACTTGGCTTGGACGAGCGTATCGATCACGCTCGCATAGTGTTCCGAGAACGGCGGCAATCCGAGCAACGCGAATTCGGCTTCGAGGAACCCCAAATCGAAAGCCGCATTGTGGATGATGAGTTCGGCGCCGCGCAGGTAGTCGCGCAACGCGTCGACGATCTCCGCAAACTTCGGCTTGTCGCTCAAGAACTCGGTGGTCAGCCCGTGGACCGCCAACGCGCCAGGGTCGCTGTCGCGTTCGGGATTCACATAAAAATGCAGGTTGTTCCCGGTCAGCCGGCGGTTGATCAATTCGACGCCGCCGATTTCGATGATGCGGTCGCCTGTGCGTGCGTTGAGGCCTGTGGTTTCGGTATCGAGGACGATCTGGCGCATAGTCGACAAAGTAGCGTAAAGACAGTTCGTTGGAGGCAAAGCGTTCGGCACACAAGCCGTTCGCTCAGCCCTCGGCCAGCGCGGCCACGCCGCGGTTCGCCAGCGCGTCGGCCCGTTCGTTCTCGGGATGTCCGGCATGGCCCTTCACCCAGCGCCATTCGATCTCATGCAGGGCTGCCAGTGCATCGAGGCGCTTCCAAAGATCGTCGTTCTTCACGGGTGTCTTGGCGGCCGTCATCCAGTTCTTTTTCTTCCAGCCGTGAATCCACTCGCTGATGCCCTTTTGCACATATTGCGAATCGGTATGGATGACAGCCTTGCATGGACGCTTCAACGCTTCGAGCGCGGCGATGACGGCCATGAGCTCCATGCGATTGTTCGTCGTGCAGGCTTCGCCCCCGAAGAGCTCTTTTTCCTGCGTGCCGTAGCGCAACAGCGCGCCCCATCCGCCGGGGCCCGGATTGCCTTTGCACGCGCCGTCCGTATAGATTTCGATGAACTCGGCCGTCACGTCATATTCTCGCGTTGTGTGTCTTGTGAGTCGCAGCGGGCGTGAGCCCCGGTGCGAGCACGGGCTTTTTCGTCTTGACAGCACCGACGAGCCGCATGCCGCGCACGCGCTTGACCGCTGTCACCATGTACGCCGCGCCAAAAATGGGCCACCATCGGTCGCCCGCGTCTTCCATGAACGAAAAGCGCGTGAGCCACTTTTCGCCGACGAGGGGCGGACGATAGCAGCCGAAGCGTCCGCGTTCAAGTTCGAAACCGAGCAGCTTGATCCAGTCCTTGATGCGGGTGAACGCGATGAGGTCCTGCGCGGCCGGCACGAAAGGGCGACCGGTCATCTTGCCCACCGATTGCCGTGCGCCCCACAAGCTCAACGAGTTGAAGCCAAGAATGATCAATTGCCCCTCGGGCATCAGCACACGCTCGGCCTCGCGCAGCAATCGGTGCGGATCGCGTGTGAATTCGAGTGTATGCGGCATCACGATCAGATCGACGCTTTGCGCTTCGAACGGCAAATCGAGCAGATCGCACCAGACCGTCGTGCGACCGTCGGGCGCGTAGCGGTCGCTCGCGGCAATGGGCGCATCGGGCGGCAGCGCCGGGGCGGGCCGCACCAGCGGGTCGGGCGGAGCCGGCGGCAAGCGGTAGGGTGCGCTCGCGCCACTGGCGGCATCGAGCACGAGCGCGCGGCACGGCATGCGATTCTCCCGCAGCGCGTCGAGCTGCGGGAGCCCGAGCTGCAGCGCGTGATAGCCGAACACATTGGACACGACGCGGTCGAGCTGCGCCTGCTCCCAAGCCAG
>Ga0209672_100734_pt1 | contig 16016 bp, 15 predicted proteins | sample AraplaCol_mMS_r2_FD_184273 | JGI IMG/M metagenome (GOLD analysis project Ga0209672, IMG submission 184273) | Arabidopsis root microbial communities from North Carolina, USA - plate scrape CL_Col_mMS_r2 (SPAdes) (version 2) | ecosystem: Host-associated > Plants > Roots > Endosphere | place: USA...
AAGCCATCGGCGCTTTGCACCAGGTTGCCGTTGGCGTCGTAGCTGTTGCTGGCGCTGGCGTCGAAGATGGTGTGGTTGAGGCCGTCCATCACCTTGGTGAGTTGGCCCAAGGTGTTGAAGCTGCGGCTCAGGCTTTGATGCAGCGTGCCGCTGGCGTCGTAGACCTGCTCGGCGGTTTTGTTGCCGCACAGTCCCGCCGTCCTGGCTCACACCCCGGCCGACATGCGGTGGAATGGGTGGCCGGCATACGGCGGAATACCCGGCCGGCATGACATGGAATGAGTGGCCGACATCGGCGGAATACGCAGGTAGCCGACATGCGGCGGAATCGGTGGCCGGCATCAGGCGGAATACGCAGCGATGCGCGGCGTCGTAGCCGTAGTTGGTGATTTGGCCCGCGAAGCATCACCCGAAAGCGGCACGCCGGTCCTCAGTCGGCATGCCGCGAAGGAGACCCTACGGACACACGCACGCTTTATTTACGGGGTTCGGGACTGAGCGTGTCGGCGTATTGCTGCAGGAAGTACATCGCCGCCTTCAGCCCATTGACTTGCACGAAAGTGAAGGGCCAGGGACCAAGTGGGCGGCGTTTGCCGTCGGCGTTGTTGCGCTCGAAGGATTCGCTGCGTTCCAGCAGGCCCTGAATCACCATCACGGCGAGCGTGATGCCGGCGAGTTTCGATACGTAGCTTTGCCGCTCCGCCTGCTCCGGGCTTAGCGGATACAGCGGGCGACGCGTGGACGAATCAGGCTTGGATGTCGGTTCGTTGCGAACCAAAGGGCGTGCGTGTGCCGTATGATCTATGGCAGCCATGATCAACACCTATTCTGTTGGTTGTGGTCAGCAGATCGTGGGAGTTCCAGCTCTCACGGTCTGCGCTTCTCCAAGCATTGCTGCATGGGTCATCGACGTTACCCGGTTAAAGAAGACGTCGATGACGTGGCGAACGTAGCAAATAAGATTTGTCTGCGTCTGTAGGTTGAAAGCGCTTGATGATGTGCGCGGGACATTACCGGAACCAGCCCCGAAACAAAGCCTTCCGTTCTGAGCCGCAAGAAACATACGACTTTAGAAATCAACACGAGCCAGTTTCTGGACGCGGCTCCTGAGCGAAGACCTTCAAAATCTCACCTTCGGCAATGATCCGCATGTGCCAAAGCTTGAATCTTCGCCCCACTTTCAGCCGATCAACAACAAGCTCCGGGACCAAGAAAGTGATGGGAACCTGTACCGTCTGACCAGGGCCAACAGGGCCAACATCAGCGAGGACTAAACGACAGTCATTCATTTGCTCATCCATGAGGAAAGGGCAACCGAAAAATTTTGCTGTCGTCAGCCCTTTAAGGCCACCTTCCTCCGTGCGGAGAAAAGTTACTCTTGCGAAGATTTCGGGTGACTTAACCATCTTCCACACCGCCTTTTCTTCCGCACTGGTCGACCGCATCCGTGCATTTGTCAAATAGAACGGACATTGCTGAAACAAATTACTTGCCGCGCCCCCTCCATTCCGCAAGGCGCAAATCCAACCTTGGCTTCAGCTTGTCAAAGTTTTCCCAAGTGTCGGCAACGTAGTAAAGCTTCTCTGATCCGGCCGGCAAACCTTCACCTAATACGGCCTCATAGTCGGCAAGGTACGAGCCATTCGAGAAATCAAAGTAGGTCGAGGTAAAGGCATTGCCCTCATCGTTGAGATCTTCATCCGTGAACTTGCCATCGCACGCCCAAAGAAAAAATGCACCCGGTGTAAGAGATCGTTCGGCCAACTTCACCAAGTTCTCAGGAAGCTCATCAGCGTGCAGTTCGCCCGCCAGACCAGATTGGAGTGCCCAGGCCACATACATTCCTGTGTGCGTGGCACCAGCACTAGATGGCAGGTTCTTAGGAAAGTTGCCTCCCGAATGCCATGACGCGTCGTCGTATTTCATTGGATAGCCTCCTGGGTGATTTTCTTCCCATATTCATGCATATCGGGGTGGCAGCCATGCTCCCAAACAAATTAGCTTCGGTTTCATGGTCAACCTTTTTTTGGTTCCAACTGATTTCGATGCACCTGGTAGATGTTGTCGTCCTTTACAAGTTCATATGGCTTCGACTTTCCCTCACCTTCCGCGAAACCTATTGAACTTTTCCACGATTCAACCAGTGCACGATCACGTGGCTTTTCATCAAGTATTTCCATATCAAAAATTAAGGCACTTATATCTTCGCGCCCCGCCTCAAACATTTGCTCTAAAAAATTCAACATAGCAAGGTAAGTCCGGTCTTTTACTGGCCCTGAAATGTGAGAATCTTTATCTTCAAAACGAAAAGATAACTCTACGACTTCAGACCAGTCCTTAGCCATGGCGATATCCATAGGTACTCCATCGACGAGTGACATACTTCCAAGCAACGGACCAAGTTGTTTCCATCCAAACTCATCGTGCATCTTTTTCAAGAAGCGAAGCATTGCTTCGTAACTTTGATTATTTGTTAATTCTAAATCCATCTCTGCATTCCCAATTCTTCTTACCATTATTTACCAGGAATCAACCCATAGCTAGGAACATAGGTCCATGGCTGTGTGTTTATCCCACCATTTTGGATCACTCCACCTCTTGTAATTGCCCATGCCTGACCTCCAGACCCATCCCCAAGGGGTGCGGTATATATGGAGTTTCCAAATCTATCCAAGCCGTCGAAATTATCCTGATTATTAGTCAAATTCGTTAGTAAATCGCGGTTTGACTGGTTGTCCTGCATATGGCCCGGGGCATCGCGGAAAATATGTTTAAGCTGAGAATCGTCTTCTGGGAGTCTGTTGGGGCGCGGGCACTGCTGCCACCTTTGCTCCTTTTCCCATTCTGTCTCTGGAGGAGGCGGAGGAGCGAGTCGCCCGATCCATGGCTCGATTTCATCATCACGCTCTTCCACAGGGTCATATTCTTGAAGGCCAAGCCGATCCATGTAGCGCAACGGATTCGTGCCCACATAGGCATACAAACTCCACTGCCGACCGCGATAACCAATTGGATCGACTTGTCCATACATTCCCGTTGACGGATCGTAGTCACGATTGACGTTCTGATGCAGCCCTGTTTCTACGTCAAAGTATTGTCCTGGGAAGCGGAAGTTGTAGCTGTAGCCATTGCTGCTCGGCTGCTGCTCACCCCACGCATTACCTTGATACGTCCACGCCCACAAGGCATTGCCGGAGCCATCCGCAACCGTCCTCGGCGTACCCAACTGATCAGCCGTCACGTAAGCAATGGTGCTTGTCGTGCCAGACATATCCACATTGGCCACCGGTATCCCATCCATCCAGATGTAATCCCGATTGGTCGCGCCATACTCCGCCAGCATCTGACTGGCTTCGTTGTAACTAAACCGCTGCGTCGCCCCATTAGCTACCTTCTGCACCCGCTGATTCAACGCGTTGTACGTGTAACTCCCGATGGTGCTGCCTTCCAGTTGCGCCACGCTCATGCGATTGCGGTCGTTGTAACCAAACCCGTACGCATTGCCCGCTTGACTGATCGCGGTCATATTCCCGTTCGCATCCACACTGCGCGCCGCATTGCCCGTCGCAATCAGCTGATGCGTGTTCGGGTTGTAGCTGTAATTACCGGTCGCCAATCCACTACCCGTCTTGCTCAGGCGATCGCCGGTGGGGTTATAGGCAACGCTTTCCAGCGTGCTGCCATCCGCCTCCGTGATTTGGGTCAGGCGATACAGCGGGTCGTAGCTGTAGGTTTCCGTGGCCGGGTTCGCGCCCGGTGCATTGCCGATGGCAGTGATGTTGCCCATCGCATCGCGCGCCACGTGCAGGGTGAACGCCGGGCTGGTCAGGTCCGTCAGGCGGTAGTTGGCGTCGTAGGTGCGGGTGATCAGCTGACCGTTGCCCAGGGTGTAGCCGCTGACCGGGCCGAACGGCTGGTAGGTGACGTGGCTGACCACCGTGCTGGCGGTGCCGTTGGGTAGCGTGGCTGTGATGGACTGGATACGGCCATCGCCGTCGCGGGTGTAGCTCACCTGGGTGCCGCTGGGGTAAACGATGCCGCTGAGGCGGTTGGCGTTGGTGTAGCGGTAAGCCAGGGTGTCGGTGCCGGCGGCGGTGATCTGCTGTTTCTGGATGACGTTGCCGCGCGCGTCGTAGCAGTACACGGTGGTGACGGCGTGCTCGATGAGGCGCGTGAGGCGGCCGATGGGGTAGCTGGTGCCGCAGCCGGTAACGCTGTTGGCTTCGTCGTAGGCGTAGGTGATGTTTTGCGTGCTGTCCGGATAGCTGACGGTGAGCGGGCGGTCCAGCACGTCGTAGGTGGTGGTGGCGGTGATGCCTTTGGCGTCGGTGCGGGTGAGCACGTTGCCGGCGGCGTCGAAGGTGCGGCGGGTGCTGCCGCTATCCGGGCTTTGCTGGCCGGTGGCGTTGCCGAGGCCGTCGTAGCTATACGTGGTTGCCAAGTTGCTGGGATCGGTCAGCTGGGTGAGACGGTCCAGGCTGTCGTAGGCGTATTGCGTGCGGGTGTTCTGGGTGGCGCTGTCGGTGGCGCTGTCGGTGCCGTTGTAGTTGTCGAGGGTTTGCACCAGGCGGTTCAAGGCGTCGTAGCCCTGCTGGCGTTGGATGCCCAAGCCATCGGCGCTTTGCACCAGGTTGCCGTTGGCGTCGTAGCTGTTGCTGGCGCTGGCGTCGAAGATGGTGTGGTTGAGGCCGTCCATCACCTTGGTCAGTTGGCCCAAGGTGTTGAAGCTGCGGCTCAGGCTTTGATGCAGCGTGCCGCTGGCGTCGTAGACCTGCTCGGCGGTTTTGTTGCCGGCGGCGTCGAGGGTGTATTGCACGGTGTTGCCGAGGGCGTCGGTGACCTTTACCAGGCGATGCGCGGCGTCGTAGCCGTAGGTAGTGGTGATGTTGTCGGCGTCGGTGACGGTTTGCACGGCGCCGTAGGGCGTGTAGGTGAAGGTGGTGGTTTGGCCGGCGACGGTGCGCGAGGCGAGCCAGCCGCGCGGGGTGTAGGTGAGGTCGGTGTTGATGCCATTGGCATCCACGATGCGTGTGGCGCGGCCGTTGGCATCGTAGGAGGCGATGGTGGTGACGTGGCCGGCGGCGTCGGTGATGGTGTGCAGGTCACCGGCTTGGTAGCAAGCTGAGCCCGGGGTGCCGCAGTTAGTGGCGCTGCTGGTCAAGTAGTAGGTGTAGGTGGTGGTTTGCGTGGTGTCGGTGCGCGGGCCGGTGGCGGTGAGCAGCAGGCCGGCGATGGGGCATTGGGTGGTGTCGACGGTGGTGCAGTAGGTGTAGGTCCAGCGGCGTACGCCGGCTGGGGTGGGGCCGGTGTTGGTGCAGGTGTAGTTGGAGGCGGCGGGGTTGGTGGGGTCGATCTCGCAGCGGGCCAGGGTTTGGCCTGCGCTGTTGTAGACCCATTGGCTGCTGCTGATGGTGTTGCCGTTGGCGTCAAGCACCGTGCGTGTTAGTGGCACGCGGAGGGTGGTGTTCCAGGTGAAGTTGGTGGTGCGCTGGCTGGTCGTACCCGATGCATCGATCTGCTGATCGAGCAGGCCGTTGGCGTCATACGTGGTTTTGGTGACGTTGCCGTTGAAGTCCGTCGACGATGTAAGGTAACCGTTGCTGTCGTAGGTGTATTGCCGGCTTACCGACGTGCAGCCAGAACAGGAGCGCGTGATCGTCGTGGGGAAAGCAGTGCCGAATAGGTACTGAGTATTTGTTGTCTCGGTTTTTCCGAGCGCGTCGGTCACCGTCTCGACCGCCGTTCCATTGCTGGTGGCGTAGCTGAAGGACGTTTGATTGATGCCGTTAGGGCCAGTGGTTGAAGTGACCTGATCCGACGAGTTGTATGTCGTGGTATCGATGCGGTTGTTACTTTCGTCCACGACGCCCGTGAGATCGTTGCCACCCGCGCCGTTTTCAGCATAAACCAGCGTGAGCTTGCTTGAGTCGGGATAGGTAACGGTCAGGAGGTTATTGTTGCTGTCGTAGGCAAAGCTGTAGACCTGGCTGTCCGGCGTCATCATGCCTTCGATGCGACCGCTACTGTCGTAGGTAAAAACGAGCATGCGGCCTTGGGGATCGGTCACCGAGGTAAGTTGGCCGCTGGCGTTGTAGGCCAAGGTCTGCGTGAGCCCACCGCGCTGGATAAGCGCCGTGAGTTGCCCGGAGCTGCTGTAAGTTTCCTGATCGCCATTGGCGGTGGTATACGTCCATCCGCTAATTGACCCATCGCTGGCGTAGCTAGCGACGAGCGTGTCGCTAACGTCTTGATCACCGATCCAATTGGTGCCGTTCTGGTCAAAGCCGAGCACCTTACCGTCAGGGCGCAAAACATAAGCGCTCGCTGTTTGAGGATTGCTGGCAACGCGAACGGTTCGCAGGTAACTATGGACGCGATGTGCGCCAAGTACCAATTCGTTACGGAGTTGCGATCCGCTATTACCGGACTGGCTGTTGTAGGAAGTGGTGAAATCGAGCGGGAAAGCACCGGTTCCGCGATAGATTTCCAGCTCCTCAAATTTATTACCTGTGGCTGGATTGACTGGATCGCCTGTCAATTGGCAGGGGCAGCGAGGCTTGCCTCGATTCTTGTCTCGGTTTGGGTTTGCGATGGGACACAGGCTATTCGGCCAAGCGTCCGCGGAATAAGGCAATGAATAAGGATCGCCACAACTGGCGAACCGACGCGCTCCAGATTCGTACGGATATGGTCCGCCTGATGGCAAGCAACTCGAGTAATCATTAAGTTGGTAGGTAGCCCCATATACGTCCCCGTCTTCATAGCCATCGGCGTGTTGCATGAATACAGATAAAAGTATCCATTGATCTTTTCCGTTGGCACACTTGGGTGCATTAGCATCCCAGTCAATCTTGAAGGCATCCTCTGGCGTCTGAAAGCGGATTTGGTCCCAGCCACTACTGTACCAATTGGGTACGTTGTAAAAGATGATCGGGGCATGCTGTGCGGATACCTTAGTCACGAATCCGCTTAGCAGAAGGCACGCAAGAAAAAACAACCCTTGCAAGGCGTGTTTTGTCTTTTGATCGAGTTCAGTCCGTTTCATCCCTTCATCCTCTAGAGCCATTTTCAATTCTCACACGTTGCATGCAACAACTCGCACGCACTTAGTTTGTATCGTCGTGATTGCCGATCGTCTGCACCAGGCGGCTCAGGGCGTTGCAGCCCTGCTGACGCTGGATACTTAAGCCATAGGTGCTTTGCACAGGTTGCCGTTGGCGACGCAGCGGTGCTAGCGCCGGCATAGAAAATGATGTAGCGATCTTCCATGAAATTCCCCTTGTACCCTCTCAGGTATTTACCCAGATCGACGCATGCGTCGCAAGTACTCCAGATGGAATATCCGCATCGCGTCAATGGACGGTAATTGTGACAAGCATCTCAAAGGCGGCACGCCGTTCCTCAAGCGACCTGCCGCGGAGGGGCCCTACGGACGCGAACGCGTTATCCGCCCGGCTCGGAGCTGAGCGTATCCGTATATTCCTGCAGCAAATAGATGGCTGCATGCAGGCCGGTAACTTGCACCGGGTTGAGCGGCCAGTAGGTCAACGAACTACGTGGGGGATGTTTTCGTTTGCTGACTTCACTGCGCTCCAGCAGACCGCGGATGACGTTGATGGCTAGGGATGCGCCAGCGAGCTTCGTGGTGCAGTTGTTGAAGTTCGCCAGCCCAAGACCCAACGGGTCGCGTGGGTCCATGAACGGATCCGATGGAAATGGTTCTTTGCGAACCTGAGGGCGTGCGCGTGCCGTATGATCTATGGAGGTCATGATCAACTCTCGTTCAGTTGGTTGTGACTTAGCAGATCGTGGGAGTTGGCGCTCTCACGGTCTGCGCTTCTCCAAGCATTGCTGCATGGGTCATCGACGTTGCACGGGTTAGGTTGGCGTCGGTGACGGGGCGGAACGTAGCAAGTTTGTTTTTGGGTGTATGTAGGGGTTTGTCGGTGGATATCGTGCGTGGAAAATTCACGTGCTTTGGTGATGCGGTGCGCGTTGGTTCCCTGTTGATGGTTTTGCCTGATGCTCTTAGAGGACATTGGTCGCTGGGCAGCTTGCCGAAATGTAAGCCCGAGGTGTTCTACAACGAGGAAGCTGCTCGGCTCGGTTTGGTACATCACTCGGCACACGCAACCTTTTTGTCAATGGCACTACCTTAGTGCTGCACTTTCGCTCGAATACTGCGAAAAACCTTGAACCGTCGTCCCGGCGAAAGCCGGGATCCAGCGACTTTTTCAGCTCCTCAAAGTCACTAGACCCCGGCTTTCGCCGGGGCGACGATGCTTAAGATAGTGCCATTGATCTTTGATGTAGGGCGCTGTGCACTGCATGTTTGACTGGATGATTCGCTTCACTCACCCCTTCGAGAATGTTCCGAACTTAAGGTTTTTCAATCGCCGGAAATTTTTGCTCGTCATTCCAGCGGAAGCTGGACGTAGCGCGAAGCGCGGAGAACGTCCGAATGGACGGCCCCGAAGGGGTGAGCGAAGCGAATCATCCAGTGCCTTTTTCAGGTCTTCAAAGTCACTGGGCCCCGGCTTTCGCCGGGGCGACGGATCAGAGAGGGCACTCACTTTTACGGCAACCTACGCTGCTTCTATAAATTGCGCCCTGACTTGGCCAAGAACTACGGATTTATCCCACGCCACGGGCCGCGGTCGTAGGCTGGGATGAAATCCCAGCTTTGCCATGCATGGTGATGCTGGGATTGCATCCCAGCCTACGGAACTCACTTCGACCGGCTTTCGCCGGAATGGCGGCGAGGAGAATGCGTATTGCGCGAAGCTATGTCAGCGGCGCTCAGGAAGGTGGCCACGAGCGTGCGACATGCAATAGGCGCAGGATGGATATCGCTTTCACGTTCTCGGTGTAAACCACCACGTAATTCTTGTGGACTACTATCTCTCGCGTGCCTGCAACGCGTCCCTGCCTCCCCATCTTGGGGTGAGAAAGCAGCTTCGCCACCTTTGTTTCGATTTCATCTTTCAGCTTTTGCGCAGCATCCGGATTGTCGTCGGAGATGTAGTCGATGATCTCCAAGAGATCGTCGCGAGCAGATTCTTTCCATTCAACTTCGAGCACGCCGCTTCCTATCGATTAGCGCTTGAGCTTCATCCATGACGCGCTTGCTCGAGTGTGCCGGACGGGTATCGGCAAGCGCCTCTCGCACCTTTTCGCAAAACCAATGGTCGTAGGCATCTTGATCGGCCGTGAGGGCAGCGGGCAGCGCGCCTTCTTTCACTACACGAGTCAGCAGGATGCGTACCGCATCGGAGATGGTCAAGCCGAAGCTCGCCAGTTTTTCTGTAGCGGCATTCTTAAGATCATCGTCAATGCGGACATGCAGCATCGAAGTGTGCGTAGCCATCACGGGCGCCTCATGGAAATCTGGAGAGCTATTTTGTATCTCAAAAGAGATACAAGCAAGCTCTGTGCTTTGCGGCATGGCGATGATCGCGATGTATGCGTGCTTAGCCGTGCTGGGATTGCATCCCAGCCTACGGGCTGTCCGGCACCCGTGTACTTGGTGCGAACATAGGTTCGCCATGAATGTACATGTTCCCTGTGATCCGTCGTCCCGGCGAAAGCCGGGACCCAGCGACTTTCGGGGTCCGATAAAGACACTGGGCCCCGGCGTTCGCCGGGGTGACGGATCAGAGAGGGGGCGCTCACTTCACGGCAACCTACGCTGCTTCTATAAGTGCGGCCTGACTCAGCCGAGATGTGCGGATTTACCCCACGCCACGAGCTGCGATCGTAGGCTGGGATGCAATCCCAGCATCACCATGCATGGCAACGCTGGGATTGCATCCCAGCCTACGTGAACATCGTCGCCTCGGCGAAAGCCCAGGCATAGCGACTTTGAGAGTCTAAAGTCGCTGGGTCCCGGCTTTCGCCGGGACGACGGCTCTGGGTTTTTCCCATATTTCAAAAAGCTGGCGGTCTACTGTTTGACGGGTGTGTCCTGCGCCGTCCACTTCTTCAGCCACGCATTGACGGTTTCATGCCATTGCACGCTGTTCTGCGGCTTCAGCACCCAATGGTTTTCATCGGGGAAGGTCAGCAATTCGCTAGGAATGCCTTGGCGCTGTAGCGCAGTGAAAGCACCCAGACCTTGAGTGATGGGAATGCGGAAGTCGTTGCCGGAGTGGACAACCAACATCGGCACGCGCCAATCCTTGACGTGGTTGATGGGGTTGAACTTCTCGTAGTTCTGCGGCACGTCGAATTGCGCGCCGCCGTTTTCGCGTTCTTCGAACCATAGTTCTTCGGTGGCGTAGTACATCATGCGCGCGTCGAATACGCCGTCATGATCGACCAGGCATTTCCATGGCTTGTTCCACACGCCGGCAATCCAGTAGGTCATGTAGCCGCCGTAGCTGGCGCCAAGTGCACAAGCACGGTCGCCGTCCAGGAAGTGGTATTTGTCCAGCGCGGCTTGCCAGCCGAGCTTGAGATCGTCCAACGGCTTGCCACCCCAATCACCGGAAATGGAATCGGTGAAGGCTTGGCCGTAGCCGGTGGAGCCGTGGAAGTTGATGGTGACAACGGCGAAGCCCTGGCCCGCGTACGTCTGCGGGTTCCAGCGGTAGCTCCAATCGTTGTTCATGGCACCCTGCGGGCCGCCGTGGATGATGAACGCAACGGGGTATTTGTGGCCGGCCTTGTAATCAACCGGCTTCACCATGTAACCCTGTACAGTTTCGTTGTTCCAACCTTTGAAGGTGAAGAATTCCGTGTCGCCCATCTTGGCGTTTTTCAAGCGCTCGGCGTTGAAGTGGGTGACTTGCTTGAAATCCTTGCCTTCGAGGTTGGTCGTGTAGAGGTCGGAGGGATGCCTGAGATCATCCCGCGCAAGCAGGATGCGCTTGCCGGCAATGGAGTAGGCGCTCACCGCTCCGTTGCCGACCACCTTCTCGACCTTGCCGCTGGCTACATCCACCGCGAACAGCGGGTGCTGGCCTTCGTCATCGGCGGTCACAAAGAGGGTTTTGCCGTCTGGGCTGATCTGCATGCCGCCAGCGGAGCGATCCCAGGAGGGGGCCACTTCGTGCGTGGTGCCGGTGGCGAAATCCAGGGCCATGATGCCGAAGCGGTCCGCTTCGAAACTGGGCGTTTTCATGGCTAAGTAGTAGAGCGTTTTGCCATCGGGCGACGGAACGGGATAGGCGTCCCAGGCTTTGTTGGCCTCGGTCAGGTTTTGCGGGGTGCCGCTGCCATCCGCCGGTACTTTGTAGACGTCGAAGTTGGTGGACCAGGGTTCGCTGTTGCCGGCAATGCGCGCATCGAAGTACACGGTGTTGCCATCGGGCGAGAAGGCGAATTCGCTATCGTCACCGAAGGGTTTGCTGGGTACGTCGCCGTCGATGCCGCGGCTGAGCAGGGTTGGCTCTGCCGGCAGGCTGTCGTCTGCGCCGAAACGAGCGATATAGAGTTGACTACGGCGGCCATCCGACCACGTATCCCAATGGCGTACAAACAGCTTTTGGTAAAGGGTGCCGGTGGATTTGTCCTTGGCGCGGCTATCTAGGCGCTCCTTGGTGCACGCCAAGTCGTTGCAGTCAGTAAACACAGCATAGGAAAGCAAAACACTCTTTCCATCCGGCGAGAGCTTGTAGGCATCAACATCCAGGGGCTCGTGACTGACTTGTATCGGGGATGCGGCTGCAGCCAAGTCAACACCATGTTTGCCTGGCGCAAAATCCAAGCGCCACAGCTGTGCCACGCCGTCTGTTTGTGCGATGTAATACAAACTATGACCATCCGGAGACCAGCGCGGGGAAGATCCCTTTGCTACCACCTTGATCGGCTTGCTAGCTGTGTCAGCTAGGTCCTGGACATAGATGGCATTGATGCCTTTGTTGGCTGCGTAATCGGTGCTGCGGACATTGAATGCAGCGGTGTGACCATCTGCTGAAAGCTGGGGGTCACTGACACGATCCATCATGACCAGATCGCTGATATCAAAGGGGTGCGGAGCATAGCTCTCCACCAAAGTCGCCAGCTGAGCATTCGCCGCCGCGGCGGATGTAGCGATGGCCACCCACGCCAAAGCCATAGTCAGTGGTTTCATGGTCTCTTCCTGGTCTGCATGGAAGCGGAACGGTAAGAGGAGAAGCACGATGAGGCAAGCCTATGGCGAATCGCGATGCCGATCACGTTCCTGGCATGGCCTTGGTACAGAACCTGCCTGTCCCGAGAGTCAACTAGGGGAATTTACGACCATGAAACGCCGGCAACTCGCAGGCTTTACCTTGATCGAATTGATGATCGTCGTCGCGATCATTGCCATCTTGGCCGCCATTGCCATACCGGCGTATCAGGACTACATCATTCGGACAGAGGTTACTGAAGGTATCACCGCGGCCGATGCCGCGAAGGCGGCAGAGTGGGATTTTGTTGCCAATAACGGACATCTCCCCACTAACAATCAATCCGCTGGATTGGCTAGCCCTCAGTCCATTTCAGGCAAATACGTATCAAGTGTCGATCTGTCACCTGCCGGCCGAATCACTGTGACCTTTAACGGTCCTCAGGCGAACTCCGCCATCGCCAACCAGACGCTAGTGCTTTCTGGCTTTACGACGGCCGGAACCATCAATTGGACGTGCACCAACAGCACGCTCGCCGACAGATACTTGCCGACCATCTGCCGGCACTGAACATCAAAGCCATGAGCTGACAAAATTTGTCATCTGATGACAAATTTTTGCTCTAGGGCGCACTCGCGTTTCCTGAGCGATACAGCGGTCAATATTCCTTGACGGAGTTGGCTTGTTGACCAACGTGATGCAGGCCACAATGCGAGCCGCCCAATGCACAGGGGAACGTACCTGCGGTGAAAGTGGCATACATGCTGCTTCGTAGTTATGAGCTTCCTGTTCGTTCCTGACCGCGATATGGGGTCCAATCCCGCCTAGGGGGATTAGGGACTGGAGCTCAGGGGGCATCACACGGTTAGCTAACCAACGAGGAACTATCATGAAAAATCTGCAGAAAGGCTTTACTCTGATCGAACTGATGATCGTAGTCGCGATCATCGCCATCCTGGCCGCCATTGCCATTCCTGCGTACCAGAATTACCTGATCCGTTCGCAGGTATCGGAAGGCATGGTGCTCGGCAGCTCGTTTGAAACGTCAGTCGCTGAGTTCTATCAGAACACTGGACACTTCCCTGCCAACGCTCAGTCGGCGGGCCTACCGAGCACTGCGGCCAGCACGGCAGGTAAGTATGTATCGGGTGTCACACTTGCCAACACCGGCAAGATTACCTCTACCTTTGGTAATCAGTCCAACAGTGCAATCAGCAATGCGACTGTAGTTTTGTCGCCGGTTACGAGCGGCGGCACCATGTCTTGGAGCTGCAAATCCAGTGCCGGCACGACTGTTAAGCCTATCTACTTGCCGACATCTTGCCGCACCTAATGTTGTTGTAGAAACACGGTTAATCATCCACGAAAGGCCGCCTCGCGCGGCCTTTCGTTTTGAGAAAGCTATGACGCGAAGACAATTTCAGGCAATACGGATAGTCCTGCCAATCTTTTTTCTTGCAGCGGTACTCGTCGTCTATTGGCCAGGCCTACACGGTGCCTTTCTATTCGACGATTATGGCAACTTGCCTATTCTTGGTGAGACCGGCCCCATCGACAACTGGCCGGCCTTTTGGCGCTATATCACTTCCGGCACCGCCGACCCGATCGGGCGACCGCTGACGCTATTAACCTTCTTGATTGACGCGCACGACTGGCCGGCCGATCCGTTTCCATTCAAACGCACTAACCTGCTATTGCATCTACTTAACGGTGCATTGTTAATGTGTTTGCTATGTCGACTAGGCCGTGCGATTTCCAGTGACATCGATCAACGATATGTCGATCTAGCGGGCTGGCTTGGCGCCGTCTTCTGGCTGGTACACCCGTTATTCCTCTCAACGACGCTATACATCGTCCAACGCGAAGCGATGCTGCCGGCCACCTTCACCTTGCTCGGGCTGTTGTCATGGCTTCATGGACGCCGCTTATTGTTACGCGGGCAAATTTTCATAGGCTTTGTCTGGATCACATGGGGACTGGGTGGTTGCACAGCATTGGCGGTACTGAGCAAGGCCAACGGCATGTTATTGCCAAGTTTTTCTCTCGTTATCGAATACTCATTATTACGGAGTTCAGACTCTGATCTTCGTCGTGGCGAATATGCGGGACTGTATCGCAACATCATGCTGCTATTCGCATGGCTACCAACGACAGTAATAATTACCTATTTGCTGAAACAAGGATGGATCGGTTTTACACATGGAGTTCCATCGGTACGCCCGTGGACGCTAGGTCAGCGTTTACTGACCGAGCCACGCGTGCTAATGCGTTATCTCGACCTGCTCTGGCTACCGCGCCCCTTCACACCCGGGCTGTTCAATGACGATATCAGTACTTCCGTGTCCTTGACATCGCCGGCAACCACTCTTCCTGCCTTGTCGATGGTAATCGGCCTTATAGTCGGCGCGTGGAAATTTCGGCATCGCTGGCCAGCTATTGCCGCCGCTGTCCTTTTCTATTTTGTGGGGCAATCCATCGAATCTACTACCATTCCACTGGAACTCTATTTTGAACATCGCAATTACCTACCAGCCATGCTGATGTTTTGGCCATTAGCACTATGGTTGTGCGGTGTTCGGCTCGCGCAGACGCCACCGGTCCGCTCTATCGCCACAACGACCGCGCATAACATCGAAGCAACGCACCACATAGACACGTCCCGCCCCAGCCCTGAGCCCACTTGGCGCAAGGCAAAACTGTTGCTTGCCGCCGTGCTCTTTCTTGGACTTGGCTTGACAACTTACGCAGGCGCCCAATTATGGGGAAATGTGCATGATCAGGCGCTACTATGGGCTGCACTCAATCCAAAATCACCACGAGCGCAATCCAACGCCGCGACAGCAGAACTAAATGCGGGGCATCCAGAGCTCGCCGTTGCGCGATTAAGGCCACTACTCAGTAAAGCACCGGACCAGGTACAGCTTGCCCTCAATCTGTTCGGTGCCGAGTGCCAGCTTGGCAATATTGACCAACCGACCCTTCTGGCCGCGAATACGGCGCTGCGTACCACGCGCGACACAGGGAATCTCCTGGCGCATTGGTTCGAAAGAGCCATGGCGCAAGCCGCACATGCGCCATGCCCCCAGTTGAACCTTCAAACCCTGCGTGAGCTATTAAACGCCGCCGAAGCCAATCCATATTTGGTCACTAATGCTGGACGGCAACAAGATCTTCTCTACCTGCAGGGAAGAATAGACTTGCTACAGGGAGATGCGAACGCGGCACTTGTAAGCTTTAATCATGCTCTAGACAAACAGGTGCGTGAGCCGGCCGCGCTTGAAGAAGCGGCGCTGCTTGGTTCGATGGGCTTTCCGCAGCAGGGGCTCGCCCACCTTGATCACTATGAAAAAGTGCGCAATCAGGTCGCTCCTGATAGTTTTGGGATGCCACGCATCCATGCATGGATACTAGGACGCCAACAGTACTGGCCCAAGGAGTTAGCGCATTTACGCGCAGCATTGCTACAAGATGCAAAAAAAATAACCCCAAATGATCGCCAAAATTCCTTTTAAGCAAGCAGCACTATGCAGGCTCACCCTTATCAACTCGTGTACGACCCGAGTGCGTATCAACAGATTATTGAAGCACTCAACGGCTGACGTTCTCGCCCTAATAACGTCGTGCGAATACTGAGCCAAGTCACCATATATGAAAAAAATCACAACTCAATCGAATTATCGTATCCATTCATGGCTGTCGAGACTAATGTTGCTCATCAGTGTTGCAGCGACGGCAGCCGTATATTGGCCAGGCTTGAATGGCGCGTGGCTGTTCGACGACTATCCCAACATCGTCGACAACAGCGGAGTGCAACCGACTCATTTCAACATCCCATCGCTGATACAGGCGACACTTTCCTCACCGTCCAGTGAATTCAAGCGGCCACTAGCTTCACTCAGTTTCGCGCTTAACTACCTTGCAGCG
>Ga0209672_100738_pt1 | contig 15999 bp, 12 predicted proteins | sample AraplaCol_mMS_r2_FD_184273 | JGI IMG/M metagenome (GOLD analysis project Ga0209672, IMG submission 184273) | Arabidopsis root microbial communities from North Carolina, USA - plate scrape CL_Col_mMS_r2 (SPAdes) (version 2) | ecosystem: Host-associated > Plants > Roots > Endosphere | place: USA...
ATGCATGCCCTTGTCGGTCGGCCACGTTTCCAGCCTGGCTTCGCCGAGTTTGGAATCACCGAAACGCAGGTCGTTCACCCACAGGTGGAACGGCGGCAGCGCCGACGGCGTGATGCCGGTGACAGCCGGATTGGGCGGCGGTGTCGCCGCGCCGGCAGCCGCCTGCGCGGAGCCACCCTGCGCCGCGGCGACGTCGGGCGCGCCATTGGCCTGCTTCTTCGGCGCCACCACATCCTTGGGCCAGTACAGGCGCTGCAGCCGCGCGGTCACGCCGCGGCGGGTGAGATCGGCCAGGGGAACATTGAAACGGCCGGCCAATCCGGCGCTGTCGACGTCCACCACCAAGCCGTCCGGCTGCGAAGTGGCGAGCAGATGCATGTCGGCAAATGGATGGCCAAACACCAGCGCCTGCTCGGCCATGACATCGATGCTTTCCAGGCCCGGGCCATTGCTACTGCTGCCCGAGGCGGCGTACTGCGTCCAGCCCGTCACGTCGAGCTTGCCCGGTCGCCCGCGGATGCGTATGCCTTTTTCCGGCACCGAATCGGGCGCCTTGGTCCCGAAGGCAAACGTCGCCGCGAGCGTCTGGTTGTCGTTCTGCGGAAGACGCATGCGCGCACGCACCACCTGCCCCACGCTCAGCTGCACATCACTGCCCTGCATGGGCAGATTCATGTCCAGGTGCAACGGCAGCGTGCCATCGGCCGCCTTCTTCAAGGGTGCGGGGAAATCGAGTGTCATGCCGTTGAGCATGGAATCCACGCTCAGCTGCTGCGTGCTGGCTGCCGAGCCTGGCGTCGTGAGGATATTGAAGCCGACCGTGAAATCGCTGCGCCCATTGGCGACCTGGTTCAACCAATCGAGCTGTTGGTAGCCCTGGGTGAGCTCGGCCATGCTGAAGCGGCCGGCCAGCTTGGCCGAGAGCACCGTATTGGGCTGCCCGGTGGCGCCGGCAATGGCCAGGTCCAGCCTGGCCGGCTGGCCGCGGAAACTCGTATCGAGCGGCCCGGCATGAAAACCGGCCTTGTCGAAGGTCGCCGGGCCGGTGAGCTTGTCGAGCTTGAGGTTCCACTCCGGTGCATCGAAATCCACGCCCTTCAATTGCGCGCGACCATCCAGGATGAGGTTGCTGGCGTCCGCCACCGGCAAGGACAAATGGAAATCGAAGGCACCGGTGCCGCCCAGCCGCAGCTTGGACAAGGTGTCCGCGTGATGGATGCCGATGGGGCTGCGCTGCACGAAGTCCATCATGCTCGCGCCGGTGCCGTTGCCGCTCACGTTGAGATCGAGCACGGTGTGGCCAAGTTCCGGAATCAGCGCCACCGCGCGTTCCACTTTGTTGCCCAGCGACTCGCCCGCGCTGGCTTCGACCAACATGCCGCCATTGATGAAGTTGGCCACCGCCGTGACGTTCTGCGCATGCGGCCAGTCCCGGCCATAGTTGAGCTCCAGCCCGCTGAGCTCGGCGCGCCCCTCGAAGCGACCTTCGTTGTGGTGGAACGGCCAATCCTTCAGGTCGCCGCGCACCAGCACATCGGCGTGATCCATCTTGCCATCGACCAGTGCCTGGTCCAGCCACTGCACCGCGGCAGGCGACATCGAATCCACCGGCCAGAACAGCTTGGCGGCGACGATATCGGCATGGGAGATGGTGGCGTACAGATCCATGAAGGGACGTCCACCCGCATTGGGCAACGCCACTTCACCGCGCGCTTCGCCGCCGAAACCCGCGCCTTCGAAATCGAATGCCTGCGTACCGATATGCAAGGCTTCCTCGTCGCGCCAGAACGCCACATCGCCGCCCAGCTTGGACATCACAAACGGCTCGCGGAAGGTATGCGGAAAGCGCAACACCGTGGCCTGAGCCGGCAACGACACGGCCATCGCCTGCGCATCGCCACGAAACTCGCCGCGGATGCCATCGATGCCGGGCAACTTGCCGACCGGATTGATCGCTACGTTGTCGAAGGTGACGTCGAGCGCGTGCAAACCTTCGGCATGATTCCAGCCGAGCTGCGCCTGCGTGATATGGCCGCGCGGCTTGCCGGTACCGACCCACTGCGACAGCCCCGGGGACAGCTGCGGCTTGAGCGCCAGCCAGGGCACCAGCGGCGCCAGCTGCAGGTTGCGCGCGACCACATCGGCGCTGGCCTGGTCGGTGTTCAGGCCCTTCAGCGAGACGACCGCGATGCCGCCGTCATCCGCTGCCCAGCGTATGGTGTAGCTGTCCTTGCCGATGGCGACTTCGGCCAGGCCGTCGAGCCCTTCCGCGCTGGCGGTGGCACCATCGGGGTTGCCGAGTTTCAGGTCGCTCAGGTGAAAACGGGTGAGGCTGCGCACCACGCGCGCATCGCGCCAGTCCAGCCAGCTTTCGAACGAACCGCTGCCGCTGTCGGCCGTATAGCCGGCCATATCGATACCGGTGGACAAGGCATGCAGGTCGAGATTGCTGCCGCTGATCCACAGCTTGCCGTCCGCACCGTCATCGCTGAAATTGCCGGCGCCGCGCAATTGGCCCGGCGATCCTTCGCGGCGCAGCAAGGCGCCTACGCGGACACGATTGCCCTGTCGGCTCAGGCGCAGTTGGTCGGCCAGCAAGGTGAAATGACGATTGATGCGATTGTCGGTGATATCCAGCCGCGTATCGCTCAGCGACAAGCCGATCGACAACTGGTTGAATCCCGGCTTCTGTCGCTCGCCACCGCCCGCCAGGCCAAAACCGTTGACGTGCCAGGTGCCGTCGCTATCGCGGCTGAGGTCAAACTGCAGGCCACGCGCGTGCAGGTTCACCACGTGGCGCGATGGCAGCAGCCAGCCACCCGGATCGAGCTTGAGCTCAGCTTCGGGAATCTGCAGTGGCGCACCGCCGTCGCCCGACCCGATGGTGACGCCACGCATGACGAACATGGGACCGGACGGCTGCCAGCGCCCCTCCATCGATTCGAACGTCACCGGGCGATGCAGCCTGGCAGCCAGTTGCGTCTCCACCCATGCCGGATGTTTGGCCAGCAGCGGCAGCAGCAATTGGGCCAGCCCCATCAGCACGGCCAGGGAAATTACGGCCACGCCCACCACCCAGGCGACGGCCCGGGCGCAGAAATGGGTACGTTTCAACCAGGGTGCGCTCACGACTGGCTCGCGACGCGAAGCGCGGGGCGGCGCGTCTTACAGAAGAACCACATCGAACTGTTCCTGCGAATAATGCTCCTCGGCCTGAAAGCGTATGCTTTTGGAGATGAACTCTTCCAATTCGGCCACGGCGGCGGACTCTTCCTCGAGGATGCGACCGACCACGTTCGGGCTGGCCATCACCAGTAATTTTTCGGTATTGAACTGGCGCACGGCCCGGGTGATCTCGCGGAAGATCTCGTAGGTCACGGTTTCGGCGGTCTTGAGCGTGCCGCGCCCGCTGCAGGCCGGGCATGGTTCGCACAGCTGGCGTTCCAGGCTTTCGGTGGTGCGCTTGCGCGTCATTTCCACCAGGCCCAGGGCCGACATGGGATAGACCGTGGTCTTGGCGTGGTCGCGCAGCAGGCCCTTTTCGAGCATGCGCAGCACCTGGCGCCGGTGCTCCTCGTCGGTCATGTCGATGAAGTCGATGATGATGATGCCACCCAGGTTGCGCAGTCGGAGCTGGCGTGCGGCGGCCTGCGCCGCTTCCAGATTCGTCCGATAAACGGTTTCCTCCAGATTCCGCGTACCGACGTAGCCGCCGGTGTTGACGTCGATGGTGGTCATCGCCTCGGTCTGGTCGACGATCAGGTAGCCGCCCGACTTGAGCGGCACTTCCTTTTTCAGGGCGCGCTGGATTTCATCTTCGACGCCATAGAGATCGAAGATCGGGCGTTCGCCCGAGTAATGCTCGATGCGATCGTCCAGCTGCGGCATGAACTTGTGCACGAACTTGACGACCTTCTCGAAGGTCTCGCGCGAATCCACCCGCACCTTCTCGATATCGTCGTTGAGCATGTCGCGCAGGCTGCGCAGCGGCAACGACAGCTCTTCGTAGACGCGCTCGCCGACCTTGGCCTTGACGATGTTCTCCTGCACCACGCGCCAGACCTTGCCCAGGTAGGTGACATCGAAGGCCAGCGACTCGGCGGTCTGCCCTTCCGCGTTGGTGCGCACGATGTAGCCCAGCGGGTTTTCGCCGATCAGCGAGGTGAGCACTTCCTTGAGCCTCTGTCGCTCGGCCTCTTCCTCGACCCGGGCCGAGATGCCCAGCGTGCGCGCATACGGCAGCAACACCAGGTAGCGCGAAGGAATCGACAGGTGGGTGGACAGCCGGGCGCCCTTGGTGCCGATCGGGTCCTTGACCACCTGCACCACGATCTCCTGGCCTTCGTGCACCAGTTCGCTGATCGAGGGCGTATGACCGTTGCCGCCGGTCGCCACCTCCGCCCCTTCGACGGCGGCTGGCACGGGCGGGCGCACGATATCCGAGGCGTGCAGGAAAGCCGCGCGCTCCAGCCCGATATCGACAAACACCGCCTGCATGCCGGGCATCACCCGCTGCACGCGCCCCTTGTACACATTGCCCACATAGCCGCGGCGGGAGGCCCGCTCGACGTGCACCTCCTGCAACATGCCGTTTTCGACCACGCCGACGCGTGTCTCGCGAGGGGTCACGTTGATCAGGATTTCTTCGCTCACCGGTGACTCCAATGCATGGGCGATCTTTATAGCGGCTGCATGCGCACACTGTCGATGCGGGAAACAGGCTATGTCGCGCAAGGTCCGCCACGCCGCCAACCAGCGCGCATTCAAGGGATTTCATGTACCGGCGAGTGTTCCATTAGCTGCGCATGAATTCGCGGGCTATGCTTGCCCGGATGCCCGACACCATCCTTCCTGATGTGCTTCGTCCCGGCCTGGACCTGGTGTTCTGCGGCACCGCTGCCGGACGTCGCTCGGCTGAGCAGGCGGCCTACTACGCGCATCCGGGCAACCTGTTCTGGCGCACGTTGCATGCCGTCGCGCTGACGCCGCGGCTGTTTGCGCCAGCCGAATATCCGCAGCTGCCTGCGCTAGGCATCGGGCTGACCGACCTGGCCAAGCATCACATCGGCAATGACGATGAGCTGCCGCGCGATGCTTTCGACGCTGCTGCGTTGCGCGAGCGCATCGAACGCCATGCACCTCGTGTGCTCGCTTTCACCAGCAAGGCGGCGGCGCGTGGCGCACTCGGGCACGGCACCGGCTATGGCCTGCTGGAAGAACGCTACGGTCAGACGCAGCTGTTCGTGCTGCCCTCGCCGTCCGGGCAGGCGAGAGGGCACTGGGATCTTGCCCCCTGGCGCGCGCTCGCTGCCCTGGTAAGGGCGCGCTAGGCCTGCGTGTAGCTCTCCAGCGCCGACGCCAGGTGATCGAACAGGCGCCGCACACGCAGGCTGGGACGCAGGTCCTCGTGCATCACGACCCAGGTCTCCAGCGCCAGCGACAGCTCAAGCGGGAACAGTCGGATCAACTGGGCGTCCCGCTTCGCCAGGTTCGCCTGCATGATGCCAATGCCGAAACCCGCGCGTATCGCGGCCAGCGCGGCCAGGTCGCTGTCCGTACGCAAGGCAAAGTGTTCCCGCGCATAGGGCACACCCGCAGGGCGCAGGCGACGGATATACGGAGTCTCGGTGTCGAAGCCGATCAGCGCGTGCCCGCTCAGCTCCGCCAGCGCCTGCGGATAGCCGTGCGACTCCAGGTAGCGCTTATGCGCAAACATGCCCAGTTCCACCCGCCCCACATGGCGGGCGATCAACGCGTCCTGGGTGGGCTGCAGCATGCGGACGGCAATGTCGGCATCGCGTCGCAGCAGGTCGGCGGCCTGGTTGGACGGCGCCAGCTCGATCACGATGCCCGGATGGCGTTCGCGGAAGTCGGCCAGTATCGACGGCAGCACTTCGGTGGCGATCACCTCGCTCGCCGTCAGCCGCACCGTGCCACTGACCTCGCCGCGACCGGCTGAGGCCGTACGCTGCAGCGCCGCCGAGGCCGAGGCCATGGCCTGCGCGTGCGGCAGCAGCTCCCGCGCCAGTTCGGTGGGCACCAGGCCTTGCGGCGAGCGGGCAAACAGCGCCGCCCCCAGCGTCGATTCCAGCTCACGCATATGGCGCCCAAGGCTGGGCTGGGTCATGTCCAGCGCGCGGGCCGCACCCGACAGGCTGCCTTCCCGCATCACGGCGAGAAAGGACCGATAAAGCTCCCAGCCGGGTTCCACGTTAGCCATGCATATTTTTATAGCAGATCTTCGCTGATCGGCAATTTTCTTTTATCTCTCCGGCTCGCAAGCTGGAGTCCTCCCTATCGAGGACTTGTCATGCAAACACAGCGTACGGCTCTAGTGATCGGCGCCAACGGCGGGATTGGCCAGGAAACCTGCGCGGCTCTGCTGCGACGCGGCTGGCGCGTACGCGCCCTCGTCCGCCAGGTCCCGGAGGCGGGCCCGAACACCATCGACTGGCGCGTCGGCGACGCCATGCAGAGCGCCGACGCGCTTGCGGCGGCGGCCGGCGTGCAGGTGATTGTCCATGCCGTGAATCCGCCCGGTTACAAGGCATGGAACCAACTGGTGCTGCCCATGGTGGACAACACCATCGCCGCCGCCCAGGCGAACGGTGCTCGCATCGTGCTGCCGGGCACCGTCTACAACTACGGTCCGGACGCCTTTCCCCTGCTTGGCGAGGAGGCGCCGCAGCATCCACGCACCCGCAAGGGCGAGATCCGCGTCGAGATGGAGCGCCGTTTGCAGGCCGCCGCGCAGGAGGGTGCCCGCGTGCTGGTGCTTCGCTGCGGCGACTTCTTTGGCCCGCGCGCCGGCAACAACTGGTTCGCGCAGGGTTTGCTGCAGGCAGGCAAGCCGGTCACGGGCATCGCCTATCCCGGCGACTACAGCGTCGGCCATAGCTGGGCGTATTTGCCGGATGTCGCTCAGACCCTGGCCCGTCTACTCGATCGCGAAGCCGAACTGGCGGCCTTCGAACGTTTTCATTTCGGCGGCTACTGGGTCGATGGGCACGCCATGCTCGACGCCGTGCGCCGCGCCGCCGGCGACGACACGATCAAGGCTGGGCGTTTTCCCTGGTGGTTGGCGCAGCTCGCCTCGCCGTTCAACGAAACCATGCGCGAGCTCTGCAAGATGCGCTATCTGTGGCGCGACCGCGTCCAGCTCGACGATGCCAAGCTCAAGGCCTTCCTTGGAAACGGGCTCTATACGCCATTCGACCAGGCGGTTCGCGCAGCACTTGTCGGCGCAGGCTGCATCAGCAAGGTCGCCGGCCACGCAGGTGCGCCGGCGTGATGCGCGCAACGCCGATCAGTCGATCGGCGTGTGGCGGTATTTGCTGACGTCGCGCTCCATCACCACCGAGGCCGAATTGGTCCACGACCGGCGGATGTAGGTCACCACCGCCGCGACATCGGCGTCACTCAGTTGCTGCGCGAACGGCGGCATCGAATAAGGCCGCGGATTGCCCTGGGTCACCGGTGCAAAACCGCCCAGCAAAACCACGCGCATCGCATTGATGGCGGTCGGCTCATTCACCGACGAGTTGCCATTGAGCGGCGGATAGACACCCGCCACACCGTTGCCGTCCTTGCCGTGGCAATCCGCGCAACGCTGTTCGTACACCTTTGCGCCCTGCGCCATGATGGCGTGCGTGTCGAGCAACGATTCCTCGGGCTTGGTTGCGGGCCGGGGCGGCAGCGATTGAAGATAGGTGGCGATCGCGCGCAGGTCGTCATCGTGCAAGTGCTGAGTGCTTTGCGCCACCACGTCGGCCATCGGACCAAACGCCGTGCCGCGCGCGGACTGTCCCGTCTTCAGCAAGTCGACGATGTCCTGCTCGCTCCAACCGGCAAGGCCGCCATTGGCTTGCATGCTCAGATCCGGCGCGTACCAGTTTTGCGCGGGAATCTGTCCGCCGGCCAGCGAGGCTTTACCCTCCTGACCGCCCAACGAATCGCGCGGGGCATGACATTCGTTGCAATGGCCCAGCCCCTGCACCAGATACGCACCGCGATTCCACGCGTCGGGCTTCGACGCATCGCGTTGGTACTCGCCTTCATGGAAGTACAACGCCCGCCACGCCTTCAGCCCGCTGCGCACACTGTATGGAAATTCCAGCGTCGGTTGTTGCGCCGGCGCATGCACGGGCGCCAACGATTGCAGATAGGTGAACATCGCCAACGCATCGTCGCGCGACACCTTGGTGTAGGAGGTATAGGAGAACACCGGATAGAGAAATTCGCCGTGGCGTCCCTTGCCGCTGTGCAGCGCCTGCCAGAAATCCTCGAAACTCCAGTCGCCCAGGCCAGTCGCGTGATCGGGCGTGATATTGGGCGAGGGAATATTGCCGAACGGCGTCGGCAGCACGCGCCCACCTGCGTAACGCTCACCACCTTGCGCGGTATGGCAGGACGCGCAATCACCCACCGTGGTGAGGTATTCGCCCTTCGCGACCAGCGCCGGATCTTTCAGGCTAACTGCATCGGCCTTGCTGGTGGACGGCGAGACGGGTGGTTGCGCGTCACGCCGAAACCACCACCAACCGCCGGCTAACAGCAGTACCACGACAACGATGATCGCCAAGCGCTTCATACGCCGCCCTCCTTGTCGCCAAGCACGCCACAACGCAGCGGCGGCGTCACCGTACCAGGGGCTTGTGCGTGCATATCGGCCGGCAGTTCACGACTGGCCAGCCACGCCGACACCGCGGTGATATCCGAGTCGCTCAAACGATTGGCGATTTCCGCCATGCAATCGGGCGCCGCCATCGCGCGCGTCTTGGTTCGCCATGAACCAAGCTGCGAACTGAGGTAGTCGTACGGCAAACCGACCAGCCCCGGAATATCCGGCTGGACACCGGTGAGCTGACTGCCATGGCAGGACTGGCAAGCGGGAATCTGTCGCGATGGATCGCCATGCATCACCAGTGTTTCGCCACGTGCTTGCGTCTGCGCGGTGACACGCGGCAGCGGCGACGGCGAGTAAGGAACCTCTTGCGCGGCGAAATACTCGGCGATCTCGTGCATGTATTCAGGGCTGAGCTGCCGCACGGTGTATTCCATCGGACCGTACTTGCGCAGGCCTAGCTGGAAATCCTTCAGCTGACGCGCGAGATAACCGGCAGGCTTGCCCGCCAGGCGCGGAAAAAAGCCGCTTTCCGGCGTGCCTTCGCCATGCGCGCCGTGACAGGCGGTGCACGCGGCAATGCGCTGCTGCAGCGTGTCCGGGATCACGGGATGTGGCGCGTCCTGCGCGCGTCCAAGACCAGCGTGCGTCATCAAGATCAACGCCAGGCATGCGCCCCATGCGCGCCCGGCCTGCGACCACTTCGCTGAAAGGGTTTTCATGTTTCCCCGACCTACGCCTGAGTGCGCGGCGAGAACGTGCCGCGCCGCAACGGTGGTCGATTATAGGCGCGCATCCACGCCGTGCAGGATCAGACCGTCAGACGGCGTGATTTAGCGACATCATGCCGCACAAGCTTGATCCCCGAGCTGTCGATTCCACGTGTGGGTCAGGCAGACACCGGACGAGGAACCGGCGGCATGTGCGGCGACTCCGGCGTATCGACGCGCAGTGCATCGTGCAGGAGCAACGTCACGCCCAGATGGTCCTCGGTCTCGCGTTCGTGCACCACACCGCCGTAGATAAGGGCGCGTTCGCGCACCGTGGCCATGCCCTGGCCATTGGTGCCGAGCAGCGAGACGAGCTGGCGCCATTCGGGCACCGGTCGCCCGCGCTGTGCGGGCGCCGAGCGCACGGCGCTCATGCGCAACACCACCCACCGCCGGCCGTGCGAGCAGCCGCCGCGGATATGCACGCGCACCCGCTTCATCGGTTCGCGCGCCAGCATGTAGACCAGCACTTCGCAGGCCTGGCGGTAGAGCATCATGTGGACATCGGGCGCCAGCTGATTGAGGCCGCTGCCGGTAAGCGTGCAGCTGTAGGCCGCGCCAACCAGTGAGGCGGCCTTCGCCAACGGACCACTCTCGAATGTCGCCGCCAGGCCATGCTCGCGCCAGGCGCGCGGATGCAAGGCGTCAGCGAGGCGCTGCATTTCCAGCTGGGTCAGATCCAAGTGCCGTGCATAGGTCTGCTCCATGCTGGCCGGCAGCACTGGCCGCAAACGCTCCATCATGCGGTGCTGGCCATCGCGCATCGACTGGCCCAGGCGGTCGAGCGACTCGGCCACATGGCGCAGGCGCAACTCCTCCTGATAAAGGCCTTGCTGCGCCAACAAGAATCCACGCAGGCTCTCGTTGCTTTCCAGGCGCCCGTCCTGACCACCGACCGACTTCGGCGCCAGGCGTGCGCCGAGCATGATCAGGCTGGAGACGGCGAAGGAAATGAGTGCCTGCGCCTGCATGACGGCCGGGTCGCGCTCCACCGTCATGGTGAGCTCGACGGCGATGCTGGCGAGCAGGCCGCCGATGGCCGCCCCTTGCCAGCCCAGGCGCAGGGTCAGCCATGCCACCGGCAGGAACATGGCCATGCGGGCGACGGCCACCACCTCATCGCCAAGCTGGGTCGACGCCAGCCAGATCAGCAGCAGCAACGTCGGCACTACGCCCTTCAGGCAATCGATCAATGCCTCCCGCTTAATCGACGCGGCACCCACGGCCTGCCGACCCGACCAACTGAGCCAGGCGAATACCGGCGGAACCAAGGTCAGCGCACCAAGGTAACTGCCCAGGAAATACTCGAGCACCGTGTGCACGGTCAGCGGATGCGGTTTTTCGCTTGCCCGGAACGTCATCGTGGCAAACGAAGCGCTATTGACCAGTGCGCTGACGGTACTGCCGGCAAGAATGCAGGTCATGATCGCGGTGATGTTCACCCGACCGTCCGCCCACACAGCCATGCGGCGGCGGCACCAGGCAATCACCGGTGCGGTCACCAGCATCGGCGACACAGCGACCGAAAGTGCCCAGAGTGTTCCAAAACGGTCGTGGTAGGTCCAACCCAGCCCGATCAGGGGGATCGTCTCGCCGATGATCATGGCCGGCCAGTAGCGATACGGCACGATCAGCAGACACAGCAGGCGCAGGCCGGCAATCATGTTCCAGTGGGACGTGGAGATTTCCTTGAGCAGCGAGAAACCCACCGCATAAGCGACGACAACGCCGAGCTGGCGAAGCTTTGCGTGGAGCGCCGCATGTTTCCCTGCGTCGCCAAGTACTTTCGTTGCCGTGCCCATCGAGTGGTGCCAAACCCCTGTTTCAATAAACGCGTGAGACCGATCCAGGCGTCGCGGAGCGGTGAGATCGAGCCGTCAGCGAGTCGCCGATTGTCGCAGGAAATGTCCTACGCAACGCGCTGCATCGCGGCAGTCGCGGGTCCTTGCCGTTCTCCATGCAAAAACAAAGCCCGGCGATGGGGCCGGGCTCGGTTTTTCACATCTTTTTTTGCAGGTTCACGCGCACAGCCGGTCAGCGCGGCGACGAGCCGACGGATTTGCGCACGATCAACATGGCCAGCTCCAGCGACTGCTCGTAGTTGAGCCGTGGATCGACCATGGATTTGTAGGCGCGATCCAGATCGGCCTCATTGAGATCGCGGGCACCGCCCATGCATTCGGTGACGTCTTCGCCGGTCAGCTCCAAGTGCACACCGCCCAGCCGCGTACCCGCCGACGCATGGATGTCGAAGGCCTGGTCCAGCTCGCCGCGGATATTGTCGAAACGGCGCGTCTTATAGCCATTGGACGTGGTTTCGGTATTGCCATGCATGGGATCGGCGACCCACAGCACCCGGCGCCCCTCCCGCCTGACGGCTTCGAGCAGGGGCGGCAGCGCACTACCGATGAGACCGTTGCCCATGCGATGGACCAAGGTCAGGCGGCCGGGCTCGTCTTCCGGGTTCAGGGCATCGATCACGGGCAGCAACTGATCCGGCGTGACCGAGGGCCCCACCTTCACCGCAATCGGATTACGGATGCCGCGGAAATATTCGACGTGGGCGCCATCCAACGCGGCGGTACGCATGCCGATCCACGGGAAATGCGTGGACAGGTTGAACCAGCCCTGGTGCCGCGGCACCTTGCGCGTCAGCGCCTGCTCGTAGTGCAGCAGCAGCGCTTCGTGCGAGGTGAAGAAATCCACCCGCGAGAAGCCGGCAATGGGCCCTGCCAGCGTTTCCATGAAACGCAGCGAATCACCAATGGCCGTCACCATGCGGCGGTATTCGGCGGCCAGCGGCGAATGCTCGACCCAGGCCAGATCCCAGTATTCGGGATGGTGCAGGTCCGCAAAACCGCCATCGATCAGCGCACGCACAAAATTCATGGTCAGCGCCGAATGCGCATGCCCCTGGATCAGGCGCTGCGGATCGGCGCGACGGGCTTCGGGCGTGAACTCCGGTCCATTGACCACGTCGCCGCGAAAACTCGGCAAGGTCACGCCATCGCGCGTCTCGTGATCGGTGGAGCGCGGCTTGGCGTATTGACCGGCAAACCGGCCCACCCGCAGCACCGGCTTCTTGAGCCCGTGCACCAGCACCAGGCTCATCTGCAGCAGCACTTTGAGGCGATTGGAGATGATCGGGCTGGTGCAGTCGGCAAAACTCTCCGCGCAGTCGCCGCCCTGCAGCAGGAAGCGCTGCCCTTCCTGCGCTTCGGCCAGCGCCTTTTTCAGCGACAGCACTTCCCACGAGGTGACCAGCGGCGGCAGCGTGGCCAGCTGATCGGTGGCGCGCGCCAGCTCGGCGGCGTCCTCATACAGCGGCTGCTGCAACGCCTGGCGACCCTGCCAACTCTGCGGCGACCAGCCTTCCAGATCGGCGGAGGGTGAAGGCTTGACGGGCATAACCTGCGACATAAAGAACAACCCTGCTCAGACTCGCTTGCGCGTGGCGGCGACGACCGCCGCGATCACCAGCAGCACATACCACATCAGCGTCCACGCCGGCATGGGCAGGCCAAGCACCGGCTCGATCTTGGCGCACTCGCCCGATCCGGTGAAGACCAGTTTTAGCACTTTGGCGAAGGGGAACGTATCCATCATGTAGCCGAGATTCGGGCCGCAGGCGGGAATCTGATCGGCCGGCAGCGTCTGCAGCCACAGATGGCGCGCCGCCGTGGCGATCCCGCCCAGCGCGCCCAGCAGGACGCCGCCGGTGTAGACCCAGCGTGCGCCGCCGCGCGGTGCATGCAAGGCGCCAAGCAGGAAAAACACCGCCATCACCATGAAGGCGATGCGCTGAAAAATGCACAGCGGACACGGGATCATGTTGAGCACGTGCTCGGCGTACAGGGCAAAGCCCAACAGAGCGACGCAGATGACGAAACCGGCGAAGTAAGTGGCGCGATACGACCAACGGAAAGGGTTCATGGCCTGACTGTGCTGCAATGCGAAAGCGGACCTTACCCGCTTGCCCCGCCTCTGTCAGCCCTGCCAATCCACCCACGCAGATCTTCCTCAACCACGCCATCGCAGCTTCGCAACTTCCCGCGATCGCGTTCCACATCCATGCGTGGCAGATGGCGCCAGGCCAAAAAAGCAAAAACCCCGGCAGGTTGCCCTGCCAGGGTTTTGCAAAACGCTTATAGCAACCGATTACTCGGCAGCTTCGTCCGTCTGCGGGCGATCGACCAGCTCGACGTACGCCATCGGAGCGTTGTCGCCCGGGCGGAAGCCGCACTTGAGGATGCGCAGGTAGCCGCCGGGGCGGGTCTGGTAACGCGGACCCAGCTCGACGAACAGCTTGCCGACGGCCTGCTTGTCGCGCAGACGCGCGAAAGCGAGACGACGGTTGGCAACGCCATCGGTCTTGGCGAGCGTGATGAGCGGCTCGGCAACGCGACGGAGTTCCTTCGCCTTGGGAAGGGTGGTACGGATCAGCTCGTGCTTGATCAGCGACGCGGCCATGTTCTTGAACATAGCTTCGCGGTGACTGCTCGTGCGGTTGAGCTTGCGACCGGATTTCTGGTGGCGCATGGCAATACTCTCTTTGTCTGTTGTTATGAAAAGTCGGCGGTTAGGTCCGACTTCCCGCGGTTACCCGCTGATGAAGCCCTTGGTACAACGGGCTCTTATTGAGCAAGACGGCCAAGCTGGCCGTTTGGGGTGTCTGCAAAATCCGAGGGTTGAACACTCGTCAGAACACCAATACCGGCGACCAAAGGTGGTCACCCAAAAATATCGTGCGGTTTTGATACCGCTTAAGCAGCTGGCGAGCGTACTTGAAGCACGCTCGCCAGTTTGCCTTTACAACCGGCGGTCGCGAACGACCGCCTATGCATTAACCCAGCTGCATGCCGTGGGACAGACCCGGCGGCGGCCAGTTTTCAAGCTTCATACCGAGCGCGAGACCACGACCACCCAGCACGTCCTTGATTTCGGTCAGGGACTTCTTGCCGAGGTTCGGCGTCTTGAGCAGCTCGACTTCCGTCTTCTGCACCAGGTCGCCGATGTAGTAGATGCTCTCGGCCTTCAGGCAGTTGGCCGAACGCACGGTGAGCTCCAGATCGTCGATCGGACGCAGCAGCAGCGGGTCGAAACCGCCCTTCTCGGCCTTGTCGGTGGCGCTCTCGCGACGCGAGAAGTCACCGAACACCGACAGCTGGTCGTTGAGGATTTCTGCGGCCTTGCGAACCGCGTCTTCCGCACCGATGGTGCCGTTGGTTTCAATGTCGAGCACAAGCTTGTCGAGGTTGGTGCGCTGCTCAACGCGAGCGGCGTCCACTTCGTAGGCAACACGCAGGACCGGCGCGAACGACGCGTCGAGCTGCAGGCGGCCAATCGGACGTGCCTCGTCATCCGGATGCTGGCGCGCGCTGGCCGGCTGGTAGCCGACGCCACGACGCACCTTCAGGCGCATGTTGAGGGCAATGTCCTTGGTCAGGTGGCAGATCACATGCTCGGGGTTGATGATTTCCACCGAGTGATCGACGGCGATGTCGCCGGCGGTGACCACGCCCTTGCCCTTCTTGGACAAGGTCAGGGTGACTTCGTCACCCGAATGCTGGCGAATCGCCACGTCCTTGAGGTTGAGCAGGACTTCAATGACGTCCTCCTGCAGGCCTTCCAGAGTGGTGTACTCGTGCAGCACGCCATCAATTTCAACCTCGACGATGGCAGAGCCAGGGATCGAGGAGAGCAGCACGCGGCGCAGCGCGTTGCCCAGGGTGTGGCCAAAACCACGCTCGAGCGGCTCGACCACCACCTTGGCGCGGTTGGCTCCGAGTTGCTCGACGCTGAGGCCGCGAGGGCGCAGCACGCTAGTTGACGAAACTGCCATGCAGGGCTCCGGTTGATTACTTCGAGTAGAGCTCGACGATCAGGCTCTCGTTGATGTCGGTCGGCAGATCGCCGCGGTCCGGCATCGACTTGAACGTACCTTCGAACTTCTTGCTATCGACTTCGACCCACTGCGGACGCAGATCCATGGTGTCGAACACGGTTGCCGCTTCCTGCACGCGCAGCTGGGTGCGCGCACGCTCGGTTAGTGCAACCGCGTCGCCCGGACGGACCTGGTACGACGGGATGTTCACCTTCTTGCCGTTGACCAGCACAGCCTTGTGGCTGACCAGCTGACGGGCCTGGGCGCGGGTGACCGCGAAACCCATACGGTAAACGACGTTGTCCAGACGGCTTTCGAGCAGGCGCAGCAGGTTCTCGCCGGTGTTGCCCTTGAGGGTCGACGCCTTGGAGTAGTAGTTGCTGAACTGACGCTCGAGCACGCCGTAGATGCGCTTGACCTTCTGCTTTTCACGCAGCTGGTTGGCGTAGTCGGACATGCGCATGCGCTTGTTGGCGCCATGCTGGCCGGGCTTGTTTTCCAGCTTGCACTTGGAGTCCAGCGCGCGCGCCGGGCTCTTCAGGCTGAGATCTGCACCCTCACGACGGGCGAGTTTGCAGGTAGCTCCACGATAACGGGCCATGGGTATGCTCCTTAGACTCGACGCTTCTTGGGGGGACGGCAGCCGTTATGCGGAATCGGCGTGACGTCGATGATGTTGAGCACCTTGTAGCCCAGCGCGTTCAGCGAACGCACGGCGGACT
>Ga0209672_100740_pt1 | contig 15965 bp, 13 predicted proteins | sample AraplaCol_mMS_r2_FD_184273 | JGI IMG/M metagenome (GOLD analysis project Ga0209672, IMG submission 184273) | Arabidopsis root microbial communities from North Carolina, USA - plate scrape CL_Col_mMS_r2 (SPAdes) (version 2) | ecosystem: Host-associated > Plants > Roots > Endosphere | place: USA...
GGGAATGACGATACCGCCAGCGGAGACGCGCTCTTCTTCGAGGCGCTTGACGATGACGCGATCGTGCAGCGGACGCAGTTTGCTCATGGGTGGGCTCCAGCTTCAGTTGGATGGTTGAACTTTGATTCGGGACCCCGGAGCGGCGCCTGGGTGGGCGCTTGTTAGCACTCCCCGGAGGTGAGTGCCAATTCTAACGACGCAAGCCTCCCCTGCAAGAGGCGCCCGTCCGATGGCTGAGTCTTCCAATGGGGGAGCGGCGGGGGGCTTTCAAGGCGCGGCGGGCCGAAAAGTCGCCGATCGTGCTATCGACAGGGGCCTCGGGACGGCCGACCATGCCGGCCTGCCCCCATCAGGACCCGCCCGTGAGCGATGAGCCGACGCTGCGCCAGGAGCTTGTGACCCAGGGAGCCATGCTGGCCGCCAGCGGCCTCAGCCAGGGCACTTCGGGCAACCTAAGTGCCCGCTGTGGCGAGGGTTTTCTGATCACGCCCAGCGGCACGCCGTATGCGCAGATCACGGCCGAGGGCATCGTCCTGGTGGATCGGGACGGCCAGTGGCCGGCCTCGCAGCGGCCTTCCAGCGAGTGGCGCTTCCATCGGGACATCTACCTGGCCCGGCCCGATGCCCAGGCCATCGTCCATGTGCACCCGCCCTATGCCACGGCGCTGGCCATGTGCCGCCGGGACATCCCGCCCGCCCACTACATGATCGCCGTGGGCGGCGGGGACTCGATCCGCTGCGCCGGCTACCACACCTATGGCACCCAGGCCCTGTCCGATGCCGTGCTGGCGGCTCTGGAGGGCCGACTGGCCTGCCTGATGGCGAACCACGGCATGATCGCGCTGGGCAGTTCGCTGGCGCAGGCCATGTGGCGCGCCGTGGAGGTGGAAAATCTCGCCCGCCAGTACGCGCTGGCCCTGCAGGTCGGCACGCCGGTCATGCTCACCGATGAGGAGGTGGCCGCGGTGCTGGAGAAATTCGCCCACTACGGACTGATGTCGAGGTCGTGATGTCTGAAACCGTCCTGCTCTGCTATTGCACCTGCCCCGATGTCGCCAGCGCGCAGCACCTGGCCGAAGCCCTGGTGGGCGAACGGCTTGCCGCCTGCGTGAACCGCATCCCCGCGGTGTCGTCCACGTATCGCTGGAAGACCAAGGTGGTCACCGACAACGAGGAACTGTTGTTGATCAAGACCACGGCCGCGCAGTTCGCCGCGCTCAAGGAGCGTGTGCTCAGCCTGCATCCCTACGAATTGCCGGAGCTGATCGCGGTGCCGGTGATTGAGGGTCATGCGCCTTACCTTGATTGGGTGCGCAACCCGGGCTGATGTCCGGCGCCGCGCGTGACGGGATTCCCACTGCGCGGCATTGACTAGACAGTCGCCGCCGACTGTCGATGTCTGCGTCACCGGCGCGCCATCGCCGCTCGCCAGCATGCCTCTCCAACACGGGAGGCGATATGACGTTCGAACTGGCGGTTTTCGATATGGCCGGCACCACGGTCTACGATCCGGACCTGGTGGCGCAGGCGCTGCAGGACGCGCTGGCGCAGGCTGGCTGCCACGCATCGCTGGCGGATCTGCGAGCCCTGATGGGCTACACCAAGCCGGCTGCCATTCGCAGTCTGCTGGCGGCGCACGACCTGCCGGCGGACGACGCGCAGGTGGCGCAGGTGCATGCGGATTTCGTGCAGCGCATGCTCGCTTGCTATCGGACACACGACGCCGTGCGCCCGATGACCGGCGCGGAAGAGCTGTTCGCCTGGTTGCGGCAGCAGGGCGTGAAGATCGCGCTCAACACCGCGTTCTCGCAAGACATCGCCGAATGCCTGATCGAACGCTTCGGCTGGCGCCAGCGCGGACTGATCGATGCCGCGATCTCGGCGGACCGCGTTGCCCAAGGCCGTCCCGCGCCCGACATGATCCGCGCGCTGATGGCGGCGTGCGGCGTGAGCGATGCCACGCGTGTCATCAAGATCGGCGATACCGAAGTGGATATTCGCGAAGGCCGCGCCGCGGGCTGCGGTCTGGTGGTGGCGGTGACGACGGGCGCCTATCACCGCGACGAGTTGCTGGCTTATCAGCCCGACGCCGTCCTCGACAGCTTGCATGAGCTGCCCGCATTGCTCGGTCGTGCCGGCCAGTCGAACCCCGCGTGAAGCGAGCCATGAGACGTTCGTCGGCGCCACGCCGGGCGTGGTCGCCCTGGTCGCCCTCCATGCTGCCGCTGGTCGCGGGCTTTGCGGCGTTCTGCACCTACTCGTGCATGTACGCCTTCCGCAAACCGTTCAGCGCAGGCAGTTACGAGGGCATGAGCTGGCTGGGCGTCGACTACAAAATCTGGCTCGTGATTGCCCAGGTGATGGGCTACGCGCTGAGCAAGGTGTGGGGCATTCGACTGGTGCCCGAGCTGCAGACCTCGCGCCGTGCGATGGCGATTCTTGCGCTGGTCGGGTTGTCGTGGCTCGCGCTGCTGGGCTTTGCGCTGGCACCGCCGGTGCCGGGCATCGTGTTCCTGTTTCTCAACGGCCTGCCGCTGGGCATGGTGTGGGGCCTGGTGTTCGGATACATCGAGGGCCGGCAGGCGACGGAACTGATGGGCGCGATCCTCGCCTCCAGCTTTATCTTCGCTTCGGGCGTGGTCAAAGGCGTGGGCAAGGCGATGTTGCTGGCTGGTGTGAGCGAGCACTGGATGCCGTTTCTCACAGGCCTGGTATTCATCCCGCCGTTGCTGCTGTCGCTGCATGTGCTTACGCGCCTGCCGCCGCCCAGCGCCGAGGACGTCGCCGCGCGCGCGCCGCGTGGACGCATGGATCGTGAGGCACGGCATGCGTTCGTGCGCCGCTTTCTTCCGGGACTGCTGCTGATCGTCCCGCTGTATGTGCTGCTCACCGTGCTGCGCGATTTCCGCGAGAACTTCGACACCGAGATCTTCCGCGATCTGGGCTACGGCCGCAGTGCCATCGTGTTCGGCGAGGTGGATACGCCGATCGGGATTGGCGTGTTGATGCTCACCGCGTCGCTGACCCTGGTACGGGACAACATGCGCGCCTTCATGCTCAACCACGTCTTGATCGGCGGCGGGCTGTGCTGCGCGGGCATCAGCACCCTGCTGTTCGCGCACGGCGAACTGCCGCCGCTGTTGTGGATGACACTGGTGGGTTTTGGTCTTTACCTCGGCTATATCCCGCTCAACGGCATGTTCTTCGAGCGCCTGATGGCCACTTTCCGCATCAGCGGCACCGCGTCGTTCGTGATGTATATCGCCGATGCTTCCGGTTACATGGGCAGCGTGGCGGTGTTGCTGGTCCGCCAGTTGCTCGCCCTGCAGCTCAACTGGACCCAATTCTTCGAACGCGCGGTGCTGGCAAGCAGCGTGCTGGGACTCGTACTTACCGCGCTGGCGGCGCGCTGGTTCTGGCGGCATGGCCAGCAGGACGGGCACGCGGCGGCATCGTTGTCACCTCTTGAGATGGAAAGCAGCCGTCTATGAGCAAATCGGAAACACGCACCGCGATCGTGATCGGTGCAGGCATCGTCGGCTTGGCCATGGCGCGCGCCCTGGCCGAAGACGGCTACCGCGTCACCGTATTCGATCGCCATGAGCGCGCCGTGGGCGCCTCGGTGCGCAACTTCGGCACGATCTGGCCGATCGGCGTGCCGAACGGCCCACTGTATGCACGGGCCTTGCGTACGCGTGAGGTCTGGCGCGAATTCTGCGCCGCCACCGATACCTGGCAGGCACCGAGCGGCAGCCTGATCGCCGCGTTCCACGAGGACGAGTGGGCGGTGATGAACGAATACGCGGCGATGAACGAAGGGCTTCGTCCCTGCCGCATGCTCACCCCGGCGCAGGTGCGCGAACAGGCACCCGGCGTTGTCGCCGCGGACCTGCGTGGCGCATTGCTTAGCACCGATGAGATGGTGATCGATCCGCGCGAAGCGATCCGCAAACTGCCGGCGTGGCTGGCGGAGCGCTACGGCGTCGAGTTCCATTGGCGACAGGCGATTACCCGTATCGAGCACCCATATGTGTGGAGCGGACACCGGCGCTACACGGCCGACGTGATCTATGTCGCCAGCGGCACGGATTTCGAAACGCTGTATCCGGAACTGTTCGAGCGGCTGGCCATCACCAAGTGCAAGCTGCAGATGTTGCGCCTGGCGTCCCAGCCCGCGCCGTTCAAGCTTGGCCCGGTCGTGTGCGGCGGCCTCACCATGGCCCACTACAGCGGCTTCCATGCCACACCCAGCATCGACCGCCTGCGCGAGCGCCTGGCCGATCAATACGCCGACTTGCTGGCGCTGGGCATCCACGTCATGGCGGCACAAAATGGGCTGGGCGAGATCACCGTTGGCGACTCGCACGAGTACGGTCATACGTACGAGCCGTTCGATGAAAGCGCCATCAATCACAAGATTGTCGACTATCTGCGCAGCGTGCTCGACCTGCCGAGCTGGCACGTGAAGCAAAGCTGGCACGGCAGCTACGCCAAGCTCACCGACGGGCAGCGCAGCGAGCTGGTGGTCGAAGCAGAGCCGGGCGTCACCATCGTCAACGGCGTCGGCGGCGGCGGCCTGGGCATGACGCTGTCGTTCGGACTGGCTGAAGAAGTGATCAGTGGGCGCTTGCGTGCCGAGCAGCTTGATCCGGCATCCGCCGAGGCGCGATGAGCTTCAGCGCTCGGCGGTGGACATCACCAGTTGCACGCGTTCCGCCGCGAAACAGGTCAGCCCGTATTGCACGGGCTGGTTCTTGTCGTCGACGTTGAGCGACTCCACCACCAGCACCGGCAGTTCGGGCGATTGTTCCAGCACGCGCGCGGTGGCCGTTCCCGCCAGTCGCGCGGTCACGCGCGTGTAGCTGCGGAAGTAATCGGCGATGCCGAACTCCGCCAGCGTGCGGCTGACCGAGCCGGTGCGCTGAAACACATCGCCAAGCTCGGGAAATCGAGCCGCCGGGAACCAGGCCTGGCCATGATCGAGCACGCGGCCCTCAGCATGAGCCGAGGACTCGATCCACCACGCGCGTTCGCCACGCGCCAAGGCCAGCGACTCGGCCACGCGCTGCGGCGGCATCACCAGCGCCGTGGCCAGCACCTTATTGCCCGAGCTGACATTGAGGTTATGCATGTTGCGGCTGAAACTCGTGCGCCGACCGATCGGATAGTCGTAGCACTCCTCGCGCACGCGCAGGCCGCGACTGGGGTCGGCAAGAATGGCGCCGCGCTGCTCGAGCGAGTCGAGCGCCCGGCGCACGGTATGCCGGTTCACGTTGAGGCGCCGTGCCAGTTCAAGCGCCGAGGGAAGCTTGGCGCCGCCGCGAAGTTCGCCGCTGCGGATCTGCTGCAATACCTGTTGTTCGATCTGACGCCAAACGGGCACATCGCACGACCGATCCAACGGCTCGAAGAGGTTTGCCATCATTCCTGCATGTTCCCGACACAGACTGCATGGGTGGCGATTCAGATCAGACGGGAAGTATGGGCGGCGCAGTTTTCGCAGACATGACATCGCGGCATGGCCGTTCTTGGCACATTGCACGCGCACGCCTGGTGCTGGCCGACCGGGTCATCGTTGGCGGTGCGACGATCGAGAATGGTCGTATCGAACGGCTCTGGCCTGGCGAGGAGTGCCCGCATGACGCCATCGATTTCGACGGCGACTACCTCCTCCCCGGCCTGATCGAACTGCACACCGACAACCTCGAGAAACACCTGCTGCCGCGCGCCGGCGCAGCGTGGCCCGCCCTGCCGGCCATGCTGGCCCATGACGCCCAGCTGGTGGCCGCCGGCATCACGACGGTGTTGGATGCGATGTCGTTGGGCGATCTGGAAGAGGACGGCGGCCGCATCGACACGCTGCGCCGCGCACTCGCCGCGCTCGATGAAACGCGCAGTCACGGCCTGCTGCGTTGCGAGCACTACCTTCATCTGCGCTGCGAGCTGAGCTGGCCCGGGCTGCTCGAGCTGGCCGAGCCCCTGCTGGCACGCAAGGACTTGCGATTGCTGTCATTGATGGATCACACGCCTGGCCAGCGCCAATACCACGACGTGCGCCAGTACCGCACGTATTACAGCCGCAGCGGCATCACCTGGAGCGATGAAGAATTCACCGCCGTGCTCCAGGAACGCCGCGAGCAGCAGAGCCGCCATCGCGACCTGCAGCTGGCCGGCGTGATGTCGCTGGCACGCCGCCACGGCCTGTTGGTCGCCAGCCACGACGACACCGACCTGGAACATGTGGAAGAAGCCGTGCTCATCGGCGCGCGCATCTGCGAATTTCCTACGACGCTCAGCGCGGCGCGGGCCGCACGCGAGCACGGGCTCACCATCGTCGCGGGTGCCAGCAACCTGGTGCGTGGCGGTTCGCACGCCGGCAACGTCGCCGCCATGGCGCTGGCACAGGCTGGATGTCTGGACGTCCTTTCGTCCGACTACATGCCGACCAGCCTGCTGCCCGGCGCCTTCATCCTTCACCAGCAGGCGGGATGGACCCTGCCTGACGCCATTGCCACCGTCACCAAGACGCCCGCCGCTGCGCTGGGCTTCAATGATCGTGGGCGCCTGGCCGAAGGCTTGCGCGCCGACCTGCTGCGCGTACGCATGCACAAGGACGAGCCGGTGGTGCGTTCGGCGTGGGTGGCGGGCGGGCAACGGCTGTGATGGTCGTCACGCTTTGTCCGCTGCCGAGCGGCACCGACACACAGCCGTCTATTCGAAAGCATAGACAGCAGGCATTCGTTGCCTAGTCCCAGTCACGGGCATTTCATCGCCCCACCCTAGCCTCCCCGCCCGAGCAGCCATAAGCCTGCCGATGCTGATCGGCGACATCAAACCTCGGGGAGTGCGTCTTGAAGATCAATGCCATCACTTGCGCGGTGCTTGCCGCGCTTGCGGTCACTCGCGTGTCCTATGCCGACGACGCAGCGCCGGCAGCACCGGCACCTGCGGCGCAGAATTCTTCGGTGTCCACGCTGGGGGCCATCACGGTTACCGCCCAGCATGCCAATGAAGACATGCAGGACGTGCCGATCACCATGCAGGCGTTCACCGGAACGACGCTGCAGCAGCTCAACGTCACCACGTTCGAGGACATCATCAAGTACCTGCCCAATGTCACCTTTGCCGAGAACGGCCCGGGCCAGGGCAATATCTACATGCGCGGGTTGAGCACGGGCTTCCTCGGCAACCAGTCGAGCGCATCGATCGCGCCATTCCCGAACGTGGCGGTCTACCTCGACGACCAGTCGATGCAGTTCCCCGCCCGCAACCTCGACGTCTACATGGTCGACATGGAGCGCGTGGAAGTGCTGGAAGGTCCGCAGGGCACGCTGTTCGGCGGTGGTGCGCAGGCGGGCGCGGTGCGTTACATCACCAACAAGCCCAATTTGGACAAGGTCGGCGGCAACGTTGAGGCGAGCACCGGCGTCACGGCCGGCGGCGGTCCGAACAACTCGGCCAGCGCGGTATTGAACCTGCCGATCATCCCCGGCACCTTCGCGCTGCGCGGCGTGATCTACAACGACCACCGCGGCGGCTACATCGACAACGTGCCGAGCACGTTCACGCGCAACAACAGCGACGGCGGCAACTTCTACGCCAACATCAAGCCCACCGGCGGCCTGTGCCCGAACGGCCTGCCCACCAGCACGGGTTACTGCACGGTGCCGGGCAGCCCGGTCGCCAACAATAACGCGGCGGCAAGGAAGGATTGGAACCCGGTCGATTACCAGGGCGCACGCGTGTCGGGCCTGTACAAGATCAACGACGACTGGGATGTGTTGATCGCGCAGAGCTACCAGGAGATGGATGCGGAAGGCCAGTCGTCGACCTATCCGATCGGCTCGGACGGTCAGCAACTGCAACCTCTGCAGACCACCGTGTTCGTACCGGCGTGGGACAAGGACCGCTACTCCAACACGGCGTGGACAGTGAACGGCAAGATCGGCGATCTCTCCGTCGTCTACACCGGTGGCTACACCGACCGCCATATCAGCGAACAGCAGGACTACACCAACTATGCGCGCGCCGTGGGCGGCTGGTATTACAGCTGCACCGGCGGCACCGGCCTTGGCGCCGGCACCACGCCGCGTTGCTACTCGCCGATCGGTTACTGGAACGACCAGGTCAAGAGCACGCACCAGAGCCACGAGCTGCGCTTCAGCACGCCGGAAGAGAGCCGGCTGCGTGCGATCGGCGGCCTGTATTTCGAGGACTTCAAGATCCTCGACGACATGAACTTCAACTACAAGACGATCCCGTCCTGCACGCCGGTCAATCTTTCCAACGCGCTTGCCGACGGTGCGCCGTGCGTGGCGAACGTGGTGCCCTATCCCGGCACGGCGCAGATGGATCCGGGCCAGCGCAGCGACAGCACCGCGTTCGGCGAAGACGAGCAGCGTGGTTACCGGCAGGTCGCGGCGTTCGGTTCGCTCTCGTACGACATCATCCCCGAAGTGCTTACGGCCACGGCCGGCACGCGTTACTACCACTACTCCGAATACCAGCGTGGTTCGCAGTACGGCACCGGCGCCAACTGCGTGAACGTGCCCAATGGCCAGTGCACGGGCGGCGACGCCACCAATATGACGGCGGAAGGCCTCAACGGTTCGTATCACGGCTTCAAGAGCCGCGCGAACCTGGTGTGGCACATCTCCCCCGACGCGATGGTCTACTACACCTTCTCGCAGGGCTTCCGCCCCGGTGCCTATAACCGCACGACCAAGGCCGTGGCTGCCGGTCCGGATGGCCCGCAGTACAAGAAGCCGCTCAGCTATGCGCCCGACTCGCTGACCAATAACGAGATCGGCTTCAAGACCGAGTTCTTCGACAACCACCTGCTGTTCAACGGCTCGCTGTACCACATGAAGTGGAACAACGTGCAGATGCAGTTCTTCAACCCGCTGGTGCTGGGCAACACGACGTTTGGCGTCAATGGTCCCGACTACAAGGTGGATGGCATCGAGTTGCAGTTCGATGCCCGCATCACCCAGGGTTTCTCGCTGATGGGTTCGGGTTCGTTCAACCGTTCCAAGCAGACCACCTCGCCGTGCCTGGTGGGCAATATCCCCAACACCCCGTCCTACGGGGCGTGCATCACCGAAGTGACCATCGCCGGCCAGGGCCTGCAGCCGTTCGCCAACCCGTTCGGCGAAGAAGGCAGCGTGCCGGCCTTCTCGCCGCGCTCGCAGTTCAACCTGCGCGCCCGCTACGACTGGAACTTCAACGGCGGCTACAAGGCGTTTGCCATGGCGGGCGCCAGCCACATGGGTTCGATGTACAACCAGCCGGCGACCTATCCCAGCGGCGAGGGTGTGATCTATCCGACCACGGTGGACCTGCGCTACCTGCAGGAGGCCTATACCACCTACGACGCCTCGCTGGGCATCGCCAAGGACGCCTGGGATCTGTCGCTGTACGGCAGCAACCTGACCAACAGCCACGCCAGCGTATTCACTTCGTCGGCGGAGTTCATCAAGTCGGAAGTGCCGCTGCGCCCGCGCGTGGTCGGCGTCAAGTTTGGTTACAAGTTCTGACATCTGCCCGTCGCGAGTGGCTCGTTAGCATGGGGTGGGCGCAAGCCCACCCCAACCTTTCCGCAGGCCAGGCATGAATGCAGCGTTCACCGATCCGACCGCGATGTCCGTCGAACAGCAGGTAGCGCAGCTGCGACTACTGCAAAAGGCGGGGCAGCATCCGCAGGTCTTGCAACGGGCCCTGGGATTGGCGCGCGAGCTGCCGGAGAATCGCGATGTGATGCATCTGCTCGCCCGCAGCCAGCGCCACCTCGGACAGGTCGACGAGGCCCTGCAAACCCTGCTCGTGCTGGAGCAGCACCATCCTGCCTTCAGTCGGCTGCACGAAGAGCGCGGCCACTGCCACGTCGTGCGACGCGATGCGACGCAGGCGATCGATGCCCTGCTGCGCGCGGTCAATATCAACCCGGCCCTGCCCTCGAGCTGGAATCTTCTCGAAGGGCTGTACCGCATGGCCGGCGACCATGCGAACGCACAGCTCGCCGCCGACCACGTGGCGACGCTCAAGCACTTGGCGCCCGCCGTGGTGCATGCCACCAGCCTGTTTTCCGACGGCGACCTGGTGCAGGCCGAGCTGACCATCCGTGGCCATTTGCAGCGCGTGGGCGACGACGTGGAAGGAATGCGCCTGCTAGCGCGTATTGCGGTCGCACGCGATGTGCTAGACGACGCGGATCTCCTGCTCGACGCCGTACTGCAGCTTGCACCCGATCACCACGCCGCCCGTTTCGATTACGCCAAGCTGCTGTTCGAACGGCATCGGTACAAGGAGGCCTGCGCGCAGATGGAGCGGCTTCTGGCTATCGATCCGCAGCACCTCGACTACCGCGCGCTGCATGCCAGTGCCCACGCCGGCCTGGGCGAACATGATCGCGCCATCGGCTTGTATCGCGAACTCCTGCGCGTGGTGCCCGAGGCGGCAGACTTGCACCTGTCGCTTGCCCACTCGCTGAAGACCCAGGGACGCCAGGCGGAGGCCATCGACGCCTACCGGGCCGCCACTGCCGCGCGTCCCGATTTCGGGGACGCCTACTGGAGCATGGCGAACCTCAAAACCTACCGCTTCTCCGATGGAGAAATCGACGGCATGCTGGCACAGGTAGCAATGCCATCGACTGCGCTGGTGGACCGCTATCACCTGAACTTTGCACTGGGCAAGGCCTTCGAGGACCGCGGCGACTACGCCGCCTCGTGGCAGCACTACGCTGCGGGCAATGCGCTCAAGCGATCGGAAAGCCGCTACCGGCCCGAGATCATCGAAACCAATACGCGACGGCAGATCGAGGTGTGCGCGCGCGAGTTCCTCGCCGAGCGCGCCGGTGCGGGAGATCCCAGCGCCGATCCGATCTTCATCGTGGGCCTGCCGCGCTCGGGCTCCACGCTGCTGGAGCAGATCCTCGCCTCGCACCCGCTGGTGGACGGCACGCAGGAACTGGCGGATATCCCACGCATCGTGCTGGAGCTGCAAGGCCGCGATCCGGATCTCGACGACCCGCGTTATCCCGGTGTCCTGACGCAGATGCCGGTGGAACAGTTTCGCCGCCTCGGCGAGGCTTATCTGCGCGACACGCGCATCTATCGCGGCAATGCGCCGTATTTCATTGACAAGATGCCCAACAACTTCCGGCACCTTGGGCTGATCCACCTGATGTTTCCCAACGCGAAGATCATCGACGCGCGGCGCGAGCCGATGGCCTGCTGCTTCAGCAATCTCAAGCAGCTGTTCGCGACGGGCCAGGAGTTCACCTATAGCGTCGAGGACATCGCACGCTATTACCGCACCTACCTCGAGGTGATGGAGCACTGGGACCGCGTGCTGCCCGGCCGCGTGCTGCGCGTGCATCACGAAGAGGTGGTCGACGATTTAGAAGGCAATGTGCGGCGCATCCTGGATTTCTGTGGACTGCCGTTCGATCCGGCATGCCTGGCCTTCCATGAAACGCGGCGCAGCGTGCGCACGGCAAGCTCCGAGCAGGTGCGCCAGCCGATCTTTCGCGATGGCATCGATCAGTGGACGCACTACGCCCCGTACCTGGCGTCACTGCAAGCGCAGCTCGGCGATGCGCTCGGACGCTACCGCGCGCATCGCTGACTACTTGTGCGGTACGTGCGGCTTGCCGACGAACACCACGAGGATGGTGGCGGGTGCGGTGGCGCTGGCGTTGGCGCTGACGAGGTAGCGTGCGCCGGCAGGTTCGAACCAGTTTTCGCCTGCCGCATAGACGCGTAGTGCCTGCCCTTCCACCTGGCTGCGCACCTGGCCGTTCAAGACATACACATAGGCATCGCGGTCGTGCGAGTGTGGCTTGGACGCTTCGCCGGGCGCATAGCTCACTCGCAATGCTTCCAGTGATTGGCCGGGTGCCTGCGTCAGCGCTGCGGTGAGCAAGGTGTCGTCCTGCGTAGCCTTGGCGGGCACGACGGCAGCGAGCGTCAACAGCCCAGCGAGAAAAAGTGTCGTCCGCATGATCAGCGCCTCGTCATCGCTGCCGACGTCGGCAGCGTCAGCGCGGCGTCCACGTCTTCCGTACGACGAATCACTTTGCCCTGCGCGTCCAGCACGATCAGCGTGGGCACGTGCATCACGCGGAAGCGGCGGAACAAGGCGCCGGAGTCGTCCAACGCCAGAGGCATGTCGATATGGTGTTCGCGCTGGTAGTCGGCGAGTTCGTCATGGCTGGCCCACAGACCCGAAGCAATGCCGAGCCAGCGCGCATGGCTGTCGCGTGCCAGCACGTCGGCGCGTTCACGCGCACTGCGGCAGCTCTGCGCGATGGCGGGACGGCTCTTGGCCAGATACGACTCGCACCAGGGCGACAGGAACAACAGCACGGTCGGTCGCGCCGCGTCGAACGCAGGCAGGGATTTTCCATCCAGCGTATGCAGTTCGAAGGCGGGCACGCGATCGCCGACGTCGTAATGCGGTTCGTCCCTGGGCGCGATGGCCGATGCGACATTGGCAGTCGACGGACGGCGGGCCTGAGCCAGCGCCGCGTCGAGCTTTTCATCGGCCATGTGACCCACGTAGGCAATGCGTCCATCGCGCCCGATCACCACATGCTGCGGCGTCACACGCAAGTGGAAGGCTTCACCCAGCGTGCCGTCATCGAACACGATGGGCATGCCGAGTCCCAGCTGCTTTTGCACTTTGCGCACTTCTTCGACGCTGTCGTCGAAGCCGACGTCGATGGCGATCACCGCCATGTCCGGGCCGGCCTGTTCGTAGGTGCGCTCGAAGTGCGGCATCTGTTCACGACAGGGCACGCACCAGGTCGCCCAGAACTTCAGGTAGACCGCCTTCTTGCCGTACAGCGCACCCAGGTCGATAGTCTGGCCATCGATGGTCTTGACCACCATGCGCGGCGCCGGCTGGCCGACCATGCTGCGGCCGGCCGCTTCCGCGCGCGATTGGCCCGACTCGGACGCATGCGCCCATGCGCAGGCCAGACCCAGGCAGAACAGGAGCAGGTAACGCATGGCGATGCATCCTTGGGGTGGTGCAGCCATCTTCCGCTGAGCAGTGGTCTGACAACAGATCCAGTTTTCGCGGAATTTAAGGAACCAGTGTCAGCGCGGACGATGCGACTGCAGCAAGCCGGCCAGCACGCGCGCGGCCTCGTCCATGCGCGTGGCCGGCATGCCGCCCAGGCCAAATACCAGGCCGTTCGGCCGCGCGCTGCCGATGGCGTAGTCGCCCAGGGCTTCGATGCGCATGTTGATCGCCTGCGCATCCTTGACCAGCTGACTTGCCGCAACCGGCCACAGCAATTGCACGGCGATATGCAGCCCGGCATCCGAGGCCAGCGGACGCAAGGCCTCGCCGGCGTGGCGCGACAGCGCTTCGAGCAAGGCCTCGCGCCGCTCCGCATAGATGCGCCGCATCTTGCGCACATGCCGGGCGAGATGACCTTCGTTGATGAATAGCGCCAGCGTGTCCTGCGCCAGCACATCGCTATGCCGGTCGCCGAGTTGGCGCACGCAGGCCAGTGCCGGCATCGCCCACGCCGGCGCCACCAGGTAGCCCAGCCGCAGCGAGGGAAACAGGCTCTTGGAGAAGGTGCCGATGTAGAACACCGAGCCGTCGCGATCGAGCGTCTGCAAGGCATCGAGCGGGCGGCCGCCGTAGCGGAATTCGCCGTCGTAATCGTCTTCGATGATCACCGCTTCGTGCCGCCGCGCGAACTCGAGCAAGCCGGCACGGCGCGCGGGCGACATCGCCATGCCGGAAGGAAACTGGTGCGAGGGCGTCACGTAGATCACGCGGGCGTTGCGCGGTATCTGCTCGACGATCAGGCCTTCGTCGTCGACCGGCACGGGCACGATCTGCGCGCCGGCGGCTTCGAAGGTCTGGCGCAGCGGCGGGTAACCAGGATCTTCCACCGCCACCACGGTGCGACCCGGCGTCACCAGAATCCGCGCCAACAGATCGAACGCCTGCTGGGCACCGCCGACCACCATGATGTCCGCCGCGCTGCAGGTGACGGCACGGGTGAACGACACATGCCCCGCGATGGCCTCGCGCAGCGACTCACGCCCCGTGGCGGCGTCATAGAACGACGGCGTGCGCGATAACGAACGCAGGGCGCGCGCGGACAACTTGCGCCAGGCCTCGAAGGGGAAGCGCGAGGCATCGGGCAGGCCCACGCGCAGGTCGTAGCGCGCAGGCGGCAAGGCATTCATCGGGGCGGGAAAGATCGCGTCGCGCCATTGCGGTTGCAGGCGTTTTTCCTCACCGCCGGTCGAGCGCGGCGCCGCCGACTGCGTTGGCCCGGCATGGGCGACGAGATAACCCGCCCCCTGGCGGGCCACGATATAGCCTTCGCTGAGCAGGCGGTCGTAGGCCGCCACGATGGTGTTGCGGGACAGGCCCAGCGAGGTCGCCAGCGTGCGCGTGGACGGCAAGGGCTGACCCGTGCGAAGACGGCCATCCAGGATCGCCGACCGCAATTGTCCATGCAGCGCCTGCAGTCGGCCACGCAGGGGAATATCCAGCGGGAAAGCCAGCGGTTGTTCCATGGCGGCGTCCGGGATGGCTGACTGGTCCTAAAGAATTCCCTGGTTCTGGATCTTTTTCAAGACCAGTGAAAGCCCGACACTGTCGCCATCCACTCCACGGAGCCCTGCCATGATCGAGCTGTACTTTGCCGCCACGCCCAACGGGCTGAAGCTCAAGCTATTTCTTGAGGAAGCCGGCCTGCCCTACTTCATCACCCCGGTGAGCCTGAGCAAGGGCGAGCAGTTCAAGCCCGAATTCCTGGCCATTTCGCCGAACAACAAGATCCCCGCCATCGTCGACCACGCGCCCGCCGGTGGCGGCGCGCCGGTGACCGTGTTCGAGTCCGGCGCGATCCTGCTGTATCTGGCGGAGAAGATCGGCCGGTTCCTGCCCAAGGACAGCTTGGCCCGCATCGAGGTGCTGGAGTGGCTGTTCTGGCAGGTGGCGGGCCTGGGCCCCATGGCCGGCCAGGCTGGGCATTTCAAGGTGTACGCGCCCGAGCCGGTGCCCTATGCGATCGACCGCTACACCCGCGAAGTCGCGCGGCTTTACGGCGTGCTGGATCGGCGGCTGGAAGGGCGTGAGTTCATCGCAGGCGAGTTCTCCATCGCGGACATCGCCTGCTATCCGTGGATCGTGCCGCATGAGGCGCATGGCCAGAACCTGGCGGATTTCCCGAACCTGGAGCGCTGGTTTATCGCCATCTCGCAGCGGCCGGCCACGGTGCGCACGTATGAAGGTGTTGAGAACGCGTACACGCCGAAACAGCCGCTGTCTGAGGAAGAGCGTCGCGTGTTGTTCGGTCAAGGCTCGGCGCCGAGGGCCTGAAGACTGCTGACAGGTTCTGACGCAACGGGCGGCTAGACTTCCAAATGAGCGACAGCATCTCACCTCGTCATTCCGGCGCAGGCCGGAGGCGCTTGTTCAACAGCGAAGCTGGTCATCCAGTGGCGATGCGATGGGTTGTCGCGAGCGCACACACGCCCCTGCCGCGAAAGCCGAGCCACGTCGCTACTGGATTCCGGCCTTCGCCGGAATGACGTGCGAAGGGTGCTGTTCCCGAGCTGGCCAACAAGCGAAAAGTAGACAGCCATGAAAACTTCCGACGTCACCGCACTGATCTTGCTGGGAGCCCTATGGGGCGCCTCCTTCCTGTTCATGCGCATGGGCGCGAACGAGTTCGGCGGCATGGCACTGGCCGGCATGCGCGCCATCGGCGCGGCGATCTGCTCCGCACCGCTGCTGACACGCACGCGAGTGACCGAGATGCGCACGCACTGGCGCGACATCGCCATCGTCGGCATCGCCAATTCAGCGCTGCCGTTCGTGCTGTTTTCGTTCGCGGCGAAGAGCCTGCCGGCGGGTGTTTCGGCTATTTCGGACGCCATTGCGCCGCTGCTGGTCGCGCTGTCGGGCTGGATGCTGCTGGGCGA
>Ga0209672_100746_pt1 | contig 15863 bp, 11 predicted proteins | sample AraplaCol_mMS_r2_FD_184273 | JGI IMG/M metagenome (GOLD analysis project Ga0209672, IMG submission 184273) | Arabidopsis root microbial communities from North Carolina, USA - plate scrape CL_Col_mMS_r2 (SPAdes) (version 2) | ecosystem: Host-associated > Plants > Roots > Endosphere | place: USA...
TTGGACACGCCCAGCCACAGCAGGATCGGGCTCGCCACGAAGATCGAGGAGAGCGTACCCACCAAGATGCCGATCAGCATGGTGATGGCGAAGCCGTGCACCGCGGGACCGCCGAAGAAGTACAGCGCGGCCATGGTGATGCCGGTGAACAGCGCGGTGATGATGGTACGCGACAGCGTGTTGTTGATCGAACGGTTGAGGATCTCTTCCGGCTCGGCCTTGCGGGCCAGGCGGAACAGTTCACGCACGCGGTCGAACACCACCACCTTGTCGTTGATCGAGTAACCGATCACCGCCAGTACCGAGGCAAGCACCGTCAGGTCGAATTCGCGCTGGGTCAACGCGAAGATGCCGACCGTCACCAGTGCATCGTGCGCCTCGGTGGCGATGGCCGCCACGGCAAAGCGCCACTCGAAGCGGATGCCCAGGTACAAGCCAATGCCCAGCACCACCACGATGGCAGCCACGATACCGTCGCTGCGCAGCTCTTCGCCCACGGCGGAGCCGACGTAGTCGCGGCTCTTGAGCTTGGCGTCCGGTCGCACGGCCTGCAGGGCCTTGGTGACGTCGTCGGCGATCTTGTCCAGGTTCACCTTGCCGCCGTTGTCGATACCCGACTTAGGGTCGTCCTTCGGCTGGAGGCGAATGGACACTTCCTTGGTGCCGCCCAGGCTCTGCACCAGGGCATGCTCCATGCCGCCCTTTTCGAGCGCATCGCGGACTTCGCCGACCTGCACCGCGTTGTCGTAATCCATCACCAGCGACACACCGCCGGTGAAGTCCAGACCGTAGTTCAGGTGCTTGACTGAGATAAGCACGACGGACGCGACCATCAGCAGAATCGCGATGCCCACGCTGAACTTCCTCATGCCGAGGAAGTTCACGTTGGCGTTGTGGTTGAAGATTTCCATTTGCGTTTATTCCTCAGACCGACAGCGTCTTGAGCTTGCGATGACCATGGATCAGCGCGGTGATCGCGTGCGTCACGGTGACCGAGGTGAACATCGAGGTCAGGATACCGATCAGCAGCGTGACACCGAAGCCCTTGATCGGGCCCGAGCCCATCGTGGTCAGCGCGAGTGCGGCGATAAGGTGGGTGACGTTGGCGTCGAGAATGGTGGCCCACGCCTTGTCGTAACCGGCGCGGATCGCGGCGTGCGGCGAGGAGCCGTTGCGCAGTTCTTCGCGGATGCGTTCGCAGATCAGCACGTTCGCGTCGATCGCCATACCCAGCGTCAGCACGATACCGGCGATGCCCGGCATGGTCAGCGTCACGCCGACCGCCGACATCACGGCGATCAGGATCACCAGGTTGAAGAACAGCGCCACGTCGGCCACCAGGCCGAATAGCTTGTAGTAGAACGCAGCGGCCAGCAGCACCAGGGCGAGGCCGAGCGTCACGGCGCGCAGGCCCTTCTGGATATTGTCCTGGCCCAGGCTCGGACCGATCACGCGCTCTTCGACGATATCGACCGGCGCGGCCAGCGAACCGCCCTTCAGCAGCAGCGCGAGGTCGGAAGCTTCCTTCGGGCTACGCAGGCCGGTGGTCTGGAAGTTCTTGCCGAACACGCCGTTGATGGTGGCGTAGTTGATCACTTCCTCAGTGACCTTCGGCGTGCGCACTTCCTTGCCGTCGACGACCTTGGTGTCGACCACGCGCTCCACGTACACCACGCCCATCGGCTTGCCGACATTGCCGGTGGTGAAGTCGAGCATCTTCTTGGCGCCGGCCGCATTGAGCGTCACCGACACCGCCGGGCTGCCGCTCTGCTGATCGAAGCTGGAGGACGCATCCACCAGCTGGTCGCCGGTGACGATGATGTTCTTGCTCAGCAGGTACGGACGGCCGTCGCGATCCTTGTAGAGGCGCGCGTCGGGCGGAACGATGCCGGTGCGGGCAGCGTCCACCGCCTGCTGCGGCGTGCCGTAACCGGAACGGTATTCCAGCGTGGCCACGGCGCCGATGATCTTCTTCGCTTCGGCGGTGTCCTGCACGCCGGCAAGCTCGACCACGATGCGGCTGTCGCCCTGCTGCTGGATGATCGGCTCGGACACACCCAGCGCGTTGATGCGGTTGCGCAGGGTGCCCAGGTTCTGGCGGATGGTGTTGAGCGAGAGCTCACGCGCCTTGTCCGGACGCACCGCCGCGCTCAGCGGGAAACGATCGCCAGTGGCGCTGCCATCGGTGATCGCCAGGTCCGGATAATCCGCGGCAATCGCGTTGGATGCAGCCGTGCGGTCGGCGGCGCTCTTGAGCACCACCATCACGCCCTGCCCGCGCTGCGGATTGCGCACCACCGACTCGTAACGGATGTTCTTTTCGCGCAGCAGGCTGCGGATGTCGTCCGCATAGCGCGTTTCCTGCTTGTCGATCACGTCGTCCTGATCGACCTGCATGAGGAAATGCACGCCGCCCTGAAGGTCCAGGCCCAGCGGCATCGACTTCGCGCCGATCGCGGTGAGCCAGTGCGGCACCGTGGACTTCAGGTTGAAAGCCACCGTGTAGTCATCGCCCAGCGCGCCCTTGATGGCGTCGGCGGCGCTCTTCTGCACGTCGGCATTGGCGAAGCTGGCCAGCAGGTGATCGCCATTGAGCTCGACACTGGTGCTGACGATGTTGGCCTTCTTCAGCGCATCGATGGCTTTCTGTTCGATTGCCTGATCGACCGTGCCATTGCGATTGGCCGTGACCTGCACGGCAGGCACCGGCAGGAACACATTGGGTAACGCATAGACGATACCGAGCACCAATACGATGGCGACCAGCGCATATTTCCAGCGTGGAAAATCACTCATGCCTTGAATCCGTCAAAAGCCACGGCAGAGGCAGCCGTGGCGAGCAATGCTTCGGTGGACCGGAGCCCCTCCGCTCCGGCAAGTCGTCAGGACGACTTCAGCGAGCCCTTGGGCAGGACCTGCTGCACGGCGCCCTTCTGCACCTTGATCTTTACGTTCGGGGCGATTTCGACCGTGATGAAACTCTCACCAATCTCTTCGACCTTGCCGGCGATACCGCCATTGGTGACCACTTCGTCACCCTTGGACAGGGCCGTCAGCATGGCGCGGTGTTCCTTCTGACGCTTCATCTGCGGGCGGATCATGACGAAGAACATGACCACCAGCAGCAGGATCGGCAGGGCCAGGCTCATCAGGGGATTACCCCCCGGAGCGGCTGCGGGAGCGGCCTGGGCAATCACATAGGACATCGGAAAAGTCATCAGCTCGTCTCGCAAGTAGCGGTATTGCCAGAGTTTTCTGGTAACACCTGATAAAAGATCGTGGATTATGCCACGCGCCCCCGGCCCCTGCATGCGCTGCAAGGCCCATCCGTGAAGGGTTCTGGCGCCTGGAGGCGTGGTTTGCAAGGGCTGGACCGGGGCGGGAGGGGGAAGGTTCCCCGAGAGCCCCCTCTGGCCCGCCATTCCGACGCAGGCCGGGATGACGAGCTATAAAGTTGACCGCGACCCCTGGCTCAGGCCACCACCCCACCCGCCCTGCGCGCATAGAACTCCGCCACGAAGTCCTCCAGCTTCCCCGCCGCGATAGCCTCGCGCAGCCCCGCCATCAGGCGCTGGTAGTGCCACAGGTTGTGCATGGTGGCCAGCTGGCTGCCGAGGATCTCGTTGCAGCGGTCAAGATGCCGCAGATAGGCGCGGCTGAAGCCATTGCTGCAGGCGTAGCAGTCGCAGCCTTCCTCGATCACGCGGGTGTCCAGCGCGAACTTGGCGTTGCGGATCCGCAGCGTGCCTTCGGCGGTGAACAGGAAGCCGTTGCGTGCATTGCGGGTGGGCATGACGCAGTCGAACATGTCGATGCCGCGGCGCACCGCTTCCACGATGTCCTCTGGACGGCCCACGCCCATCAGGTAGCGCGGCTTATCGGCCGGCAACATCGGCACGGTGAAATCCAGCGCGTGATTGCGCTCGGCCTCCGGCTCGCCCACGGCGAGGCCGCCCACGGCGTAGCCATCGAAGCCGATGTTCACCAGACCCTCCGCCGAGCGACGGCGCAGGTTTTCGTAGACGCTGCCCTGCACGATGCCGAACAGCGCATTGGGGTTCTTCAGATCGTCGAACGCGCGGCGCGAACGCTCCGCCCAGCGCAGGCTCAGTTCCATCGAGGTGGACGCCACCTTCTCCGTAGCCGGATACGGCGTGCACTCGTCGAAAATCATCGCGATATCCGAATCCAGCACCTTCTGGATGCGCATGGACTCTTCGGGCGAGAGGAACACTTTCGAGCCATCCACCGGCGAGGCAAAGGCCACGCCTTCCTCGGTGATCTTGCGCTTGTGCGCCAGCGAGAACACCTGGAAACCGCCGGAATCGGTGAGTATCGGCTTGTCCCACCCGATGAACTTGTGCAGGCCGCCGAACTGCTCCACCACCTCGAGACCGGGGCGCAGATACAGGTGAAAGGTATTGCCCAGGATGATCTCGGCGCCAATCTCGCGGACGTCCCGCGGCGTCATCGCCTTGACCGAGCCATAGGTGCCGACCGGCATAAAGGCCGGCGTTTCCACCGTGCCGCGGTCAAACGTGAGACGGCCACGGCGGGCCGCGCCGTCGGTGGCCTGGAGTTCGAAAGTCATGGAAGTCATAAGGGGAATTATCGCCTGTCCGGCGATTTCGTGCTTTGGGGGCCGAAAACGCCCCCACCTGTGGGAGCGCACCCTGTGCGCGACAAGCCTACGAAGCGGTACACCCATGCGTGGCAGTCGCGCACAGGGTGCGCTCCCACAGGTGGGGGTTGGGCCGCTATCGCTCAGCCCCTCGGCAAAATCAACATCGCATCGCCATACGAGAAAAACCGGTACCTCTGCTCCACCGCATGCCGATACGAGCCCAGCATGAAGTCGCGTCCCGCCAGCGCCGACACCAGCATCAGCAGGGTCGACTGCGGCAGGTGGAAGTTGGTCAGCAGGCCGTCGATGCTGCTGAACTTGTAGCCGGGGAAGATGAAGATCTGCGTTTCGCCCGCGAATGGCTGCAGTTCGCCATCGCGCACGGCACTCTCCAGCGCGCGCACCACGGTGGTGCCCACTGCGATCACGCGGCCGCCGGCCGCACGCGTGCGGCGGATCTGCTCCACCAGGCTCGCGCCGACGTTGAGCCACTCGCGATGCATCTGGTGATCCTTGATGTCATCGGCACGGATCGGCTGGAAGGTGCCCGCGCCCACGTGCAGGGTCACGTAGCCGAACTGGATGCCGCGCTCGCGCAGCGTCGCCAGCATCGCCTCATCGAAATGCAGGCCGGCGGTGGGCGCCGCTACCGCACCGGGCTCACGTGCGAACACGGTCTGATAGCGCTCCATGTCGCTGGCGTCGGCGTGGCGTTCGATATAAGGCGGCAGCGGCATTTCGCCGAGTTTCAGCAGCAGCCTTTCCAGCGGCTCGGGCGATTCGAAGCGCAGGCGGAAGAACGCGTTGTCGCGCCCCAGCACCACCGCATGGCTGCCATCGGCCAGCTCGATGCGGCCGCCCTCTTTCGGCTTCTTGCTCACGCCCAGCTGCACGGTGGCCTCGTGCGCGCCGGTGACGCGCTCGATCAGGATCTCGACCTGACCACCGGTGTCCTTGCGGCCATACAGGCGCGCAGGCAGCACGCGCGTGTCGTTGAACACCAGCAGGTCGCCGTCGCGCAGGAACGTCGGCAACTCGCGGAACATGCGGTCCTGGCGCGACTGCACATCCACATCGAGCACCAGCAGACGGCTGGCCGAACGCTCGGACAGCGGCGCCTGCGCGATCAGCTCGGGCGGCAATTCAAAATCGAAATCGGTCTTCTTCACGGCGGGATACTGGCGTCGAATAGGCCATTATCGCGCAAAACCTGCAGCCAGCCTCAGTCGTGGAGTTGGCCCGGTCGGCATAACCTGCTCCCGCGCCCCAAACGCGCCGCTTATAGCCACCCCTTCTGCCGGGCCAGCCGATAAGCCTCGATGCGGTTGGCGGCGCCGAGTTTGCCGATCGCCTCGGACAGGTAATTGCGAACCGTGCCATGCGACAGGTTGAGCTGGGTGGCGATTTCGTTGGCCGACTGGCCCTCGCCCGCCAGGCGCAGCACCTGGCGCTCGCGATCGTTCAGCGGATCGGCCTCCGACCAGGCCTCCAGCGCCAGCTGCGGATCGATCGCGCGTCCGCCGCGATGGACCATGCGCAGCGCCTCGGCCAGGTTCTCCGCCGGCGCATCTTTCAACAAATAGCCCGATACGCCGGCATCCAGTGCGCGGCGAAGAAAACCCGGCCGCGCGAAGGTGGTCACGATGATCACCTTGATCGGCATTTCATGGCGCTGGATGCGCTGTGCCAGCTCCAGCCCGGTCAGGCCAGGCATTTCGATATCGGTGACCAGCACGTCGGGCCTGATGCGCTGCAGGTCGCGCCACGCCGCCTCACCATCCGCCGCCGAACCAAGCACCTCGATATCACTCTCGAGATTGAGCAGCGCGGACAACGCGCCACGCACCATGGCCTGGTCTTCGGCCAGCAATACACGAATCATGCAGCACTCCTGTTGTTCAACTCGATGACGGGCGCCTCGGATGCAGCAACCGACATCTGCTCTTTACCCAAGGGCACCTGCACGGTCAGCACCGTGCCATGCCGCAGTGGCGAATCGATCTGCAGGCTGCCGCCCAGCGCACGCACGCGTTCGCGCATGCCGCTCACGCCATTGCCGTGCACGCTCAGGCCGCCGCAACCATCGTCCGTGACCTGCATGCGCAGGCTGTGCTTGTCGATGTTGAAATCGACGCGCGCCGTGTTCGCATTGGCGTGACGATGGATGTTCGTCACTGCTTCGCGCAGTACGAGCGCCAAGGGTGCTTCGACCTGGGCGGGTAGTTGGACTTCGCAGGGGAACGCACCGTGGAATCCCACGCCTGAGGCTTCCAGCATGAGGCGCGCCGAAACCAGCTCCGCGGCCAGATCGCCGCGTCGCATGCCAGTTACCGCGGAGCGCACTTCGGCCAGCGCGTGACGTGCCACGCGCTCGACTTCTTCCATTTCGCGCTGGGCGCGCTCGGGATCGACCAGCGCGAGCTTGCGCGCGAGTTCGGATTTCAGCGCGACCAGCGACAAGGTATGTCCAAGCAAGTCGTGCAGGTCGCGTCCAATGCGTTCGCGCTCCGCCAGCGTGGCGAGCCGGCGTACCTCCTCCTGCGACAAACGCAGCGCCACGTCCTTGCGCTGGTTGTTCATGCGCAGGAAATGCCCGAAGCCGGACGTCAACGAGACGAAGACGATCAGCAGCATGACCCACGGAGAGACATGCAATTCGTACGCAACGATGGCCGTAGGAACCACCAGGATCGCCAGTGCCGTCAGCCAGCGACGCAGCGACGACAGATAAGCGAAGCACATGGCCGAGGACACCACATAACCGATCGCCACGCCGTTGAAAGGCCACACCGCCAGGCCGAGCACCGCGATGCCCGCGGCATACCAGGCCAGCTGTCGATAAGGCGCGGTATAGACCTTGAAGTGGAAATACAGATACAGCGGCGCCGAGATCAGCGTGGGCACCAGCCAGCGCGTCCACACGGCCCTGGGGTCCGCCATCGGCCCGATCAGCAGTGCGGCGACCCACACCAGGTTCGCCATGGCCTCCCAGCGCAGGTAACTGGGCGAGCCGAGCTTGCCCAACAGCGAGTCGGGATGGGGTTTCAACCAGCTGCTCATGTCGCCTGTCGCTCCTGCGGTGACCAACCCGTGGCCGGTGAATCCGGCGTCCCTTCCATCTGACCGATATCGCGAAATACCGTGCGCGACCGCAGCGGCACCGTGATGTTCAGGCGCGTGCCTTGTCCCGCTGGCGAGAGCACCTCAAGGGTGCCGCCCAGCGCCTTGACCCGTTCGCACATGCCCTTGAGGCCGTTGCCGTGAACATCGATGCCGCCCCGTCCATCGTCCTGGATGCACAGCTTCAGCGTCTGATTGGCCACTTCGGTGAGCACGCGGGCGCGGCTCGCTCGTGCGTGCCGGGCAATATTGGTGACGGCTTCGCGCAGCACGAGTGCGAGTCCACGCTCGACCTCGACCGGCAGCGAGGGCGGCAGCTCGCCGCATTCGAACGACACCGCCGAGGATTCCAGCATCAGCCGCGCCGCGGCAAGTTCGGCGGCCAGGTCGGTGGCGCGTATGCCTGAAACGGCCGTGCGGACCTCCGACAAGGCATGCCGCGCCACGCGTTCGGCTTCGGCCATTTCGCGCTTGGCCGCCTCGGTGTCGCGATCGAACAGCTTGCGCGACAGCTCCAGCTTCAAAGTGATCAGCGACAGCGTGTGTCCCAGCAAGTCATGCAGATCGCGCCCGATGCGCTCGCGCTCGGCCAGCGCCGCCAGCCGGCGTACTTCATCGTGCGACAGCCGAAGCTCGGCTTCTTTTTCTTCACTGAGGCGTTCGGCGTGCACCACCAGGCCGACAATGATCGAAGTGACGGGTATCCAGATGATGGCCTGCCACGGGTAGTGCAGCAGCCGCACTTCGACGATCAGCATCACGTTGAGCAGGGCCAGCAGCCCCATATAAAGGCTCAGCTTCATGCGGCAGCTGCGCAGCATGATGGTGCCGTACACGAAATAGGTGAGCCCGCTGGGGTACCAGCGCAGCAACAGCATCGACAAGGCGACCAGGGCCAAGGCGTAATAGCGCGACTGGCGCCGGGACGCGATGCAAGCCTGCGCATACAGCAGCAGGAACAGCGGATAACTGAAGAGGGTGATCCACGCCCACTGCCAGGTGTAGTGGTCGAACGCCGGTATCACGAACACCCAGACCGACCACAACAGATGCACCGCATCCACCCAAGGCGACTTGCCCTTGTGCATGCTGATCGCCGCCAGAGAGTCCGGCGCCGGCGTAAACCAAGCTCGTAGCCACTGACGCACCGTGTCCCGCTCCCCAAGATCCGTCTGCCCCTCGCGCATGCTACTTCAACCCACCCGATGCAGGCGTCGGGCCGCCAACGCGAAGAAACCGGCGCCATAGGCCAGCAGTACCAGCAGATGCGGCCATGCTTGAGACTGGCCCAGGCCGAGCGATCCCAGCGCGAGCTGCTGCAGGTGGGCGCTGGGCCAGATCGGCGCGATGCGTTGCAGTGCCTGCGGCAGCGCGGAAAGCGGAATCCACAGGCCCGACAGAAAGGACATCGGCAGATAAATGAGATTGATCACGCCGGGCGCGCCCTGCCCCTTCACCAGCGTGCCCACCAGCATGCCGAGCGCGCAGAACGGCAACACGCCCAACATGCCAGTGATGATGAAGATCAGTGCCTGCGGCACACCCAGCTGCACGTGCGCCAGCCCTATGCCCAGCGCCAGCAGCAAGAGCATCACGATCGCCGCGGCCAGCATCGCCATCACCATCTTGCCCAGCAGATACGCACCCGGCGGCATCGGCATGGCGCGCTTGAGCGTCAGCAGCCCGTTCTCGCGCTCCATCGCCAACGAGACACCGAAGCCGAACAGGCCCGGGCTCATCACGCCGAACACGCCATAGCTCGCCAGCAGATAGCGCGCCGTGTTCGCATCGGCGTTGTGATTCATCACGATGCCGAACAGCAGGTAGAACATGGTGGGAAACAAGGTCACCGGCAGCAGGAAGCCGGGCGAGCGGAAATAGCGCAGGCATTCGCTGCGCGCCTCCATCGCATAGGCCGCGAGCAGCCGACGCGACGTCATGCTTTCATACGGCAAGCTGGAGATGGCAGTCACGGACATTACGCAGCCTCCTTTTCGGCGACGCTCTCGCGGGTCAATTCGGTGAACGCCTCGGCAAGACCGGCACGGCGCACTTCCAGTTCCGACAGCAAGGGATCGGCGTCGAGCAGGCGACGCAGCAGTTGCTCCGGCGCATCGCTGTGCAGCAGCAGGTGCGTGCCATCGCGTTCGGCATGCGATACGTGTGGCCATTGCGCCAGCGCATGCGCATCCAGATCGCTGATGCAGCGGATACGCGTCACCGCCACGTGCGCGCGCAGTTCATCCACACTGCCCTGGCTCAATACGCGGCCCTTGCCGAGTACAACCACGCGTTGCGCCAACGCTTCAGCTTCTTCCAGATAGTGGGTGGTGAGCACGACGGCACAACCTTCGGCGATAAGCCGCCGAATCGCCGCCCATAGTTTTTGCCGCGCATCGATATCCATGCCGACCGTGGGTTCGTCCAGAAACAGCAGCTCCGGCCGACCACACAACGCCAGCGCAAATTGCACGCGTCGCTGCTGGCCACCGGACAGCGCGGCATAGCGACGTGGGAGGAGATCGGCGACACCGGCCATATCCGCGCTTTCCGCCAGCGAACGCGGCGCGGGGTAATAGCTCATGGTGAGGCGTAACAGTTCCGATACAGTCAGCGTCGACGGCAGAAAGGCTGACTGCAGCATCACGCCGATGCGACGGCGCGCATCGATCGCCTGCGGATCCTGGCCGAACAATTCCACCCTGCCCGCGTCGGCGCGCAACAATCCCAGCAGCAAGCTGATCGCGGTGCTTTTGCCGGCACCGTTGGGACCGAGCAAGGCGAGCAGTTCGCCGCGGTGCAGCATGAGGTCCAGACCATCCAGCGCCGTTAAAGCGCCGTAACGTTTGACTGCGCCAGACAGGCTGGCCACCACTGCGGCAGACGGGTTCATGACTCCTCCTTGTTGCCTGCCATGCTAGGCAGCACAAGGGTTTGCCGGCAGTTGCCCCCGTCAGCTACCACACATGACAAGCGTCACCCGGGGTACCGGCGGCGACACCGCCGCGCTATGCTCAGCTTGTCGTTGCATTGCACATCCGCGATGGATCGCAGTGCGGCACGGCTCTCACGGGCCAAGAGAAACGCTGAACGGTCTCGCGTTTCCGCAACGCATTCGTAGACACATCGATGCGCATGCCATCGGGACGGCAGGCAAGTCGACTTTGAAGGAGTTACCCATGGGCGTGATTGATCAGCTGCGCGAACTGCGCGAATTCGGCGGCGCACCGCAGACCAATGGCCTCGACGACGCCACCATCGAACGCTATGCGGCCAGTCATCCTGATCTGGTGCAGGCGATCAGCGATGCGTTGGCGCGTCATCGTGAACTGCGCGGCGAATTGGGCGATTTCCTCAAGCTCGACGAAGCCGAACAGATGGCGCAGGTGCAGACGGAGTTCGTCAACTTCTATCCGGACGATGCCATCAACCCGTACCTGCCCGCGGCGGCGCGCGGTCCGTGGGTGGTGAGCTTCAAGGGCGCCGTGATCCACGACAACGGCGGCTACGGCATGCTTGGCTTCGGCCACAACAACGCCGCCATCGATGCCGCACTCGCGCGTCCGCAGGTGATGGCCAACGTGATGACGCCGAGCATTTCGCAGATGCGTTTTGCCAAGGCGATGGATCGCGAACTGGGCCGCAACCGCGACAGCAATCCGTATGCGCGTTACCTCGCCCTCAATTCCGGTTCGGAATCGGTGGGCCTGGCCTGCCGCATTGCCGACGTCAACGCCAAGCTGCTGACCGATCCCGGCGCGCGTTATGCCGGTCGCACGATCAAGCGCGTGGTGGTGAAGGGTGCCTTCCATGGCCGCACCGACAAGCCGGCGCTGTATTCCGATTCCACGCGCAAGACCTACCTGCAGCATCTGGCCAGCTATCGCCACGAAGACACGCTGCTCACCGTGCAGCCTTACGACATCGCCCAGCTCGAAGCCGTGTTTGCCGATGCGGACAAGAACGGCTGGTTCATCGAGGCGATGTTCCTGGAACCGGTGATGGGCGAAGGCGATCCGGGCCGTGCAGTGACGCCGGAGTTCTACCAGAAGGCGCGCGCGCTCACCGAAGCGCACGGTGCGCTGTTGCTGGTCGACTCCATCCAGGCGGGCCTGCGTGCGCACGGCGTGCTGTCGGTCACCGATTATCCGGGCTTCGAGAAACTCGCCCCACCGGATATGGAAACCTTCTCCAAGGCCCTCAACGCCGGCCAGTATCCGTTGTCCGTGCTTGCCGTCACTGCACGCACCGCCGAGCTGTACCGCAAGGGCATCTACGGCAATACCATGACGGCCAACCCGCGCGCGCTCGATGTGGCGCTCGCCACGCTCGACCTGCTCACCGACGAGGTGCGCGACAACATCCGCGAGCGCGGCAAGGAATTCGTCGACAAGCTCAACGTGCTCAAGAACGAGCTCGGCGGCCTAATCACCAAGGTGCAGGGCACCGGCCTGCTGTTCTCCTGCGAACTGTCGCCGGAGTTCAAGTGCTACGGCGCCAACTCCATCGAGGAGTTCATGCGCGAGCGCGGCGTTGGCGTAATCCACGGCGGCACCAACTCACTGCGTTTCACGCCGCATTTCCTGGTGACCAGCGACGAAGTGGACCTGGTCGTTTCGCACGTGCGCCAGGCCCTGTTGCAGGGGCCGCGCAAACTCAAAGCCGACACGAAGGCCGAAGCCGCCTGAAGTCGCAACGTGACCGGCATCGTTCACGCCATGTCGACGATGCCGGTCACACATGGGAACGCAAAGCGCTTCGCAAAATGAAGCGCTGCCGCAACTTCCTTCGCAAAACTGTCGCAATGGCTGCTTAGCCTCTCCCTGTTGGGGTCCGCCCCGGACCCAGGAAGGGAGTGGTCAATGAAACCAGCGCACATTCGACGTGCCCTTTTAGCCGCACTGTTGCTCGCCCTGTCGGCAACCGCTGCGCAAGCGGCAGATCTCAGCATCAGTCAGTTTCGCGTCCGTGGCCCGGCCGGCGGCAACGACGAATTCGTCGAGCTGTTCAACAGCGGCAGCAAGGCACTGGACCTGTCGGGCTACAAGTTCAACGCCTCCAACGTCAGCGGCACCACCGGCACGCGCCTGACGCTGCCCAGCGGCACCTCCATCGCGCCGGGCTGCTATCTATTGCTCACCAACAGCGCGAGCAGCGGTTATTCCGGCAGCGTGGCGGGCGATCTCAAGTACAGCACGGGCGTCACCGACGATGGTGGCCTCGCCATTCTCGACGGCTCGGGCCAGTTGGTCGATCAAGTCGGCCTTTCCACCGGTTCTGTGTACAAGGCCGGCACGCCACTGGCGTCGCTCGGCACCACCAATGCCGATAAGGGCTATGGCCGCAAGCCCACGGCTGCGGGCCTGCCGCAAAACACCGGCGACAACCAGGCCGATTTCAACGTGGTTTCTCCCACGACGCCGCACAACAGTGCGAGCTCGTGCGTCGTGTTGGGTCAGGCCTTGTCCGTCGCCGATGCCAGCGCCACGGTGCGTGGTGCGGCGGACGTCCAAATGCCGTTCACGGTCTCGCTCACCCAGCCTGCTCCCACCGGTGGCGTATCGGTGCATGTGGCGACGCTCGATGGCACGGCGACCGTCGCCAATCACGATTACGACGCGCTCGATACCAACCTGAGCATCGCCGAAGGGCAGATGCAGGCGAACTTCAACGTGGTGGTGCACGGCCGCGCCACGCCGAGCGATGACAAGGCCTTCGAGGTCAAGCTGAGCCAGCCCAGCGGCAATCTCCCGCTGTCGCGCGATACGGCGATCGGCGCGATCCTCTACGACATCCCGGTTGCCGCCGAGATCTGGCAGATCCAGGGGCGCGATCAGATCTCGCCGCTGCTGGGCAAGCCGGTGAAGACCACCGGCAACATCGTCACCGCGGTGGGCCCGGCGGGCTTCACCATGCAGACACCGGACGCACGCGCCGATGCCGATGCGCTCACGTCCAACGGCATCTATGTGTTCACCTCCAGCACGCCGACGGTGGTGGTGGGCGATGTGGTGAACGTGGACGCCAGGGTCGCCAATTACTATCAATTGCCCGAGCTCACCAGCCCCGTGGTGACAGTGACCTCGCACGGCGCACGCCTGCCCAAGGCGGTGGTATTTGGCGAGGCGATGCCTTCGTCCGATCCGGCCAAGCTGTCCTGCGGCGCGACCAACTTCCAGTGCTTCGTGGGCATGCGCGTGGTGATCGAGAACGGCATGATCAACACAGGCAACAAGCGCTTCAGCGGCGAGCCGTATGCGGAAGTGAGCATCACCGCGAATGGCAAGCGCTCGTTGCGTCTCCCCGGCGTGCGCTATGGCGTGCCGGTGCCTGACGATGTGCAGCTGCCCAACTGGAGCGGCAACCCGGAAGTGTTCAAGATGAACACGGCGGACTTCGGTGCCGTGCCGCTCAACACGCCGTTCGTGGCGGGCACCACGTTCCGAGCCGAAGGCATCATCTCCTACGACTTCGGTGCCTACACCTTCATCCCGACCAAGATCAGCCTGAAGCACGTTGCGGAAATGCCGCGCTCCGTTTCGCCGACCGCACCGTATGCACTGCGCATCGGTGCGTTCAACACCGAGCGCTTCTGCGACACCAACTTCAACACCGTCTTTACCTGCAGTGGCGACAGCAAGGAGCCGACGGCCGATGAAGTGGCCTTGAAGACGCAGCGTCTATCCGCCTATATCGGCAGCGTGCTGCAGTTGCCCGATGTGCTGTCGGTGGAGGAAGTGAAGAGCCTGCCGCTGCTGCAAGGTTTGGCGACGCAGTTGGGTGACGACTATCGCGCCAAGTACCAGGCCTATCTGGTGCCCGGACACGATCCCAGCGGCATCAACGTGGGCTTCCTGGTGCGCAGCGACCGCGTCCGCGTGGTGTCCGTGCAGCAGCTGGCCGCCGACGAAACATGGAACGACAACGGCCAGACCGCGTTCGTGCATGACCATCCGCCGCTGCTGCTCACCGCCGAAGCGCGCGGCGTGCGCTTCCAGGTGATTTCGGTGCATATGAAGGCCCGCACCAACGTCGACGACAACGACGACAGCGCCGTGCGCGACCGTCAGAAGCGATTCCTGCAGGCCAGTTCGCTGGCACGCCAGGTGCAAAGCCTGCAGGGCAACAATCCGTGGCTGCCGTTGATGGTGGTGGGCGACTTCAATGCCTACCAGTTCAGCGATGGCTGGGTGGACGTGGTGGGACTGGCTTCGGGCAAGTACAAGGACAGCGAAAACCAGCTGAAGCTGGGCAAGAACATCGTGCGTCCGGCCCTGTGGAATGCGGTGGAATCGGTGCCGCCGAACGATCGCTACTCATTCCTCTACACCGAGGCATTCGGCCCGATCCAGGGCTATACCGCCGCAGGCTCCGGCAACTCCGGCCGCGAAGTGCCCACCGTGCAGGTGCTCGATCATGCGCTGATGAACGACGTCGCCCGACTGCGCTTCCTGAAGATGCAGTACGGTCGCGCCGATCTCGATGCGCCGGTGCAGACCGAGGCCGATGCCGCCACCGCCACCGACGTGCGCAAGGCGATCGGCGTGTCCGATCACGATGGCTTCGTGGTCGATCTGTTCGTGCCGGGATTGTTCGGCGAGCAAGGCCATGGTCATCACGATGACGACGACCACGGGCACGGCCATCACGACGACGATGACCAGGGCGAAGGACATGCCCACGGGCACTGATCGGTAGCTTCACATCTCCAGGAGGCCACGCCCGGGGACGGGCGTGGCCTTTTTCTTTTTGGCGCCTCGCCAGGCTAGGAAAAGTCCGATTCGCCCGTCGCCCTCCGGCTTGCTGAACGGGATGCCTTGGCGACCACGCGTGCCCTCCCACGCGACCTGCCGGCAGGCATAGACTTGCGACGCCGGCGTTCGCCGGTCATGTCATCCAGGAGGGTACCCGCATGTCTTCGCGTTTGAGTCTGATGGTAGCCAGCGTTGCGCTGGCCTTCGCTGCCTCCACCGCCTTCGCCGCGCCGCAGGCAGCAAGCAGCAGCGCGCCCGCCAAGAATTCGCAGCAGCAGCGCATGACCGACTGCAACAAGCAGGCGACGGGCAAGACCGGCGACGAGCGCAAGACCTTCATGAGCAGCTGCCTGAAGGGCGAAAGC
>Ga0209672_100750_pt1 | contig 15803 bp, 16 predicted proteins | sample AraplaCol_mMS_r2_FD_184273 | JGI IMG/M metagenome (GOLD analysis project Ga0209672, IMG submission 184273) | Arabidopsis root microbial communities from North Carolina, USA - plate scrape CL_Col_mMS_r2 (SPAdes) (version 2) | ecosystem: Host-associated > Plants > Roots > Endosphere | place: USA...
GAACTCCGTGTCGTCGGTGACGCTCAGAAAGAAATTCAGAAACCCGAGCCGGGGGTCGCCAGATAAGCCTGCTCCGCAGGGGTATCGGTACGGCCGAGGACGGCATTGCGGTGGGGAAATCGGCCGAACCGATGAATCACATCGTGGTGACGGCGCGCGTAATCAAGGTAGTTCTCGAAACGGGCGCGGGAGGCGGGTGGCTGGCTGGTCACCAGTTCCTCGAACAGACGCAGGCAGTGCTTCTGCAGGTCCGTGCTTTCCGCATGTTCGAGCGGCATATAGGCAAAGACGCGCTGCAGCGGCGACAACCGCCGGTCATCGCCGCGCGCGATGCCCTGCAACGCGATCGCCTGTGTACCGGCGTCACCGGCCCAGGCACGGGCGTCGTGGCGATAAAGGTTGCGGCTGAACTGGTCGCGCACGATCAACAAGGCCAGCCAGCCCTCGGGGGATTGCGCCCAATGATCGATGTCGCCGCGCAGCGCCGCTTCCAGCGTGTCGCCGAAGCGTTCGCGAACGGTTGCATCGAATGCATCGCTCCGCTCGAACCAGAGCGCTTCGGTGGCGCTGTCGAACCAGAAATCCAGCACGTCCGCGGGAGTCGCCGGCACACGCATTCCTTGTCGGTGGGCTGCCGGTCAACCGTGGGTGGTACCGGCCAGACAGTGCATATCCTTGTGGATGCCATGCAGGCGCGACAACTGGACTCTCAGCACACGCGCTGAGTCCGCTGGCGCTTGCGCCAGTTGCTGCTCGAAGACATTCAGGAGCGCACATTCGTGGCGGGCCAGGTACTGCACCCACGCCGAGTCCCGATTGGCGGCCATGCCGGTGACCATTTCCGCCAACCCACTGCGGATGGCTCCGGCGAGCGTGCCATGGCGGGCCGGCGTACGGCCCGTGGCGCAAACCTGCGCCTGCAGGTCGCCGATCAGGTGGTCCAGCGTCTGGAGATTTTCGGCCAGCAGCACCTGCAGGCCGGGCTCACGAACCTGGGCCAGAGCCCGGCGGTACAGATCCCGATCATCGATGCCCCGTCGGATGAGGGCGTTGTAACGTGGTACGCGCGACACGAAGTCGCCTCCTGCTGAGCTGACTGATGCGGTTGCGGGGCACATCCTCGTCCTTCGCCACTTAGCAGAAGGTTAATCCCGGGCGAAGACGAGACTCATGCTCAGCCCCGGTTTCACTGCCCGACTTCAAGCAGATTCAGCGGTTGTCCGCCGGCCCCGCGGATGCCCTGCTGCAACTCCGCCAGACGCTGAACGGACGGGCAAAGTGCCTGGATCTGTGGCGAAAGCGCCTGCATCCGCTGCTCCAGCCGGGGCCGCAGCTGAGTGGTGAGGTCCGCCGCCGTATCGCGCAGGTTGGCAGCCGCCTGCAGGTCGCCGGTCATGGCGGCGTTCATCGCCTGCTGGCCCAGATCGTTGGCCAGCAGCGGCATCAGGTCCGATGCAAGCTGGTTGGCGTATTGGTCGGCCAGGTTGCCTTGCCAGTCGTGCGTGCTGTTGCTGGCAGCGAGGCGCTGCTTGAGTTCTGCGGCGCGCGTCGCCACGCGGCGATCGAGTTCTGCCCGCGTGGAGGCGTCCAGCGATAGGCGCGCGCCCTCGTCGTGCATCGCCGCGGCCAGCATGTCCACGCCATTGGCAGCCACCGCCTTCACGCGCGGCATGAGGGCCCGCAACTCGCGCTCGAACAGGGCCAGCCGGTCCTCGTCGTCGGGCCGCAACGACACGGCGGAGCCATCGGTGCGGAGGCTGCCGTCATGCAAGACCACCACCCGGGGCAGCGGTTGCGGACGATCGAACTGAAGATGATCGGGCGCCACCGTGAGGTCATAACTGCTGGTGGCGTGGCAGGTGGTGGCCAGATCCTGCGCATGCAGCGCCATGCTGGCGATCGAAAACGTCAGGAGAACGGGAAGGTGGCGCAGGCGCATGGCGGAAACCGGAACGGACAGTGCCGCAGCGATAACCTGCGCCGCGGCAACCGGGCCTGAACCGAACGCGTTTAGCGCCGCGCGCGGAACTGGGCACGCACCGACGGGCGCCCCAGCCACCAGGCCAGCCATAGCAACACCGGCACACCGACGAACTTGATCCCCACCGCGATCAGGAACGAGCGATGCATATGCGCCATCGCCATTTGCGAAGCGGCATCGAGCGAATCCTGGGCGTTGGTCAAGGCCACTGCCTGGCTGAAATCGCGCCACTGCAAAAACAGCATCAGACCGCCAACCAGGCCCCAACCCACCGCCAGCAGCACGCTGGCCAGCTGCAGCGTGGGCCGTGCCCAGCCCTGGCGAAGAATGGCACCCGCGCAGATCACCACCAGCGCCAGCGACGCCACGAAATACAACACATCCCAGGCCAGCATCTTGTGCAGCTGGAGTATGTCGCCGGTGTTGGATTCCGGCAGCGGCTGCAGCACGCGCCACAATTGGGTGGCGTGCAACGCGTATTGCATGCAGCCGTAGGCCGCCAGCAACAGGATCAGCCAGACCACGATGCGCCACAGCGCGAAGCCGTCGCGGCGGGTTTCACTACGCAGCATCAGCGGCATCAGGACGATGCCTTCAGCGAGGCGAGATCAGCCAGCACCTGGGCCGAATTCTTCTCCGGATCCACGTCCTCATAGACCTTGGCAACCCTGCCTTGCGGATCAATCAGGAAGGTGGTGCGGCGCGCGTACTTGAAACCCATTTTGGAAGCGAGCACGCCATAGGCTTGAGCTGTCTTGCTGTCGGCATCGGACAGCAAGGGAAACGGCACGTGGTACTTGGCGGCAAATTCCGCGTGCGACTTCACATCGTCCAGGCTCACGCCCAGCACGTCGGCGCCCTGCTGGCGCAGCTTGGCGACATCGTCGCGGAACGCGCAGACCTCGGTGGTGCAACCGGGCGTGAAGTCCTTCGGGTAGAAATACAGCACCACCCAATGCCCTTGATGATCGGCCGGCGTATGCCACTTGCCGTTCTGATCCTGCAGGCGGAAATCAGGCGCTTTCTGGCCGACCTGCGGCAGGGTGGCGGCGGGCTCGTCGGCGTAGGCCGGAGCCAGCAGGCCCAGCAGCAGACTCAACATCAACAGGAACGAGAGGCGACGCATCGGGACAACTCCGAAAGAATTCCGGGCCAGTTTACGCGCAGCAAAACAAAGGGCGCCATGCGGCGCCCTCTGCATCGAGCCTGCAGCGGTGACTTATTCGCGCTCGATCTCGAACGCGCCCACCGACACGCCGAGGTTCACGCCCTCGCCACTGCCATGCAGGGCCAGTGACGTGGTGCCCTTGGTCAGCACCTGGGCCTCGCCACTCTTGACCACGCCTGCTTCGGCACCGGCCTGCGCATAGGTGCCGAACACATCGTCGATATTGCGCACATGGGTGATGTCACCCTTGCCGTTGTCGATGCGGTACTTGCCGGCAGTGATGCCGCCGCCATTGACCGAGATCTTCACCTTGGACTTCTGGCCGTTGTTGCAGACCACCGTACCGCTGCCCGAGGCATGCTTGTAGATGAGCGACCATCCGGAAATGCTGAAGGAGAGATCGCACTTCACTTCGGCTTCGGCCGCACGGGCTGCGGATACCGGGGCCATCGACATGGCGCCGGCGCAGGCCAGTACGAGAGCCGCCATACCCATTGAACGCTTGATCATTTTCATCTCCTTGCAGTGAATGAGGACTTCGGACGACGTCAGCCACTGTGGTCAGCGTAGTGCTTGCACCTGTCCGCCGTAGCATCTCCATGGTCGGCAGTTTCCGTGAACGCAGTGTGCAAATGGCTGGATGCTTCGTTAACGGCGTGGCGACAAGGCTGTCCTGGATCTTAAAAAAACGTGTCATGCCCGTACCTTGCGTGCACAGGAGACAAACCCGCATCGGATGGCCGCAATGACCTCTGCACCCGTAGCGCAGGCGCGCGACGAGGATTACGCTGGCCCCAGATCCAGAAAACTGCAGGCCATTGCGCTCCGGGCCACCCTTGCATCCGGGCCCGGCCCAGTAAGCCTGCCTGTGCCAGAGGTAGCGCATGCTCAAGTATTCGCTGGTCGGCTATGACGGCTCCGCCACTTCGCAACGCGCGCTGCGCTTTGCCGTGCAGATGGCGCAGGCCACCGGTGGCCGCGTCCGCGTCGTCTCTGTATTGCAGGTCACCGAAGGCAGCGCCGACACCTGCGCCCTGATGATCGCCGACCAGGGCGGCAAGCGGTGCTCCCAGTTGCTGGACGAAGTGAAGGAGCTGGTGCCCGGCACCGCATCCTTGATCGACGCCGAAGTGGTGCACTGCAGCCCCGGCGATGTACTGCTGGAGCAGGTACGCAACCACGCCATCGATCACATCGTGATCGGTCATACCGAGCGCGGCGCGCTCGCGCGCTGGCTGCTCGGCTCGGTCTCCGGCGACGTGCTGGAACGCGCCCACGTGCCGGTGACCGTGGTGCGCTGAGCCGGCCGCCAGCACCGCGGGTCGGCGCTCGTTAATCCGGCGTTGCCGTCTCGTCGTATGCTGTCACACGATCGTCATGCCAGGCTGGCGCCGTCCCCGCGTCAAGCCAGCCCTTCGGCCCCCGCACAGGAAAGCCCGCGTGAGCTATGCCCAATCGTTGCCCTGGACCCTCGAAAGCCTGGACTTCAACCGGATCGACATACCACGTGTACGCCAGAACGAAGACCTGTTCTTCCTGCTGTGCAGCGCCTCCTTCGTCGAGAGCGGTTCGGACCTCTATACGCACAACCTGGTCGACCACTTCGCCGGCGACGAGGCCCTGCAGACCTGGCTCAGCCAGCATTGGGAACACGAAGAACTCCAACACGGCCGCGCCCTCGCCGCCTATGTGAAAGCGGTGTGGCCGGAATTCGACTGGGACAAGGGTTTTGCCGCGTTCTGGGCCGAGTACGGCGCGGTGTGCACCGCCGAGCAACTGGAACCTGTCCGCGGCCTTGAACTGGCCGCGCGCTGCGTGGTGGAAACCGGCACCGCCAGCCTCTACCGCGCACTCAACGACATCACCGATGAGCCCGTGCTCAAGCAGCTCACCGGTCACATCAAGAGCGACGAAGTCCGCCACTACAAGAATTTCTACCAGCACTACCGCCTGTATCGCGAACGCGAAGGCTTCAGCCGCTACCAGATTTTTCGCGTGATCCTGCGCCGCGTCAACGAGATCCGCAGCGAAGACAGCGACATCGCCCTGCGCCATGTATTCAACCAGTGCTATCCGCAACACAAAGACAACCACGCCGAATTCAAGCGCATCACCGGGCGCGCGCAGGATCTGCTGCGCAGGAATATTCCCGCGGAAATGACCGTAAAAATGATGCTGAAGCCGCTGGAATTGCCGCCCCGGTTGCAGAGTGCGATGGAGAAGCCGTTGGCGAAGTTGGCGGAGCGGTTGTTTCTTAGTTGATGACAGGTGGCTGGGCGGCGATTGCCTCGTTCGATCGCGATTGCCACACCGGGTACCCCGCTCCGTAGGTTTGTCGCGCACAGGGTGCGCTCCCACAAGGAACCGACCGGCAATATGGCCCGCCATCCAGGCTGCGTCTCCCTTGTAGGAGCGCACCTTGTGCGCGACCGCGGCCCAACAGGCCGCCCTGCGGTCGGCGTTCGCGCACAGGGTGCGCTCCTACAAATAGCGGCCCGCGGCGTCTGGTCCGCCCCCATACATGCGAATCTTCCTGTAGGAGCGCACTTGTGCGCGACCGCAGCGCGTGGATGCACCGCTCCGGCCGATCGCGCACAAGTGCGCTCCTACAAAAGACCTGCTCGGCCGCGCAACGCCGGGCGTTGGGCTCTTGATCTGGCTCTGCCCGGGGTCCCCGTATGACGCGGCGGGCGGGTGGAGGAAAGCCCGAAGGGTGGCCGCATGGATGCGGCCAGTTTTTCGACAGGACAGGGATGTCCTGTCGAAAAACCCCGTAACCCGACCGCGCACCTGGAGGGCCGAAGGCCCGGAAGGCGCGTCATCCGGGGTGCCATTTCTTTTGGTTACTTTTCTTTACTCCGGGCATCCTGCTCTCCGCCCTTCGGGCCGGCTTCGCCGTTCGCACGCGCTCGAAGCGCGTGCGTGGGCAAGCAAAGAAAAGTGCCCCGGCCTCCGGTAGGAGGACGGAAGCCCGCGGCAGGCGAGCCAGATCGCCGAATCGCGACAACCGAAGATTGTCGCTACTGGATGACCAGCCATGCGGCTGTTGGAGAGCGCTTCCGGCCCGCGCCGGAACGACGGGCAAAAGAAAACCGGCTTGCGCCGGCCACTTCCCTCAGGCACACAAAAAAGCCGGCTTCCGCCGGCTTTCTCGCCAACCCAAGATTCAGTTAACGAAGCTGGCTTACGCCAGCTCGTGGATCTTTGCGTTGAGGCGGCTCTTATGGCGAGCAGCCTTGTTCTTGTGGATCAGGCCGCGGGCAGCGTAACGGTCCATGACCGGCTGGGCAGCGGCAAAGGCTTCAACGGCGGCAGCCTTGTCCTTGGCCTCAATGGCCTTGACGACCTTCTTGAGGGCGGTGCGCACCATGGAACGGGCGCTGACGTTGCGCAGGCGGCGCTGCTCGGACTGGCGCGCGCGCTTCTTCGCGGACTTGATGTTGGCCAAGGTAGAACTCCGAAATGAATTGCTGGGTTGGAAAAAGACGGCAAGTATGCGGCTAATGAGCCGTTGCGTCAACAGCTTAGCCGTTTTTCAAAGCGCTCAGCGGAGCGCCACGCCACCAAGATGGTGGCCAAGGGGAACGAACGGCCCTGATTATGCCACGTCTGCGCTGTCATCTTTCCATTCGGGGCTGTCAAACTACGCGCCTTTCGCCGCCGGGGCAGAGGGGTTCCGGCGTGCAGTGCGTCTCACCAGCATAGGTACGACCTCAAGGCATGAAGTCTCCCAGCATGTTCCGCGGGCTGCTGTCGTTCAGCAGCATGACCATGATTTCGCGCGTGCTCGGGCTGGTCCGGGACATGTCGATCAATGCCACCTTCGGCGCCAACGCGGCCACCGACGCATTCTGGGTGGCGTTCCGCATCCCCAACTTCATGCGCCGTCTGTTTGCCGAGGGCTCGTTTTCGACGGCCTTCGTGCCCGTTTTCACGGAAGTGAAAGAGAAGCGCAGCCACGAGGACCTGAAGCAGCTGATGTCGCGCGTGTCCGGCACGCTGGGCGGAGTGCTGCTGGTGATCACCGCGCTGGGCGTGATCTTCGCGCCCCAGGTCGCCGCGTTGTTTTCACAGGGCGCGGCCGATACGCCGGAAAAATTCGCGCTGACGGCGCAGCTGCTGCGCCTGACGTTTCCGTTCCTGCTGTTCGTCTCGCTGACCGCGCTGTGCGGCGGGGCGCTCAACAGTTTCCACAAGTTCGCGTTGCCTGCGCTGACCCCGGTGATCCTCAACCTGTGCATGATCGGCGGCGCGCTGTGGCTGTCGAAGTTCGTGCATCCGCCGATCATGGCGATGGGCTGGGCGATCATGGTCGCGGGACTGCTGCAGCTGCTGTTCCAGCTGCCGTCGTTGCGCGGTCTGGATCTGCTGACGCTGCCGCGCTGGGGCTGGAGCCATCCGGATGTGCGCCGCATTCTGACGCTGATGGTGCCGACGCTGTTTGGCTCGTCGATCGCGCAGATCAATCTGCTGCTGGACACGGTGATCGCGGCGTACCTGATGACAGGCTCGCAGAGCTGGCTGTCGCAGGCCGATCGTTTTCTTGAACTGCCGCTGGGCCTGTTCGGCGTGGCGCTGGGCACGGTGATCCTGCCGTCGCTGTCGCGCCACCACGTGACCACGGACAAGGACGGATTCTCCAAGGCGCTGGACTGGGGCCTGCGCATCACCCTGCTGATTGCCGTGCCGGCGATGTTCGCGCTGATGTTGCTGGCCAAACCGCTGGTGGCCACCTTGTTCCAGCATGGCCAGTTCACCCCGTTCGACACGCGCATGGCGACGTTGTCGATCACGGCGCTCAGCTTTGGCCTGCCTGCGTTCGCGCTGGTGAAGGTGGCCCTGCCGGCGTTCTATTCGCGCCAGGACACCCGCACGCCGGTGCGCGCTGGCGTGGCCTCGCTGGTGGCGAACATGGTGCTGAATGTGATCTTCGTGGCGATGCTCTATGTGCTGTGGGCCACGCCGGCACAACGCCAGCTGCCGTGGCTGGATGGCATTGCCGCCGTGCCGGGCCTGCACATGGCGCTAGGCATGGCGAGCGCCCTGGCGAGCTATATCAACCTGGGTCTGTTGTGGCACTGGCTGCGCAAGGCCGGCGTGTATCAGCGTCAGCCCGGCTGGGCGCGCCACCTGGTGCGGCTGGTGCTGGCCTGCGTGGTCATGGTCGTCGTGCTGCTGGCCGGCATGTGGGTCTGGCCAGACTGGACCGATGCCGGCAAATGGACCCGTGTGTGGCACCTGGCCGTGCTGGTATCGGCGGGCGGCGGCGCCTATGTGGTGACTCTGTTTGCCGCGGGCTTCCGCCTGCGCGAACTGCGCGGCGTCTGACCTTTTCCAGGCCAAAACGCAGCCTGGCAGCCGCTATACTCGCCCGATGATGAGACTTTCCAGGGACGTCGCCGGCCCCAGTCTGGCGCCCGGCGGCAGCGTGGTCGCCGTTGGTGCGTTTGACGGCCTGCATCGCGGTCACCAGGCCCTGCTTGCGCAGGTGCACGAACGCGCCGCCAAGCTTGGGCTCACGGCTATCGTGGTGAGCTTTGAGCCGTTGCCGCGCGCTTATTTTTCGCCGGAGCCGGTGGCCCGGCTGTCCAGCGTTCGCGAGAAGCTGCGCGGGTTCGACGAAGCGGGCATGGAGCAGGTGCTCTTGTTGCGCTTCAATCGAGCCCTCACTTCTATGTCGGCGGAAGATTTCATCCGCCGCGTGCTGGTGGACCGGTTGAACGCGCGCGAGGTGTGGGTTGGGGCGGATTTCCGCTTTGGCCACAAGCGCAGCGGCGACGTGGCGATGCTGGAGCGGGTAGGGCCGGAGCTCGGCTTCACCGCCCGCACCATGCCCTCGGTGCTGCTGGACGGCGCGCGGGTATCGGCCACGCGGGTCCGCATGTTGCTGGCGGCCGGCGAGTTTTCCGGCGCGGCGCCGCTGCTGGGTCGGCCGTTCGTGATCGAAGGCAAGGTGGAATACGGCAAGCAGTTGGGTCGCCAGTTGGGCTATCCCACCGCCAATATCCACCTGCGCGACCGCAGCAGCCCGGTACACGGCATTTTTGCGGTACGCGTGGGTCTGGGCGAGAGCGAGTGCAGCTGGCCCGGCGTGGCCAGCCTCGGCGTTCGTCCCACCGTGAACGAGGTGCCGGAGCCGCTGCTGGAAGTGCATTTGTTCGACTTCGAGGGCGATCTCTACGGCCAGCGCATGGCGGTGGAATTCGTAGCGAAGCTGCGCGATGAGCAGAAATTCGACAACCTGGACGAGTTGACCGTCCAGATGGCCAAAGACGCGCGCCAGGCCCGCGAGTTGCTGGGCATGAATCCGCGTCTCAGCGAGGCGTAACTGCTTCAAATCCGGTAACGTTGGCGCTTTCGCCGTGATGGTAGAAGCGCCGGCCCCAGGGCCATGGCGCTGCCGAGGCGACACCGAACAACCCTACGATCAGAGCATCCCCAGGCAATGACCCAGGATTACAAGAACACCATCAACCTGCCGCAGACGGAATTCCCGATGCGCGGCGACCTCCCCAAGCGCGAGCCCAAGTGGCTGGCCGACTGGCAGCAGGTGGGCCGCTACGAGCAGATTCAGGAGCGCGCCGCGGGCCGCGACAAGGTGTTTGTGCTGCATGACGGCCCGCCGTACGCCAACGGTGCGATCCACCTGGGTCATGCCGTGAACAAGGTGCTCAAGGACGTGGTGGTGAAGTCGCGCCTGCTGGCCGGTTTCCGCGCGCCCTACGTGCCGGGTTGGGATTGCCACGGCCTGCCGATCGAAGTGGCGGTGGAAAAGAAATTCGGACGCGTGGGCGACAAGCTCGACGCCGCCGCCTTCCGCCAGAAGTGCCGCGAGTACGCGCAGCAGCAGATCGACCTGCAGCGTACCGACTTCAAGCGCCTGGGCGTGTTGGGCGATTGGGAGCATCCCTATCGCACGATGGACTTCAAGTACGAAGCCGACATGGTGCGCGCGCTGGCCAAGATCGTCGGCAACGGTCACGTGGTGCGCGGCGCCAAGCCGGTGTACTGGTGCTTCGACTGCGGTTCGGCGCTGGCCGAAGCGGAAATCGAATACGCCGACAAAGTCTCGCCGGCTGTCGACGTCGCTTATGACGCGGTCGATCCGAAAGCACTGGCGCAGAAGTTCGGCGTCGATGCGGGCGATGCCATCGTCGCCATTCCGATCTGGACCACCACGCCGTGGACACTGCCGGAAAGCCTGGCGGTGTCGCTGGGTGGCGAGCTCGAATACGCGCTGATCGAAGGACCTGCGCGCGAGGGCCAGCGCGTGCTGCTGGTGATCGCCAGCGCGCTGGTTGAAAAAGCCGCGCATCGTTACGGCATCGAAGAGCCCAAGGTGCTTGGCCATATCGACGGCCAGGCGTTGGAAGGCGTGCTGCTCAAGCATCCGTTCTATGCACGCGAAGTGCCGGTGCTGATCGGTGACCACGTGTCCGCCGAAGACGGCACCGGCGCCGTGCACACCTCGCCCGACCACGGTGTGGAAGACTTCGTCGTCTCGCGCAAGTACGGCATCGAAACGCTGAACTACACCGAGGCACGCGGTACGTATCGTGCCGACACGCCGGCGGCCCTCGATGGCACCGTCATCGCGGGCAAGCATCTGTGGAAGGCCAACGACGAAATCGTCGAGCTGCTGCGTCGTCGCGGCGTGCTGCTCGCGTTCGCCAAGATCGAACACAGCTATCCGCATTGCTGGCGCCACAAGTCGCCGGTGATCTTCCGCACCACGCCGCAGTGGTTCATCAGCATGGAGAAGGAAGGCCTGCGCCAGACCGCCCTCGATGCGATCAAGCAGGTGCGCTGGGTGCCGGGCTGGGGCGAAGAACGCATCGCCGGCATGGTCGGCGATCGTCCCGACTGGTGTATCTCGCGTCAGCGCACCTGGGGTGTGCCGATCGCGTTGTTCATCAACAAGGGCACGCAGGAACCGCATCCCGATTCCGTCGCGTTGCTGGAACAAGTGGCCAAGCGCATCGAGCAGGGCGGCATCGACGCGTGGTATGCGCTGGATGCGGCGGAGCTGCTCGGCGATCAGGCGAAGGACTATGAAAAAGTCCTCGACGTGCTCGACGTCTGGTTCGATTCCGGCGCCAGCCACTTCACGGTGGTGGGCCAGCGTCCCGAACTGCAGCAGGGCAACGCATCGAGCTACAAGGTGATGTATCTGGAAGGTTCGGATCAGCATCGCGGCTGGTTCCAGTCGTCCTTGCTCACCTCGTCGGCGATGTTCGCCAAGGCGCCGTACAACGACGTGCTCACCCACGGCTTCACCGTGGATGCGCAGGGCCGCAAGATGTCCAAGTCGCTGGGCAACGGCATCGAGCCGCAGGACATCATGAAAAACCTGGGCGCGGACATCCTGCGCCTGTGGATCTGCTCGACCGATTACCGCAACGAGATGTCCTTGTCGGACGAAATCTTGAAGCGCGTGTCCGATACCTATCGCCGCATCCGCAACACCGCACGCTTCCTGCTCGGCAACCTCGATGGTTTCGATCCGGCCAAGCACCTGGTGCCGGTGGAAGAAAGCACGCTGCTCGACCAGTGGGTGGTGCAGCAGGCGTACGACGTGCAGCAGGCGGTGACGGCGGCCTACGACCGCTACGATTTCCCGGAGATCGTCCAGCGCGTGCAGAACTTCTGCACCAACGAGCTGGGCGCGCTGTACCTGGATATCACCAAGGATCGTCTCTACACGATGCCGACCGAAAGCCATGGTCGACGCAGCGCGCAGAGCGCGATGTACCGCATCGCCGAGGCGCTGGTACGCTGGTTGGCACCGGTGCTCACCTTCACCGCCGAAGAAATCTGGCAGCACATGCCGGGCAAGCGCAGCGAGAGCGTGCTGTTCGAAACCTGGTATGACGGCCTGGCCGCCACGCAGGGTTCGCCCGAGCAGCGCCGCTATTGGTCGGACCTGCTGGCGATCCGCGATACCGCTTCGCGCGTGCTCGAGGGCATGCGCAAGGCCGAGCAGATCGGCGCGTCGCTCGAGGCGAAGGTCGCCATCCATGCGGACGCCGCTGTGGTCGCGCGCTACCAGCCGGCCGCGTCGGAGCTGCGCTTCTTCTTCATCAGCTCCGATGTGCGCCTGGATCTGGCCGGTGGCCAGCCGGCGGACGCGGTGCTGACCGAACTGGAAGGTGCGGACGTGTGGGTGTCGGCCACGGTGAGCGAGGCGGCCAAGTGCGTGCGTTGCTGGCAGCGTCGCGATGATGTCGGCACGCATGCGGCGCATCCGGAGCTGTGCGATCGCTGCATCAGCAATGTGGAAGGGCCGGGCGAGAATCGTCGCTGGTTCTGACCTCAGTACGACACTTCTTCCTCTCCCCTCCGGGGAGAGGATCGAGGTGAGGGGCGGGTGCTCGCGGGATGGTTAAAAAAAATGCCGTGTCGCTCGCTTCACCGCTCTCGCAAGATTGACCCCTCACCCCAACCCTCTCCCCGCAGGGGAGAGGGAGTAGACGCTCGCTAGATTGATGCTCATGAAACCCAAACCCAACGCCCTTTCCTGGCTCGCGCTCTCCCTCGTCGTCATCGTGCTCGATCAACTGAGCAAGTGGTGGGCGCTTGCGGCGTTGCAGCCCGCCGGCACGCCACACCCGGTAATTCCCGGTTTCCTCAACTGGACGCTAGCCTTCAACAGGGGCGCGGCTTTCAGCTTTCTCGCCAACAACGACGGCTGGCAGCGCTGGTTCTTCGTGCTGCTGGCGGTGGTGATCAGCGGCGTGCTGGTGGTGTGGCTGTCGCGCACGCCGCGCGGCGACTGGAAGACGGCGCTGCCGCTGGGCCTGATCGTGGGTGGTGCCCTGGGCAACCTGATCGATCGGCTGCACGCCTCACAGGTGACGGACTTTATCCACGTGTATTTCCGCGAGTGGAATTATCCGGTGTTCAATCTCGCCGACTGTGGGATCACCGTGGGCGCCGTGATGCTAGTGGTTTTTGGCTTGTTTCAGGGCAAGGCCAAGGCCTGACCCCGCCCTCACGTACGGTCATACCGGCCGTGCGATAATGCCTACCAGTCAGTCTGATAGGTCCGGAGCTTCCGTGGACATCCTGCTCGCCAATCCCCGTGGTTTTTGCGCCGGTGTGGATCGCGCCATTGCCATCGTCGAACGCGCGCTCGAATCCTATGGCGCCCCCATCTATGTGCGCCACGAAGTCGTGCACAACCGCTACGTGGTCGACAAGCTGCGCGCCGATGGCGCCGTATTCGTCGAAGAACTGCACGAAGTGCCCGATGGCGCCACGGTGATCTTCAGCGCGCATGGCGTGTCCAAGGCCGTGCGCGAAGAAGCCGACCAGCGTGGCCTGAAAGTGTTCGACGCCACCTGTCCGCTGGTCACCAAGGTGCATATGGAAGTGGCGCGCCTGGGGCGCATCGGCCGCAGCGTCGTGCTGATCGGCCACGGCGGTCACCCCGAAGTCGAAGGCACCATGGGCCAGTGGAATCGGGCCAACACTGGCGAAATTTTGCTGGTGGAATCGGTGGAATGCGTGGCCACGCTGGAGCCGAAGTTTCCGCACGAATTGTCGTACGTGACGCAGACCACGCTGTCGGTGGACGACACCAAGGCGATCATCGAGGCGCTGCGCGCAAAATTCAGCGACATCGAAGGCCCGCGCAAGGACGACATCTGCTACGCCACCCAGAATCGCCAGGATGCCGTGCGCCGTCTCGCCGCCTCGGTGGATCTGATGTTGGTGGTCGGCTCGGTCAACAGCTCCAATTCCAACCGCCTGCGCGAGCTGGCGGAGAAAGAGGGCGTGCGTTCCTATCTCATCGATGGGGCGGAGCACATCGAGCGCAGCTGGCTCGACGGCGTCACCCACATCGGCCTCACTGCGGGTGCATCGGCACCGGACAAACTCGTGCGCGACGTCATCGCGCGCCTGCAATCGTGGGGCGCCGGCGCAGTGCGCGAACTCGACGGCGAGCCGGAGACGATCACCTTTGCCTTGCCCAAGGAACTGCGCCTGGTTGGCGGCGTTTCGGCGAGTCTTTGATCGCGCACATCTTGCGCGGTTCTGCTCCGCTCCGTAGAATTCACGGTTCCTCGCCGGAATAGCTCAGTTGGTAGAGCGGCGCATTCGTAATGCGTAGGTCGTAGGTTCGATTCCTATTTCCGGCACCAGTATCAAGAAAACGGCCCGCGCAAGCGGGTCGTTTTTTTTTGCCCCTGGACATCCGCCGCGAGCGCTTCGGCCCCTCATTCCTCGCTGAGCCGCAACGTATTGCGCCACTCCTGCCATGGCCCCACATACGGCCATAACTGCTAGAACAGTTATATCTAGCTGATTCTATAGACATGTATCGACAAACTGCGGCTCCGGTCACGGGGTGGAGCTGTCGTCTGACCGTTTGTCGGCAAGTTCTTACCGTTCGTCTCGAAAGAATTTACGATGCATAGAGTCAGCCCTAGGCTGGCGCACAAGTAGTCAAAAGGGGGCTGACCATGTGCGAAAGAGCAGCAGGGGGCGTCGGCAGTTGTGCCGGGCGTGCTCAGAGGGGCTTCACGCTGGTCGAGCTGATGGTGACGCTGGCGGTGCTCGTGGTGTTGACCGCCATTGCGGTGCCGAGCTTTCGCAGCCTCACGCTTTCCAATCGCCTGACGGCTTCGGCCAACGAGATCGTGGGCACCATCCAGGTGGCGCGGATGGAAGCGATCAAGCGCAACGCGCGCACCCAGCTGTGCAGCAACTCGGCCACCAGCAACGCGGCCGATGCCTTGGGTCAGGCCTGCGGAACGTCGCTGGGTGCCGTAGTGGCCACGACGGCGTCGGGTCCCATCGTGGTACGCGAGAGTCAGCTCGACCTGACGGGCTCGGTGATTGTGGCGGGCAACATGACGGCGCTGCGCTTCAACGCGCAGGGCATCGCGCACGCCACCAGCAGTTCCATGCCTTATGAAGGCCCGGTCATCGATATCTGTACGCCCTCGCTCCGTGGCGACAATCATCGTGTGATTCGAATGGTGGCCGGCTCGGTCGTGCAGACCGACACGACATCCACAGAGTGCTCCTCATGACGACGCATTGCATTTCTATCGGGCGTTCCCGCCGACCCACTCATAGTCTAGGCACCGCTAACCCACAGCGCGGCGTGGGACTTATCGAGGTCTTGGTGGCGGTGTTGTTGCTGTCCATCGCGTTCCTCGGTGTCGCCGCGTTGCAGGCCAAGTCGCTGTCCACCAACAACAGCGCGATGGCGCGAAGCATGGCGACGATGGCCAGCTATTCCATCCTCGACGCGATGCGGGCGGACTACGATCTGGCTTCTTCGGGCGGCTACAACACCTCGTCGCCGATCAAGGCCAGCGCATGCCCCGCGGCCGATACGACGGTCAAGAACACGCAATTGAACGACTGGTGTGTGCAGCTGGGCAACACGCTCGGCGCCAACGACACCACCACGGGCAGCATCGCCTGCACCGGTACACGGGGTGACTGCACGATCACCATCACCTTCGACGACAGCCGCGCCGGAAAGGGTGGGGCGAGCAACCAGACCGTCGTGACCAGGGGCATGCTATGACGCCGCGACTGCTTCGTTCTGCGCTGCATCGTCGTGATGCCGCGCGCGGCTTCACTCTAATCGAGCTGATGGTGGCCATGTTGCTGGGCCTGGTCGTGATGGCCGGCGTG
>Ga0209672_100753_pt1 | contig 15789 bp, 16 predicted proteins | sample AraplaCol_mMS_r2_FD_184273 | JGI IMG/M metagenome (GOLD analysis project Ga0209672, IMG submission 184273) | Arabidopsis root microbial communities from North Carolina, USA - plate scrape CL_Col_mMS_r2 (SPAdes) (version 2) | ecosystem: Host-associated > Plants > Roots > Endosphere | place: USA...
CTTCCAACGCACGAACGGACTGCGAGAGCGCCGAGGCCGAAACGCCGTTCTCGAGCGCGGCGCGTGTGAAACTTTCATGACGCGCGACACTCGCGAATGCCGCGAGCGCGGGCAGTCGAGTTGGGTCCATACCCATCCTTTATTAAGCATTGCTTCAAGATGCTTGCAGAATAGGGGTATTTTTCGATCGAATCAACGCGTGCACGATACGGCCATCGACACTTTTCGAACAAGGAGAACCGTCATGACGATGAACCGTTACACGCTGCTCGGCCGCTCAGGACTTCGCGTTTCGCCGCTTTCGCTGGGCACGATGACTTTCGGCACGGAGTGGAATTGGGGCGCCGACGAAACCACCGCACGCCGTCTTTTCGATATCTATGTGGAGGCTGGCGGCAACTTCATCGATACGGCAGACCTCTATACCGAAGGCACGAGTGAACGGTGGCTCGGAAAATTCGTCGCCGAGCGCCGGTTGCGCGACAAGCTCGTCATCGCGACGAAATACAGCTACAACGCCGAGTCCGGCAACCCGAACGCCGGCGGCAACCATCGCAAGAATCTCATGCGTGCGCTCGATGCCTCGCTCGGGCGGCTCGGCACTGACTATATCGACCTGTATTACGTGCACACGTGGGACCGGATGACACCTGTCGACGAGGTGATGCGTACACTCGACGATGCGGTCCGCGCAGGCAAGATCCGCTATGTCGGACTCTCCGATACACCTGCATGGTTCGCGGCCCGCGCGCAAACACTGGCGCAATGGCGGGGCTTCGAGCCGGTCGCGGCGATGCAGCTCGAGTACTCGCTGATTGAACGTAACGCCGAAAATGAATTCGCCGATCTCGCCGCCGAGTTCGGGATGGGGTTGGTGCCATGGAGCCCGCTCGCCATGGGGCTGCTGTCGGGTAAATACCGGCCGTCCGAAGGCGCATCGGGCGCCGGACGCCTTCAGACAGTGAGCGAGCAGACGTCGGGACGCATGCCCCCTGGCTTCGACAAACTCACGGAGCGCAACTTCCGAATCGTCGCCGAACTCGAGGCAGTTGCCCGGGAAGCCGGCAAACCGATGGCGCAGGTCGCGCTGAACTGGCTGCACAACAAACGCGGCGTCTCGAGCATCATCGTCGGCGCGACGAAACCGGAGCAGTTGGAAGCGTCGCTCGCATCGCTCGATTTCGCGCTGGCACCCGAGCTCGTCGCGCGTCTCGACTCAGTATCCGAACCGGCCCGGCCGTTTCCCTATTACATGTTCGCTGACGCTCACCAGGCACGCATCCATGGCCATGTCGAAGTCGCCAGCAAGCCGCGGCGCTATGACGAGCCCGTGATCGTGCCATCCTCGTCGTCTCTTTGACACCACGCGCATGCCGGCCCCACGTGCGGCGGAGCACGGACCGTTCGCCGCCGCTCGGGCAAGCTCAGTGAACTGGCTGCTTGGCGCGCCGGCATGACGCGATGGGATTCGACTCGATGATTACCCTCAATCCCTCTTCAAAGCGGAGCCACGTGTGCCGTTAATGCAACAAATCGTTAAAAAGCGATTCGGCGCTGGCACCAATCGACGGACGCGTCAGATAATCGCTTTGTATCAGGAGAGAGATCATGGAAGCGAAGCCCACCCAAATTCCGACCCCCGACAAAGTTGCAAGCCCGGATCCGGAACCGGTAGGCGTCGAATTTCTGGGCGCGGAGCTCCCGGAGCACGTTCGTGCCTTCTTCGACGAACAACGCAAATCGTACGACCCGAAGTGAGCGTACCCCGCTCGTACGCTGTCTGCCATCGCGCGGCTTACCGCGCGTCGTGAGTTTGCTCGCGCCCACTACTCTTCTCGCGGTGGGACCCGCTGTCGCGGTCCCGCTACGTCATGTCTTCGCTGCCGTCGACCGCCCGGCGTACCGGCGCTCGTGCGGCATTCCGTGCCGGCCTGGCCGGCTGACTGCCTGAAACCTCGTCCCAATGAAACGTTCACTGAGTGCCGCAGCGCTCGGCGCCGCCGTGCTATGCGCCGCCCTTTCCGTCACGCCGCGCATGGCGCGAGCCGAAGGCGACGATACGCCGCTCATCAATCTTGTCGCGCTTGCGTCGAAACGGCTCGCCCTGGCTGTTCCCGTCGCGCAATGGAAATGGGCGAACGGCCGTGCGATCACGGACCCGGCGCGCGAGGCGGCGCTGCTTGCCGACGTAGGCAAGCGCGCAGGCGCGGCTGGCGTGGACCCGGCCTTCGCTCACGCCTTCTTTCAGGATCAGATCGACGCCAGCAAAGAGATGCAGACCGCGCTGTTCGATCGATGGCGCGCGACCAAGCCGCCCGAAGGACCTGCGCCCGACCTGGCCGCGAGCACGCGGCCGGCCCTCGACCAACTGACGCAAGCACTGATTCCGGCGCTCGTGCGCGTTCAACCGCTGCGCGACACGCCCGATTGCCCGATGCGGCTAACGCGCAGCATTCAGAATTGGAAAGCGATGACTCATTACGAAGCCAGCGAGACGCACGCGCTGGCGACCGCGTTGGCGCACGTCTGCGCAGCGGGCGGGATGGGCGGCACGGGCTGAGACGAGGGGCGCCGCTCAGATGGATGCCGCTTCAGACGCGGCGGCAGTGGCAGCGGCAGCCGAGCCCCCCGCCGCCAGTTGCATCACGCGCAAACCGCGCTCGAGATGCGTTCGCAAGATGCGATGAGTCGATGATTCGAATACGCGCCCGGTGCCATCGGAGGCCAGCGCGCTCGCCTCGTCGAGGCTCGATGTTGCGCCCAGATAACACCAGCGATCGACGACATGGAAGACGGGCGCAGGCGCCAGCGCTGCGTGCTCCATGACCGCAATCGCTCCGCCGAACGGCCAGAGGGCAGCGCCGGCCTCTTCGCGCGCGGCGCGAGGCTGGCGGTTGTATCGCGGCTGCAACGCGGCAATCCATTGTGCTTCAGTCAAAAGCGCGCCCAGCTCGCCGCCCGTATCGCGCCATTCGACCCGCCGGACTTCAGCCGCCAGACGGATTTCGCGCGCCGAGCGGCGTTCGCCCACGAGGTGGGCGCGGATCCGTTGACGCAGCCTGACGCTGCGGCCGACGAAGAGCGCGGTACCCGCTTCGTCGTAAAAGGCGTACGCGCCACAGCCGGCCGGCGCCGTATCGAGCAGGTCTTCGGTGATATCTCCGGCGATGCGATAGCGGCGCATCGTTCGCTCGATCTGCTCGCGCAACACCTCCAGCGGCCACGATCCGTGTAGCGTGCGCCAGAATTGCCAGAGCAGATCGGCATCGGCAAGCGCGCGATGGCGGGCGATCGGCACCAGCGCGTGCCGCGTGATCAGCGCATCCAGCCCATGCCGCTTCTCGGCCGGGTTCAGCGCGCGAGACAGGCGTACCGTGCACAAGACATCGGGATTGAACGTGAGGCCGATGCGCTGGAACTCGCTGCGCAAAAACCCGCGGTCGAAACTGGCGTTATGCGCGATGAACAGTTTGCCGTCGAGCCGCTCATGGAGCTCGGACGCGATCTCGCCGAACGTCGGGGCGTCACGCACCATCTCGTCGGTAATACCGGTGAGCTGCTGAATGAACGGGGGAATGGCCTGCCCGGGATTGACCAGCGTGCTCCAGCGCGAAATTCCGCGGGGCCCCGCTTCGACGACGCCAATCTCGGTAATCCGATGATCGGCGAGCGATCCGCCCGTCGTTTCCAGGTCTACGAATGCGATCGGGGTATCGACAGCCGAATCCGGCAGGGAAAAAGATGACATGAACAAAAACGCTCGGGGGCGACAATAACCGAAGTATGCACCACCCGAGCGTCGGCTACCGAGACGCGGCCGGGCGCGCCTCGCTCAGACCTGCGACGTCAGAGCGGACGGATGTTCGCCGCCTGCTTGCCCTTCGGTCCGGTTTTTACCTCGAATGTAACGCGCTGATTTTCTTTTAGTGATTTAAAACCATCGGCCTGGATTTCGGAGAAATGCGCAAACAAATCTTCGCCGCCCTTATCGGCCGTGATAAAACCAAAACCTTTAGCATCGTTGAACCATTTGACGATACCAGTTTCCTGAGTACTCATAGTACTGATTCCCTCGAGATTTTTAATAGACGGGCAGCGCCCTCCACCGAAACCCCCTTGTGGACAACGTGCCACAGTCTCTCCGTCTGCGGCCCGCCTCCAGGTAAATCCGGCGCTGCTTTTATAAAGGGTAGCCCGAGCGCTCGTCAAGGATTTTTTCATTAAGTGAACAGCGCGGCGATGCTTTACGCATGAATCGAAAATAAACTCATTAAGCCCCGTCAAGATTACCTATATCATTGCAATAAGAGGGGGCGATCAGGAAAAATATACCGGAGATGAAACGAAATATTTCGGATGTAAGTATTTATCCGGGTTGTGGGGCTCCAGACGGCGCCGGATGATTGGATCAGACGTATTAGCCGTGGAGACCTTCATGCAATTACATATCCTGAAACGCCTTTTCTCCCGGCTCGCGCATGTCCCTCGCCCGGCTCAGCCGCGCGCCTCCGGCGGGGCTACCGAGTTCGGCTTCGATCCTTTCTGGCACGGCGATCACTGGCAGAACCTGCTCGCATCCCCCATGGACGCCCGCCACTATGTGGTGGAAGACTGGGCGCCCGCTTTCGACGAGTCGTCCTCCGGGGCCTGGGCCAAAGACGGCGGCACAACCGGCCGGCCTCGCCGCTGAGGACGAAAAAAAGCGCGGCCAATGGCCGCGCCGATAAAGCTCGGAGATCTTCTTCGGGACGAAGAAGATACGCCAGTGTAAGCCCATCGGCCCACTGCAATTGGCAATATAATCCGCAATCATCTCTTCCTCGACGCGCAATAATCCTATCAATCGCGTCTCTATTTCACCGATCTGACACGCACGAGCCTGTATCAGAAACACAACAGGCAGAAGTTCGTCGTGTCCCTCCGAATACCGCATCTCCTTGTCAGAGCCTTGCCGCACAAGCCTTTGCGGCGCTTTTGACTGCCATTGCGCACCGCAAAATACTTTATTGCGATAAGTGAAATGGCGGTCTGCGGGGGGTGCTCCTTTACACTCAGCGCAGTTGGAAAACAGAAGCGCTCGCTCGATTGCGGGCGCGTTTCAGCGCAAGTGCCTCTCGCTGTCGGTGGCATTAGTGTTTTCCAAAGCTGGAAAAAAATTTACCGTTCTGGAGCGATAAAGATGAAGAAGACTCTTCTGGTCGGCGCCCTCACCGGCGTGTTTGCAACGATGGCGCATGCGCAAAGCAGCGTCACGCTGTACGGCCTGATCGACGCAGGCATCACCTATACGAACAACCAGCGCGGCCATAGCAACTGGCAAGAAACGAGCGGCAGCGTGAACGGCAGCCGCTGGGGATTGCGCGGCGCGGAAGACCTCGGCGGCGGTCTGAAGGCCATTTTCACGTTGGAAAACGGTTTTAACATCAACAACGGCACGCTGGGCCAGCAAAGCCGGATGTTCGGCCGTCAGGCTTACGTGGGCTTGTCGAGCGCCGACTACGGTACGGTCACCCTCGGTCGTCAGTATGACGACGTGGTGCAGTACCTCGGGCCGCTGTCGTTGACGGGAACGCAATACGGCGGTACTGGGTTTGCCCACCCGTTCGACAACGACAACCTCGATAACTCGTTCCGTGTGAACAACTCGGTGCATTATCAGAGCGCGAACTACGGCGGTTTCAAGCTCGGCGCGATGTACGGTTTCTCGAACGCCGCGGGCGGCTTCGCGAACAACCGCGAGTACAGCGTGGGCGCGTCGTATAACTTCGGCGGCTTCAATTTCGCCGCTGCTTACTTGCAGCTCAACAACGGTCTGAACTCGGCTACCGCCGCCGGCCTCGCCAACACGGGCGGTGCCGTGACGGATTCGCCGTTTGCCGGAACACGTCAACGCGTCTGGGGTGCGGGTGCGAACTACACGTTCGGCCCGGCAACGGCTGGCATCGTGTTCACGCAGTCGCGCGTCAACAATGCGACGAGCATCGCCAACGCCAATCCGACGACGTCCGGTGCGCTCGCGTTTGCGGCGCCGACGGGCCTGCGCTTCAACAACTATGAAGTCAACGGTCGCTATGCGCTGACGCCGGCCCTGAGCCTCGCGGGCCAGTACACGTTCACCGACGGCAAGGTAGGCAGCGCGGATCCGAAGTGGCATACGTTCGGCCTGCAAGCCGACTACATGCTCTCGAAGCGTACGGATGTCTATCTGCAGGGTGAATATCAGCACGTCAAGGCCGACGGCACGGGCCTGACGGCGTTCATCAACGGCTTGGCTCCGTCGTCGACGCAGAATCAGGTCGCCGTCACCGCTGGCTTGCGTCACCGCTTCTAATACGCAACGAAGCATCCGCTCGTATGCTGAAGGCGCCGCTTGCGGCGCCTTTTTTTGTCGCTATCGAGGCCGGGCGGCCGCATCGGTTCGCCGGTCGGGACAACCGCCCATTCCCCAGCGCTCAGGCGTTCGCCGGCGGATAACGAACGTCCAGCACGTCGATCTGCTCGGGCCCAACAGGCGTGTGCAGCGTCACCGCGTCGCCGATGCGGGCTTTGAGCAGCGCGCGGGCAATCGGCGAAATCCAACTGACGTGCCCCCGGTCGAGATCGACTTCGTCGATCCCGACGATCGTGACCGTGTGCGTCTCGCCATCGGCACCCGCATAGTCGACGGTCGCACCGAAAAAGACCTGGTCGATGTTCTCCTGTCGGGCGCTGTCGACGACTTCGGCCAGATCGAGCCGCTTGGTCAGGAACCGGATACGCCGATCGATCTCGCGCAAGCGGCGCTTGCCGTAGATGTAATCACCATTCTCCGAGCGATCGCCGTTGGAGGCGGCCCACGAGACGAGCTTCACCACCTCGGGGCGCTCTTCGTCGATCAGATGCAGGAGCTCATCGCGCAAGCGCTTATGCCCTGCGGGGGTGATGTAGTTCTTCGTTCCTGGAGGCACATCCGGCTGTGCGATGTCGAGGTCGTCGTCGGCGTCCTCGCCGGATTCTTTGACAAAGGCTTTATTCATGATGAAACCACTGCGTCGATTCGATGAATCTTCTAGCGTACACGATCGGTTGGGTTGCCAGAAAGCATCCAGGCGGTCCCCGTTGGGCTTCGCCTACTGCTGCCGGCTATCCCCTGAAAAAACATCGAGCTAATCGATAACCCTAATGTCAGCCGCGCATAGCCCTTCCTTTTTGCCACGGCCGTGCTATACTTTCGCTTCTGCGTGCGGCTGTAGCTCAGTTGGATAGAGTACTTGGCTACGAACCAAGGGGTCGTGGGTTCGAATCCTGCCAGCCGCGCCATTTTTTCAAGAGCCTTCTTCGCGGAAGGCTCTTTTGTTTCACCGCTGCCTGGTGGTACTGTTTGGGTAGTGTGCTTTACATGCGGCTGTAGCTCAGTTGGATAGAGTACTTGGCTACGAACCAAGGGGTCGTGGGTTCGAATCCTGCCAGCCGCGCCATCTACGAAGGGCCTTCCAAACGGAAGGCCCTTTGTTTTTGCGGCAGCAGTTACTGCTTTAGCAGTTACTCTGGTCCCATGCAGAGCTCGGCAGCAGTTACCGCTTTAGCGGTTACTGCTGCCCCATGCAGCACACTCGCCCCTCCCAGCTGCAAGCGCAAGAAATCATCAATAATCGGCGCGCTCCCGCTCGATACGCATTCCGCCGTCGTGCCGGTGATGGCCCTCCTCGCTCGGCCGCTCGCGCGCAATGCGCATGACGTCCGGGTTCGTCCGTACGCGGCGCATGACATTCGCGAGGTGAACCCGGTCGCTGACCTGGATGACAAAGCGCAGCACCGTCGACTCCTGGGAAAGATCCTCGTCCATCGCGATGTGAACGATGTTCGCATCGGCTGACGTGATATCCGCTGCCACACGCGCGAACACGCCCTTCGTGTTCTTGACGAGGACTTTCACGGCGACGTCGAACAGCCGCCCCGGTTGCGGCGCCCAGGCGACATCGATCCATCGTGCGGGATCGCGCCGATGGATGCGCTGAGCGACGCGGCAATCGGTGGTATGAATGGCCATACCGAGACCGATGCCGATGTAGCCCATGATGTCGTCGCCCGGTATGGGCCGGCAGCACGCGGAAAGCTGCACCGACATTCCTTCGGTACCGGTAATGACGACGGGCGGCGCATGCGGTACCGCAGGCTGCTCGGCGCGCGGATGATCGTCGTCGGCATCGCGCCCGCTGATGAGGACTTCGATGCGCTTGGCCATGACCGCGGCGACACGCCGGCCCAGGCCGATATCGGCGAAGATCTCCTGACGGTTCTTGTTGCCCGTCCATTGAACGAGCTTTTCCCAGATCTCCGGCTCGACGTCCGCCAGAGACAGGCCATAACCCTTGAGACCTTGATCGACGAGCCGCTCGCCCAGCTGCACCGACTCGTTGAGTCGCATGGTCTTCAGATAGTGGCGAATCGCCGAGCGTGCCTTGCCGGTACGCACGAACCCGAGCCAGGCGGGGTTCGGTTTCGAGTATGGCGCCGTGATGACTTCGACGATATCGCCGCTCTTGAGCTCGGTACGCAGCGGCAGCAGCTCGTTATTGATCTTGACGGCCACGCATTGATTGCCCAGGTCGCTGTGGATCGAGTACGCGAAGTCGAGCGCCGTGGCGCCGCGCGGCAACGCCATGATTTTCGATTTCGGCGTAAAAACGTACACGGCGTCGGGGAACAGATCGATCTTGACGTGCTCGAGAAATTCACTCGAATCGCCCGCCTCGCTCTGGATGTCCAATAGCGATTTCAACCATTGATGCGCACGCTTTTGCACATCGTTGAGATCGGCACTGCCGTTCTTGTAGAGCCAATGTGCCGCCACGCCAGCTTCCGCGATCTCATGCATCTTGCGCGTGCGCACCTGGAATTCGATCGGTGCGCCGAACGGCCCCACTAGCGTCGTATGCAGCGACTGATAGCCGTTGACCTTCGGAATGGCGATGTAGTCCTTGAACTTGCCGGGCACCGGCTTATAGAGCGCGTGCAGCGCTCCGATGCAGGTATAGCATTCGAGCGCGCTGCCGACTACAACGCGAAAACCATAAACATCGAGCACCTGCGAGAACGAGAGCTGCTTGTCGCGCATCTTCTTGTAGATGCTGAAGATCGTCTTCTCGCGCCCTGTGACTTCGGCGTCGATATGGGCGTCGCCGATGGCGCGCTGCACCGACTCTAAAATCTTGCTGACGACTTCACGGCGGTTGCCGCGCGCCGCCTTGACGGCCTTCTCGAGCGTCGCGTAGCGGTTGGGATTGAAGTTCGCGAAGCTCAGATCCTGCAATTCGCGATAAGTGTTGTTCAGGCCCAGCCGGTGCGCGATCGGCGCATAGATATCGAGCGTCTCGCGCGCCACGCGGCGGCGCTTCTCAGGTGGAACAGCCCCCAGCGTACGCATGTTGTGCAGGCGATCGGCGAGCTTGACGAGAATCACGCGTACATCGCGCGCCATCGCGAGCAGCATCTTGCGGAAGTTTTCCGCCTGCGCTTCTTCGCGATTGCGGAACTCCATTTTGTCGAGCTTCGACAAGCCGTCGACAAGCTCGGCCACTTTCGCGCCGAACCGCTCCGCCAATTCCGCCTTCGTGACGCCCTGATCTTCCATGACGTCGTGCAAAAGCGCGGCCATGATCGACTGCGCATCGAGCTTCCATCCGGCGCACGTTTCGGCAACGGCGACGGGATGCGTGATGTAGGGCTCACCGCTTTGGCGATACTGGCCCAGATGCGCTTCGTCGCCGAAATGGAATGCGGCCTTGACGTCTTTGATCTCCTCCGGGCTCAGATAGCCGGCGAGCATCGAGGTGAGCTTGGCGATGGAGACGACGTCGTGCTTGCGGGGCTGCTCAGGCGTGGCGGTCGGCCCGAACAGATGGCGGAACGATTGTTCCAGCACTGCATCGATATATTTGCGGGCGGCACCCGGCACTTCAGTCTCCGGTTCCGGGTTGAGCGCCTCGGCGGCAGCGGAGGCGGACGATGGAATGTTGCTCATATTCGCCTCCGTATCGGTGAATTGCCGGGTCAGTTGAGCGTTTCAGGCTCGATAGACTGCGCGAAAACGCGGCGCCCGTCAGCATTGCCGCGCTTCACGAACTCGATGCTCAGACGGGTACCTTCTTCAACATCTCGAGACCGACCTGGCCCGCGGCGATCTCGCGCAGCGCGACCACCGTGGGTTTGTCGCGGCTCTCGATCTTCGGCGTATGACCTTGGGCCAACTGGCGGGCGCGATAGGTCGCGGCGAGCGCGAGCTCGAATCGATTCGGGATTTGCTTCAGGCAGTCTTCGACGGTAATGCGGGCCATGTTCGGAAATTCCTTCTGGATATGCTGCTTATTCTACCTTATGTATGCAGCCGTCCACCGTCACTCGGCGGCCGGCAGATGGATGCCGAGCTCGATGAAGAGCTCGCTGTTGCGGGCGTATTGCGAATCGAAACGCAGCCGCGTGGCGGCAACGATGCAACGCAACTCCGCCAACGCACGATCGAAATGCTCGTTGATGAGCACGTACTGGGCGTCCGATGCGTGCGCCATTTCACTGCCGGCCGCGAGCAGCCTGCGCGTGATGACGTTCGGTTCATCCTGGCCGCGCTTCTTTAGACGGATCTCGAGCGCCTCGAGCGACGGCGGCAGAATGAAAATCTCGACCGCGTTACGGAACTGCTTTTTAACCTGCTGCGCGCCCTGCCAATCGATTTCGAGCAGCACGTCATGGCCGCTTTTCATCTGTTCCTCGATCCATACGCGCGACGTCGCATAGTAGTTGCCGTGCACTTCGGCGCTCTCGAGAAACTCGCCGGTCGCGTGACGGGCCAGGAAATCGTCGACAGTCGTGAAGTGATAGTGCTGTCCGTCCTGTTCACCGGGGCGCGGCTTTCTCGTCGTGTACGAAATCGATAGACGAATGGCCGCATCCTCGGCGAGCAGCGCATTCACGAGCGTCGATTTGCCGGCCCCCGAAGGGGCGACGACCATGAAAAGATTGCCCGGATACACACCGGCATAGGGATTGCGAGGCGCTCCGCTTTTGCGTGCACCACCCGCGGACGTAGCGTCGATCATCGCTGCCTCACTCCAAATTCTGAACTTGTTCGCGCATCTGCTCGATCAGCAGCTTGAGCGTCATCGATGCGTCGGCAAGCTCCTTGGCCGCCGCCTTCGAGCCCAGCGTGTTGGCCTCGCGGTTGAGCTCCTGCATCATGAAATCAAGCCGCTTGCCCACCTTGCCGCCCTTTTCGATCACGTGACGCGTTTCGTTCAAATGCGCGGCAAGCCGCGACAATTCCTCGGCGATATCGATACGGATCCCGTACATCGTCACTTCCTGACGAATGCGCTCGGAAATTTCTTCGCGCGAGACGATCGTCGCGCCGCCGTCGGGTGCCGCGAGGCCGAGCGCCTCTTGCAAACGCTCGACGATCTTTTGCTGATGCTTGGCGATGAGCTCCGGCACGAGCGGTGTGATGCGCTGCAGGATCGCTTCCATCTCGGTCACGTTGCCGAGCAACATCGCACCGAGTTGCGCCCCCTCGCGGCCGCGGACATCGATCAGTTCCGCGATGGCTTGCTTGCCGCATGCGAGCACGGCGTCGCGCAGTGCGTCCGCCGATGCGCCGCTTTCCGCCAGCACGCCGGGCCAGCGCAAGATCTCGCCCGTGCGCATGCGTTCGACGCCGGGAAACGCATCGGCGACGGCCTGTTCGAGCTTGGCGAGTTGCTGCAGCACTTCGGCGTTGACGGCACCGACGTTCGGCGTCTGCTCGCTGCGCTGCAGGTTGATGCGGATATCGACCTTGCCGCGCGAGAGCTTGCTCATCAGCATCTCACGCAGCGTCGGCTCGCATACGCGCACCTCTTCGGGCATACGGAAATTGAGGTCCAGGAAGCGCGAATTCACGGTACGCAGTTCGACCGATACGCTCGTGCCTGCCGAATTGTCCGGCACCGCAACTTCGCGCGTGGCGCTCGCGTAGCCTGTCATGCTGTAGATCATCGTCCGTCTCGCGATTGGGGCCGTCGCCGGCCGGTTGTTCGTGGCGCCCGCCGCGCTGTGAGGCGTCGCGCAGGCGAAAAGGGCATTATCCCATTTTTGCGGGAGGCGCCCGGCCGATGGCGGCGTCGGCGCCTGCGGCGCGGCGCGTGAGCCGGCATGCGCGATGCGGCGGCTTCAGAACGGTAAAATCACGGTTTCCCTCCTCATACCTTTGCCCACCATGACCGATCTCGTTCAACGCCCGAGCGGGCGCCGTGCCGATGCGCTGCGCGACGTCCGAATCACGCGCCACTACACGAAGCATGCGGAAGGCTCGGTGCTCGTCGAATTCGGCGATACCAAGGTCATCTGCACGGCCAGCGTGCTCGAGCGCGTACCCGAGTTTCTGCGCGATCGCGGCCAGGGCTGGCTCACCGCCGAATATGGCATGCTGCCGCGCGCCACGCACACGCGCAGTGACCGCGAAGCGGCCCGCGGGAAGCAGACCGGCCGGACCCAGGAGATCCAGCGGCTCATCGGGCGCGCGCTGCGGTCCGTGTTCGACCTCGAGCGGCTCGGCCCGCGCACGCTGCACGTCGATTGCGACGTGATCCAGGCCGATGGGGGCACACGCACGGCCAGCATCACGGGCGCATTCGTCGCCGCGCATGACGCGGTGTCGAAGCTTCTCGCGGCCGGCCGCATCGAAAGTTCGCCGATTCTCGACTACGTCGCGGCCATTTCCGTCGGTATTTACGAGGGGTTGCCGCTACTTGACCTCGACTATCAGGAAGACTCGCGCTGCGATACCGACATGAATGTCGTCATGACCGGCGACGGCGGATTCGTCGAAGTTCAGGGCACGGCTGAAGGGACGCCTTTTTCGCGTGACGAAATGAATGCGCTGCTCGATCTCGCCCAGGCCGGTATCGAGCAACTGATCGAGAAACAAAAAGTTGCGTTGGAGGCTTCCCGTGACTGAGCCTGCAATCGGGCCCACGCCCATCGCGCCGGTCGTCGCCGCGCGTTCGCTCGGGCGGGTCGTCGTTGCGTCGAACAATGCGGGCAAGCTGCGCGAACTGGCGGCGATGCTGGGCGATGCGGGCCTCGCGCTCGTGGCGCAGGGCGAGCTTGGCGTACCGGAGGCGGAAGAGCCGCATCCCACCTTTATCGAAAACGCACTGACCAAGGCGCGCCACGCCGCGAAGTTGACGGGCCTGCCCGCCCTTGCCGACGACTCCGGCTTGTGCGTGCATGCGCTGGGCGGTGCACCGGGCGTGCATTCGGCGCGCTTCGCACTCGATGCGGGCGGCGAAAAGAGCGACGCGGCCAATAACGCGCGGCTCGTGGCCGAGCTGCAAGGCGAGCGTGACCGGCGCGCGTATTACTACTGCGTGCTGGTGCTGGTGCGCCATGCGAACGACCCCGAGCCGCTCGTGGCCGAGGGCCGTTGGCACGGCGAGATCATCGATGCGCCGCGCGGCAGCAACGGCTTCGGTTACGATCCGCACTTTTTGGTGCCGGCGCTCGCAGCCACTGCGGCGGAACTCGATCCCCTCGTTAAAAACGCACACAGCCATCGGGCGCTGGCGTTGCGCGCGCTCGTCGCTCGACTGGCAGGGGAAACGCAATGACGAGCCCCGCATACGATGGGAATCGCGTCGTCCAAGCGTTCGTCTCGCCGGGCAAGATCGCGCTGAACTCGCTGCCGCCGCTCGCGCTTTATGTTCATTTTCCCTGGTGCGTGCGCAAGTGCCCCTATTGCGATTTCAATTCGCATGAATGGAAAGGCGAGCGCTTTCCCGAAGACGATTATCTCGATGCATTGCGCGCCGATCTCGAGCAAGCGCTCCCGCTCGTCTGGGGACGGCAAGTGCATACCGTTTTCATCGGCGGCGGCACACCGAGCCTGCTATCGGCACGCGGGCTCGATCGGCTTTTATCGGATGTGCGCGCGCTGCTGCCGCTCGATGCGGACGCAGAGATCACAATGGAGGCCAATCCCGGCACATTCGAAGCCGAGAAGTTCGCGCAGTTTCGCGCGAGCGGCATCAATCGCTTATCCGTCGGTATTCAGAGTTTCAATGAGCGGCACTTGAAGGCGCTCGGCCGAATTCACGACAGCGGCGATGCGCATCGGGCCGTCGAGATTGCCGCTCGCCATTTCGAGAACTTCAACCTCGATCTGATGTTCGCGCTCCCGCAGCAGACGCTCGACGAATGCCGTGACGATGTGGAGCATGCACTTTCGTTTGCGCCACCTCATCTGTCGCTATATCACCTGACGCTCGAACCGAATACGCTCTTCGCCAAGTATCCGCCGGCGCTGCCCGATGATGATGCGTCGGCGGATATGCAGGATTGGATTCACGAGCGAACAGCAGCGGCCGGGTATGAACGTTACGAGGTGTCGGCTTATGCCAAGCCGCACCGGCAGTGCAAGCACAATCTCAACTACTGGCGCTTCGGCGATTACCTCGGGATCGGCGCTGGCGCGCATTCGAAGCTGTCGTTCGCTCATCGGATCATTCGCCAGGCGCGTTACAAGCATCCGGCCACGTTCATCGAAAAAGCACGCGCCGGTTTGCCAATCGAGGAAGAACGCGAGGTTGGCCCGCACGATCTACCGTTCGAATTCATGTTGAACGCGTTGCGGTTGACCGAGGGTTTTCCTGTGCATCGGTTCGTCGAGCGAACGGGGCTGACGATGACCGCGATCGAGCCTGCATTACGCGAGGCCGAGCAGCGCGGGTTGATTGCACGCGATCATGAACGCATTGCGCCGACGCCGCTCGGGCAGCGGTTTCTCAACGATCTGCAAGCGTTGTTCTTGAACGAGCGGGACGCCTGACGATTTTTTGTGCGGTAGCGGCATCCTAATTGCTCGAATCTGATGTCCGGATGCCATGCAAGCCCGTCATGAACGCACAAAAACGCCGGCCGCCGTCGGCGGCGGCGGGAGACACTGAATCTGAAGGTCAACCCGCGGTCGATCCTGATCAGCAACCGCGTACGCTCGACGCGTGCCGCCGCTGCGCACTTTGGCAGCGTGCCACGCAAGGCGTCCCGGGCGCCGGTGGGCGGCATGCGCCGATCATGCTGGTCGGAGAGCAACCGGGCGACAGCGAGGATCTGGCAGGCAAGCCTTTCGTCGGGCCTGCCGGGCAGTTGCTCGATGATGCGATGCACGAAGCCGGCGTCCTCCGTCGCGATGTGTTCATTACGAACGCCGTCAAACATTTCAAATGGGAGCCGCGCGGTAAGCGACGGCTGCACAAGACACCGGCGCAGCGTGAAATCGAAGCGTGCCGCTATTGGCTCGATCAGGAACTCGACGAGGTCGGGCCGAAAGTGGTCGTTGCACTGGGCAGTACGGCGCTCAAGACGTTGCTGCAAGACCCGCATGCACGGTTGCAGGAGCACTTCGGCAAAGTGATCGAACACGGTGGGCGCGCCATTCTGGCGACATGGCATCCATCGTATGCTTTGCGCGCGCCAGATCGCGAGACCCGCCACCGTGCGCGCGCGCATATCGTGGAGACGTTGAGCAAGGCTGAGGCGTTGGCGCACGGTAAGCGCTCAGGCGCGGATTGAAAGCACCCCGCTACCCAGTGGTACAATCGCTCCCCTCGGAGGGCTGGCAGAGCGGTTGAATGCACCGGTCTTGAAAACCGGCAAGGCTTTACGGCCTTCGTGGGTTCGAATCCCACGCCCTCCGCCAGAACGCAATCCTAACGCTGGGTGGGAGCGGAAACTGCATCACTAACGGTCGCGGACGTGCCGCTTCCACCTGCTCTGCCATCT
>Ga0209672_100755_pt1 | contig 15728 bp, 13 predicted proteins | sample AraplaCol_mMS_r2_FD_184273 | JGI IMG/M metagenome (GOLD analysis project Ga0209672, IMG submission 184273) | Arabidopsis root microbial communities from North Carolina, USA - plate scrape CL_Col_mMS_r2 (SPAdes) (version 2) | ecosystem: Host-associated > Plants > Roots > Endosphere | place: USA...
GGACCGGCCCGCATGCGCCGGGGTACGAACGGCTCAATTACGCAGCATCGTGCGCGCCACATCGTCGATAAACCGCGCGAGCGCGAGGTCGCGTTCTGTCACGCCTTGCGCTTCATGCGTGGATAGCGTGATATCCACGGTCCGATAGACGTTGAACCACTCGGGATGGTGATCCATTTCCTGGGCTTTGATGGCCACGCGGGTCATGAACCCGAACGCTTCGTTGAAATCGGCGAATTGGAACTGGCGGTGGATGGCATCGCGTCCGTTGACGGGTAGCCAACCCTGCAGCTCGGTCATCTGCCGGGCACGTTCCTCGGAAGTCAGCTTGTGAATCATGGGATGTCCTCTCAGTTGGGCGGCCCGCGGCGTTCATACGCGCCGCGACGGTGCGCAGCCCTGCAGGCATTCTTTCACAGATCGTCAAGCGCCGTGCCGAATGTCGCTTTTCGTCGGACATACACCGCAAAGCCAGCGAGATGGGCGGCGTTTCGGCACAGTTATGCGGCAACGCTCGTGGGCCCGAGCGCTCAGGTGGACCATTGTGCTTCGGCGAGTTTCAAAGCCGCCGCTATGGGCGGCTCGTCGATGCGCGCCGCGAGCGCGATGAAGGTGAGCTCGGTCGGCACCGTAATGCCTTCGACGATCGTCAGAGCATGGGCGTGCGCCTCGGCCATGGCGATGGCATCGCGCGCGAGCGTCAGTCCAACGCCGGACTTGACGAGATCGAGCATCGACGTTTCCTGGTCGACCTCCGCAACCTTGACCGGGCTGACACCCGCTTCGGCGAAACGTCGCGAGAGCAAGCGCTGATGGGCGGAGGCGGACGGCGTCCAGATCCACGGCAGCGCAGCCAGCGCTCGCCAATCGGTCGCCCGGCTTACGCGGTCCTTCCAGCCGGCCGGCGCGAGGACGCGATATTGGAAGCGCGTGAGCGTGGCCGTATGAAAGAGCTCTGCGGGCATGCCGTCTTCGGCCGGCTGGCCGATGTAATAGCCGACATCGAGTTCGCGCGCCTGAATTTCCTGTGCGACCCAGCCCGACATACCGTGGCGCAGCGCCGTTTCGATCTGCGGGTAGGTTTCCACGAGTTGCTTCAGAAACCCGCCCAGGCGCAGAAAATGGGGATCGAGAATGGTGCCGATGCGCAGTCTGCCGCGCACCTCCTGCCGCAAGGCGGCCGCCGCCCGCTCGACATCGCTCGCCGCGGCCAGCGCGCGTTCCGCATGGGGCAGCAGCACCTCGCCGTCGCGCGTCAGTACAAGCCCGTGCGCCGTGCGCGCAAAGAGCGCGACGCCCAGTGCTTCCTGCAGATTTTTCAGCTGCAGGCTGACGGCGGGCTGCGTGAGGTGCAATTGCGCGGCCGCGCGCGTCAGATTGCCGACGCGCGCGACGGTGACGAAGGCGCGCAACAGTGTCAGGTCCATGCCGCGATATTAGCGCCGCTTATATCGCAATTGAACAGAACTCATTGGATTTCCTTGACGACGCTCGCGTACGCTGGCGAGCGACAAGCAAAGAGCGGGGCGGCCCATGGACAACGAGACCATTTCGGCGGGCGAATTCGATTATGTGATCGTCGGCGCGGGCACGGCGGGATGCGTGTTGGCCGCGCGGCTCAGCGAAGACAGCAACGTGAGCGTGCTGCTGATCGAGGCGGGCGGCAAGGACGACTATCACTGGATTCATGTTCCCGTCGGCTATCTGTACTGCATCGGCAACCCGCGCACGGACTGGCTCTATCGCACCTGCGCCGAGCCGGGGCTCAACGGACGCGCACTGTCGTACCCGCGCGGACGCGTTCTCGGCGGCTCGTCGTCGATCAACGGCATGATCTATATGCGCGGTCAGCGGGAAGATTACGACGAATGGGCGCGCATTACGGGCGACGCGGCGTGGTCGTGGGATAGGGTACTGCCGGTCTTCAAGCGCAGCGAAGATCATCACGCGGGCGGCGACGCGTGGCATGGCGCGGGCGGGCCGTGGCGCGTGGAACAGCAGCGCCTGAAATGGAAAGTGCTCGAGGCGTTTCACGAGGCGGCGCAGCAAGCCGGGATTCCCGCGACCGACGATTTCAACCGTGGCGACAACACGGGTGTCGGATACTTTGAAGTCAATCAAAAGCGCGGCGTGCGCTGGAACGCGTCGAAGGCGTTTCTGCGGCCGGCTTTGAGCCGCCCCAATCTCACCGTCGTGACCGATGCTCAGGTGAGGCGGCTGGTGTTCGAGGGAAGACGGTGTGTCGGCGTGGCCTATTGGCGCGGCGCGGGCGGTCGCCCCGGCGGGCAAGCGTCACGCGAGTTCGTCGCGCGCTCGCGTGGCGAGGTTCTACTTGCGGCCGGCGCGGTCAATTCGCCGCAATTGCTCGAGCTTTCAGGCGTCGGCAATGGCGCGCGCCTTCAGCGGCTTGGCATCGGCGTCGTGCAGGATCTGCGCGGCGTCGGCGAGAACTTGCAGGACCACTTGCAGTTGCGCATGGCCTATCGCGTGCGCGGCGTGCGCACGCTCAACACGCTGTCGGCTCACTGGTGGGGCAAGCTCTGGATTGCCGCGCAGTATGCGTTCTCGCGCAGCGGCCCGATGTCGATGTCGCCCTCTCAGCTCGGCGCGTTCGCCAAGTCGTGCGCGGACGATCTGTCGATCACGCGTCCCGATATCGAATATCACGTGCAGCCGCTCTCGCTCGATCGCTTCGGCGAACCGCTGCATCGCTTCAATGCGTTTACGGCGTCGGCTTGCCAGCTTCGACCGACTTCGCGCGGCAGCATTCATATCGAATCGACGGACCCCGGCGCGCCGCCTCTGATTGCCCCGAATTATCTGTCGACCGACTATGACCGCCACGTCGCCGCCAACGCGCTGCGGCTCACGCGGCGCATCGTGGCCTCGCCCGCGCTCGCGCGCTATGCGCCGCAGGAGATCATTCCCGGCGTCGAATTTCAGACCGAGGAGGAGCTCGTCAAGGCGGCCGGCGCGGTCGGCACGACGATTTTTCACCCGGTCGGCACGTGCCGGATGGGAACGGCCGACGATCCCGGCGCGGTAGTGGACTCCCGCCTGCGGGTCATCGGCATCGCGGGGCTGCGCGTCGTCGATGCGTCAGTGATGCCGACAATCACGTCGGGCAACACGAATTCTCCGACGATGATGATTGCCGAGCGTGCCAGCGAGATGATTCGCGCGGACCGGCGAAGTGGGGCCAGCGCGCCGATCGGAAAGGTGGATTCACCGATAGCGCCTGACGTCGTCGATGTCGTGGCAGGTCAATTTGTCGGACGTGCCACCGACACATAGATCTAATCGGGCCTCGTGCGCAACGATAACAAGCCGTTTCGGCGCCGCTGCGCTTGCTTCGGGCGCGCGGGCCGTACGCACATGCGTAACCGCTAGAGTTCACACTGTCAATATGAGCCGTGCGGAGCTTTTGCGATGGGAAATGATATCGGACCTACGAGCGCGGGCTCGCACCGGACAGGTGGCCATGAACCGGCTCATCCGGCTCGTCCCGATGCTCGCTCGCCGGCGAATGCGCCCCGGCCTCGCGTGGACAATGGCGCACTCGGAGACCTGGAGCCGTCGAAGCGGCGCTTCGCGGGCATCTTGCCGCGCCTGCGCGGCGTCCTTCCGTCGCTGCAGCGTTCGAGCGAAGAGGCGCAATTCGCCATGGCGTTGCAAGAGGTGGGCGGCGTGCGCGACGCCATATCGGCGCACGACTTCATCGCGCGATATCTGGCGCCCGGCAGTTGGCGGCGAACCGATCATCGAGCGGAGTTGAGCACTGAGCTGATCCAGCGTCTGCCACAACTCTACCAATCGACGAGCCCTGACGAGTTGCGAGAGGTGTGCGACGCTCTGTTCGAGGGCGTGCGCCAAATGCCGGGCGATCGACAGCTCGAGCCGCTCGCCGCAATCATCAAAGTTGCGCCGGCCGTGCCCCGCTTCGAGCGCGAGCTGCGCGACCGTGCGCGCGTTTGCGCAAGGCTCGCTTGGGAAAGCCGCGGAATCGATCACGCGGACTATGCTCATTTGCTCGCCACCGTTGCGCGGTCCATCGCTTTCGGTGAACTATCCGCGCAGCTCGACGAAGTATTCGACGAGCCGCAGTTCGCTGACCCCGCGAACGACGATCCCGTACGGACACTCGATCGTCGAACCGGGCAGAGCAATCGCTCCGCGGCGCTCGTGCGCCGGCATCCAGCGGCGAACGATGACGAACTGGCGGACGTCTTCCGTGAGATGCTGCCGGTGACCCTGAATCTGTCCGGCGGGAGTCAGCGGGACTGGATCGCAGCGCTGGCCCGGATCGCGGGTGCGCTGCGGCGCCCCGATGACGAACTGGGCCTGGTCCGAGCATTGGCCAAGGGCGCATGGAGCAACGAGACGATCGACGCCGAAGGTTACGCCAGCGTTCTTGCGATGCTCGGCCAAGCTAGCGCTTCGGCGGATCTCCAAGTCGACCGGCGATTGCTTGACGACCTGGCCAACGACTTCGAACGGCTGCCGCAACCGCAAAGAGGGGCGCTCTACGCATCGCTGTTGACGCGCGCACTCGCGCGTCAACCCGAAAGCGTGCAACGACGCTGCTTCGAGAAGGCGTGGGAGGGCATCGTGACCTTACCCGCCGAACACGCGCAAGCAGGCCTCGCCATGCTGAGCGATTCCGGTTGGCTCAAAGTCGAGACGAAGCAGTGGATCGTCAACCGGATGCTCAACGATCTGGACGGTCTGCGCCCCGATCTGCTCGCGCCCACGGTGCGCGCGATGGCGCCCCTCATGGCATCGCTGCCGTCCTTCTGGGCTGAGGAACCGCTCACTCGTTTGCTGTCGTTGATCGATGGTCACGGTGACGTGCGTGTCGCGGACTTTCTCGGCACCGATAAATGGTCCGCACTGTCACGGGGGCGTATCTTCGAGCATATGTACCCCATTGTGACTGAACGTTCTGGCGAGGCTGCACGTGCGAACGAATTGGCGCAGTTAGCCATACTGGGCACCTCGGGATACGATGACGACACGCTGACCTCGCGAATCGATGAGCTCGTGCGCGCGTTGACGCCGGTCCCGATGGCGTTTCGCTTTCACGCATTGCGACAGTTGCGCGAGCTCGCGCATCGGTTGACGCCGCAATCGGGCAGTCGAATGGAGGCATTCGCCAAGCTGCGCGAGCTCGGGCTCGACCACCTCGTCGACTACGAAACCGAGGCGCTTTGGCGAGAGGCCTTTCCCGCGCCGACGGCGTGAACCCGCGTACGTGAACGCCGAACCGTAGTGGCGCTCCGCCGCGCGCCGCGCGGCCGCGGGATTACGTAAACAAACCTAAGTGCAAATCCCGATGAATGCGCTGCATCATTGGGGAGACAATTCCCGGTGCTGCATGGGGCGGGGCCGACCTTCCCGCGATGATGCACCATGCCAAAAAAATAGCGGGGCTTGCGATCGACATCCGAGCTTCGTTCCGGTGCGATGCGCCTACTCGGCGCTTATAGGCGCTTAAAGCAGTGCAACGCCCGACTTCGGCATGGAAGGGGACATGATTCTCGGCGACACGATTCTCGAAACGCGCGGGCTCACCAAGGAATTCAAAGGGTTCACGGCTGTGAACGGCGTGAACCTGCGCGTGCGCCGCGGCTCGATCCATGCCCTGATCGGCCCGAACGGCGCGGGCAAGACGACCTGCTTCAACCTGCTCACGAAGTTTCTCGAGCCCAGCGCGGGCCAAATCGTTTTCAACCATGTCGATATCACGCGCGAGCGGCCGGCCCAGATTGCGCGCCGGGGCATCATCCGTTCGTTCCAGATCTCGGCCGTGTTTCCGCATCTGAGCGTGTTGCAGAACGTGCGCGTCGGGCTGCAACGCAGGCTCGGCACCGCCTATCACTTCTGGCGCTCGGATCGCACGCTGCGCGCGCTCGACGAGCAGGCTCATGATCTGCTGTCGCAAGTGGGCCTGACCGATTTCGCCGACACGCCGACAGTCGAGCTGTCATACGGCCGCAAGCGCGCGCTCGAAATCGCGACGACACTGGCCATGGAGCCGGAGCTCATGCTGCTCGACGAGCCCACGCAAGGAATGGGACACGAAGATGTCGATCGCGTGACGGCGCTGATCAAGAAAGTATCGGCCGGGCGGACCATCCTCATGGTCGAGCACAACATGAACGTCATCGCAGGCATTTCGGACACGATCACGGTCTTGCAGCGCGGCGAGGTGCTCGCCGAGGGCAGCTATGCGGAAGTCTCGAAGAATCCGCTCGTGATGCAGGCCTACATGGGCAGCGCCGATGCCGCCCTCACAGGGGCGCATGGATGAATCAGATGGCGCATCAAAACATCGAAGCCGACGCACGAGCCGCATCCGCCGCCACGGGCACGTCTGCGCTTGCGATCGCGGGGCTGCAGGCGTGGTACGGCGAATCGCACATCCTGCACGGCGTGGATCTCACGGTGAACCGCGGCGAAGTCGTGACGCTGCTCGGCCGCAACGGGGCGGGGCGCACCACGACGTTGCGCGCGATCATGGGCCTCACGGGACGCCGCACGGGCTCGATCCGTATCGGCGAGCGCGAGACGATCGGCCTGCCGACGCACAAGATCGCGCATTGCGGTGTCGGCTATTGCCCCGAGGAACGCGGCATCTTTTCGAGCTTGTCATGCGAGGAGAATCTGATCCTGCCGCCGATGGTGGGCGCGGGAAAAGATGCCATGCCGATCGACGAGATCTACTCGATGTTCCCGAACTTGAAGGAGCGCCGCTCGAGCCAGGGCACGCGCCTATCAGGCGGCGAACAGCAGATGCTGGCCGTGGCGCGTATCTTGCGCACGGGCGCGAACCTGCTGCTGCTCGATGAAATCTCCGAAGGGCTCGCGCCCGTCATCGTGCAGACATTGGCGCGCATGATTCTGACGCTCAAAGCGCGCGGCTATACCATCGTCATGGTCGAGCAGAATTTCCGCTTCGCGGCACCGCTCGCGGACCGGTTCTACGTGATGGAGCACGGACGCATCGTCGAGCACTTCGAAGCGAGCGAGCTCGAACGCAAGATGCCCGTGTTGCACGATCTGCTGGGCGTCTAGATTCCAGGCTACAAGCGTTTCCTTGCATGCGACGCTCGCGCGATGCATGCGTCAAAATAGTTGCACGAACAACCATAAGCGAAGGAGATTCTGATGAGAACCAATTTGCTCGCAAGCGCTGCCCGTACTCTCGCGGTGACCGCGACCGCGCTCGCAGCGGGGCTGGCAATGCAGCAGGCCGCCGCAGCCGAGAATCAGGTCACGATCGGTTTCATCACCGATATGTCGGGACTGTATGCCGACATCGACGGCAAGGGTGGTGCGACGGCGATCCAAATGGCGATCGACGACTTCGGCGGCAAGGTCAACGGATTGCCGATCAAGCTGATCACGCAAGACCACCAGAACAAGGCCGATATCGCCGCATCGACGGCGCGCAAGTGGGCCGATACCGAGGGCCTCGATATGCTGATCGGCGGGACGAACTCGGCGACGGGTTTGGCGATGAATGACGTGATCAAGGAGAAAAAGCGGCCGTACTTCTCGATCGGCGCCGGCACCGATGCCTTGACGAACAAGCAGTGCACGCCCTATACGATCCACTACGCATACGACACGACCGCGCTCGCGCGCGGCACGGGTTCCGCGATCGTGAAGCAGGGTTTCAAGACGTGGTACTTCCTGACGGCCGACTATGCCTTCGGCAAATCGCTCGACAAGAACACGACCGAGGTCGTCGAGAAGAACGGCGGCAAAGTGCTGGGCCATGCCTACCATCCGCTCTCGGCTTCCGATTTCTCGTCGTTCCTACTGCAGGCTCAGGCATCGAAGGCTCAGGTGCTCGGCTTGGCGAACGCGGGTGGGGACACCGTGAATTCGCTCAAGGCAGCCAAGGAATTCGGCATCACGAAGACGATGAAGATCGCGGCACTGCTGATGTTCATCGACGATGTGCATAGCGTCGGACTACCGACGGCGCAAGGGCTGCTGTTGACGGACAGCTGGTACTGGGATCAGAACGACAAGTCTCGCGCATGGGCCGAGAAGTACTTCAAGAAAACGGGCAAGATGCCTTCGAGCCTGCAAGCGGCCGACTACTCGGCGACGATGGATTATCTGAACGCCGTGAAAGCGGTGGGTTCGACGGACGCCGACAAGGTCATGGCGCAGCTTCACAAGCAGCCCATCGACGATTTCTACGCGAAGGGTACCGTGCGTCCCGACGGTGTCATGCAGCACGACATGTACCTGTTCCAGGTCAAGACGCCGGGCGAATCGAAGAAGCCGTGGGACTACTACACGCTGAAGGCGACGATTCCGGGCGATCAGGCGTTCGGTACGAAGGCGGAAACGCAGTGCGATCTTTGGAAGTAAGCACCGCGCGGCGCGCAGCGATGACGCGCGCCGCGTTTCTCGCGCGCGTCTTTCTCTTTTCGACGGCAGGTTAAATGGACATCTTCGGCATTCCGTTGCCCGCACTGCTGAGCCAGCTCTTGCTCGGGCTCGTCAACGGATCGTTCTACGCGATCCTGAGCCTTGGGCTGGCGGTCATCTTCGGCATGCTCAACGTGATCAACTTCGCGCACGGCGCGTTGTTCATGCTTGGCGCGATGCTCGCCTGGATGGGATTCAACTATCTCGGCCTGCCGTACTGGGCGATGCTCGTGCTGGCGCCGCTCGTGGTCGGCGCATTCGGAGTGCTCATCGAGCGCACGATGCTCCGCTGGCTGTACCGGCTCGATCATCTCTACGGCTTGTTGCTGACGTTCGGTCTCACGCTCGTGATCGAAGGCGTATTCCGCTCGCTCTACGGTTCCTCAGGGCAGCCCTACGATGTTCCGGAGTTGCTTGCGGGCGCAACGAACGTCGGATTCATGTTCCTGCCGAACTATCGCGCATGGGTCGTCGTGGCATCGCTGATCGTCTGCTTTGCGACCTGGTTCGTCATCGAGAAGACGCGCATCGGTGCTTATTTGCGCGCCGGCACCGAGAATCCGAAGCTCGTCGAGGCGTTCGGCGTGAACGTGCCGCTCATGATTACGCTCACGTACGGCTTCGGCGTGGCGCTCGCGGCTTTTGCGGGGGTGCTGGCCGCGCCCGTCATCCAGGTCTCCCCGCTGATGGGGCAATCGATGATCATCACCGTGTTCGCCGTGGTCGTGATAGGCGGCATGGGCTCGATCATGGGTTCGATCCTGACCGGCCTGATGCTCGGCGTCGTGGAGGGCTTCACGCGCGTGTTCTATCCGCAGGCGTCGTCCACCGTCGTCTTCGTCATCATGGCGCTCGTGCTGCTCGCACGCCCCGCAGGTCTTTTCGGCAAGGAACGGTGATGCAGAGAAAAGCGCTCTATGGCCTGCTCTTCGCAGGTCTCCTGATTGCGCCGTGGGTCGGCGTCTATCCGGTCTTCGTCATGAAGGTGCTGTGCTTCGCGCTGTTCGCCGCGGCCTTCAACCTGCTGATCGGCTACACGGGGCTGCTCTCGTTCGGCCATGCGATGTTCCTCGCCACGGCGGGCTATGTCACCGGTTTCACGATTCAGTCGTTCGGTTTTCCATCGCTCGTCGGGGTGATCGCCGGGACGTTGGCCGCGACGTTGCTCGGGTTCGTCGTCGGGCTTTTTGCGATCCGGCGGCAGGGTATCTACTTCGCCATGGTCACGCTCGCGTTCGCGCAGATGATCTACTTCATCTATTTGCAGGCGCCGTTCACGCATGGCGAAGACGGCCTGCAAGGCGTTTCGCGCGGCACGCTTTTCAAGGCGATCGATCTGTCGTCGGATGTCGCGCTCTACTACGTCGTGCTCGTCGTCGTCACGCTTGCCTTCGCGCTGATCGTGCGCATCGTTCATTCGCCGTTCGGGCAACTGATGACGGCTATCCGCGAGAACGAGCCGCGTGCCATTTCGCTCGGCTACGATACCGATCGCTTCAAGCTGCTCGCGTTCGTGCTCTCGGCCGGCCTCGCGGGCCTGGCCGGTTCGCTGAAGGTGCTCGTGCTCGGCTTCGAAACGCTCAGCGACGCGCATTGGACGATGTCGGGTCTCGTCGTGCTGATGACGCTCGTGGGCGGAATGGGCACGCTGTTCGGACCGGTGTTGGGCGCCACACTCATCATCATTCTCGAAGATCGGCTCGGCGATATCGGCGGCGCACTGGCGTCGGCCACCGGCATCGCGTGGTTCAACACGCTCGGCGAATCGACGACGATCGTCGTGGGCTTCATCTTCATCGTATGCGTGCTCGCATTCCGGCGCGGCATCGTCGGGGAGATCGTGTCCCGCGTGCGTATGCTGCGTGCGTGAGCGAGCGTAAAAGACGTGCGCCACGCGTGTCGGATAGCTGCGAATTGCGCGCGGATGCACACCACTAGGGAAAGTGCTAGGTTGTCGCCCCAGACCTGGGCGTTTAATCTTCGTTCCAGTTCTGATGCACCGAATTTGCAGGTGGAGAACGAGGAGACAATCGAGGCACTCAGTGCCCGGACGAAAGCGCTGTTGGAGAGATCCAACAGCGCTTTTATTTTGGCCGCAGCTGGATCGACCGCTGCGATCGCTTCTCCGATCGCTTCTCCGATCGCGCCCAATTGTCCGTCGCTCGCGTTAGCGAGTGGGACACATCGCCTTTCCCCCGGTTTCTCTTCTTGCTCGTTGTTGCCCTCACGCCGCTGCCGCGGCTCGAGGTGGGCGGCGCCTGCGCGCTTTTGCCGTGTCACGCGTCCGCTTCACGCTACGATTGGCATTTTCTTTCGGTGTACGAATCGGTCCGATTGCCGGCCACGCCGGCTACAACAATAACGCTTTGAACGAAGCGTCTGGAGATCCGCAATGACGATGAAGCAGTGGGTACGTAACGGCACGATCGCAGCGCTGGTTTGCGCGAGCGGCGCCGCGTTCGCTCAAGTGAAAGTCGGCGTCGTGCTGTCCGCCACGGGGCCGGCTGCCTCGCTTGGCATTCCCGAGAAAAACACCATTGAATTGCTACCGAAGGAAATCGGCGGCAAGAGCGTGCAGTACATCGTGCTCGACGATGCCTCCGATACGACGAAGGCCGTCCAGGACACGCACAAGCTCATCGACGAAGACCATGTCGACGTCATCGTCGGCTCGAGTACGACGCCGAACTCGATGGCGATGCTCGACGTCATCGCTGAAGCGAAAACGCCGATGATCTCGATGGCCGCCTCGGCCAACATCGTGCAGCCCGTCGATGCCAAGCGCAGCTGGGCCTTCAAGACGCCCCAAAACGACAGCCTCATGGCCGAGGCGATCGCAAGCTACATGCAGTCGCACGGCGTGAAGACGGTCGGCTTCATCGGCTTTACCGATGCCTACGGCGAGAGCTGGCATCAAGCATTCACGAAGGCGGCGAGCGCACACGGGCTCAAGCTCGTCAGCGACGAACGCTATGCGCGCACGGATACGTCGGTCACGGGGCAGGTCCTCAAAACGATCGGGACGCGGCCCGACGCCGTGCTGATCGCCGCCTCCGGCACGCCGGCCGCGCTGCCGGCCAAGGAGCTCAAGGCGCGCGGTTATGCGGGCAAGGTCTATCAGACGCACGGAGTCGCCAACAACGATTTTCTCCGCGTATGCGGCAAGGATTGCGACGGGGAAGTCCTGCCCGTCGGTCCGATCCTCGTGGCCGACCAACTGGCCGATACGAATCCCGTGAAGCAATCCGCGCTCGCCTATAAGCGCGCCTACGAAGGCAAGTACGGCGCCGGCTCCGTCGTCACGTTCGGTGGCCATGCATGGGACGCGGGCCAGATGCTGCAGCATGCGATTCCCGTTGCGCTGAAGACGGCCCAACCGGGCACGCCTGAATTCCGCGCTGCGCTGCGCACGGCCCTGGAAGGCCTCAAGAACCTGCCCGTTTCGCACGGCATCATGACGATCACCGCCACCGATCACAACGGCTTCGACAAGCGGGCACGCGTGATGGTGCAGATCGTCGACGGCAAGTGGAAGGTCGTCGGCGAATAGGTCAGGACAACGAAGCATGGATTTTTCGATCGCGGCCATCCTCGCGCAGGATGGCGTGACGACCGGTGCCGTCTATGCGCTGCTCGCGCTGGCGCTCGTGCTCGTCTTTTCGGTGACGCGCGTCATCTTCATCCCGCAAGGAGAGTTCGTCTCCTATGGCGCGCTCACGCTGGCGATGCTTCAGGCGAACAAGCTGCCGCCCACGACCGTTTTGCTGATGGCACTCGGTGCGGCTTGCTTCGTCACGCAGACGCTCGGACTCGTTCGGCGCGCAGCCCGCGAGCCGGGGCTCGCTCGTAACGTGGCACTGCTCGCCGGCCGATATCTGGTTTTTCCGGTGGCGGTCTATCTGATCAGCGTGCGGTTGAGCGCGCAGCCCATGCCGATGCTCGCGCAAGTGGCGCTGACGCTCGCGATCGTCGTGCCGATGGGGCCGTTCATTTACCGGCTCGCCTACGAGCCGATCGCCCAAGCCTCGACACTGCTGCTGCTGATCGTGGCCGTCGCGGTGCACTTCGCGATGGTCGGGCTCGGTCTTTGGATGTTCGGCGCGGAAGGTTCGCGCACGACACCGTTCTCGGATGCGACGTTCAATGTCGGCGGCTTGACGATGGCCGGGCAGAGCGTGTGGGTGGTGCTCACTGCGCTCGCGCTCATCGTTGCGCTCTACCTCTATTTCGACCGCTCGATTTCGGGCAAGGCGCTGCGGGCAACCGCGGTGAATCGCCTCGGCGCGCAGCTCGTGGGCATCGGCACAGCGCAGGCGGGCAGACTCGCCTTCACGCTGGCTGCTGCGCTCGGCGCACTGTCGGGCGTACTCGTCGCCCCGCTCACCACGATCTATTACGACTCGGGTTTTCTGATCGGCCTGAAAGGCTTCGTCGGGGCAATCATCGGCGGGCTGGTCAGCTATCCGCTCGCGGCGGCCGGCTCGCTGCTCGTTGGGTTGCTCGAGTCGTATTCGTCGTTCTGGGCGAGCGCCTACAAAGAGGTGATCGTGTTCACCGTCATCATTCCGGTGCTGCTCTGGCGCAGCCTGGCAAGCCCGCATGTGGAAGAGGACGAAGACTGACATGACTACGACGAGGCGCCTCGGCTCGCTCGCCAAGCCGTTCTGGTTCTTTCTCGTGGTCGTTTTCGCGCTACCGGTACTGCCGGGACCGCTCCATGTGCCCGAGTATTGGATCACGCTCATCAACTACATCGGTCTCTATGCGATCGTCGCGATCGGGCTCGTCCTGCTGACGGGCATTGGCGGTATGACGAGCTTCGGCCAGGCCGCATTCGTCGGCGTGGGCGCGTACGCCACCGCCTTTCTGACGACGCGGCTCGGCGTCTCGCCGTGGCTCGCGCTCGTGGCCGGCATCGCGCTGACCGCGCTCGTCGCGCTCGTCATCGGCGCTGTCACGATGCGTCTGTCGGGGCATTTTCTGCCGCTGGGGACGATCGCCTGGGGGCTCTCGCTTTACTACCTGTTCGGCAACCTCGAAGCCCTCGGCAAGTACGACGGCATCAGTGGCATTCCGGCACTCTCGTTGTTCGGGGTGTCGCTCGATTCCGGCCGCAGCATCTATTACGTCATCTGGATCGTGGTTCTCGCAGCGGTCGTCTCCGTGCAGAACCTGCTCAACAGCCGGCCGGGACGCGCGATCCGCACGCTGCGCGGCGCCGGGACCATGGCCGAAGCCATGGGCGTCAATACCGTGTGGATGCGCATCGTCATCTTTGTTTATTCGGCCGTGTTGGCAGCCGTATCGGGGTTTCTCTACGCGCACCTGCAGCGCGCGGTGAACCCGACGCCATTCGGGCTCAACCATGGCATCGAATACTTGTTCATGGCCGTGGTCGGCGGCGTCGCTCATGTCTGGGGCGCGATACTCGGCGCCGCGATCCTGACGATCCTGCAGGACTACTTGCAATCGATCCTGCCCGTGTTGCTGGGCCAAAGCGGTAATTTCGAGATCATCGTCTTCGGTATCGTCATGGTGCTGCTACTGCAGCATGCAAGGCAGGGCGTCTGGCCCTTCGTCGCGCGGGCTTTCCCAAGGGCACCCGTCGCGCGCGTACCCGTGCAGGCCGAGTTTTTGCGGCAGCGCACAAAACCAACCGCCGGGGAGCCGTTGCTCGTCGTCGAGGGCGTGCGCAAGACGTTCGGCGGTCTCGTCGCCGTCGACGATGTCAGCTTCGAGGTGAGAGCCGGGCAGATCGTCGGGCTCATTGGACCGAACGGCGCGGGCAAATCGACCACGTTCAACCTCGTAACAGGCGTGTCGCAAGCGACGCGCGGCACGATCCGGTTTGCGGGCGAGCGGATCGACACGCTGAATGCGCGCGACATCGTCCGTCGGGGGATCGGCCGCACGTTCCAGCACGTCAAGCTGCTGCCGGGAATGACGGTGCTGGAGAACGTTGCGATCGGCGCGCACTTGCGAGGATCGGCCGGCGTCTGGCGCAGCCTCGTGCGGCTCAATCGTGCCGAGGAAGCGCGCCTGATGGCCGAGGCTGCCCGCCAGCTGACGCGAGTCGGCCTTGAAGCTCAGCTTGACGAGGAGGCGGGGAGTCTGTCGCTTGGGCAGCAGCGCATCCTGGAAATCGCACGGGCGTTGTGCTGCGACCCAACGCTATTGCTGCTCGACGAACCTGCGGCCGGCCTGCGGTATCAGGAAAAGCAAAGGCTCGCAGAGCTGCTGCGCAAGCTGAAAGCGGAAGGCATGAGTGTGCTGCTCGTCGAACACGACATGGATTTCGTGATGAATCTCGCCGACCGGCTCGTCGTCATGGAATTCGGCACGCGCATCGCCGAGGGGTTGCCGCGCGAAGTCCAGAACGACCCGGCGGTGCTCGAAGCTTATCTCGGCGGGGTGGATTGATATGGATGGAACGACGACGCGGCCGATCATCGCGGTGAACCGTCTATCGGTCCGCTATGGGAAAGTCGAGGCGCTGCATGGTGTGTCCGTTTCCGTGCGGCCGGGACAAATCGTCAGTGTCATTGGGCCGAATGGAGCGGGGAAGTCCACGCTGCTCAATGCGATCATCGGCGCATTACCTCCCACGGGTCAGGCCGCGGGAGAAGTTCGGTATCGCGATGGCGAGGTGGGTACGCTGCCCATCGAGGCGCGCGTTGCGCGAGGGCTATGCCTCGTCCCCGAAAAGCGCGAGCTGTTTGCGACGATGTCCGTGGAGGACAACCTTCTTTTGGGCGCCTATCGGCGAAAGCGCAATGGCGATCGGAATTTCCTCGATCAGATGGAGCCCGTCTTTGCGCTCTTTCCGCGGCTCAAGGAGCGGCGTCGGCAGGCGGCCGGGACGCTCTCGGGTGGCGAGCGCCAAATGCTGGCGCTCGGTCGCGCCCTGATGGGCAAGCCCGACCTGCTCATGCTCGACGAACCGAGCCTGGGACTCGCGCCGCTTATCGTGAAGGAAATCTTCCATGTCGTCAGCGCGCTCAGACAGACGGGCGTCGCTATTCTGTTGATCGAACAGAATGCGCGCGCCGCGCTCCAGGTTTCTGACTATGGGTACGTGCTCGAGACCGGTGAAGTCGTATTGGAAGGGCCAGCGGCCGAGCTGGCCTCCAACCCGCGCGTGATCGAGACTTATCTGGGGCTCGCCAAGAAGACAGCGTGAAAGCCACCTAGGCCAACATGGAATACTGTTTCCGGAAGCGCTGGGGATTGGCTTGGTTTCACGTGAAACAGTTCGTTAGCCGTTTAACGGAGATCATCCT
>Ga0209672_100759_pt1 | contig 15556 bp, 16 predicted proteins | sample AraplaCol_mMS_r2_FD_184273 | JGI IMG/M metagenome (GOLD analysis project Ga0209672, IMG submission 184273) | Arabidopsis root microbial communities from North Carolina, USA - plate scrape CL_Col_mMS_r2 (SPAdes) (version 2) | ecosystem: Host-associated > Plants > Roots > Endosphere | place: USA...
AGGGTGCGACACGCTTGTAGGAGCGCACTTGTGCGCGACTCAACGAAGCGACACACACCCCAACCACCCCATGAGCCCATGCAGCGACGGCACCTGCATCAACCACGGCCCCGCCATCGTCACCACGCCAGCCAGCAACACGAAGCCCGCCACGCTGCGTCGCGCGCTCGTGTGTTGCATCCAACGCCCAACACGCGCACCAGACCAGGTGAGCGGCACCATCACCAGCCAAGTGCCCAGGCCGAAGGCAGCCATGGTGGCCGCGCCACTCAGCGCACTGGCCTGAAGCCAGGCCGCCGCCAACAAAGTAGCGCTGAGACCACAAGGCATCCATCCCCACAACATGCCGGCAACGATGCGACGCGGCGCCGTATGCGCGGGAAGCAAGCGCCGCTGCAAAGGTTGCAGCCATCGCCACAGCTGCACGCCGGGGCGTCCCAGCAGGCGCAAGCGCCCCTTCTGATCCAGCAGACGCAACGCCACCAGCACCAACACCACACCCATCGTCATGCGCGTAGCGATCACCAGCGCATGCCACTCGAACAGTCGCAACACGCCGTCGCCGACACCGCCGACCAAAGCGCCGGCCAGCACATAGCCCAGCACGCGGCCAGCATTCAACTGCAGCGACGCGAGCAGTCCGTGACGCGGCGACCACACGGAAAATCCCGTGGCGATGCCCCCGCACATCGCCGCGCAATGCACGCCGCCCAACATGCCGGTCAATAGCGCCGCCGAAACGGCGAGCACGTCAATCGACATCGGGGGCCTTGCCGGCGCGCCGCGTATCAGGACGCGTGTCGTCGCGCAGGATATCCAGCGCCGGCGTATCCATATCGTCGAACTGCCCTTTGCGCACGGCCCACACGAAAGCACCGATCGCAAACGCAAGCAGCATCAGACTCAGTGGCACCAGCATGAGCAGGATGATCACGGCGTCGCACCCGCCCTGGGAGGCCGCACCAGGCGCAACGCGTTGAACGTCACGACCAAGGAAGACATGGCCATGCCGAGTGCGGCCAGCGCGGGCGTCACATGCCCGGTGATCGCCAGAGGCAGCGCGAGCAGGTTGTAACCGACGGCCCAGGCAAAGTTCTGGCGGATGATGCGCTGTGTCCGCCGCGCCAGCGCGATGGCGGCGGGAATGCGCAGCAACGATGGCGAGGTCAACACCATGTCGGCCGCGCGCTGCGCCAGCGAGGCGCCCTCACCCATCGCGATCGACACGTCGGCGCCGGCGAGCACCGGCGCATCGTTCAGGCCATCTCCCACCATCGCCACGATGCGTCCTTTCGCCTGCAACGCACGCACCAGTGCCAGCTTGTCTTCCGACGACTGGCGCGAATGCGCCTGGCCGATCCGCAATTCGCGCATCAGACGCTGCACTGCCGTGGCCGCATCGCCACTGGCAAGATGGATGTCGACGCCTAGGGCGCGCAGCGCCGCGATGGTCTCCGGTGCACCAGCGCGCATGCTCTCTTGAAGACAAAACCTGGCGACTGCCCGCTTGCCGTCACCCAGCCAGAGCTGGCCATCGTCATCTCGAGAGACCGCAAACGAGGCTCGACCCAGTCGCCACAGCGATCCTTCGATATGGCCCTGCACGCCGTGTCCCGTGATCGTACGCACGTCCTTGGCGTGCAGCGATGTGGTGATGCCGGCAAAGGCCCGGGCAATCGGATGGCCGCTATCGCGCTCCAGCGAGGCTGCCATCTGCAAGGCCGTCGCTGGCGGGAGATCCGCAAACGTCTGCACGTCGCCCACGGCGAGCTGCACGCTGGTCAGCGTGCCCGTCTTGTCGAACACGATGTCGCTGACACGCGCGAGATGTTCCAGACCTCCCTCGCGGATGGAGAGCACACCCAGCCTCGCCAATGCGCCGTGACTTGCCGCCAGCGCAGTGGGCACCGCCAGCGAAAGCGCACATGGACAACTGACCACCAGCAGAGACAGCGTGACTTCGAACGCGCGCGCCGGGTCGTGAGTGCGCCAAACGCCGTAGACGATCACCGCCAATACGATCAACACCGATACGAACACGCTGCCGATGCGATCGGCCACACGTGCCAGGCGCGGTCGTTGCGATTGCGCCTGCTCGACCAATCGGGCCAGCTGCGACAGTCGCGTGGCCGGGCCGATACGAGTCACTTCGATGCGCGCGGGAATCTCGCGACAAACCGTGCCTGCGTAAATCGTCTCTCCCCGCCCGCGAGTCATCGGCCGCGATTCTCCGGTAAGCAGCGCCTCTTCGAACGAGGCCTCCGAGTTGAGCAGGCATCCATCGGCCGGCACCACCTCGCCCACCGCCGCGCAGACGATATCGCCCACCTGCAGCGACGCCACGGGCACGGACTCCCTGCTGCCGTCAGCGCGCTCGCGCACCGCCAGAGCGGGGCGTGCTCGAGCGAGCGCGTCCACCTGCGCACTGGCGACGCGGCGCGCGCGATGTTCCAGCAAGCGCGCCGTGAGCAACAGAAACACGAACATCGTGGCGGCGTCGTACCAGATCTGTGCCCCGCCGCGGGCGGTTTCCACCACGCTGGCGGAGTAAGCCAGCAGGGTCGAGCTGGCGATCAAGGTGTCCATGCCCGGGTGGCGCTGGCGTAGCTCGCGCCAGCAGCCCTGCAGGAACGGCCAACCCGAGAAGAACACCACCGGTGTGGCGACCAACAAGGCGACCCAGCGAAAGAAGTCGCGTGTCGGACCGGCCATGTGATGGCCAAAATCCAGATACAGCGCCTCGGAAAACATCATGGTCTGCATCGCGCCCAGACCGGCGATGCCCAGGCGCATCAGCCATCGGCGCTGTTCGGCCACGCGCTCGCGCTCCCGCGCGGCGCCGGTGGCCAGATACGGGCGATAGCCGAGCATCGCCAGACGTCCGAGCAACTGCGATAGTCGAACTTGCGCCGGACACCAGCCGATGCGGATGCGCCCGGTCACCGCATTGGCACTCGTATCGAACACACCCGGCTCGCGGCGCAAAGCCTGGTCGATCAGCCACGCGCAGGCCGCGCAACGCATGCCGTCGGTCAACACGGTGATTTCCAGACCGCCGGCCACGGGCACCGCGTGTTCGCCAAGCAGGTCGTCGCGATCCCAACTAGCCAGATCGGGCACCTCTTCGACGCGTGTCGCTGCCGTGCTGCGCAGGCGGTAATAGTCGCCCAGCTCGGATTGGCGAATCCACTCCGCCGCCGCACCGCAGCCGTGACAGCAGAAGCCCCGCAGCTCGCCATCGACCACCTGGTGCAGAGGAGCGAGCGGCAGCATTTCGCCGCAGTGGTAGCAGAGCAGTGCCCGACCGGACGGGTCGGCGTCGACGGCGCGGTCCACGATCAGGGCGTCAGGCGTATCGCTCGCGCCTGCGCCGTCCAATGGCCGTGCAGCGACCAGGCCTCATTGTCCGGGCTCAATTCAACCGACCAGGCATGCCCGCCGTCCAGCGAACCGACCCCGCGCCAACCCAGTTCGCTGGGCGACAGTTCGACCATGCGTTCGGCAGCCTGCGAGTCGCCAGCCCGTAGCGTGAGCCGCAGCTTGCCGCCACGCGGGAAGTCGCCATCCATGGGTACGGCTTCGATCATGTCGCCCTTCAAGCGAAGCACCAGACCCTTGGTGGCGACTTCCGTGGAGGGCTCATCCTGCGCCGACACCAGCATCTTGCCGACTCGCGTGGCCTGCGTGATGGTTTCCATGTCTTCGCGACCGGGACGCACGGCCGCGAACAGCAAGGCGAAGCCGATCGCCACGGACGCCAGCGGCAGACCCACCAGCATCCACACCATCGGTTCGCGCCAGGTACTGCGTGTCTGGTTCATGGCAAGGGTCCAAAGAAACTGCTGTTGACGTCGACACCGACGTTGGCGTCGAGATCGCGCACGTGGAAAATCACCTCATGGCGACCGCTGATGTCCGCCGCCGTCGTGACGGTCAGCGGCACCGAGAGCACCTCGCCGCTCTCGACACGCACGGCTTGCACGCCATCGCCGAGCCGCAGATCGGGCAGGTCAGCCGAGCTCACGTCGATCGCGAAGTGATGTGGCGTTTGTGCCTTGTTGACCAGCTTCATCGTGTAGGCGTTCTGGATGTCGCCGTCAGCATCCTCGCTGTACATCGCATTGCGATCGCGCAGCACTTCGGCCATCAGCGGACTGCGATGGGTAACGCCGTAAAGCCAGCCGCCCATCAGCGCGAGCAGCAACACCCCGTAGAGCAGCACGCGGGTACGCACGAGCCTGGCCGGCTTGCCGTCGATCTGGTTCTGGGTGGCATAGCGAATCAGGCCCTGCGGATAGCCGACCTTGCCCATCACCTCGTCGCAGGCATCGATGCAGGCGCCACAGGCGATGCATTCGTACTGCAGGCCGTTGCGGATATCGATGCCAACCGGACACACCTGCACGCAGATGGTGCAATCGATGCAGTCGCCCAGTTCTTCCAACGTGAACTTGGGCAACGGCTTGGCCTGTTCGCCCAGCGCCGCCAGCGTAATCGTGCCGCCGGCCTGCGCGCGATGATCGGCCGCGGACGGATGCTGGCTGGCGCGGAACACATAGTCGTAGGCAGTGATGGTGTCGAGCAGGCCGCGCGCCCGCTTCAGCACACTGGCAAGGCCACGCTTGCGCGGACCGCGCGGCTCGCCGCGCATGGGGTCATAGGCGATGAGCAAGGTGTTGCGGTCAAACATCGCGCTCTGGAAGCGCGCGTAGGGACACATGTACTTGCACACCTGTTGCCGCAGAAAGCCGGCATTGCCCCAGGTGGCGAACGCATAGAACAGGATCCAGAACGCCTCCCAACCACCCCATCCCCAAGGCGTGCGCTGCGCCAGCTCACCGATCGGGCTGAAATAGCCCACGAAGGTGAACCCGGTCCACAACGAGAACACCGCCCATAGCGTGTGGCGCGCACTTTTGCGCAGGATTTTTTCGCGCGTCCACGCCGATGCATCGAGCTTCATGCGCTTGTTGCGATCGCCTTCACACCAGCGCTCGATCCACAGCGACACTTCGGTCCATACCGTCTGCGGGCAGGCGTAGCCGCAGAACAAGCGACCCGCCAGTGCGGTGAAGAAGAACAGCGCCAGCGCCGCGATGATCAACAGCACCGATAGAAACAGGAAATCCTGCGGCAGGAACAACCATCCAAACACATGGAATTTGCGTGCCGGCAGATCCAGCAAGACAGCCTGTCGCCCCTGCCAGGTCAGCCAGGGAAAGCTGTAGTACATGCCCAGCAACCAGATGACCGCAACCACCCGCAAGCGGTTGAAGCGGCCTGAGACGTCGCGCGGATAAACCTTGCGCTCGCTGACGTAGTACGAATCGCTCCCGTCATCGATGACCTGAAGCGGAATACGGCGACTCATGGTGACTTACCGGGACGCGGCAGCGATCGCACCGCGCGACTCGGGCGCAGCAGGATCCAGGTGAACAGACTGGACGAGGCCGTCGCCAGCCAGATCAGGAAGAAACCCAGCGTGTAACCGAGTTCGCGCCCGATCTTCAGCGAGGGAAAGGTGATATCGCGCAGGGCGATCGGATCAATGAAGGCGAAGAACACCACCGTCACCACGCCGGCCACGAAGAAGCTGGGCCAGAGCAAGGCACCCAGGCTCTGCGCCATCGGTGCAGGCTCGCGCTCGTGGGCGACGTTGGTATTCCTGGCGATCATTCGGCCACCACCGCACCCGCGGGCGGCGGATCCTGGTGCGGCGACAAGGTCCACACATAGGCACCGACCAGGCGTGTACGCGTATCGCCCAGCACCGGCTTCCACGCCGGCATGACGCCCTGGCGACCGTCGTTCAGCGTCTTGTGCAAGGAGGCCTTGCTGCTGCCGTACAGCCAATAGTTGTCGCTCAGATCCGGCGCGCCCACGACTTGGTTGCCCTTGCCCTGCGGACCATGACAGGCCACGCAGATGGTCTGGAACAGCTTCTCGCCGTGCTCGCTTGCTTCGTCCTTGGCCTGTGCCGGCTTGGACAACGACAACACGTAGGCAATGGTGTCATCGACCGCCGTCGGGCCGCCTTGCGCGGTTAGCGTGGTCGCCCAGGCAGGCATGACCGCCTGCCGGCCTTCCTGGATGGTTTCCAGAATGCGGTGCGGCGTGCCGCCCCAATGCCAGATGTCGTCGGTCAGATCGGGAAAGCCGGTGGCCCCGTGGCCAGTGGAACCATGACATGCCGCGCAGCGGTTGATGAAGATGGTGCGACCCATCGCCACCGCCTGCGGATCCTTGGCCAGCACATCGATGGACTTGCCGGCATAGAGCTTCAGCGTGTCGTCGAGGCGCGCATCTTCGGCCGCCGATTCCAGTGCCCACTCGTGTTGCGAGCTCCAGTGGCCAAAGCCGCGGAACGTGCCCACGCCAAACCACAGCAGGTAGCCGACCGCGAAGACGATGGTGATGTAGAACAGGTTGATCCACCAGCGCGGCAACGGCTTGTTGTACTCGGTGATATTGCCGTCCCACACATGGCCTGTTTCATCAGGCTTGGGATCAGTGGGACTGCGCCGCGTATTGCCGCGCAGCAGCCACAGGCAGCCGATCAGGTTGGCCACCACGATGGCGATGACGTACCAGGTCCATCCGGAAGTCATGCGATTTCCTCCTTGTCATCGTCCAGCGGCATGTGCGCGGCGGCATCCATCGCCGACTTCGTGGCCGGACGCCAGATCCAGATGCAGGCGCCGACGAAGAGCACCAGCAGGAAGGCGGTGATCAATCCAGGGACCATCTCACTCCGCTCCTTCGGCTGCCTGCATGTCGGCCTGCGACACATGCGTGCCCAGCGCCTGCAGATACGCGATCACCGCATCGAGTTCGGTCTTGCCTTCGACGGCCTTGGCCGCGCCTGAGATGTCTTCTTCGCTATACGGATCGCCGATGCGTTTCAGCGCACGCATGTGCGTGGCCACTTCCTCACCGTCGAGCTTGTTGTCCGCCAGCCACGGATAACCGGGCATATTGGACTCGGGCACGACGTCGCGCGGATTGTGCAGATGCGCGCGATGCCAATCGTCGGAATAGCCGCGCAAGCCGACGCGCGCCAGATCCGGACCGGTGCGCTTGCTGCCCCACTGGAACGGATGGTCGTAGACCGATTCGCCGGCCAGCGAATAATGCCCGTAGCGCTCCGTTTCAAAGCGCAGCGTACGCACCATCTGCGAATGGCAGTTGTAGCAACCTTCGCGGACATAGACGTCGAAGCCCGCCAGCTGCAGCGCGGGATAAGGCTTGACGCCCGGCAGCGGCTTGATCGTTTCGGCCTGGAACATCAGCGGTACGATCTCGGCGAGACCGCCGAAGGAAACGGCGACTGCCACCAGGATGGCCATCAGGCCGATGTTCTTTTCGAGTCTTGCGTGTGTCTGGCTCATGTCTGTTCCCTCAGGCACGGGCGTCGGTGGCATCGGGCGCCAGCAGCGGTTGCGGCTCGGTGCTCGCGGCGGCCAGGCGGAAGGTCTTGAACACGTTCCAGCCCATCACCAGCATGCCGGACAGCACGATCAAGCCACCGCCCACGCGTACCAGGTAATACGGCTTGGTCGCGTTGAGCGCTTCGACGAAGGCGTAGGTAAGCGTGCCGGTGTCGGGATCGGTGGCACGCCACATCAGACCCTGCGTCACGCCCGCAATCCACATCGCGGTGATATAGACCACCACGCCGACCGTGTGCAGCCAGAAGTGCACGTCGATCAGCTTGGTCGAATACATCTTGGGCAGGCGCAGCAGGCGCGGCAGCATCGCGTAGATGGAGCCGATGGAAATCATCGCGACCCAGCCCAGCGCGCCCGAATGCACGTGGCCGATGGTCCAGTCGGTGTAATGGCTGAGCGAATTGACCGTCTTGATCGACATCATCGGTCCCTCGAACGTGCTCATCATGTAGAACGAGAGCGAGACGACGAGGAACTTCAGGATCGGATCGGTGCGCAGCTTGTACCAGACGCCCGACAGCGTGAGGATGCCGTTGATCGCACCGCCCCACGATGGCGCCAGCAACACCAGCGAGAACACCATGCCCAGGTTCTGCGCCCAGTCGGGCAACGCGGTGTACTGCAGGTGATGCGGGCCGGCCCACATGTAGATGGCGATCAGCGCCCAGAAATGCACGATCGACAGGCGGTAGGAATAGATCGGGCGATCGGCCTGCTTGGGCACGAAGTAATACATCATGCCGAGGAAGGCGGTGGTCAGGAAGAAGCCCACGGCGTTATGGCCGTACCACCACTGCACCATCGCATCCACCGCACCGGAGTACACCGAGTACGACTTCATCGGGCCGGCCGGAATGGCCAGATGGTTGACCACATGCAACAACGCAATGGTGATGATGTACGCGCCGTAGAACCAGTTGGCGACGTAGATGTGCTTCACCTTGCGTTTGACGATGGTGCCGAAGAACAACACCGCATACGCCACCCAAACAATGGTGATCAGGATGGCGATCGGCCACTCGAGCTCGGCGTACTCCTTGCCTTGCGTATAGCCCAGCGGCAGCGACACCGCCGCCGCCACGATCACCAGCTGCCAACCCCAGAACACGAAGGCGGCGAGCTTGTCGGAGATCAGCCGCACGTGGCAGGTGCGCTGCACGGTGTACAGGCTGGTGGCGAACAGCGCGCAACCGCCGAACGCGAAAATCACCGCATTGGTATGCAGTGGGCGCAGTCGGCCGTAGCTGAGCCACGGGATATCGAAATTGAGGGCAGGCCAATACAGCTGGGCGGCGATGAAAACACCCACCAGCATGCCGACCACGCCCCAGACGACGGTCATGACGGAGAACTGCCGTATGACCTTGTCGTTGTAACTCCCCTCGACGCCCACCATGAAGCCCACTCCTAGGCATAACTGAACGGTGGGAAGTCTGGGGGCCGGGCGGAAATGGCCAATTGATCTGGATCAAGGCCGGGGCGGGTATCGGCTGCCGCGGTTTGTCGCAGGCGGGGCCCGAGTGGCCGTCCTTCGTCAGACATCTCTATATCGCGAGAAAGAGATATATACTCTCGACCACCGCCACCGCAGGGACCACCCCGATGTCGAGCTTCAGCTTCGAGTTCTTCCCGCCCAAAACCGACGAACAGCGCAGCCAGCTCGACCAGGCCGCCGCGCTGCTGAAGTCGCGATCACCCGAATATGTCTCGGTGACGTTTGGTGCAGGCGGGTCAACGCTGAGCTACACCGGTGAAACCGTGCATCGACTGCACGCCGACCACGGCTTCAACGTGGCCCCGCATCTTTCCTGCGTGGGCGGCACGCGCGCTGAGCTGGGTGCGCTGCTCGACGACTACCGCGCCGCCGGTTATCGACGCATCGTCGCGCTGCGCGGCGACCTGCCCTCGGGCATGGCCACGCCCGGCGACTTCCGCTACGCCTCTGAGCTGGTGCGTTTCATCCGCGAGCATTCGGGCGATCACTTCCATATCGAAGTGGCCGCCTATCCGGAAATGCACCCGCAGGCCGACGATGCGCTGGCCGACCTTCGCCATTTCAAGGCCAAGGTGGATGCCGGCGCCGATGGCGCGATCACGCAGTACTTCTTCAACGCCGATGCGTATTTCCGCTTTGTCGACGATGTGCGCCGGCTCGGCGTGACGGTGCCGATCGTGCCCGGCATCATGCCGATCTCCAATTACTCGCAGCTCAAGCGATTCTCCGACGGCTGCGGCGCGGAGATTCCACGCTGGATCGCCAAGCGCATGCTGGCCCATGGCGACGATGCCGCCTCGATCCGCGAGCTTGGCGCCGACGTGGTGGCGCAGATGTGCCGCCGATTGCTGGAAGGCGGTGCGCCGTCCCTGCATTTCTATACCTTGAACCGCGCACGCGCCACGCTCGCGATCCTCGACCGGCTGCACGGATAAGCAACGGCATCGGGCGTAAGCTCGATGGATGAAGCAAATCGGCTGGGCGCTACTGCTGTTGTTGTTGCCGCTGTGCGCCATGGCGCAGGATGGCATCCATCGCTGCATCGGCGCGGACGGCAATCCGTTGTTCACCGATCAGCCGTGCGCCGCCCTGCAGGCGACACCGGTGAACACCCCACCCGCCGCCACCAAGCCCCCGGTGTCGCAGGCCGTCTCGACCATTCCTACGACCACGCCGCCACCGGTGAGCTGCGCCACGTCGGTGGCTGGACTGCGCCAGGGCATGATCGACGCGTTCGCCGCGCGCGATCCCAATCGGCTGGCTGGCCTGATGATCTGGAATGGCTATGGCCGTGACGCCGTGGTCGCGGACATCCGCTCGTTGGGCACGCTGATGCAACGCCCGTTGCTGGACATCGGCACGGCATCGGAAATCGAGGACTCGCCACCACCCAGCGAGGACCCTTTGTTCACCTCCCCCGCCGCTGATGCGACGCGGTCGCCTGCGGCATCGGGTGGCGACCAGCAACTGGTCGTACGCACGGCCTCCGGCGACGCCAGCGGCGTGGCGCGCGAGACCCGCTTCACGGTGGTGAAGCGCTCCGGCTGCCTGTGGCTGCGCGCTTCGGGCTGACCGGCATTGGTGCTGCGCAAAATCGCCCACGCCGCTGCCGCGGTATCATGGCGCGATTTTTCCCCGGAGATCCCCCATGGCGCAGCAGTACCCCGATTGGATCTGGCAGAACGGTGCCATCAAGCCCTGGCAGGACGCCACTACCCACGTGATGGCGCATGCGCTGCACTACGGCTCGTCGGTGTTCGAAGGCATCCGCAGTTATGCCACGCCGGACGGCGCGGCGATTTTCCGCCTGACCGACCACCTCAAGCGCCTCTACCAGTCGGCCAAGATCTACGACATGGTCGTGCCCTACTCGCAGGATGAACTCGCCGCCGCCTGCCGCGACGTCGTGCGCAAGAACGGACTCAGCGCCGCCTACCTGCGCCCGGTGGCCTACCGCGGCCTGGGTGGCTTCGGCCTATCCGCCGAAACGCCGATCGATGTGGCCGTTGCCGCATGGCCGATGGGCCCGTACCTCGGCCCCGAGGCGCTGGAAAACGGCATCGATGCCTGCGTGTCGAGCTGGCAGCGCTTTGCGCCCAACACCATTCCGGCTGGCGCCAAGGCGGGTGGCAATTACCTCTCCGGCCAGCTGATCGCGCGTGAAGCGCGCCGCCTGGGCTTCGGCGAAGGCATCGCCATGGCCTCCACCGGCCTGCTCAGCGAAGGCGCGGGCGAGAACCTGTTCCTGGTGTTCGACGGCGTGCTGCACACCACGCCGGCCAGCGCATCCATCCTCGCCGGCATCACGCGCGACTCGATCAAGACGCTGGCCCGCGAGGACGGCATCGAAGTGGTCGAGCGCGATATCCCGCGTGAATACCTCTATTTGTGCGACGAACTGCTGATGTGCGGCACGGCCGCGGAAATCACCCCGATCCGCGCGGTGGACGGCAAGCAGATCGGCAGCGGCAAAGCGGGCCGCGTGACGCGTCGACTGCAGGAGCTGTTCTTTGGCTTGTTCAATGGCAAGACCAACGACCAGTGGGGTTGGTTGGAGCCGCTTTGAGTTTTTGAAAAAAGTGGCGGTCATGAAGGCGGCGCCGTGATGGCGCCGCTTTTGTTTTGATGGGCTCTAAATCGCGGCACGCTCTCAGGTGGAGGCTGCCTTCCTACTCGTCATTCCGGCGCAGGCCGGAATCCAGTAGCGATGCAGCTGAATTTTCGCAGGAGCCTTCACTGCAGGCTGTCATGACGCGACAACCGGGCGCATACGCTGCTGGATTCCGGCCTGCGCCGGAATGACGAGCACAAGAGCGAAGCAAACCCTGCGTAACTCGATCAGCCGAACACGATGCTCGCGACCGCGCCATTGGTATCGGTACGCGGACGCATCGACACGTCCCAACCATAGAGATCACACAGTCGGCGCACGATCGCCAGGCCCAGCCCCGCGCCACTGCCACCGGCACCTTCGCCCCGCACGCCACGTTGGAACAAGCGCTCGGCATCTTCAGGCTTGATGCCCGGGCCGGTATCGATCACTTCGATGCGATCGGCGCTCACCTCCACCGTGACGCGACCTTCGAGTGTGTACTTGATGGCGTTGCCGATCAGGTTGGTCAGTGCCACCGCCAGCACCGATGCCGGCGCATTGATGCTTGCCGATTGCTTGACGCGCAGCTCCACTTCCAGCGGCTTGTCGCGCATCTGCGGACGCTGGCTTTCGATCACGTCCGACGCCACCTTGCCCACGTCGGTGGTTTCGCCACGCGTGGGGCCGCGACGTTCCGCACGCGAGAGCAGCAGCAGCGCCTCGATCAGCTCGGTTGCCTGACGCGATGAGCGCTCGATGCGCTTGAGGCGTTCGCGCAACTTGTCGGTGAGATCGGGCGAACCCTGCAGCAGTTCGGTGGTGCTGGAAATGACCGCCAGCGGCGTGCGCAACTCGTGGCTCACGTCGGAGTTGAATTCGCGGTCGCGCTCCACCATCGCGGTGAGTCGTTGCGAGTATTCATCGAGCGCGAGCGCCAGCTCGCCCACTTCGTCGTCGGCAAAATGCGGCGCCAGCAATTCGGCCTTGCCGTTCTTGCGGAAATCACGGAGCCGGCGCGCCAGCTCGCTGACCGGCTTTAGCACCTTGCGCGAAAGCCACAGGCCCAGCACCAACGACAGCAAACCAAACAGAAAGACGGCCGCGATGACGCTGAACAGCAGTTGCTGCTTGCCCAGCTCTTCCCGCGATACGTCGTAACGCAGGAAGCTGATGATGCCGTTCTCGCGATAGACGGCCAACTTGTAGTGATGGCGTTGGCCGTCCTGATCGTTCTCGTAAATATCGTGGACGCCGTTGTCCAGGTTCTGCCAGGTAAGCGGCGCTTTGTAGATCGTGCGATCGCTATACATGCTGCCAGTGAGCAGGCGCGACCCGGCGGGAGCGCCGGGATGTTGCTGCGCCTGCTGGTTCGCCCAGCGCGCATCGTCAATCAGGCTGGAGTTGACCAACTGGTCCTCCACCCGACTGCGGATATTCAACGCCGCAAACGCAAACAACGCGCTGAGGCCGAAACCGAACAGCGCGAAGGAGACGACCAGGCGAAACCTGAGCTTACGCCTGGACTGCATCCGGTTCGACCATTCGATAACCGATACCGTGACGCGTGTGGATCAGCGGCTTGTCGAACGGCTTGTCGATGGCTGCACGCAGACCATGGATATGCACGCGCAACGAATCGCTGTCGGGCAGTTCTTCGCCCCAGACGCGCTGTTCCAGGTCCTGGCGGGTCACCACCGAGGGGCTCGCCTCCATCAGGGCCTGCAGCAACTTCAGCCCGATCGGGTTGAGCTGGATCGACTTGCCTTCACGGGTCACCGTGAGGGTGTCGAGGTTGTAGGTGAGATCGCCCACCTTGAGGACGCGGCTCTGCGGACCCTTGCCGCGACGCGCCAGCACTTCCAGGCGCGCTGCCAGTTCCTGCAGGGCGAACGGCTTGGTCATGTAGTCGTCGGCGCCAGACTCAAAGCCGGTGAGCTTCTGCTCCAGCGCATCGCGCGCGGTCAGCATGAGGATCGGCGTTTGCTTGTGGGCCTCGTGGCGCAGCTTGCGGGCCACGTCCAGGCCATCCATGCCCGGCAGGGTCAGGTCGAGCACGATCACGTCAAAGTCGTGTACGACGGCCAGATGCAGGCCCGTGACGCCATCGCCGGCGAAATCGACCACATGGCCGCGGTCTTCCAGATAATCGCCGATGTTGGTGGCGATATCGCTGTTGTCTTCGATCACCAGTACGCGCATGCGTCCTCCATACGCAGCCGGCATAAGGCCAGCCGAGGCAACAAGCTTAACAAGCTTGGGGTGGGGAAAGGGGCCTCGGCGGCCAGAAAGCTGAACGAGGCCGGCATCGGGCAAGAAAAAAGCCCAGGCCGCTCGACTCGTGGTCGCTCGCCTGGGCTCAAGCTACTGCCCCGATACCGAAATCTGCTGTCACCAGCCCTTACGGAAGTGCCAACAAATTGCAGTGGGGACTTTATAGGTGTCGTGCAGTTACACGGTGGTTAACCGCTACTCACAACGCCGTTAATGCGCTTAACCGCCACCACGCGGATTCTGGACCTTCATCATGTCCTGCTTCATGCGCTGCGACTGATCGTTCTCTTCATTGATCTGGCGCTGGGTCTTGCACACGGTCTTGGGAATGTTCGATCCCATCGGCTTGACCTGCTCGCACACTTCGCGATTGGCGTCATTGCGGGTCAGGATCGCATTCACTTCCGACTGCTTGTTGTACAGATCGACCTTGGCCGACTGATCCATGGCGTCGACCGTGCCGAACTTGTCGTACAGCGATTCCATGCTGCTGAGGTCGCGATCGACCGTCGCCTGGTCGGCCGCCTTCACGGAATCAAACCGCCCGCCCGGAGCCATCTGCTGACGAACATGGTCGGCTACCGCAGCGAATTCATCCTTGGTGGTGGCCTTGACGTCAGGCTTGGTTTCCTTTGCTTGAACCGTCGCCACCTGCAACACGAGCATCATCGCCACCGTGACCGGCAGCCAGTACTTCCGCTTCATTGATTCCTCCACCCTGCGGCATCCCCCCTCGGGACGCGCCCTGCAGGAACCCCCATGCTAGGCCGGGATTCGGCGCGGGGTCAAAGGCCAAAAGTGGTAGTCCTGCACAAATGAACTCAACCGGCCCGTTGCGAGCGCCGTTTGACGGGGACCGCAGCGGCTCCCGACTCGCTTTCCAGCAACTGGATGATCGCCCCTGCCACGTTCACGCCGGTGGCGGCCTCGATGCCTTCCAGGCCGGGCGAGGCGTTCACCTCCAGGATGAGGGGACCGCGCTTGGAGCGCAGCATGTCCACGCCGGCCACGCCCAGGCCCAGGGCCGCGGCGGCACGGACGGCAATCCGCCGCTCTTCGGCGCTCAAGGTGGCGGCCTTGGCGGTGGCCCCGCGATGGATGTTGGCGCGGAATTCGCCCGGGCTGGCCTCCCGCTGCATGGCCGCGACCACCTTCTTGCCCACCACAAAGCAGCGAAGATCGGTGCCCTTGGCCTCGGCAATGAACTCCTGCACCAGGAAGTTGGCGTAAAGCCCGCGGAAGGCCTCGATGACGCTCTGCGAGGCACTGCGCTTTTCAGCCAGCACCACGCCGGTGCCCTGGCTGCCTTCATTGAGCTTGATCACGTGCGGCGGCTCGCCCAGCATGGCCAGCACGTCGGCGGTGTCATCGGGGTTGTCGCCGAACACCGTGGCCGGCATGTCCAGACCCTTGGCCGCCAGGATCTGCAGCGAGCGCAGCTTGTCGCGCGCGCTCAACACGGAGTCCGAGGTATTGGGCGTGTAGACGCCCATCATTTCCAGCTGGCGCAGCACGGCGGTGCCGTAAAACGTGCTGGTGACGCCGATGCGCGGGATCACCGCATCGATGCCCTTGATCGCCTTGCCCTTGTAGCGGATGGACATATTGCCCGGCGCGATGCGCACGTAGCAGCGCAGCGGATCGAGCACACGCACCACGTGTCCCCGCTCGCGCGCGACATCGACCAGGCGCTGCGTCGAGTACAGACGGGTGTTGCGCGAGAGTATGGCAATCTTCATGAAACACCCG
>Ga0209672_100760_pt1 | contig 15524 bp, 6 predicted proteins | sample AraplaCol_mMS_r2_FD_184273 | JGI IMG/M metagenome (GOLD analysis project Ga0209672, IMG submission 184273) | Arabidopsis root microbial communities from North Carolina, USA - plate scrape CL_Col_mMS_r2 (SPAdes) (version 2) | ecosystem: Host-associated > Plants > Roots > Endosphere | place: USA...
ATTTCATCGTGGCGCAGACAAGCGACCGCGACGCCGGCTGCCTCGAAGCCGCGGCCGTTGGGGAATGCATGGGCCGCAGTGGTCCGTTCTACCTGGACGAGAACAACGTCAACACGCCCAATTTCCATCAACAGCAGAACTCGTATTCAGCCTATCGTGACGCGCTGGGCAATGGGCTGCCGATTCTCTGGTGGCAAACGCCGTTGGGTGTGCCTTCCGACACCCCTGGCGGTATGCCCGGGCACTACCGAGACAACCACGTTGACTACATGCTGCGCAACACGTGGGAGTACGGCGGCATGCACACCTTTGCCATTGTGTTTGGCGGCGGCGGCACCTATTCGACGAACATCAACTCCGACGGAGGCCAGTTTGCGCGCCTCTTCGGTCAGTATCTGACATCGGGTGGCGTTGCAGCGATGTAACTGCGGGTTGGAGGGGCGCATTGGCGCCCCTTTTGATTACCGAGGAATATGGCCAACAAGCCGGCGCCAGTGATGGCATGCCGGGGCCAACCGTGCCAACGGTGAGGTATCGACAGCCTCATCTGTCTTCATCTTGTGATGGGTTTGGGGCGCAGGCTTCCGGGGGCCGCATGGTCGCTGGCGGGTGTGGGCTCTCAACAATCCATCTGCGAATTGCTGGGGATCGATCCGGCCGCCATCAAGACTGATTGTTGAAATGAGGCTGCAAAGTCTCAATTAATCTGAATTCAATATCGTCGAATTCAGATCTAAGTATCTATAAACGTCGCGCAATTGCATCGAATTTTCAGTTATTGATATTCGCGGCGGCCGCTTCGATTATCATCCGCGCAAACACAAAAAAGGCAATCGCTCTGCAACAGACAGGGCGAGGCCGGTCGGGGTGTCGTTCCATTTCACGATGGGGCAGGGAGTGCTTTCGCATGAGATTCCATCTCAGGCGCGCTGTCGCGCGTCGTCACGTTGTTGTGCCATTCGGCCCAGCACTCCTCTAGCCAGCGCCCTGCGCTGACCCGCCCCTTCGCCTGACTCGGAACTGCCCCCCCGCCGCTGTTGCAAGCGCACGCCTGCTGTCTGCGTCGCCTCTTAGTGCCATTCCCCAGCCTGCTTTGCGAACGTTCACGCGAGCGCTAGCACGCTGTTGCCGTCTGCCGTGTCAGTAGAGAAGCATCATGAACGCCAAGTGTTATCGAACTGTCTTCAACGCCGTGCGCGGCATGCTGGTTGCCGTCGAGGAAACGGCCTCCAGCACCGGTAAGGGGCGCAACGTGGGCCGCCGGGCATCTGCCCTGACGTTAAGTGCGGTGGCCGCGCTGGCGGCGCCGGGCTTGAATGCGCAATCGCTAACACCAGATCGCAATGTTCCAGGTCCCCACCCGGTGGTGGGGGTTGCGGCGAACGGCACACCAGTGGTGAACATCAACGCGCCTTCGGCCGGTGGTGTCAGCTCCAACGCGTTCACGAACTACAACGTCGGCCAAGCTGGCGTTGTGCTCAACAACAGCGGCCAGAATTCTCAGACGCAAATCGCTGGCTGGGTGCAGGGCAACCCCTTCCTGGGCAATACCGCTGCGCGCGTCATCCTGAACCAGGTCACCAGCGGTAATCCTTCTACGCTGGCTGGTCCCACGGAAATCGCGGGCAACCAAGCCAGCCTCATCGTCGCCAACCCGGCGGGTATCACCTGCGCGGGCTGCTCATTCATCCAGGCGCCTCGCGTCACGCTGACCACCGGCACGCCAAACTTTGATGCGCTGGGCAACATCTCCAGCATCTCTGTCCAGCAAGGACAAATCACCGTCAACGGCGCGGGCCTCGATGCGCGTGGCGCGCAACTCGACTTGCTGTCGCGGGCCATGGCCATCAACGGCCAAGTATGGGCTGAGCGTCTCAATGCGGTGGCGGGTGCCAACAACGTTGACTACGGCAGCGTCACGCCCACGGCAATTGCAGGCGTGGGCCCGGCGCCGCAGGTCGCTATTGACGTCGGCCAACTGGGCAGCATGTACGGCGGTGGTGCCACGCGGCTGATTGGTACCGAGCAAGGGCTGGGCGTCAACATCGGCGGCAACCTCGCTGCGCTCACCGGCAGCCTGAGTCTGGCTGCCAACGGCGATGTCACCATCACGCCGACGGGGCGTGTGCAGAGCGCGGCGGACGCCAGCATTTCTGCTCCCAATGTCAGCAACCAAGGCGTTATCACCAGCCCTGGCAACGTGACGGTGTCTGGCAGCACGACCAACACGGGCACCTTGGTTGCCGGCGGCAATGCAACCCTCACCGGGCCGCAAATCGCCAACAGCGGCACGATTGGCGCAGGCGTCGATACGAATGGCAATGTCACGCAGCCGGGCGCCGTGGCGTTGAACGCAACGGGTGCGGTGCGCAACAGCGGCAATCTGCTGGCCGGCCAGAGCATCGGCGTGACCGGTGCCAGCATTGACGCGAGCAACGGCAACGTCGCGACACAAGGCGCGGTCTCGCTGTCCGCCACGGGTGATGTGACCACGCGCAGCGCGACCATTTCTGGGGGCAACGTAACCGTCCAGGCCGGCGGCACGCTGGACAACACAGCGGGCAGCCTCTCGTCAAACACCACGCTGCAGGTGGGTGCCCAGCGGGTCGTCAACCAGAGCGGTCTTCTGGCTTCGACCGGCAACACCAGCATCAACACTGGCTCGCTCGACAACACCTCTGGTGCACTGGGCTCCAATAGCGGCAGCCTCACCATTAATGGTACGGGTGACATCACCAATGCCAAGGGCAAACTGGTTGCTGCGCAAGATGTCTCCATCACGGGCGGCAGCTTGGGTAATCAGGGCGGCACGGTGTCGGCCCAAAACCTCTCTTTGAACACGGGGGGCGGCGCGGTCGACAACACCGGCGGCACCGTTTCCGCTGCTGGCACGGCAAACGTAACGGCCGGCAGCCTCGTCAACCAGGGCGGCACCCTTGCAGCCGCGGGGAATGTCGCTGCAAACGTGGCCACCCTGGACAACACCTCGGGTGTGCTCGGCTCCAGCAGCGGCACCTTGAACGTCAACAGCACTGGCGCCATCACGAACGCAGGCGGCAAGTTGGTTGCCGCGCAAGATGTGGCGCTCGCGGGCGCGAGCCTTGGCAATCAGGCCGGCGCAATTTCAGCGCGCAATCTGGCGCTCAACACGGGTGCGGGTGCTGTAGACAACTCGGGCGGCTCGATAGCCGCCTCAGGCACGGCCAACGTCCAGGCGGGCAACCTCGTCAACCGCGGCGGCACGCTCGCCGCTACCGGCGATGTGACCACGACGGTCGCCAGCGTGGACAACACCGGTGGTGCGCTGGGCTCCAATACCGGCAACCTGACCGTCAACAGCGCAGGCTCGATTGCCAACGCGAGTGGCGGCAAGTTGGTCGCTGCGCAGGATGTCACGCTGAATGCAGCAGCGATTGGCAATCAGGCGGGCATCGTCTCTGGCCGCAATCTGTCACTCAACGCTGGAACGGGGGCCATCGACAACACCAACGGCACGGTATCCGCATCGGGCGTGGCAAACGTTCAAGCGGGCAACTTGGTCAACCAGGGCGGCACACTTGCCGCCAACGGCAACGTGCATGCCACCGTCGCGAGCCTGGACAACACCTCGGGCGTGCTGGGCTCCAGCACAGGCAATCTGAAGGTCGACAGCAGTGGTGCCATCACGAGCACGAACGGCAAGCTGATTGCCGGACTGGACGCGACATTCAACGCCGCCAGCTTGAGCAACCAAGGTGGTGCCATTTCGGCGCGCAACCTGTTGGTGAACACCGGCGCCGGCACGGTGGACAACACCAATGGCCAAGTCTCCGCCTCCGGCACGGCAGATTTGACAGCAGGTAGCCTCGTCAACCGTGGCGGTACGCTCGCTTCTGCTGGGGACATGACGGCCACCGTGGCGAGTGTGGACAACACCGGCGGCGCACTGGGTTCCAGCAACAGCAACCTCGTCATCAACAGCGCAGGCAACATCACCAGCGCAAACGGCAAGCTCATTGCCGGGCAGGATGCGACCCTCAACGCTGCAGCCGTGGGTAACCAGGGCGGCACCATCTCCGCACGCAATCTCACGGTCAACACCGGCACCGGAACGGTCGACAACACCAGCGGTACGGTGTCAGCGTCCGGCGTAGCCAATGTCACCGCTGGCAGCTTGGTGAACCAACTGGGCACGCTGGCTGGCGCAGGCAATGTCACTGCAAATGTGGCGAGCCTGGATAACGCCTCCGGCGTACTGGGCTCCAGCGCCGGCGCCCTGAACGTGACCAGCACGGGCAACATCGGCAACGCGGGTGGCAAGTTGCTCGCGGCCCAAGACGCTACGCTCGCGGCGGCCAGCATGGGCAACCAGGCCGGTACGGTCTCTGGTCAGAACGTCACCCTCAATACGGGCACAGGCGCGCTCGACAACACATCAGGCAAGGTTTCCGCCGCGAACGCGCTGCAATTGACCGCTGGCGCGGTAACCAACCAAGGCGGCACGCTGGCCGCGACTGGCGATGTGCACGCAACGGTAGCGAGTCTGGACAACACCGCCGGTGGCATTCTCGGCTCCGGTCAAGGTGGGCTGACGCTCACCAGCACCGGCAACGTCGCCAATGCCGGCGGCAAGCTCCTTGCCACGCAAGACATCCAGCTTCAGGCGGCAAGCCTGGGTAATCAGGCCGGTACGGTGTCCGGTCGCAATGTGACCGTCAACACCGGCACAGGGGCGCTGGACAACACCGGTGGTGCTATTGCCTCCTCGGCCGCGCTCGATGCAACGGCGGGCGCTATCACGAACGCCAACGGCGGCGTGATGCAGGCGGGCACGACGCTGAACACCCACAGCCAATCGCTGGCCAATACCAAAGGCGCGGTGATTGGCAACGCCGTCTCGGTCAACGCCAATACGCTGACAAACCAGCAAGGCACGATTTCATCGAACACGACGCTGGACGTGCAGAGCCAGACCTTGACCAATGACCAAGGCAAACTGGTTTCCAACGGTGTGCTGACGGTCAATGCCGGCACGCTCACCAACGCCGCCGGCCAGGTCGCCTCCAACAGCGACGTGACGGTAAACGGCACGACGGTCGACAACTCCGCCGGCCTGATGCACTCCGGTGGCACCCTGACGGTATCCGGTGCCAACCTGCTCAACAAGAACACCAATACGGCCACGACCGGCATGGAAGGTGCGAATGTGGCGCTCACCGCCACGACGTCGCTCGACAACACGGCCGGTGTCATCCGCTCAGACCTGAACACCCAGCTCACGGCGCCGTCCATCAACAACACGCAGGGCTCGATTCAATCGGCAGGCACGGTGGGTGCCAAGGCGACCGCTGCATTGACCAACACCCAGGGCAACCTGAACGGCACCAAGAGCGTGGGCGTAACGGCTGGCCGGATGAGCGGTGACGGCACAGTGCAGTCGCAAGGCAGTGTGTCTCTGAACCTGCAATCGGACTACAACAACAGCGGCACGCTGGCTGCTGGGCAAGACGTGTCCGTTACGACCTCGGGCAACGTCACCAACTCGGGCACGATGTCCGCAGGCCGCAACCTGGCGGTGTCGGCCAACAACATCACCAACACGCAGAGCGGCCAACTGATTGGCACCGTATCGAACACGCTGACTGCGCAGGGCACGCTGTCCAACGACGGCCTCATCGACGGTGGCGCGACCGTCGTGCGTGCGAACAACGTCGTCAACACGGGCCGCCTGTATGGGGATTCGGTTTCGATTGCTGCCAACACGCTGACGAACACTGTGAACGGCAGTGGCATCGCTGGCGTCATCGCAAGCCGTGGCGACATGGACCTGGGCGTGCAGGCGCTCAATAACCAGGAACACGCGCTTATCTATGCGATTGGCAACATGCGTGTTGGCGGGGCGCTCGACGCGAGCAACCACGCGACGGGCTCAGCGCAAAGCGTCACCAATGGCTCGGCCACCATCAACGCCGATGGCAACCTGACCATTGCAGCCGCGCAAATCAACAACCAAAACAACCACTTTGCGACGACAGACCAGACGTCTCCCGGCCAACACGTCGTGTCGTATCGGCTCAACGGGTCGACGCAGGACATCGACCCGACAACGGTCATGTTCATGCAGACGAACACGGGCAGCAGCGCACCCGGTACGGATTGGCAGTGGCTTGGTGATGCACGTGTGGGCGTCATGGTGTTGCCATCCACACAATATCCGTTCAGCCGCTTCGGCCCGCCGTTCACCTACAGCAACGGCACGGGCGGTGGTGGCGTCGGTATGGCCTATGTGCCGGAGACACCGTGCTGGCAGGATGCCTGCACGCAGCCGACCAATCCCGAGCAGTTTCTCTATAAGACCACGGACGCCATCTGGGGTGTATTTGGCATCGCGCCGCCTCAAGAGATTGGCACACAGCCAGACCCGAGCACCTATCAGCAGTATTGGCAGTATCAAGCGGACCTGGCGGCTTGGCAGCAGCGGCATGACGCCGCCGTTGCGCAATACCAGGTGCTGAACAACGCCATCACAGCATTCAACACCGACCTTCGCAATCGCCAGGTCGAGAGCTTCACCATCTACGACGGCACTCAGCAGGTGACCCGCACTGTGGTCACGCAAAGCGACCCGGGGATGATTACGTCCGGCGGCAACATGACGTTGAATGCCGGCGTAGTGAACAACGTGGCCAGCCAGATGGTGGCGGGCGGCGACCTGACCGGCAGCAACGTGATTGGCACTCGGCCGGTCAACGTTGGGATGCAGGGTACGCAAACCGTCACGACGACCGGAACCGCGCAATACACCTATGTTGGCGGGGGCGGCTCATTCTCGTCCGACCACCGGCAGTACGACAGCTCGCCGTGGCAAGGGCAAACCATCCAGACCAACTATCAACTGGATGTGAGCCCCACCAACGGCAGTGGGCCGAACAGCCAACCTACGGTTAAGTCCGTCGCGGTGACGACCAAGGCGGGCGTCGGCAGCGGCAATGGCACGAGCGTTGCGGACCATATGACCATCGCAACCGACCCGATTCAGCCGGGAGCTGCCTCGGTGACGGTGCCCAACAGCGGCATCCTGCGCATCCAGACATCGTCGATTGCCACACCCGCTGTCGGCTCCGTCAGTGCCGCGACGACTTCCGTGACGCTGCCCGGCAACGTGGTCATCCGCACCGTGGTGCCGAACCTGACGCTGCCGAACAATGCCCTCTACCGCATCATCAGCGACCCGGGCAGCAGCGTGCTGGTGGAAACCGACCCGCGCTTCACCAACTTCCGCCAGTGGACATCGAGCGACACCATGCTGTCGCAGTTCCGCAATGACCCGGGTGCAACGCTCAAGCGCATTGGCGATGGCTTCTACGAGCAGCAACTGATTCAGCAGCAAATCATCCGCGCGACGGGGCAGCGCTTTATTGGCGACTACACCAGCAACGAAGATGAGTACAAGGCGCTGCTGGCCAACGGTACCGCTGCAGGCAAAGCGTTTGGCTTGAACGTCGGCACGGCGCTGACCGAAGCCCAGATGGCGCAGCTCACCAGCGACATCGTCTGGATGGTCAAGCAGACCGTGACGCTGGCGGATGGAAGTAAGCAGGATGTACTAGTGCCGCAGGTCTACCTGCGCGCCAAGGACACCGACATCACCGGTGGCGGCACGTTGATGGCGGGCAACAACGTCAGCTTCAACGCCAAGGGCGATGCGACGAACAGCGGCACCATCGCCAGCCGCAACGTGACGGTGGTCACGGCTGACAACATCGTCAACACCGGCACGCTGGCGGGCAGCACGCTGCTGGCGCAGGCTACGCAAGACATCAACAACCTCGGTGGCCATATCCAGGGCGACCAGGTGCTGCTGTCTGCCGGCCGTGACGTGAACCTGACCAGCACGACGGTCCAGACGAAGAACATCACGACCACGGGCACGAACATCAACCAGGTGGCGAGCATCGATGCCGGTGCACTGTCCATCCAGGCCGGTCGTGACGCCAACCTGGCGGCTGTCGCCATCAACACGGCAGGCAATGCCACCATCACGGCCAACCGCGATGTCAACCTGACTGCGGTGCGACAGTCGAACGAAGAACATGTCGTCTGGGGTGACAAGAACCGCTCGGACCGTTCGTCGTATGCCGATGCGGGTACGCAAATCCAGGCTGGTGGGAACGTCGCCATCGGTGCGGGTCAAGATGTGAACGCCACGGCCGCGTACGCCAACGCCACGACGGGCGGTATCCAGGTGGCTGCGGGGCGTGATGTGAACCTCAACGCGGGCCAGAGCCATCAGGACGTTCGCGACGAGCACTACCAGAAGGAAACTGGGTTCCTGTCCTCCAAGACGACACACACCATTGACTCGGCGGGGCAGACGAATGCTGTCGGCACCACACTGTCTGGCGACACGGTAACCGTGGCTGCGGGCCGTGACATAACGGCGAAGGCAGCGACCATCGCTGGCACGGGCGACGTGAATCTGGCGGCAGGCAACAACCTGACCATCACAACGGCGGATACGGCCACCAGCGAATCGCACTTCAAGGACGTCAAGAAGAGCGGCCTGGGGAGTGCCGGTGCCGGCATCTCGTACGGCACCAACCAAACGACCGACACGACCAACGATACGGTGCGTGGCTCGCAAGGAAGCTTGGTGGGTAGCACGGATGGCAGCGTTCACATGCAGGCCGGCAAAGACCTGCACATCACCGGCTCCGATGTGGTGGCTGGCCAGAACGTGACGGGCGTTGGCCAGAACGTGACCATCGATGCGGCGACTACCGACCGTCACCACGACGAGACGCATGAAACCAAGAGTTCGGGCTTTACGCTCGCGGTGAAGTCGCCCGTGCTGGATGCTCTACAGAACGTCCAGCAGCAAGGTGAGGCAGCAGGCAACAGCCAGGACAAGCGGGCAGCAGCCTTGCATGGAGTTGCGGCTGCGAGCGGTGCAATGGATGCTTTTGGTGCTATGCAAGGGCTGGACAGTGCGCTGAAGGACCCCAAGGGACAGGTTGAAGCCAAAGTCGAGTTGAGCTGGGGTTCGTCGTCGAGCAAGACGACCTTCAAGGAAGACAGCACCCAGAACAACGGCAGCAGCATCAAGGCGGGCGGTACGGCTGCATTTGTAGCAACGGGTGATGGCACGCCGGGCAGCGGCAACATCAACATCGTTGGTTCTGACGTCAACGCGAAGAATGTGCTGTTGCAAGCCAAGAATCAGGTCAATCTGAGTGGCAGCACGGACACGGATAGCACGCGCAGTACCAACGAATCCAAGAGCGCGAGCGTTGGTGTGTCGTACGGTTCGGGCGGGTTCGGTGTGTCAGCCTCGATGTCGAAGGCGCATGGTGATGCGAACTCGGACGCGCAGACGCAGAACAATACGCACATCAATGCCAGCGACACCGTGACTATCGTGAGCGGCGGCGATACCAATATCGTTGGCGCTAATGTCAACGCCGATAAGGTTCTCGCCAACATCGGCGGGAGTCTCAATGTTGCCAGTACCCAAGACTCCAGCCATAGCACGGCTCACCAAGAAAGCACCGGTGGCGGATTCAGTGTCAGCCAAGGTGGCGGCAGTGCGAGCTTCAGTCAAAGCAGCGGCAACGCCAATGGCAGCTATGCGGGCGTGAACGAGCAATCCGGTATCCAAGCCGGTGCGGGTGGTTTTGACATCAACGTCAAGGGCAACACGGACCTCAAGGGCGCGTTCATCGCGAGTACCACGACGCCGGACAAGAATCAGCTAACCACGGGCACGCTCACCTTTTCGGATTTACAGAACCACTCGGACTACAGCGCGTCCAGCGGTGGCTTCAGCCTGGGCGGGTCTCTGGGCAACGGCGGAAACAACTACAAAACAACTGGCAATGATTCGGTGAAAAACAGCGGTGGTCCGACACCGATGCTAAGCCAACACGACGGTAGCAATGAGAGTGCGACTACCCACAGCGCTATCTCACAAGGCACCATCACAATTACCGACCAAGCCAACCAGAAACAGGATGTCGCAGGCTTGACCCGCGACACGAGCAACCTCAATGGCAAGGTTGGCAAGACACCGGACCTGAATAACGTCCTAAACAATCAGGCGGACATGATGGCCGCTGCGCAGGCAGCCGGTGAGGCAGTCGCAACACGCATTGGTCAATATGCCGATCAGAAGCGAGATGCAGCAAAGGATGCCGCTAAGCAAGCCGCAGCCGATAACAATCCGGCGTTGGCCGCTCAGTATGTGCAGGAAGCAAAGAACTGGGACGAAGGAGGATGGAACCGGGTTGCTCTTCACACCGTGGCTGGCGGCGTGCTTGCGGGCATCGGAGGTGGCAATGCTTTAGGTGGCGCCGCAGGCGCAGGTGTATCGGCCACGCTTGCCGGCAACCTCAATAGCGTTAGCAACGCACTCCAGGGCACAACTGGAAATACGGATACCGACCGCTTGCTTGGCAACTTGGTGGCCAATGCATTGGCCGGTACTGCGGGGGCGCTGGTTGGCGGAAATTCTGGAGCGGTAGCGGGCTCGAACGTAGACCTTTACAACCGTGACAGAGATTGCGGGGCCGGCAATTGCCAGGGCGGCAACGGTACGGTCATGCAGCGATTGATCGATGCTGTTGTGAACACTGTGACAAAGCCGGTGGAGTCGGTGAGTTACGCGCTAGGCCTAGACAAGCAGTTCCCCATCGGCAACAACCCATTCAATCACCCTCATTCCGACGCCAACCCACTGATTGACGTCCACAATGGCGGCGACGGCATGCCGCCTCCACCTAGCGTAGCTACGCCTCCTATTGTCGTGCCTTCACCGGTAGGGGGAGCGACGGTCATACCCGGAACAGTCATACCAGGCTCACCCGGTAGCAGCCTACCGAGTAACGCGATGGCGTCGGCCAACGACAATGGCGCGAGTGGTACAAACAATGACAACAATTCTGCGTCATCGGGTGGTAGCCGTGGCGATGCTGTGGCGGGTGGAAGTCCCAACGGAGGGCGAGCAGCCAACAACGTTGGCTCTGCCCGCGAGCAAACGGTAGCCGATGCAGTTGGGGGTACGCGCTCGGGAGAAATAATTCGCACTCCGCGGGGCAGCACGGATGTGGACGTTACCGACACAGTCGGTAACCTTATTGCCGTCGGCGGACCGGCAAAAGCAAACAATCTGGGCTCCTTTGTACAATCATTGATGATTTATTCAGAAACTGCCGCGCAGCGTGGCGTTAGTGCCTATTTCTACTATGCGCCCGGAACACCGCAGTCCGTTATCAACGCGGCCACAAGGGTTTTGGGCGCAAGTTATGTTCGACCAATTCCATAAGGAATTCTGATGTCTTCGTTTACATATAAAGTCTGGACGAGCTTAACGGTTGATGTGCTTTTTAATAAGCTCGTAGCTGTCCTCTCGGAAGTTGGATTTACTTTAGAAAATCCAATATCGGGAATGTGCCAAATCTGGAATGAAGAGGGGGAGAGTAATGACGTAGCGCCGTCCGAAATGAAAAATATCGACTGGAAAAAGCTTTTGCCTCTGAGTGTCCAGTGGTGGAAAGGAGAGGATGACATCTTCGTGACGTTGATGAACGAAGAAACCGTTGGTGGGACTCTCTGCTATCTTCGGCTTGTAGGACTAAGGCGGGAAGAGGAAGCAGAAATTGGGAGGTTGCTAATTCTTCATGTTGTTCCTGACAAGAGAGAGTTCCCTGACGACTTTTCCGTTTTCGCGATTGATGCGCAGTAAGTGATGAAATCGGGGATAGAAACATTGCCACAGCACAGCCAGCCGGGACCGCGAACGTTGGGCAACTGTGGTTGTAGTGCGAGAAAAAACAATGACTAATTTCGGGAAACGGGGACTAACCTGCATTGTGCTGGGGACTACCTTTGCATTGGGTGGCTGCGGTGTCTTCCTCTTTGGCAAGTATCAACCACCTGCGCTGGACTCAGACAAGACCACGCATGTCACCTTCCAGAACGACTACGGTGCCACGGCACACCTGCTGGTCGCCGAGAAGCCAGGTGAATGCGTGTCGGCAAACAAGCGCCTGGGTTGGCAACCGAACGGCATGCTGCCTTACCGCGAAGGGACACCGTTTGATGTTGCACGTGGGGAGCCCGTCAACATCACCATCTACGACCAAGGCGACAACGGTAGCCGCTATTGGCATTGCTTCGTCGACAACGTCTACACGTTTGACCGTTCCGAGGTCACGCTACGTTTCGTGCGCGTGCCCGGTGGCTGCAAGGTCGAAGTGAGCGATGCGGCTGGGGAACCGATTACGCAGAAAGTCGAGAGGTTCGACAAAGAAAAGTGCTTCCCTACGCAGCAGCCCATCTCCAGTCGCACTAACTAAGCCGTACGCTCCAACGATTCCAAATCATGTTGTCTGCAGTTTCCCGCGCGGCCGCGCTCTACGTCTGCACGCTTAGCTCGCTCGCGCTCGCGCAAGTCGCGTCCGCACCCATCACCGGCCCTGGCCCGGAAGTCCAACGTCTGCAGGAGCAGCAAGCCGAGCAAGCGCGTGAGCGTGCCAATGCCCGCCCAGACGTCTTCACGCCACTCGCGCCCGCCCAGGCTATCTCTCTGTCCGCGCTGCCGAAAGAAACGCCATGCTTCCAAATTCAGGGCATTGTGCTGGAGGACAACGTCTTTTCGTGGCTGCCGGACTTGCTCAAGGCGGTCAATGGGCAGTGTGTTGGCAAGCAAGGGCTTGAGGCCATCGAACTGCAGGCGAACAACGCACTGATTGAGCGCGGCTACGTCACTTCGCGGGTGCTGATTCCGAAGCAGAACTTGGCCAACGGTACGTTGCAGCTCAAAGTGCTACCGGGGCGCATTGGAGCCATCCGCAATGCCTCGGATGACAACATCGGCTGGGCACGCATGGTGTTGCTCGCCGGCCCTGGAGACCTGTTGAACCAGCGTGACTTGGACCAGGCGCTGGAAAGCATTCGACGCCTGCCGGGCCAGTCGCAGACGAGCTTTGACATCGTTCCTGGTGAGCGTGTTGGCGAATCGGACATCGTGCTCAAGCCGGGTACTGACAAGCGTTGGCACGCGTCGCTGTCTGCGGACAACACGGGCTTGAAGTCGACGGGCAAGTACCAGATGAGCGGCTCGCTGGTCATCGACTCGCCGCTGCACCTCTATGATCAACTGTCGATTTCCGCATCGTCCAATACGGACCGAGGTTCGACCGCCGCGGGCACGCGTTCCTACTCCATCAACTGGAGCGTGCCGGTGGGCTACGCCACGCTATTCGTCGGTGCCAATCGCTCGCGCTACAACCAGACGGTGGCGGGGTTCGAGGAGCCCATCGTCTACAGCGGCAATAGCTCTGAAGTGAATGCCGGTATCAGCGGAGTGCTGCATCGCGATGCAACGTCGCGCACCGGCGCGCAGTTCAAGCTCTTCCGCAAAATCAACCGCAACTATCTGCAAGACACTGAGATTGCCGTCCAGCGCCGCGACGTTGTCGGCTACGAGGCCTCGATGTCGCACCGCCACTATCTTGGCCCGGTGGTGCTCGACGGCGGCGTTGCTTGGCGAGAAACATTGCCCGACCATTCCAACGCGCCGGGCGTGGTCGTTGGTGACCCCGGCTACGGCGGGCGCTCACAAGTTGAGACAGCCAACGCGAGCCTGTATTGGCCGTTCAAGCTGGCCAGCCAGATGTTCGAGTACACGAGCAACTGGTCTATCCAGCACGCCCGCACGCGTGTGCTGCCCAGCGACTACTTCACCATCGGTAACCGCTACACCGTGCGCGGCTTCGACGGCCAACTAACGTTGGCGGCGGAGGATGGCTGGTTCTGGCGCAACGAGCTGGCGTGGCGCGTGGCCGGCCAAGCCGTCTATGCCGGCGTCGATATGGGCAAGGTGCACGGCCCCAGTGCGGAATTCCTGCTTGGCGACAAATTAGTGGGCGCCGTTGTTGGTGTGCGCGGACGCGTGCCGTCCGGACCCTACATGACCTTCAACTACGACGTGTCGTTTGGTTGGCCGCTGTACAAACCGGCGGGCTTCCGCAGTCAACAACCAGCAGTGATGGCGCAGGTCGGCGTGGAGTTTTAGCGTTCAACCTGGATTCAAATGGTGACGCTATGGGAATGTCGGTGGGCTCTTCGCCTCAAACGAAAAAACAAAAGATCGTCTGGTGGGCAGGTTTTTCCATCTTCATGGGTTTCATCGTCTACGTAATTCTGAAGAACGTGTTTGGCTGGTAGCAGTTGCATCGGATGCACTGGACGATTTAATGATCTTCCGTCGCGGGTGAGGCTGCCTCGGTTGAGTAATGGGATGCGGGTGGGCGAAACATGCTGACGGAAGACCAGTACCACTTCATTGCAAGCGGCTGCGAGGACATGGAGCTTGACGCCATCTGGGATTACTTCTCGGTGCCGTTCGGGTCAAAATTTATGCCGCATCAACTGGAGACTTTCGAGAGCCGAAGAAAGGGATTTCTTTGGGTTGTTGAACGCCTCATAAGTGAAGGGCGGATCGTTCTCATTGACCGGAGTACCCACGCACCGCTGCCGGGCGATTCGCGATCTCAGGTTGAACTTCTCCAGCGCGCTTTTCCGAAAGAAGATGCCGCGATGGACGGAGGCTTGTGGCTTCTCTCGACGAGTTGCCCCGGAGGCGCTGCATGGAGTGCAAAACGATGAACGCCGTCCATGACCGTTCTAGCCTCGGTGGTGGCGCGACAAGATTGCGTCGCTGATGTTTCGCGCCGCCTCTATACCGTTCAACTGAGGGTATTGCTAGGCGTTTGCCAAACGCCTTGACGGCAACACCACGAACGAAACGATGAAGCTAATTCGCGACGGGAATTTCTCTGGAGTCGTCAGGGTTCTTCTGTTTCTACTCAGTATCGGTATCGGCTATGCCGCTCTTGCTTGGGAGGGCGGGCCGAGTGCCGTTCGGACCATTCTTTTCATGGTTGCCGTGGTGCTGTGTGCACTAGGTGGCTATAGCTCTTGGGCACATACGCTTGGGGTGCGGCCATTTGGAGACCGCCCTACGCGAGCACCAACCCAACCCCCGCCCCCTCAATCCCCCTAATTCACCAACGTAGTAACACTCTTAGCCGGCAGCGTAACGGTGAACATATTCCCGCTCACGCTTAGCGGCTGCTGCTGCTCAAACGTAGCAGTCGCCGTCGTCCGGTACGGCGTCAGGCTGGTCACCGTGCGCCCCGCCGGGTTGATCGACGTCGTCAAGGTGACGTCCGTGGCGTTCTCGTTCACCAGCACCACCACAGCCTTGTTGACGCTCGCACCTGCGGGCGTGCCAAACGCAGAAACACGCACGCCCTTCTGCGGCAACGCGGTGGTGTCGTAGCGCACGTAGCCGGGGCGGATGAAGTACGCAAAGTGCTTCAGGCCAATGCCGAAGTAGGTCGGCTTGTTGTCCGAGCCGATCAGGCCGGTGGGCTGGGCGTCGTTGGAGTTGACCAGCCACCAGTAGACGTACGCGTTGTACTGCCCCAGCGTAAAGCCGTCGTGGATCTCCTTCGCAATGGCAATGGCATCGTCAATGCTGG
>Ga0209672_100765_pt1 | contig 15441 bp, 13 predicted proteins | sample AraplaCol_mMS_r2_FD_184273 | JGI IMG/M metagenome (GOLD analysis project Ga0209672, IMG submission 184273) | Arabidopsis root microbial communities from North Carolina, USA - plate scrape CL_Col_mMS_r2 (SPAdes) (version 2) | ecosystem: Host-associated > Plants > Roots > Endosphere | place: USA...
AGGGCAACGCCTGCGGCGCGGGTCAAGCGCATGGCCAAATCCCTTCGAGCTTTTTGACGACATGGTCGGCGGATGGGCGATGATAGCCCATTGGGTTGCCGCCCCGATGCATAGGAAACAGCAAGATGTCACAGATTCAGCCAGGTCTGCTATGGGTGGTCGCCACGCCGATTGGTCATCGCGATGACTTTTCAGCGCGTGCCATCGAGACGCTGAAATCGGTGGCGGTGATCGCGGCCGAGGACACCCGGCACAGCCGGCCCCTGCTGATGCACTACAACATCGGCACGCCGCTGGTGGCGCTGCATGAGCACAATGAGCGCGAGGTGGTCGATGCCATCGTGCGCCGGCTGCAGGGCGGCGAATCGGTGGCGCTGATTTCCGATGCGGGCACGCCGCTGATCAGCGATCCGGGCTTTCGCCTGGTACGCGCGGCGCGCGCGGCGGGCATCCGTTGTGCGCCGGTGCCTGGCGCCTGCGCGGCGATTGCCGGGCTTTCGGTGGCGGGGCTGCCCAGCGATCGTTTCGTGTTCGAGGGATTTCTTCCGCCCAAAGCGGCTGCACGTCGCACGCGTTTGCAGGAACTTGCGGGCGACAGCCGCACGCTCATCTTCTATGAGTCGTCGCACCGCGTGGCCGAGAGCCTTGCCGATATGCGCGACATTTTTGGTGAGGCGCGAGAAGGCGTGCTTGCGCGCGAACTGACCAAGCTGTTCGAGACCGTGATCGGCGAACCGCTGGGGGAGCTGGCGGCGCGCGTGGCCAGTGATCCGAATCAGCAGCGCGGCGAGATCGTCATTCTGGTGGCGGGGCGCGGCGAAGAGACCGATGCGCGCGAAGCGGAGGGCCGCCGCGTGTTTGCCCTCCTGCGCGAAGAACTGCCGCCCGCAAAAGCCGCCAAACTCGCCGCCGCGATTACCGGCGCACCGCGCAAACTCCTCTACGAAGGCTAGAGCGGCAGCCTGTGTAGGAGCGCACTTGTGCGCGACCGCGGCACATCGGCGCTCCGCGGTCGCGCACAAGTGCACTCCTACAAGGGGCGCGCCGTCATTTCTCAGGCGCACTGAGCGTCATCTTCCTCTAGAATCGCCAGCGGAGTCGGCCGGACAGTCGCGTCGCGCGCAAGCGCATCGAGGAAAGTCCGGGCTCCACAGGGCAGAGTGCCAGGTAACTCCTGGGCAGCGTGAGCTGACGGCCAGTGCAACAGAGAGCAGACCGCCGAACGGCATCTTCGGATGCGCGTGGTAAGGGTGAAAGGGTGCGGTAAGAGCGCACCGCACGCGGGGCTAACGTCGCGTGGCACGGTAAACCCCACTCGGAGCAAGACCAAATAGGGGAACGATAACGCGGCCCGCGTTGTTCCCGGGTAGGTTGCTGGAGCCTGGCGGTGACGCCAGGCCGAGAGGAATGACTGTCGCGCCGCAAGGCGTACAGAACCCGGCTTACAGGCCGACTCCACCTCCTTCACGACCGGTCGTCACCCCTCTCGCCGTCTTTGGGCGGGGCGGTGGCGGCCGTGCGGCGGGCCATGAACGGCGATTCATATCCGATCGCCTGAAAAGCCTCGCCAGGCGTGACGGATGGCATGGTTGAAAAGTAAAAAAACCTAACCTTTCAAACACCTTCGAGTGTTTCCTCAGAAAGGGCTGGAATTACTGCCAGATCATTGCCTTTCTCATTGATTCACAAGAAAAATTTCCTTGACAGTCTCAGGGGGCGAGACTATCGTGGGTTCCTGTGTGAAATCGTGGGAATTCGTGGAGTCTATTGGCCGTGTTCCAGGGCGAAACCGCCATCACTGTTGACGACAAAGGCCGGCTGGCCATACCGACCGCGTATCGCGAGTTGGTGGCCGACGCCTGCGCCAATCGTCTGGTGATCACCTACAACCCCTTCGAGTCGGGCTGCCTGTGGCTGTTCCCGTACGCGGAGTGGGAAAAGGTGCGCGACCAGGTCAACGCGCTTCCCAAGGTCAAGGCGGCTCATCGCGACATGCAGATGAAGCTGGTCGGTGCCGCGGCGGTCGTCGAGCCCGATTCGGCTGTGCGCATCCTGCTGCCGGCGAGCCAGCGGGCGACCACGGGCATCGAGAAGAAAGCGGTTCTGTTGGGTATGGGCAACAAGTTCGAGCTTTGGAGCGAACAGGCTCACCTGGCCAAGATCCGCCAGACCATCGGCGAAGACGAAATCACCAACGAGATGGCGGAGCTGCAGCTGTAACCGGCGACGGTGGCAGCGCGGCAGATGGAACGGGACGGGAGCGGGAGTGCGGCGGCATGGCCGAGCAGTTAGTGCACATCCCGGTGATGCTGGGTGAAGCAGTGGAGGGACTCGCCGTGCAGGCTGGCGGGCGTTATCTCGATGGCACCTTTGGACGCGGCGGCCACGCTCGCGCGGTGCTGTCACGCCTGGGCCCGGACGGTCGGCTGTTGCTGATGGATCGCGATCCGCAGGCCATCGCCACCGCGCAGGCGGAATTTGCCAGCGATCCGCGCGTGTCGATTCGCCACGCCAATTTTTCCAGCATGGCCGAGTGGGACCAAACCGCCGGCGGCCTCGACGGCATTCTGCTCGACCTTGGCGTGTCTTCGCCCCAGCTTGACGAAGCCGCGCGCGGTTTCAGCTTCATGGCCGATGCGCCGCTCGATATGCGCATGGATACGACGCAGGGCGAAAGCGCGGCGGATTTCCTGGCGCACGCGTCTGAGAAAGAACTCGCCGACGTGCTGTGGAACTACGGCGACGAGCGCTTCAGCCGGAAGATCGCCCGCGCCATCGTCGAAGACCGCGTCGAGAATCCGATCACCCGCACCGGCCAGCTGGCCTCGCTGATCGAGCGCCTGATCGGCCGACGCGAGCCGGGCAAGCATCCGGCCACGCGCAGCTTTCAGGCGCTGCGCATCCATGTGAACGGCGAGCTGGACGCGCTGGAGCATGGCCTCAAGGCGGCGCTTGAGCTGCTCAAGGTTGGCGGTCGCTTGTCCATCATCAGCTTCCACTCGCTGGAAGACCGCGCCGTGAAGCTGTTTATCCGCGACCACTCTGGTCGCGTGCAAGGCAGCCGCCGCGGTCCGCCGGTGGCGGCCGCACCCGCTCGCCTGGCGGCGGTGGGCAAGGCCCAGTTTCCTTCCGATGCCGAGCTGTCCGTCAATCCGCGCGCCCGTTCGGCGGTGCTGCGCGTGGCGGAGAAGCTCGCATGAAGGTACTGGGCGGCCTCTTCATGTTCATCCTCCTGGCGGCGGTGCTATCCAGCGCCATCGCGGTGGTGTGGACGCGTCATGAGAGCCGCGTGTTGTTCGTCGAGCTGACCCGCCTGCAGAACCAGCGCGACGACCTCAATATCGAATACGGCAAGCTGGAACTGGAGCAGGCCACCTGGGCCGAGCCGCGTCGCGTCGACGACGAGGCCCGCCAGGCGCTGGGCATGCTCAATCCCAAGCCGCAAGACATCCAGCTGGTGCGCCGATGAAGCCGCGCCAGCGCACCTCGTCCTCGTCCTCCCGCCGCAACGGCGTGGCGCCCAGCGCCCGCCGCCGCATGCTGGTGGTGAGTTGCGTGTTGGCCGCCGCCTCGCTGGGCCTGGTGGCGCGTGCGTTCGACATGCAGGTGGTGCGCAAGGACTTCTATCAGAACCAGGCCGACGCCCGCATCCTGCGCGAAGTGCCCATCGCGGTGTCGCGCGGCACCATCTTCGATCGCAATGGCGAGCCGCTCGCGGTCTCCACGCCCGTGGTGTCGATCTGGGCCAACCCGGCCGAAGTGCTGGACAACGAGGACAAGCTGCCGGCGCTGGCCAAGGCCATCGGTATGGACCCGGATGCGCTCAAGCAGTATCTGGCGCAGCGCTCCGAGCGCGAGTTCGTCTATCTGAAGCGCCAGATGTCGCCGGATGCCGCACAGGTGGTGCTCGATCTGGCTGTGCCGGGCGTGGATGGTCGACGCGAGTTCCGCCGCTTTTATCCGTCCGGTCCGGTGACGGCGCACGTGCTGGGTTTCACCAATATCGACGACCACGGCCAGGAAGGTCTGGAGCTGGCGTTCGACGATTGGCTGGCCGGCAAGGAAGGCCGCAAGCGCGTCATTCGCGATCGCCAGGGTCACGTGGTGGAGGATCTGGATCTGGTGCGCGCGCCGCAGCCGGGTCGCGATATCACGCTCAGCATCGATCGCCGCATCCAGTTCCTCGCCTATAACGAACTGAAGAACACCATCGAGCAGTCGGACGCCGACTCCGGCTCCATGGTGATCATCGACGTGCGCAACGGCGAAGTGCTGGCCATGGTGAACTGGCCGACCTATAACCCCAATGCCTTGCGCGGCAGCAATCCGTCCAGCCGCCGCAACCGCGCGATGACCGACGTGGTGGAACCGGGTTCCACCATCAAGCCGATTTTGATGGCCGCGGCATTGTCGAGCGGTAAGTACACGCCGACGGGACCCATGGTCGACACCGGCAATGGTCACTTCTTCTATATCCGCAAGGACATCCGTGATACGCACTCCAACGGCATGCTGTCGCCCACGGGCATCATTGCCAAGTCCAGCAACATTGGCGCCGCCAAGGTCTCGCTGACGCTGGATACCGATCTGATGTACCAGACCTATCGCGCGTTCGGCTTTGGCGCTAGCACCAACAGCGGCTTCCCGGGCGAAGCCTCGGGCTATCTCAGGCCGGGCAAGAGCTGGGGCATGCTGGAGAAGGCCATTCTGGCGTATGGCTACGGCCTCAACGTGACGCCGCTACAGCTCACCAATGCCTATGCCACCATTGCCGATAACGGCGTGATGCACCTACCCACCTTCGTGAAGGGTTCGGACAACGAAGCCAAGCAGATCATTGATCAGAAGGTCGCGAACGAACTGGTGCAGATGATGGTAGCGGTGACGCAGCCGGGCGGTACCGGTGCACCGTATGCATGGATTGCCAACTATGGTGTGGCCGGCAAGTCCGGAACGGCTCACAAGGCGACGGCCGGCGGCTATTCCGACAAAAACTACAGTTCCGCTTTTGCTGGCGTCGTGCCCGCGTCCAACCCGCGTCTTGCAGCGGTGGTGATCGTCGACAATCCCAGAAAGGGCAGTTACTACGGTGCGCTTGTGTCCGGTCCCGTGTTCTCCAAAGTCCTGGACGGTGCGCTGCGGCTGCTGGACGTGCCGCCGGACAATATTGGTCGCTGGTACGTCGGTGGGCCTTTGCAGGGGCAGAACGGCCTGACAGGAAACAAGCCGCCCGCGGTCGAAACCGTGGATGACGCACCAGTCGACGAGGCGCCGCAATGACTGCCCGCCTCGATCAACTGCTTCAAGGCATCGCCGAGACCCCTGGTGTCGGCGATATCGTCGTTTCAGGACTCACGCTGGATTCGCGCCAGGTGCGCCCGGGCGATGCGTTTTTCGCGCTGCGCGGCACGCGCGAGCACGGTATCTCGTTTGCGCGCGGCGCAGCGGAGCGCGGTGCCCGTGTCGTGTTGGCCGAAGCGCCCGCGGCGCATGTCGAAGGGCTGGACGTGCCGGTGCTGTGGGTCGATGGCCTGCACGGCAAGGTGGGCGAGATCGCTTCGCGCTTCTTCGGACGCCCGTCCGAAGCGTTGCGCGTGATCGGCGTCACCGGCACCAATGGCAAGACCTCCACCGTGCAGCTGCTCGCGCAGGCACTGGAGTATCTCGGTCATCGCGCCGCCACCATCGGCACGCTGGGCGCGGGGCTGCATGGCCGCATCAACGAAGGCGAGCGCACCACGCCGGATGCGATCAACGTGCAGGGCTTGCTTGCCTCGTTCCGCGACGACGGTGCGACGCACGTGGCCATGGAAGTCTCCTCGCATGCGCTGGAGCAGGGCCGCGTGGCCGCGGTGGCGTTCGACGTCGCCGCGTTCACCAATCTCACCCGCGACCATCTCGATTACCACGGCAGCATGGACGCCTACGGCGAAGCCAAGGCCAAGCTGTTTGCATGGCCCACGTTGCAGGCGGCGGCGATCAATATCGACGACGCGTTCGGCCGCACGCTCGCCCAGCGCCTGCCGCAGGGTGTGCAGGCGCTGCGCCTGAGCGCGGAAAATCACGTCGAAGCCGACGTGCGCGCAGTAAACATCGTCACCTCGGCTGAAGGCCTGGCTTTCGACGTGCAGACGCCGTGGGGCTCGCATGCCGTGCGAAGCCGCCTGCTCGGTCGCTTCAATGTTGCCAACCTGCTTGCCGTGATCGCCTGTCTAGGTGCGCTCGGCGAATCGTTCGAGCGCATGATCGAAGCAGTGGAATCGCTGGAACCGATCAACGGCCGCATGAACCGCCTGGGCGGCGTTGCGCAGCTGCCGCTGGTGGTGGTTGATTACGCCCACACGCCGGATGCGCTGGAACAGGCGCTCAGTGCGCTGCGTGCGCATTGCGAAGGCCAGCTGATCTGCGTGTTCGGCTGCGGCGGCGAGCGCGATGCGGGCAAGCGTCCGCAGATGGGCGCCATCGCCGAACGCCTGGCCGACCGCATCATCGTGACCGACGACAACCCGCGCGGCGAAGACGGCGACGTCATCGTGGCGCAGATCGTGGCGGGGCTGCGCAAGCCCGACCTGGCCAAGGTGGAGCGCGACCGCGCGCAGGCGATCCAGCTGGCGTTGTCCTCGGCGCAGGCCGGCGACGTGGTGCTGATCGCCGGCAAGGGTCACGAAACCTATCAGGAAGGTGCGCACGGCAAGCGCCCGTTTGACGACCTGGCCGTGGCGCGCCAGGCGCTGGAGGTGCGCGCATGATGCGTCTGAGCGCCATCGCCCTGTGGGCCCGCGGTCACCTGATCGGTGCCGACGTGGACGTCATGCGGGTGACCATCGATACGCGCAAAGTCCAGGCCGGCGATCTGTTCGTCGCCATCAAGGGCGAGCGCGTCGACGGTCACGATTTCCTCGCCGATGCCATGGCTCGCGGCGCTGTCGCCGCGCTGGTCACGCGCAAGGTCGATTCGCCGCTGCCTCAGGTGGTCGTGGACGATACCGAGCTGGCGCTGGGTGACCTGGCCAGTGCCGTGCGCGCGCAGACCAATGTACGTGTCATCGGCATCACCGGCTCCAACGGCAAGACCACGGTGAAGACGCTGACGGCGTCGATCCTGTCGCGCCATGGCCGCACCCATGTCAATGCCGGCAACTACAACAACGAGCTCGGCCTGCCGCTGACCTTGCTGGCGATGCCGCAGGACACCGAGTTCGCCGTGCTCGAAATGGGCGCGGGCAAGCCGGGCGATATTGCTTATCTGGCTGCCATCGCGCGGCCCGATATCAGCCTCGTCAACACCATTGCGCCGGCGCATCTTGAGCGCATGGGCAGCGTGGAAGGCGTGGCCGAAACCAAGGGCGCGCTGTATCAGGCTCTGCCGGTCGACGGCGTGGCCATCATCAATGCGGACGATGCGTTCGCCAGCTTCTTCGCTGGCCTGGCAGGTTCGCGCCGCCAGTTGCGGTTCGGTCTGGATCACAAGGCGGATATTGGCGCCGACATCGTCGACCAACGCGTGGACGGCTCGCACTTCGTAATGAGCACGCCGGTGGGCGACGCGGATGTACACCTGCCGCTGGCGGGTCGCCACAACATCGCCAATGCGCTGGCGGCGGCTTCCATTGCGCTCGCTCTCGACGTGCCGCTCGACACCATCGTGGAAGGCCTCGAGCAGGTGCCTGGCGTTGCCGGCCGCCTGCAGCTGGAGCGCATGCCGGCAGGCTGGACGCTGATCGACGACAGCTACAACGCCAATCCCGGTTCGGTCGGCGCAGCCATCGATACGCTGGCGCTGGCCGACGGCGAGCGCTGGCTGGTGCTGGGCGACATGGCGGAACTGGGCGACAACGCTGTGGCGCTGCACGCTGGCATTGGCGAGCGCGCCCGCCAGCAGGGCATCGATCGCATGTTCGCGGTGGGCCCGTTGAGCGCGGCGGCGATCAAGGCGTTCGGCGAGCGCGGCGAGCATTTCGCCGACAAGCCGGCACTGACCGCCGCTCTCAAGCAACAACTGCACGGCGGCGTCACCTGCCTTATCAAGGGCTCGCGTTCCGCCGGCATGGATCAAGTCGTAGCCGCATTGCGCGGCAGTAAGGGAAATGGGGAGGGCGCATCCGATGCTGCTTGAACTCGCAGACTGGATGGCCAGGCACTTCACTGCCCTGCATCTGTTCCAGTACATCACGTTCCGCACGATCATGGCCGCGCTCACCGCGCTGTCCATGTCGCTGCTGTTTGGCCCCACGCTCATCCAGAAGCTTGCCGATCTCAAGGCCGGGCAGGTGGTGCGCAAGGATGGCCCGCAGACGCATCTGTCCAAGGCCGGCACGCCGACCATGGGTGGCGTGATGATCCTGCTCGCGGTCACGCTCTCCACACTGTTGTGGACCGACCTGCACAACCGCTACGTGTGGCTGGTGCTGGCCGTGCTGCTGTGCTTTGGCGTGATCGGCTTCTACGACGATTACAAAAAGCTGGTGCTGAAGGACAGCCGCGGCCTGGCCTCGCGCTGGAAGTACTTCTGGCAGTCGGTGTTCGGCCTCGCTGCGGCACTCTTCCTCTATTACACGGCACCGCATGCGACCGGTGGTGCGCCCGTCGCCGAAACCGCGCTGTACGTGCCGCTGTTCAAACAGGTCGCGCTGCCGCTGGGCATCCTGTTCGTGGTGGTCGCCTACTTCATGATCGTGGGCTTCTCCAATGCGGTGAACCTCACCGATGGCCTCGACGGCCTCGCCATCATGCCGACCGTGCTGGTCTCGGGCGCGCTGGGCGTGTTCGCCTATCTCGCCGGCAACCGCGTGTTCTCCGAGTACTTGGGTATTCCGTCGATTCCGGGTGCGGGTGAACTGGCGATCTTCTGCGGCGCGCTGTCGGGTGCGGGCTTGGGCTTCCTGTGGTTCAACACCTATCCCGCACAGGTGTTCATGGGCGACGTGGGCGCGCTGGCCATCGGCGCGGCGCTTGCTGCCATCGCCGTCATCGTGCGCCAGGAAATCGTGCTGCTGGTGATGGGCGGCGTGTTCGTGATGGAAACCGCCTCGGTGATGATCCAGGTGGCCAGCTTCAAGATGACAGGCAAGCGCGTGTTCCGCATGGCGCCGATCCATCACCATTTCGAACTGAAGGGCTGGCCCGAGCCCCGCGTGATCGTGCGTTTCTGGATCATCAGCGTCGTGCTGGTGCTGATCGGCCTCGCCACATTGAAGGTGCGCTGAGATGATCTTCGACGCCACCCAAGCCAAACGACGACAGGGACCCCGCGGCAGCTTCGACATGCTGCTGGTGATCGCGCTCGTCGGTCTGGCCTGCGTGGGCGTCGTGATGGTCACCTCCAGCTCGATCGCGGTGGCCGACAGTCAGCACGTTGGGCCGTTCTACTTCCTCAAGAAGCATCTGCTTTATCTGGGCCTCGGCGTCGTACTGGGTGTTTTTGCCATGCGCACCGAGCTGAAGCTGCTGGAGAAGCATGCGTACCTGCTGCTGGCCGGCGCGGTGTTGCTGCTGCTGATGGTGTTCGTGCCGGGCATCGGCATGCGCATCAATGGCGCGCGCCGCTGGCTGAATTTCTTCATCACGACTTTCCAGCCGGTGGAAGCCGTGAAGCTGATCCTGGTGGTCTATACCGCCAGCTATCTCGTGCGTCATCGCGAGAGCGTGGAGACCAGTTTCTGGGGCTTGTTCAAGCCTATCGTGGTGGCGGGCATGTTCGTCGTGCTCCTGCTGCTGCAGCCGGACTTCGGCTCGGCCACGCTGATGATCGCGGTGACCATCGGCATGATCTGGATGGGCGGCGCCAAGCCGGTCTTCCTCGGCGGCATGGGTCTGCCGGTGGTCGCGCTGCTGTGGTTCGTGGCGAAATTCGAGCCGTACCGCATGCGTCGCCTGACCTCCTTTGTCGATCCATGGGCTGATCCGTTCAACGACGGTTTCCAGCTCACGCAGTCATTGATGGCGATCGGCCGCGGCGAGTGGACCGGCGTCGGCCTGGGCTCCAGCGTGCTGAAGCTGTCCTACCTGCCCGAAGCACATACCGACTTTATTTTTGCAGTCATCTCCGAAGAATTCGGCCTGGCCGGCATCCTGTTCGTGATGACGCTGTTCGGCGTTGCCGTGGGGCGCGGTTTGTACCTGGGCGCCAAGGGCATGGAGATCGGCCAGCGGTTCGCCGGCTACGTGGCCTGCGGCATCTCGATGATGATCGGCCTGCAGGCCATGGTGTCGATCGGCGTGAACCTGGGTGCCTTGCCGACCAAGGGCCTCACCTTGCCGCTGATCAGCTACGGCGGTTCGTCCATCGTGCTGACCTGCGCGATGGCGGGTGTGCTGTTGCGCACGACCTATGAAATCAATCGCGCGATCGATGCGCGACAGATGGCTACGCGCATGCCGGCCAACGCCGTGCCCGATGCGAACGCCGCTGCCGCAGCACCCGGGCGCGAGGCGGTGACCGCATGAGCGCGATCAAGCCCGTGCTGATCATGGCCGGCGGTACCGGCGGTCATATCTTCCCCGGCCTGGCCGTGGCCGAAGCGCTGCGCGCGCAGGGCGTGCCGGTGGTTTGGCTGGGTGCCGAAGGCGGCATGGAAACCAAGGTGGTGCCGGCGCACGGCATCGAGCTGGTGACCGTGCCGGTGGGCGGCCTGCGCGGCAAAGGTCTCAAGACGCGGCTGATGGCGCCGCTGATGCTGGCGCGCGCTTTGCTCTCGTCCTTGTCTGCCTTGCGTCGGATCAAGCCGCGCAGCGTGCTGTCGATGGGCGGCTACGTGGCCGGACCCGGCGGCGTGGCGGCGCGTCTCACCCATCGTCCGCTGCTGGTGCACGAGCAGAATCGAGTCGCCGGGTTCACCAATCGCAAGCTGGCGGCGCATGCTCAGCGCGTGCTCGCCGGTTTCAGCGATACCTTGCCGAACGCCGAGTGGGTCGGCAACCCGGTGCGTGCATCGATTGCCAGCCTGCCGTCGCCGCGCGAGCGCATGGCTGGTCGCACGGGTCGCCCGCGCCTGCTGGTGCTCGGCGGCAGCCTCGGGGCGCGCGCGCTCAACATCGCGCTGCCGCAGGCGCTGGCGCTGATGTCGCCGACGCAGCGTCCGGAAGTGCTGCACCAGTGCGGCAACCGCGGCATCGATGAAGCACGCGCGGCCTATGCGAAAGCCGGCGTGGAAGCGCAGATCGTGCCCTTCATCGAGGACATGGCCGGCACCTACGCCTGGGCGGATCTCGCCGTATGCCGCGCCGGCGCGCTGACCCTGGCCGAGCTCACGGCTGCCGGGCTCGGCGCCGTGCTCGTGCCGTTCCCTTATGCGGTGGACGACCACCAGACCCGCAATGCGGAGGCGCTGGTCGCCGCGCATGCGGCCGAATTGATGCAGGAGAAGGACCTGGACGTACAGCAGTTGGCGCAGCGCCTGGAAGCGTTGCTGGATGATCGTGAGCGCATGATCGCGATGGGTGAGGCCGCACGCACGTTGGCCAAGCCCGATGCCGCGGATGTGATCGCCCGTGCCTGCATGGAGGTGGCCGCATGACGCCGCGTCGCCTGCTCGCGCACGAAGACTTGATGACCACCTTCCGCCGCGTGCACTTCATCGGCATCGGCGGCGTGGGCATGAGCGGCATCGCCGAAGTGCTGCACAACCTCGGCTATGCCGTGTCCGGTTCCGACCGCTCCAACTCGCCGACCGCGCAGCGCCTCTCCAGCCTGGGCATCGTGGTGCACGTGGGTCATGCGGCCGAGCACATCGGCGACGCCGACGTGGTCGTTACCTCCAGTGCCATCAAGGCTGACAATCCGGAATTGCAGGCGGCGCGCGCCGCGCGCATTCCGGTGGTGCCGCGCGCCGAGATGCTGGGTGAGCTGATGCGCTTCCGTCGTGGCATCGCCATCGCCGGCACGCACGGCAAGACCACCACCACCAGCCTCGCCGCCAGCGTGCTGGCCGAAGCGAACTACGACCCGACCTTCGTGATCGGCGGCCAGCTCAATGCCGCCGGCGCCAATGCGCGCCTGGGCACGGGCCAGTACATCGTCGCCGAAGCCGACGAGTCGGATGGCTCGTTCCTGATGTTGTCGCCGGTGATCGCCGCGATCACCAATATCGACGCCGATCATCTGGAGAACTACAACAACGATTTCGCGCAGGTGAAGAAGGCCTTTGACGATTTCCTGCACCGCCTGCCGTTCTACGGTCTGGCCGTGCTGTGCGTCGACGATCCGGAAGTCGCCGCGCTGGCCCGGTCGACCACGCGTCGCGTGATGACCTACGGCATCGACACCCAGGATGCCGACGTGCGCGCGAGCAACCTCGCGCAGCACGGCTTCGAAATGCATTTCGACCTGTGGCTGCCGGGCCGCAACGAAGCCCTGCACGTCAAGTTGAACCTGCCCGGCCGCCACAACGTACTCAATGCGCTGGCCGCCGCCACCATCGGCTGGCAGCTGGGCGTGGAAGCCGAAGCGATCGCGCGTGCACTGGAGGCGTTCCAGGGCGTGGGTCGTCGCTTCCATCGTCGCGGCGAGATCGCACTGGATCAGGGCAATGTCCTGCTGGTCGACGACTACGGTCATCATCCGCGCGAACTGGCGGCGGTGTTCGCCGCTGCCCGCGGTGGTTGGCCGGATCGTCGCCTGGTGGTCGGCTTCCAGCCGCACCGCTACAGCCGCACGCGCGACCTGCTCGACGATTTCGCCAACGTGCTGGCCGAGGCCGATGTGCTGGTGCTGACCGAAGTCTACGCGGCCGGTGAAGCGCCGATCGCCGGCGCCGACGGCCGTGCGCTGGCGCGCGCCGTGCGCGCACGCGGCAAGGTCGATCCGGTGCTGATCGACCATCCGCGCGATTTCAAGGAAACGCTGCCCGCGCTGCTGCGCGACGGCGATCTGTTGCTGCTGCTCGGCGCCGGCGATATCGGCTCTGCAGCGGTTGAGTTGGCGAACGCCGGTAACTTGAGGACCACGAAGTGAGCAAGACGATTACCGACCCCGCACAGTTTGGCCGCGTCGCCGTTGTCATGGGTGGCAGTTCGGCTGAGCGTGAAGTGTCGCTGGATTCCGGTCGCAACGTGCTCGCGGCGCTGCAGGCGCGCGGCGTCGATGCGCATGCCATCGACGGCATTCCGGCGTTGCTCGATGCGGTGCGTGCGGGGCACTTCGCCCGCGTGTTCAATATTCTCCACGGCGGTGGCGGCGAGAACGGCGAGCTGCAGGGCGCGCTGCAGTCGCTGCGCGTGCCGTTCACTGGTTCAGGCGTGCTGGGCTCCGCGCTGTCGCTGGACAAGATCCGCGCCAAGCTGGTGTGGCAGGCGATCGGCTTGCCCACGCCGAAGTTCAAGGCGCTGCCGCGCGGCGCGGACGTTCACGCAGCGGCGCGCGAGATCGGCTTCCCGCTGATCGTGAAGCCGGCATGGGAAGGCTCCAGCGTCGGCGTGACGCGCGTATTCGACGAAAGCGGCCTCGATGCCGCCGTCGAACTGGCGCAGAAGTACCCCGGCGACATGCTGATGGAAACGCTGGTCGAAGGTGGCGAGTACACCGTCGGCATCCTCGATCGCCAGGTGCTGGCCACCATCAACATCGTGCCCAAGGGCGAGTACTACGACTACAACGCCAAGTACATCGCCGAAGACACCCAGTACCTCTGCCCGGGCCTGCGCGGCGACGACGAGCGCGAGATGCAGGAACTGGCGCTGCGCGCGTTCGATGCGCTGGCCTGTTCCGGCTGGGGCCGTGTGGACGTGATGCGCGACAAGCAGGGTCGCAACTGGCTGCTGGAAGTGAACACCGCGCCGGGCATGACCTCGCATTCGCTGGTGCCCAAGGCGGCCGCGGTCGCCGGCATCGATTACCAGACGCTGTGCTGGCGCGTGTTGGAAACGAGCTTCCGGGAGGGCGTGTGAGGGGAACCGTCCGCCTCGTCGCCTGGGTTTTGGCCATCGCGCTCGTGGCGCTGCCGATTGTCGGCGTGCTGCGCGGATGGTTTGCGGCCAATCGTTGGCCGGTGACCCAGTTGATGGTGCAAGCCGAGTTCAAGCACGTCACCGAGGACGAGCTCCGTTCGGTGGTGATGCCGCGCCTCGGCAAGGGGTTCTTCGCGCTCGATATCGATGGCGTGCAGAAGTCCGTCTCCGCGCTGCCGTGGGTGGAGTCGGTGGAGGCGCGCAAGCGTTGGCCCGACACGCTGATCCTGCGCATCTACGAGCGCCAGCCGTTTGCGCGCTGGAACGAGAAGCAGCTGATCAGCCGCCAGGGCCTGGTGTTCGACGTGCCGGACGTGTCGGCCAACAGCGATCTGCCGGATCTGCGCGGCCCGGATGCGCGCCTGGCCGAAGTGGTGAGCTTCTATGCGGAAACGCAGAAAGCCTTCGCCAACACCAAATTGAAAATCACCGGCGTCTCGCTCACCGAGCGCGGCAGCTGGAGTCTCACCACGAGCAGTGGCGCGCAGATCGTCATCGGCGATCGCGAACAGGCGGGCCGTCGCCTGCGCCGCTTCCTCGATGTCTACCCCCAATTGATGGCGGGCCACTCCGAGGGCTTCGCCTATGCCGATCTTCGATACACCAATGGATTTGCCGTTCGATGGCCGCCCCAGGCGAACACCGTGAACGCTGGAGGCTCACCCCGCACATGAAGACCAAGAACGACAAGCAGCTAGTCGTCGGCCTCGATATCGGCACCTCGAAAGTGGTGGCGATCGTGGGCGAGTACGAGCCTGGCGAACCGATCGAAGTGATCGGCATCGGCACGCACGTGTCGCGCGGCATGAAGCGCGGCTCGGTGGTGGACATCGAATCGACCGTGCACTCGATCCAGCGCGCGGTGGAAGAGGCTGAGCTGATGGCGGGCTGCGATATCCGCTCCGTCTACGCCTCGATCTCCGGCAGCCACCTGGAAACCAAGAATTCGCACGGCACCGCGCCGATCCGCGATCGCGAAGTGACGCCCGGCGACCTGGAGCAGGTGCTGGAAGCGGCGAGCGCCGTGGCAATCCCGGCGGACCGCAAGGTCCTCTATAAAGAGTCGCAGGAATATCGCATCGACGGCCAGGACGGCATTCGCTCGCCGGTCGGCATGAGCGGTGTGCGCCTGGAAGCGAGCGTGCACCTGGTCACCGGCGCCGCCGCGGCGGTGCAGAACATCAGCAAGTGCATCCAGCGCTGCGGTCTCACGGTGGACGAGCTGGTGCCCTCCGCCGTGGCCAGCGCCAAGTCCGTGCTCACGGACGATGAGCGCGAACTGGGCGTGTGCCTGGTCGACATCGGCGCAGGCACCACCGACATCGCCATCTATACGCAGGGCGCGATCCGCTACACCAAGTCGCTGCCGGTGGGCGGCGACCAGGTGACCAACGACATCGCCTATGGCGTGCATACGCCGACCGCGCATGCCGAAGAAATCAAGATCAAGTACGCCTGCGCCTTGGCGCAGCTGGCGCATGCCGAGGAAACCATCCA
>Ga0209672_100766_pt1 | contig 15425 bp, 12 predicted proteins | sample AraplaCol_mMS_r2_FD_184273 | JGI IMG/M metagenome (GOLD analysis project Ga0209672, IMG submission 184273) | Arabidopsis root microbial communities from North Carolina, USA - plate scrape CL_Col_mMS_r2 (SPAdes) (version 2) | ecosystem: Host-associated > Plants > Roots > Endosphere | place: USA...
GCTGGAAGGCAATGCCAAGGTCGATGCGCTGGTGAAGTTTGCGCTGACCCTGGTCACCACCAAGAACACGTTGTCCGCCGACGCCGTCGACAGCGTCAAGAACGCCGGTTACAGCGATCGGCAGATCCTGGAGGCCATCCTCGCCGTCAGCGCGATCCTGTTCACCAATATGGTCAACCGCGTCAACGACACGGTGCTTGATTTCCCGAAGGCGGCGTAAGACCCCGGCATGGCCGCGATGCACATCGCGGCCATGCCAGTTCAAATGGCCGAGCCGTCCTGGTCTTCCTCGGATCGGCCCATGCAGGCGGGGTGACCGCAATGGCATTGGCTCTCAAGAACACCGGAAGCCTGCGCCTTGCGGCAATGGGCGCTGCAGAATTCGCCCTGTTTGTCCACATAACACTGGCAGGGTGGATACGCGCATTGGATACCGGTTGGCATGGGCGGACTCCGGTGATGGAAAGCCTTAGCGTAGGCTTAGCCATCAACGCATAGGTCACGGCCGCGTCAGCAACGCGTTGCCGTTTCGATACATTCACGCCGACGCACCGCATGTCCATCCGGTGTGAACCCAGCGTTTGAACAACGGTATGCGCGCGACAAGACCATGCACACACCGGTGTCACACGTCAGGGAGTGCGCTGGCACTAGGGTCACGCCACTCCTATGCGGATCAAGGTGGCAGCCATGAAACATTCCTCTCTCATCATCACCGCGGCACTGTTGATCTCGGTGCCGGTGTGCAATGACCTGTGGGCGCAAGCCGCCACGACAGGCTCGTCGCCCACGGCCAAGAGCCCCGTGTCGGATCAGGATTTTTTCACCAAGGCATCGAGCGATGGCGCGGCCGAAGTTCAGATGGGGCAACTGGCGGTGCAGAAGGCATCGTCGCCGCAGACCAAGGATCTCGCGCAACAGCTGGTGAAGGATCACACCGCTGCCAACAAGCAGCTGGCAGCCCTGGCTGATCGCAAGCACGCCAATGTCGTGCTGCAACCGCAGCCCTCCGATGTCATGGACAAATTGCAGTCGCTGAGCGGCAGCGATTTCGACAAAGCCTATGCCTCGGCCATGGTGGGCGGCCACCAGAAGGCGATTGCGCTATTCGATTCCGCCTCGCATAGCAGCGACCCGGATGTCGCCGCATTCGCCAGCAAGACGCTGCCCACGCTCAAGCATCACCTGCAGATGGCGCAGAAGCTCTCGCCCGAACAGCCGTTGAGCACGCCCTGAGCTGTCGTGAGGCAGCAGCAGACCACGCGATCCCGCCAGACGGGATCGCGTGGTCTTGGCGTTTACGCCGTCAGTGCGTTGACGCAGCCGGCGCGGGCGAACTCTGCGGATACGCCGGGCTCGGCGTCATCGCGGTGCTGCTGGACGATGGCGCGGTGGCTGGTGTCGCCGGCGATGGCGCGGCGGAACTGACGGGTGCGGGCGGCGGCGTCGAGGCGTTGTCGTCACCCTGGTGACTGCAGCCGGCAACGGCTACCAGAGCGAGCACCAGCGGCGCACAGACCTTGCGGGTCGAGAAAACCATGTCTTACCTCCATGGGTGTTGGATGAACTGATAAGCGCGATGCGCGGTGATTCACGCATGCGCCTTGCGGGTGCGGGCAGCTTTTTTGGCGGCGGCGGAACGGCCTGCTGCACCTTTGGTACGCGCGGCCTTTTTGGCTGCCGCCGATCGCGATGCGCTGGTCCGTTTGCGCGCACTGCTCTTGGCCTGCTTGGACAAGGCAGTGTGGGATGCCGCCGCATGACCTTCCTTCTTCAATGCGCCGCTGGTGGCGCGCGAACGCGTGGTGGAGGTCTTGCGGCGATGCTTGGATGCGGTTTCGTCCTGCGCGGCTTTCTTGCGCGTGGCCTTGCTGGCTGTCTTGCTCACCGGCGCCTTCACACCGGCCCGGCGCGCCTTGGACAAGCCAATGGCGATGGCCTGCTTGGCAGAGCGTGCGCCGTGCTTGCCTTTGCGTACGTGCTCCATCTCCTCACGCACGAATTCGCCAGCCTGCGTACTGGCCGCTTTGCCTTGCCGTTTATCGCGCGCAACGGCCTTGCGCGTTTTTGCCTCGGGCATGGGCGGACTCCTGTTCGAGTGTGTCTCAACGTCTAAGCCACAGGATGTGGAGCTGGCGTCATCCTTTTGCGCAACAAGGGAAAACATTCAGTGGACACTCATGCTGATGGCCTGCCGGTCACACTGCGCCACCGCCCCGTTAACGCCCGCCATGCAAGGCTTTGTGCGCCGGTGGGCCGAAAGCCCAGCCACCCCTGCGGGAGAGAGCCATGAGTGCGCTTATCGTTGCCAAGTTCAGCAATCAGTTCGGCGCGGCGTCCGCGTTCGACAAACTGATGTCGCGCGGCCTGCCTCGTGGCAAAGGCGTGGTCCAGTGCGACGAAAGCGTGGGTGGCTCGGCGGCGAGTTCCAGTGCGCCCACCACCGTGGTGTCGCGCGTCAGCCACCGCGGCGAACGCGAAGGCAAGCATCATCATCTGCGCGAACCGGCCAGCTTGCCGCCGGCGGTCGAGATCGGTTTCGCCGTGCTCACCGTCGAAATCGACGACGAGGCCCAGATCGAGGAAGTCTCGGACATCCTGCGTGGACTGCATGCCGTGGACGTACACGTGCTTCCCGGCGAAGCGCTGCAGGAAGCCGATGCATCGCAGTGGCCCGAACAAGCCATGGGCAGCCAGTCCGATGTGGACCGTGCGATCTTTGCTTCGCAGCAAGGCAAGCCGCGTCTGCATTGATGTGATCAGCTGGACGGTGGTGCGTCGTATCGGGACAGGCCATCGAGCACGGGGCTCAGGGCCTTCATCAGTTTGCCCAGCAGGCGATCGACCTCTTCTGGCGGCGCATCTTCCTTGCACGCCTGCTGCAACTCGCTGGCGGCGGCGGCCACGTCGATCGCACCGATGTTGGCGGCCGATCCACGCAAGGTGTGAGCCATGCGATAGGCCACGGACGCGTCATCCCCCTGCCTCGCCTGCCGGAATGACGGTTCGAACTGTGCGTTGCTGTCGAGGAACAGACGCAGCAGTCGCCGATACAGCGAGGCGTTGTCGCCGCAGGTGCGCAGGCCGGCCGCTTGATCGATGCCGGGCAGCAAGTCGGTGGCCACCACGGTTTCCTGGTCGGGTACAGGCGATGCAGTCTCCGCATGACGCGGTTTGATCCATCGCGCCATGGTGGCGAACATGCTGCGGATATGCAGCGGCTTGGCGATGTGATCGTTCATGCCCGCCGCGATCGCCTTCTCGCGATCGGCCGCCAGCGCGTCGGCCGTCATCGCAATGATGGGAAGTGTGGTGAGGTGCAGTTCTTCACGGATGGCGCGTGTCGCGGCGTAGCCATCCATGACCGGCATCTGGCAATCCATCAGCACGCCATCGACATCCGCATCTTGCCTCAGGCGCTCCAGCGCTTCACGCCCGTTGCCGGCGGTGACGACCTCGATGCCGGCACGCCGCAGCAATTCGGTGGCCAGCTCGCGGTTGAGTTCGTTGTCCTCCACCAGGAGCACGCGGCTGCCGGCGAGCGACACGGCGTCGGGTTGCGAGGGGTGAGCCGTCAGCTGGGCTGGCCCTGCCAGGGCCGGCGCCAGCGCGTTCCGCAAGGCTTCGCGCAAACCCTTGGGCGTGATCGGCTTGGTCAGCACATCAAGGCGCGCATCGGCCTCGATGGCATTGGCGATGGCAGCATCGTCGCCCTGGACAAAGGCGATCACCACCAGTTGCTCCGCGCCCGTCGCGTGCGCGGGTTGCTTGAGCTTGTCGATGACGGTTTGGAAGCCGGGCAAGCGCGCATCGATCAGCACGACGCTGTACGGGCGTGCCGCGTCCCTGGCGTCCGCCAGCTGCTGTTGGGTCTGCTCGCCGCTCGCCACCGCATCCACCTCAAAGGCCAGCCTGCGTGCCATGCCGGCGACGACCGCGCGCGTTACCGCGCCACCTTCGACCACGAGCAGCCGTGTACCTGCCGGCGCCAGCCACGGCCGCTCACCCGCTCCTTCTGGTGCCGCGCCCACGCGTACTTCGACGTGAAAGGTGGATCCTTGTCCCGGCGCGCTGTCGACCCAGATCGTGCCGCCCATCATTTCCGCCAGTGTTTTGGAGATCGCCAGGCCCAGTCCGGAGCCGCCGTATTTTCGCGTGGTTGACGAATCAGCCTGCACGAAGGGATGGAAAATGCGTTGGCACTGTTCCTCGGTCATGCCGATGCCGGTGTCCCGGACGCGCGCATGCAGGATGACCTCGCCGCCTTCCACGCCGGACTGCTCGATGCCCACCACGATCGCGCCGCGCTCAGTGAATTTCACCGCGTTGTTGCCCAGGTTGATCAGGATCTGGCCCAGCCGCAGCGGATCGCCGATCCAGTGACGAGGTAGACCGGCGCTGTATTCGAACAACAAGTCCAGGCCCTTCTCCTGCGCCTTGAGGCCGATGATGCCGGCGACCTGGCCAATCACGTCGTCCAGGTTGAACGCCACCCGCTCCAGGCTCATGCCGCCGGCTTCGATACGGGAAAAGTCCAGAATGTCGTTGATGATGCGCAGCAGGTTTTCCGCGGAACGGTGGATGTTTTCCAGATAGCCGCGCTGCCTGGCGTCCTGCGACGACTCCAGGGCGAGATGACTCATGCCGATGATGGCGTTCATCGGCGTGCGGATCTCATGGCTCATGTTGGCGAGGAAGGCGCTCTTTGCCCGGGTGGCCTCCTCGGCCACTTCCTTGGCGTGACGGATGGCCGCCTCGGCTGCCCTGGCTTCGGTGACATCGAGCAGCCAGGCAAGCACGCCCGCTTCGCCGTCGAAGTCGATCGGCAGGAACGTCGCGACCATGTCGCGTTCGCGACGCTGCGCATCGTGCATGCGGATCTCCTGATTGGACACTGAGCCTTCCCGCTCCAGCGTCGCCCAGAGATGCGCACGCGCCGCGGTCTCCACGTAGATCGGCGCGGTGCTGTCGCCCAGGCCGGCGCCGAAGGTCTCCACGAATTTCGGATTGGCAAAGCAGATCCGTCCCTGCGTGGACACCGCAATGCTGATGGGCGAGTTGTCGAGGATGTTCTGCAGGCGCTCCTGGCTCTGCACCAGCGCCATTTCCATCATGCGGCGCTCGCTCACGTCGCGCACGGCGGCGCAGACACAACGGCCCTGCCCGTCCAGCTCCGGCAGGAACGACAAGCCGATCTCCACCGACAGCTCGCTGCCGTCCTTTCGTCGGCCGCGCAGATCGACATTGCCCCGGCCCATCTTGCGGCTGACGTCCTCGGCGAAGAACGCGCCGCGCAACCCCAGATGTTTCCCATCCATGCCGGCAGGCACCAGCTGTTCCACCAGCACACCATCCAGTTCGCCCCTGGCGTAGCCGAAGATGCTCTCCAGACGCGGATTGGCCAGCAGAATGCGCCCATCCTGGCCAACGATCATCATGCCGTCGGGGGCCGATTCGATGATGCCGCGATACCAGGCACGCGCGGCCTCGATGGCCCGCTGGGTGGCCTCCAGCTCCCTGGTTTTCTCCGAAAGCGTGGTGGCCTGCCGCGCGGCGAGTTCGGCATGCTCCTGGCTCTTGGCCAGCAGACTGCGCAGATCCGCGGCGCGTTCGAGCAGATCCACGTTCATCGCCAGCAGCGGCATCAATTCGTCCAGCAACTCCTGCTGCGCCGCATTGAACGAAGACAGGCTGGCCAGTTCCACCACGCCCAGCGGTCGATCGTTGCGCAGGATCGCCATCACCACCAGCTGCTTGGGTGTGGTCTCGCCCAGGCCCGAGGCGATCTTGAGATAGTCCGCCGGCACGTCGCGCAGGCTGAGCGTCTTGCCATCCAGCGCGCATTGTCCCACCAGGCCTTCGCCCAGCATGATGAACTCGCGCGCATCGGCGATGGCGTAGCTACCGGTCAAACGCAGGCGCTGCGTGCCCGGCTCGACGATATAGAGCGCGCCATGGTTGATGGCCAGCAGGGGCGCCAGTGCGGACAGGAAGCGATGGGCCAGCGCGTCCATCTCGGTCAGCGATTGCAGCTCGCCGGCAATCGCCGCGACGTGGGTCTTCACCCAGCGCCGCGCCGCCATCTGTCGCGCCTCGTCCCGCAGGGTGACGATGGCGCGCGCCAGGTCGCCGGCTTCGTTCGGATACTCCGTATAAGGCACCGCGATATCCAGGCGCCCGGCGCTCAGCGAATCCAGTGCGCGTCGAAAGGCGGCGGCAGGTTGCCGGATGGTGCGGCTGATCAGGCTGCCGAACAGCACGCCGGCCACCAGCCCCAGGATCAGCAGCCAGACCGTGAGCTGCACCCCGAACAGGTAGCGGGCGTTGGCGTGCCGAACCTCTTCGTCGGCCCCATCCCGCTTGAGGCGTTCGATCCGCTCGATCGCATGCTTGGCGGCTTCGTCGGCGCGCTGAAATTCCGGCGACACGATCAGATCGGCGGCGGAGCGTCCACTGTCCGCCTTGGTTTCCAGCAGTTCGGCAATCGTGTCGACCCGGCGCTCGTAGTCGGCAAATGCAAGCTCGAACTCGGCGAGGCTGCTGACAATGGCGTCGCGGTAAATGCGTGGCCTGGCCAACTCGATTTCGCGCCGCACCAGCGTATGCGCGCCGGCCAGCTGGTGCAGCGCCTCCGCGCGCGCCGGACCCTGCCGCATGAAAACGGCCTCGCGCAGGTCCTGCCCCATGTCGGCCAGTGCGGCACGTGCCGCCTCGATATGCAGCAGGCCCTGCATGTCCTGCTCGTAGAGCCGGCGCATCTGTTCTTTCTGCAGATGCTGTACGCCAAGGCTGTACACACTCAGCAAGGTCATCAGCAGGAGGATGCCGCCAAAGCCCAGCTGCAGTCGTCGACGTAGCGACTGGCGTTGCAGGCGTTCAAGCAGCGCGCTCATGGCGTACCGTCAGGTTGCCAGGTGATGCGCCGAACCACTGTGGGCAGCCTCGTCATCGGCAAAGCGATGGGCGATCTGGCGGAACGTGTCCTGGATGGAAAGAAAGGCGTCCACGACGTCGGGATCGAAATCGATGCCACGCTTGGCGGCCATCGCCGCTGCCGCTGCCTCGTGCGTCATGCCCTGTTTGTAGACGCGCTTGCTGATCAAGGCATCGTAGACATCGGCGACCGCCATCAGGCGCGCCGAAATGGGAATCGCGTTGCCTTTGAGGCCCTGCGGATAGCCGCTGCCGTCCCAGCGCTCCTGATGGCTATAGGCCATCTCCTTGGCAATGTGCAGGAACGACACTGGCGTGGTGAGCCGCTCTTCGGCCCGCTGCAAGGCGTCGCGGCCCAGCGTCGTATGCGTCTTCATGATTTCGTATTCTTCCGGCGTCAGGCGTCCCTGCTTGAGCAGGATGCGATCGGGTATGCCGATCTTGCCGATGTCGTGCAACGGCGCCGACTGGAACAGCATCTGGCGCGTGACTTCATCCAGTGTCGCGGCGAAACGCGGGTGATCCTTCAGCTTATCCGCCAGCGCCTTCACGTAATGCTGCGTGCGCCGGATGTGATTGCCGGTTTCGTTGTCGCGCGTCTCGGCCAGCGAGGTGAGCGCGACCACCGTGGCCTCCTGGATGGCCGTCACTTCGCGCGTGCGGCGCGAGATCTCCTGTTCGAGAAAGGCGTTCTGGTCGCGCAGGAATTCCGCCGCCGCCCGCAACCGCAGATGGTTGGCCACGCGCGCCATCACCACCGGCGGATTCACCGGCTTGGTGATGTAGTCGACGCCGCCCAGCACCAGGCCGCGCGTTTCGTCCTCGGGTGCGTTCAACGAGGTCAGGAAGATCACGGGGATGCCGCGCGTCTCGCCGTGGGACTTCAGCTGGCGGCAGACATCGAAGCCAGAGATGCCCGGCATCACCACATCCAGCAGGATGATGTCCGGTTGCTCGGCGGCGGCCATGTGCATGGCGGTCTCACCGTCCGGTGCCTCGATGACGCGATAAAGCGGCGCCAGCAGTTCGGACAGGATCATCCGGTTGTCGGGGGCATCGTCCACCACCAGCACGGTGGGGATGCCGGTCACGCCAGTCGCACCCATGGCAACGCTCCTTCCGCATGCGGTGTGATGAGTCGTCGTGGTTGCAGCATGTCCCGTCCCCCGCGGCGAGACCTGCCGAAGCCGGACGGACGCAGCGCGCGCAGGTTTCCCATGCGGAATAAGCGCGCAACCGACGTGAAGATCGCGCGTAGGTCAGCGCCGTCTGCGACAGCGTGGCTGGATCCGCGCCTACTTAGGGGAAATTACTTAGGGTTATCCGCGTAGATGTTCGCTAGCACGCTGCGTAGCCAAGCGTATGAAATAGCCAAGGTCGACGCGTCGCGGGACGCCTCCAGCGCAGGTGATCCCGACCCCACATGGCGGAGAACAGCATGGGCACCATGGCGAAAATCAAACACGAGATGTTGAAGATGCTGCCGCCCACCATCTTCTTCTTCGTCATGCTCAATATCGTGTTGCTGATACGCGCGCTGCTGACGCGGGGCACCGGCCTGTCGCTGCCCACCTTTGCCACGGTGCTGATTTCCGCGCTGATCCTGGGCAAGGCGGTACTGCTCGCCAATATGCTGCCCTTCATCAACCGCTTTCCGGAGAAGCCGCTGATCTGGAACGCGGCGTGGAAGACGGTGATCTACACCATCGTCGCCACGTTTATCCACTACCTGGAACGCCTGCACGAGTCCTGGAAAGAGACCCACACACTCGCCGCGGCCAACCACGACGTGCTCACCAACACGGTCTGGAGCCATTTTCTGGCGATCCAGATTTTGCTGCTGGTGCTGATCTTCAATTACTGCGTGTTTGCCGAACTGGCGCGCGTGATCGGCATCGAGCGCCTGCGCGCCATGTTTCTCGGCCCCATCCCACCCAACTCGGGCACCGTGGGCGACGCTTAGGACGCGGCCACGTCCCTGGCTTCCACCACCGTCACGGTGGCGCTGCCCTCGGCGATCGCCAGGCATTGATCGGCCACAGCGGCGACGCCGGCGCGATGGGATACCACGATCAGCACGGTGTGCGACAAGCGGCGTTTGAGCACGGACAGCACCGCCAGCTCCGACTCCGCATCCAGCGCGCTGGTGGCCTCGTCGAGCAAGGCGATCGCCGGCCCGTGCAGCAACACCTGCGCCAGCAACAGCCGCTGCAGTTCGCCGCCCGACAAGCGGCTGGATGAGCTGTTCAACGTCGTATCCAGCGCGGTGGATGCATCGGCCAGGCGCTTGCCCAGCCCCACGTCGACCAGCGCCTGCAGCATCATCGCCTCGGTGGCATCCGGTGCGGCCCACAACAGGCATTCGCGCACGGTGATCTGCCACGGCCGCACGCTTTGGCTCACATAGGCCGCCTTGCGCACGAGTGCGGCGTAGCAGGCAAAGTCGATCGCCTTGCCGCCTGCCCGCGCACGAAACAGCGCGGGCGTCACCATGCCCGCCAGCACGTCGACCAGGCTGCTCTTGCCGATGCCCGAGTCGCCGCAGACCAGGGTCAGCTCGCCGGGCACCAGGGTGAGTTCGCGCAGGTCCAGTGCCGTGGGCTGCTCAAGCTGGAGCTGATGAATATGCAATGGCTCGCTCAAGCGCGCCGACGTGGCCGCGGCCGGCGCCCTGTCCGCGGCCATGCCGACATGGCGTAGCCACAGTTCGAAGGCGGGAATGGACGAACGCACCTGCTGGAAACCCTGCCGGGTGGACACGAGATAAGGCAGCAAACGTCCCAACAACAGGCATACCGCGATCAGGGCGGCGCGATCCACGCCGTGCCATCGATTGGCGATCAGGAAGATCGAGGCGATACCGATCGCCGCCAGCATCTCCAGCACCAGCCGTCCGGAGGCGATCAACTCCTGCTGCCGTCGATAGCCGCGGCCCAGCCGCTGCGCGATATCGGCGTAATGCGCCTTCTCGGCATCTTCGCGGCCGAAGGAGCGGATATGACGCCAGCGCCGCGGGAAATCCTCGCTGAGCCAGAACAAGCGTGTGAGGTCGGCCACGTATTGGCGACTCACCACCACTTGCTCGCGACTGGTGATGCGCGCAGCGATCAAGGCGAACGCCACCACGAACGGCACCGCCAGCAACAGCGGCGGCGACAGCCACAACGCCATGCCCAGCGTCACGGCCGCCGTCATGCCGGCCACCAGCAACTGCAGCAGCGCATTGAAACCCTGGGTGACCACTTCGATGTTGTAGGTGAGCACGTTGGCCACCTCGGCCGAGGTGGCATCCGACAGCGACGACAGCCGCGCATCGATCAGGCGCGCATGCACCGTCTGCCGCAGCGTCATCGCATAGCGTCCGCTCAGGCGCGCACCCACGCGCGCGGCCTGCCAACGCAGCAAGGCAAACAGCGCGGAGGCCACCAGGAAGGCGATGGCTTGCGTATCGGGCCGCCCGCGCACCAGCCAGCCAAAACCCGACGGCAGCGGCTGCCCCGGTTCCACCAGCGGCACCAGGCAGATCGCGGCGAAATTGCCGATCAGCGCGCTGCCCAGCGACAACGCGACATACCACGCGATGCCGCCAGCCCCGAGGCTGGCGAGCGTGGCAAAAAAAGGCCGCGACAGGCCACGTAACTGCTGATGCGATCGTGCGGTCCCGTTCTGCATGACTAACGAACCACACGACTTCTTACACGCGCCCGTCGCGGCACAGGTGGCACCTGATGACAGTGCAGAAAAACCTCTCGATCCGCTTCAGCTCCCATGCCCATGGGTGCGCGGCGGGGCACGGAAGGTTGCATGCCGCGAGGGCGATTCAGTCCAGCAGCCGCATCAAGGCGTCGACCGAATCGCCGGGGTGGCGGCCGCGCCGAAGCTCGTAGGCGTCGCGTCGACGGATGGCGCCAACAAAGGCGTCCCAGCCCGGCTGCGACGCAGCGTAGGGCTGCTCGGCGCGCAGGCGCTCTTCGATCTCGTGATCGGGAATGGCCTGGATCAAAGCCTCGGGGTCGTCGGCCGACCGAGGCGTAGCAAACACCACGCAGGCCAGTTCCAGGGGCTCTGCCGCCAGTCGGCCATGGCCATAACGCAGGTCCACTTCGTACTTTTCCACGCCGCTGCGGCGACGGATCACGGGCGATTGCTCGATCCAGTCACGCAGACGCACGTCGTCGACGAAACGCAGGGCATCCGCCTGCACGTGCAGATAATTCGCCACGCCGGTGACTTTCCCGCTGGCCGGATGCACGAACACGGCATCCTCGGAAAGGAAGTCCATGCCCCGCAGCAAGCTGTGCAGGGCCAGCGTGGACTTGCCCGCGCCGCTGGCGCCCATCACCAGCGCCGCCCGCCCGTGCCAGCCTACGCAGGCGCCGTGCAGCGGCGCCAGCGACAGCGCACGCGTGGCCAAGGTGAATACGGCGAACTCGATCAGTTCGTAGCGCAGGTGATAGGGGTGCACCAACTGGTCTGCCGAGGTCACCACCAGCGCGCGACACTGCTCGGGAAACAGCACCGCATAGTTGCTTGCATCCATCACGCCGCACAGGAAACCGGCGCCCGATTGCATGCGCACCGGCGGTGGCTCCAGCACCGATGGCTCGGCGCCGGCTGGCGCGAGCCGCAGTTCGACGTGGAAGTCGGCTGACGCCACCGGCAGCGTGTGCGCCGGCAGGCCCGCATAGGCCATCGCCACCACCTCCATCAGCGCGGCGCTGTCGCTGCTGAAATGGAAATGGCCGCCCAGGACATGGACGTCCATCGAATACCGTTCAGGCATCCGTTCAAGGAAGGGGTCGGGGCTGAGATCGCCCGTCAGGAGGTCCAGGGTCGCTGCCATCGGGTTCATTCACTTGGGTTGCGGCGCTGTGATAGCACAAGCCTTCACGCGGCGACATCGAAATATTTTCGAAACAGCCCGCAACCCCTGCGTCCCTGCTCGGCACTCACCTGCGACGAGCTTTGAACGCAGGAGACCGCGCCGTCGGTCTGCCGTGGGACTGGCTCACCTATTGAGGCTTTTCCAAGATGCTAACGATTCAGGTCGGCCACTCCTACTTCCTGCGGTTTGACCGCAAGCAATGGGAGCGTGGCAAGCCGTATCCGCCGCTCGCGACCCTGCATGTCGCCGCCTTGTTGCGACGCATGGGCCACGAGGTTTCGCTGTTCGACTCCATGCTCGCCGAAGGCGTGGACGAATTCGACATATCCTTGCGCGCCGCGTCGCCCAAGCTGGTTGTCATCTATGAAGACAACTTCAATTACCTGACCAAGATGTGCCTGGGCCGCATGCGCGATGCGGCGTGCGAGATGATCGCGATGGCGCGCACCAACGGTGCGCGCGTGATCGTGGCCGGCTCTGATGCGTCCGATCAACCGGAGGCATTTCTCGCGGCGGGCGCCGACGCGGTACTGATCGGCGAAGGCGTCGCCCCCCTGATCGAACTGGTCAACCGGCTCGACAAGAACCCGTCGATCGGCACGCAGGAATGGGTGGCCCATCTTCCCGGCGTCGCCTCGCGCACCGGCGGTCAGTTGCAATTGACCCGCGTGGGCGCCGTGCCGCCCGATCCGCGCATCGTCGGTCAGCCTGCGTGGGACCTGGTCGACATCGAGCGCTACCGTACGCTGTGGCAAGAACGTCACGGCTATTTCAGCCTCAACATGGCCGCATCGCGCGGTTGCCCGTTCCGCTGCAACTGGTGCGCCAAGCCGATCTGGGGCAATCACTACAACCGCCGCACCGCCGAAGACGTGGCTGCGGAGATGAGTTATCTCAAGCACACCTTCCAGGCCGACCATATCTGGCTGGCCGATGACATCTTCGGTTTCCATGTGGACTGGGTGGAAGCGTTTGCGCAGCACGTGAATGCGTCGAACGGCTCGATTCCCTTCACCATCCAGACCCGCGCCGACTTGATGAGCGAGCGCATGACCGCCGCACTCAGCCACGCCGGTTGCAAAGAGGCATGGATCGGTGCGGAGAGCGGCAGCCAGCGCGTGCTTGACCACATGAACAAGGGCACCAAGGTCGAAGAGCTGATCACGGCGCGCGAGCGACTGGGCAAGGCCGGCATTCGCGTGGGCTATTTCATCCAGCTGGGTTATCTCGGTGAGCAGCTCGAGGACCTGATGGCCACGCGCGACCTGATTACCCGCGCCGCGCCTGACGATATTGGCGTAAGCGTGTCCTATCCGCTGCCCGGCACGCGCTTCTACGAACAGGTGAAGGCGCAGCTCGGCGAGAAGACGCATTGGCAGGACAGCGACGATCTCGCCATGATGTTCCAGGGCGCCTACGACTCGGAGTTCTATCGGCACGTGCGCGACCTGCTGCACGAGCAGGTGATCGTGCAGCAGTGGAAAGTGGTGGGCCAGACCGATCGCCATCGCACCGCGGCGCATGCGCTGGACGCACGCTGGGACGCCCTGATCGCCACCGAGGCCGTGCATCGCACCGGCGCCGCGGAGATCACGCTGCGGCCGCGAACGACGTGCCATGTGTGATGCCTCTGCCATGTCCGCCTCGATGCCACCGCTGGACATCATCAAAGCCGGTCTGCAGCACACCACCGAGATGCTGGCTGCCGAGCTCGCCCACCCCAGTGGCGAGACGCCGGGATGGACCGAACTCGAATGGCAGCTGGCCACGGCGGTAGCCGCCGCGCATGGCGTCGCGCCGCTGTTCTCCATCCAGCCCCGTTGGCAGAACCCGGGCTGGGCCCGTTTCACCGAAAGCCAATACGAACACGTGGCGCTGCGCCATCAACGTATCGCCGCCCTGCTCAAACGCATCGATGCCGATGCGCGGGAGGCGGGCATCGCACTGGTCGCACTGAAGGGCTCGGCCTTGCATGCGCTCGGGGTGTACTCGGCGGGCGAACGGCCGATGGCCGATATCGATCTGCTGGTGAGCGATGCGGATGCCGAGCGAGCCGGCGCCTTGCTGGAATCGCTGGGTTACCTGCAGTCGTTCGCCTGCTGGAAGCACCGCGTCTACAAACCGGTCAACGGCCAACCGCAGGTCGGACTGGGCGAGCATCGCGACACGCCGATCAATATCGAGCTGCATACGCGGATCCAGGAACGGCTGCCGGTGGCCACGGTCGATATCACCGATCGCATTTATCCGCGCCATCCGCTGCCGGGCATCCAGCCCTACCCTTCGCTGGGCGCCTTGATGTGCCATCTGTTGCTGCATGCCGCCGGCAATATCTGCAGCCGCACGCTGCGCCTGATCCATCTCAACGATATCTCGCTGCTGGCCTCGCGCATGCTGCGCAACGACTGGCATGTCCTGTGGGATCACGACACCGGCGACGCACCGTGGTGGGCGCTGCCGCCGCTGCAGCTGGTGTCGCGCTACTACCAGGGTGCCGTGCCGGCCGCCCTGCTGTACGAACTGGAGTTCGACTGCCATGCCCTGCTGCGCAACGTCTCGCGCCACCACACGCTGACCCAGGTGTCCTGCTCGGAGCTGTGGCTGCATGCATGGCCGGGCCTGGAATGGGTGCGTTCGCTGCGTGAGGCAGGCCACTACGTGCTCAATCGCGTTCGTCCCTCGAAAGAAGCCAGGCAGGAACGCGACGACATGATCCGCACCCAGCTCTGGCTGCAGGGCTCGCCCTGGGTGAAGTCGCGCCAGCTGAGCCGCATCGCCACCCTGCTGACGCGCTCGGTGCCACGCATGGACACCATGTACGTGGTGCGCGCCGCGCTCGCGCAAACCACCACGAGCTGGGCTCAGCGCCCGGAACCCGCCGTCAGCACCTGCAGATAAAGGGCTTCGAAGGCGCGGGCGGTGTAGTCCGCGTCTTCGGTGACCGCGCGTCGCTGCGCGGCCACGGCCAGACGCAGGCGCAGCTCGTCATCGGCCAACACCTGGCGGATCGATTCCGCCAGCGCCGCCCAATCACCTACCGGCACGGCCAGCGCGGCACTCGGCGACCATTCCGCCAGATGACCCACGGCGGTGCCGACAGTGGGCAAGCCCATCACCGCCGCTTCCAGCAAGACCAGCGGCCCGGCCTCATGACGCGAGGACATGACCAGCACGTCGGCCGCTTCCATCATCGGCCGCAACTCGCGCTGCGTCTTGAAACCGTGGAAGTGCACGTGACCATTGAGGCGCAGCTCCTGCGCAAGGCGCTGGATCTCGCCATCGAGCGTATCCACGCCCACGATATCCATCTGGAAATCCACGCCCGATTCGGCCAGCACGGTCAGTGCGCGCAACAAGGTCGATTGATCCTTCACACGATTGAGGCTGGCCACATGGATCAGGCGCGCGCGCCCCGTGCGCCGGCAACGCGGCGGCGACGGTGGCCAGGCGCGCAGATCCACACCCAGCGGCACGCGACGGGCACGCAGTCCCAACGCCTGCAGCGAATCGATGATGGGCACGCTCGCCGCGGTGACGGCGTCCGCACTGCGCAGCACCAATGCCTCGCGTATCCGCCCTTTCAAGCGCTGCCGGCCGCCATAGCCGA
>Ga0209672_100770_pt1 | contig 15351 bp, 14 predicted proteins | sample AraplaCol_mMS_r2_FD_184273 | JGI IMG/M metagenome (GOLD analysis project Ga0209672, IMG submission 184273) | Arabidopsis root microbial communities from North Carolina, USA - plate scrape CL_Col_mMS_r2 (SPAdes) (version 2) | ecosystem: Host-associated > Plants > Roots > Endosphere | place: USA...
GATCAGTTGGAAGCCGTCGAACCGGTCGCCCGGGACTTGTTTCCGCTCGGCGAGCGTGTCGATGCGGAGCCGTGGATGGGGCAACGCCCGTGCACGAGCGACATGCTGCCGGTTATCGGCCCGGCTCCGGCGCATCCTGACCTCTGGTTTGCATTCGGACATGCCCACCATGGCCTCACGCTCGGGCCGGTAACGGGGCGCTTGATCGCCGATATGGTCACGGGTGCAAAACCGTTCGTGGATCCGCGTCCGTTTCGGATTGATCGGTTTTGAAGGCCACTGGTCCATGTGAGTCGGGCGAACATCGCTCGGCGAACCGTTCGCTCAGGAGTGTCCAAGTTCTGCAAGAAATGCGTGCGTTAGCGCGCCGATCTCATCGCAGGCCTCGTCGAGCGCAAAATGCCCCGCTTCGAGTAAATGGATTCGGGCGTCGGGCAGATCGCGCCCATAGGCTTGCGCACCTTCCACGGTAAATGACGCGTCGTACTTGCCCCAGACGACGAGCGTCGGGGGACGATGCTCGCGCAGATAACGCTGCCATTGCGGATAACGCTCGACGTTGCTCTGATAGTCGTAAAAGAGTTCGGTTTGAATATCGATTTGCCCCGGTCGCGACAAGAACGCAAATTCGTCGTTCCACGTATCGGGATCGTAGCGATCCGGATGGGGGCTGGTTCCCACGTGACGCAAGCGCGTCGCGTCGTACGACAGCAAACTCGTGCGCAACGCGGCTTCGTGCGTTGCCCGATCCTTCCAAAATGCCTTGCGGACTTCCCACAGCGGCCCCAGCCCTTCGGCGTGCGCGACGGCGTTTTGCACAATGAGGCCGCGAATGCGCTCGGGGTGCGCTTGTGCAAGACGAAAGCCGACTGGCCCGCCGTAGTCCTGCACGAACAGCGTGAAGCGACGCAGCTCGAGCGTTTCGATGAAGCGCTCCATCACGCCTGCGACCGAATCGAACGTGTAGGTAAAGGCGCTCGGCGCGGGTGCGCTGCTATGTCCGAATCCCGGATAGTCCGGCGCGATGACACGGTACCGGTTCGAGAGCAGTGGCATCAACGTTTCATACATCCGAGACGACGACGGGAAGCCGTGAAGCAGCAATAGAACGGGCGCGTCTTGCGGCCCCGCTTCGCGATAGAAAATATCGAGTCCGTCGATCTGTACGGTCCGGTAACGCATGGTTGCGCGGGTCGAGTCCATGTTGCTCTCCTTTTGGATTGGGTTGTCGGAAGCGGATGAACACATGCTACTCTTCGATTGGGCATTGATAATCGGCGCTCGTATGGAATCAATATCACGTTTCTCGGGAGAATGACGTGCAATCGCTGCGTGAACTGGAAACATTCGTTGCGATCGCCGAGGAAGGCAGCCTGACAGCCGCCGCACGTCGACTGGGGCGTTCGCTGCAAGCCGTGAGCCGAGGGCTCCAGACGCTGGAGCAATCGATGGGGGTCACGCTCGTTCTGCGAACGACGCGTACGTCACAACTGAGCCCGGCCGGGGCGCGATTTTACGAGCGCGTCAAGGCTGTTCTGGCCGATCTCGAGATTGCGCGCACGGAACTCGCGGAGGACGCCAAACGGCTGACAGGGCGGCTGCGCATTCATGCTCCGACGCTCTTCGGCCCCCGTTATATCGTGCCGCTCGTGGCGGAGTTTCTCGCTCGTCATCCTGAACTCCAGGCGTCCTTGGAGTTCGATGACGAGTTGCGCGATCCACCCGAAAGCGGGGCCGATCTCACGCTGCGTATCGGCGCCACGCCCGATTCCCGACTGGTTGCAAGGCAACTTGGGCAGGTTCGTCGCGTGGCGTTCGCCGCAGCCTCCTATCTCGCCGAGCGTGGCTACCCGCGTACGCCGGAGGATCTCGCGATGCACGAGTGCGTCGTTCGAACCGGTGTGCCGAATCCGAACCGCTGGACGTTCGATTCACGAGACGGCGAGCGACATTCGGTTCTTGTTTCGGGCCGCATCGAATGCAATCGCCTTGCCGCGGTCAACGCGGCTGTGGCGGAAGGTATGGGCGTCGGACTGGCTGCGTTCTGGCAGATTCGCGAGCTGATCGACGAAGGCCGCGTGGAAATCGTTCTTCCCGAATATGAGCCCGCGCCTTTGCCGCTTTGTGCGGTCTGGATGCGCACGCGCAGGATGCCGGCTCGCTTGCGGCTCCTGATCGATTTCTTTGCGGCGCGGCTTGCGGGCGAGCGGCTGTAGGTCAAGGCGCAGGCTCGTGCGTTGCCGACACGCCGGCTCGGAACGGCGTAGAATTCGCGTCGTCGCGCCGCATTGCCGGCGCGTTCACATCGTCGCGCCATGACCGAATTCACCGCAGTATCCGCGCTGTCGCCACAGCCGCCAACATCGGAGACGGTGGGCGGCGAGACCTTCGCGGATGCGATCGAAGCGTTGTGCGCTTTTGTGCAGCGGCACCCGCGTCTTTTTATCTTGACAGGGGCTGGGGTCAGCACGGACTCTGGCATTCCCGGGTATCGCGACACCAACGGTAATTGGATGCGCGCGCAACCAATCGAGTACAAGACATTCGTGAGCTCTGAGCACGCGCGGCGCCGCTATTGGGCGCGCAGTATGGTGGGCTGGCCGATGCTTGCCGCGGCTCGCCCGAACGCCGCGCATCGCGCCCTCGCGCGCCTCGAACAAGCCGCCCGCGTCGAGGCGCTCGTGACCCAGAACGTGGACGGGTTGCATCAGCAAGCCGGCAGCGCCCGCGTCATCGAGCTGCATGGCAGCATACGTGACGTCGTCTGTCTTGCCTGCGGTACCGGCCATTCGCGTGAATGGGTACAAGCAAGGCTCGCGGCGGAGAATCCGGCGCTCCTGGGTGCGTTCGCGCAGCCGTCGGCGGACGGCGACGCGCACCTCGAATGGGCGGATCTGGACGCCTTTCGCGTGCCGGCATGTCCGCACTGCGGCGGCATGCTGAAACCGTCAGTCGTATTCTTCGGCGAGAATGTGCCGCGCTCCACCGTGGATGCCGCGACGGCCGCACTCGGCGCGGCTGATGCCATGCTGGTCGTCGGCTCGTCGTTGATGGTGTATTCCGGTTATCGCTTTTGCGTGTGGGCCGCGCGCGCGGGCATGCCCGTTGCCGCAGTCAATCTGGGGCGCACGCGTGCCGATGCGCTGTTCGCGCTGAAGGTGGCGGCCCCGTGTGGCGATGCGTTGGCGGCGTTGGCCGAACGCGTGGCGTAACTGATTCGTTTCAATCGTCGACGGACGATGTTCCGTCCTGCCGTGCGGCACACCAAGCTATAGCCGGCAGTGACCCCCAAGGAGAATTCGACAATGGGCAAACCCGCCATCGGTGTCATCGGCCTCGCCGTCATGGGCCGCAACCTTGCGCTGAATATCGAAAGCCGCGGCCATGACGTGGCTATTTACAATCGCAGTCGCGCGAAAACGGACGACATGCTGGCCGCTTGTCCCGGGCGCCGGCTCGTTCCCGCCTATTCTCTCGAGGAGTTCGTTGCATCGCTCGAAAAACCGCGACGGATCTTGATGATGGTCAAGGCGGGCGAGGCAACGGACGCCACGATCGCCGCACTGAAACCGTTGCTCGAAGCGGGCGACATTCTGATCGATGGCGGCAATACGCATTTCACCGATACGATCCGCCGCAATCAGGACCTCGCGAAATCGGGGCTGCATTTTATCGGCACGGGTGTTTCGGGCGGCGAGGAGGGCGCGCTCAAGGGGCCGTCGATCATGCCGGGCGGGCAGCGCGAGGCGTACGATCTCGTGGCGCCGATCCTGACCGAAATCGCGGCGAAGGCGCCTGATGGCGAGCCCTGCGTAGCCTACATGGGCCCAGACGGAGCGGGCCACTTCGTCAAAATGGTTCACAACGGTATCGAGTACGGCGATATGCAGTTGATTGCGGAAAGCTACGCCGTGCTGAAGCAAGTGGCGGGACTGTCGAATGCCGAGCTCGGCGGCGTCTACCGCGAATGGAACGAGGGCGAGCTCGACAGTTACCTGATCGAAATCACCGCGAAGATTTTCGATAAGCGTGACGATGAAACGGGTAAAGACCTCGTCGACGTCATTCTCGATCGCGCGGCGCAAAAAGGCACGGGCAAATGGACGAGCCAAAACGCGCTCGATCTGGGCGTGCCCTTGCCGCTCATCACCGAGTCGGTGTTTGCGCGTGTGCTTTCATCGCTGAAGACGCAGCGCGTGGCGGCGAGCAAGGTTCTTTCGGGCCCGCGGGCGAGCCCGTTGGAGGGCGAGCGGGCGGCGTTCATCGAATCGGTGCGGCGTGCGCTTTATTTCAGCAAGGTGATCTCGTATGCCCAAGGGTTCGCTCAATTGGCAGCGGCATCGCAGGAATACGGCTGGAATCTGGAATTCGGTACGATCGCGAAGATTTTCAGGGCCGGCTGCATCATCCGCGCACGGTTCCTGCAAAAAATCACGGACGCGTACAACCACGATCCACAATTGGCGAATCTGCTGCTCGATCCATACTTCCGCGATATTTCGGAGAACTATCAATCCGCGCTGCGCAACGTGGTGATCTCGGCCGTGACCGCGGGCGTGCCGGTACCCGCTTTTGCGTCGGCCATCGCTTACTTCGACGGCTACCGTTCTGAACGGCTCCCCGCCAACCTGGTGCAGGCGCAGCGCGACTTTTTCGGCGCGCACACGTTCGAGCGCGTCGATCGCGAGGGAAGCTTCCACGCACATTGGGCGTGACGGTTCGCGACGCGCGCGGGGCGCGTTGACGCCTCGCGCGATGGACGCCCACCTATCCAAAATAAGGGGATTGTTGCTCAGGCGGAAACACTATTTCATCAAAATAGTGGTTTTCCCTAAGTCTTCAGATGACTAGACTGAACTCAATCGCTTCAGACACGGTGTGTGAAGCGAATACCAATACCGGAGGTTTAGTCATGAAATCGCTCGTTTATGCAATGCTTGCCGCTTCTGTCCTCGCCACGCCGCTCGCCTCGATGGCGCAAACGACATCGAATCAGCCTGTCACGCGCGAACAAGTCAAACAGGATCTGATTCGTTTGGAACAAGCGGGCTTTGAACCGCGTGCAAACGATATCAATTACCCGGCCAATATCCAGGCCGCCGAAGCCCGTGCCTACGGCAACCAAGGGCAGGCCGTGGCGGAGACGTCTGCAACGGGCGCCGACACGAGCGGCTACGGTGGTGTAGCGGGCCAAAGCGGGCAATCGGGCGCGCCGGCTGCCGATCGCCCCGCGAACGCGAGCGGACAGCACTCGCTCTTTTTCGGTCAGTGAAATCGAGTGATGCAAACTATGCGTGTTCGTCGTAATCGGAGTGAAAGCAACACTCCCGATTGAATCGACTGATTGAAGCTGACCGGCTCGCGCTCCTAAAGAGGGCGCGAGCCGGTTTCGTTTTGGCGTCCCCGCGTTAATATGTGCCATTCTCGGCAGAACACTGGGGAGGCACTCGCTTCATGAAAATCAATCGTAGCGGAGTATCGACGGTGCTGTGCTTGGCCGGCGCCATGCTGGTCACTGGCTGCGCGATGAATGAATGGCCCGGTTCGCGGCCGGCGGCCGCTCAATGGAATGCGCCGCCGCGTGCTACCCCCGTGCAGCCCGGCTACTATCGTGCAGCGCCCGGCGACACATTGGCCAGCGTTGCGGCGGGCTTCGGGCAGCGGCCGCAGGATATCGCCGAATGGAATCGCTTGCCGGGCACGGCTTCGCTGGTGCCGGGACAAGTGTTACGCGTCGCGCCGCCTGTCGGCGCTAACGCGAATGTCAGCGGCGGCCCCGCAATCCACTTTTCGTGGCCCGCTTACGGGCAGGTGCTCAAATCGACGCAGCCCGGCGGGGCGAAGGGCATCGTCATTGCCGGCAGAGCCGAAGACCCGGTGCGCGCCGCCGCGGACGGGACGGTCATCTATGTCGGTAATGCCATCGAGCAATACACCACGCTGATCGTGGTGAAGCACGGCGAGGCTATCGTCACTGCCTACGCGGTCAACGGCCCCGTTGCAGTGAAGGAAGGCGATGCCGTGCGCAAGGGCCAGCAGATCGCGCAGATGGGTACCGACAAGACGGGGCGCAGCACGTTGCAGTTCGAAATTCGCCGCGACGGCACGCCGATGGATCCGCTTGCTTATCTCCCGCGCTAGCCATTTACCCGCAGGACGCGCTATCACCGATCAAGCGGCGCCGTTGCGCCGCTGTGTGCGCTCAGGCCAATGACGCAAGCACAATCGAGAGTTTTCGGCTGTGCGCGCGGAACGCCTCGACCGTATCTCGCTCGCCGTCGGGACTGACATGCGCGAGTTCCGCGCGCTCGACTTGTGCCTGATATTCGTCGACGAGCCGCAAACGCGTTTCGGGCGGTAGTGCCCGGATCAACGAAACCATCAGTAATTCCTGCGCGTGGATCATGCCGAGCACGGCTTGCGTGTTGGTATGGATGTGCGTGGTCATGTCGATCTCCTGGGCGCTGTCGACGCTTCAATACTAGGCGGCCAAGAGGCGGCCACCAACACGCATTTCCCGGTCGGCTCGCGGTGCCCCGGCATTTTTTTGCGTTTTATTTAGCATCCCCGCGCGCTCCGCCGAACCACAAAAAGGCGTAACCTGAACGCTTCGCGGCACGCGCCACTGGCGCCGTCGAGGGTAGCAATGCGCGTGCCGCCATGCGACCAGGAGGACTCGATGACAGCCGTCGATCTGGAATTCGACCAGCTCAACAGCACAGTTGAAGCGCTGCGGCGCTCTATCTCCAATCGATTGATATACGGTGTCGGCAAGGATGCCGTTGCCGCGCGACCGCAAGATTGGCTCAATGCGGCGGCCCTCGCGGTGCGTGACAGGCTGGTCGCGCGCTGGATGAAAACCACGCGTCAGCAATACGAGCAGGACGTCAAACGGGTCTACTACTTGTCGATGGAGTTTCTCATCGGCCGCACGTTCACCAATGCGTTGCTTGCGCTGGGGATCTACGACCAGATGAACGAAGCGCTGGCGGGACTCGGTGTCGACATGTCGACCGTAACGGAACTCGAGCCCGATGCCGCGTTGGGCAACGGCGGTCTCGGGCGGCTGGCAGCGTGTTTTCTCGATTCGATGGCCACGCTCGCGATTCCGGGCTTCGGCTACGGCATCCGCTATGACTACGGCATGTTTCGCCAGCAGATCGTCGACGGCGAACAAGTGGAGACGCCGGACTACTGGCTCCGCGCGGGCAATCCGTGGGAGTTTCAACGCCCGGAAGTGCAATACATCGTGCATTTCGGCGGTCGGACGATTCAGCATGGCGACCGCGTCGAGTGGGTGGAGACGGAGCACGTCAACGCCATGGCATACGACACGGTGATTCCCGGCTTCGGCACGAGCGCGACGAACACCTTGCGGCTCTGGTCGGCGCGGGCGACGGAAGAACTGGATCTGTCGGCGTTCAACCAGGGCGACTATCGTCGCGCCGTGGAGGCCAAGGAGCACTCGGAAAACGTCTCGCGGTTGCTTTATCCCGACGACTCGACGCCCGCCGGACGTGAACTCCGGCTGCGGCAGGAATACTTTTTTGTTTCGGCGACGATGCAGGATCTCATTCGCCGCTATCAGCGCACGCACAGCACGTTCGGCCGTTTCGCCGAGAAAGTCGCGATTCACCTGAACGATACGCATCCGGTGCTTGCGATTCCCGAGCTCATGCGCTTGCTGGTGGACCTCCATCAAGTGCAGTGGGATCGCGCATGGAAGATCGTGCAGCAAGTGTTCTCCTACACGAACCATACGCTGATGCCCGAGGCGCTCGAGACATGGGATGTCGATATGCTCGCGCGGCTCTTGCCGCGGCACCTGGAGATCATCTTCGAGATCAACGCGAACTTCCTGAAGGAGGCGAGCGAGCATTTCGGCCATGACGTCGAGCTGATCCGGCGCATTTCGCTCGTCGACGAGTACGGGCAGCGCCGTGTGCGCATGGCGCATCTCGCTATCGTCGCGAGTCAGAAGGTGAATGGCGTCTCAAAGCTGCACTCACAATTGATGGAGCGCGAGTTTTTCAACGATTTCGCGCGCATGTATCCCGAACGATTCACCAACGTCACGAACGGTATTACGCCGCGCCGGTGGCTCGCGCAGGCGAGCCGGCCGCTTTCCTCGCTCATCGATTCGAGCATCGGCTCGAACTGGCGCAAGGATCTTTTCGAGCTCTCGAAGCTGCGCGAATTCAAGAACGACGCCGAATTCACCGCGGCGTTTCGCGCGGCCAAGCGCCGCAACAAGATTCGTCTCGCGCAGCGGCTCTTGCATGACACGGGTATTCCCGTTCACCCCGATGCGCTCTTCGATATGCAGGTCAAGCGGATTCACGAATACAAGCGGCAATTGCTGAACGTGCTGCATGTCATCGTCCGCTACAACCAGATCCGCGCCAACCCCGATGAAGACTGGGTGCCGCGCGTTGCGATCTTCGCCGGCAAGGCCGCGTCCGCCTACAAGATGGCGAAAACGATCATTCGCCTGATTGGCGATGTCGGGCAGACGATCAATCGGGACCCGGTCGTGGGCGATCGCCTGAAAGTCGTCTTCGTGCCGAATTACGGTGTGAGCCTGGCTGAGACGATGATTCCCGCCGCCGACCTCTCCGAGCAGATCTCGATGGCGGGCACGGAAGCGTCGGGTACCGGCAACATGAAACTTGCATTGAACGGCGCGCTGACGATCGGCACGATGGATGGCGCCAACATCGAGATATGCGACGCAGTCGGACGCGAAAACATGTTCATCTTCGGATTGACCGCGAGCGAGGTCGGCGAGCTCCGCGCGACCGGGTATCGTCCTCGGCAAATCTATGAGGAGAACGAAGCGTTACGCCTCGCACTCGATCAGATTCGCACGGGGCACTTTTCCGACGGCGATTCCCACCGCTTCTCCGACATCTTTCATACGCTTGTCGACTGGGGCGATCACTACATGGTGCTGGCCGATTTCGCCGCATTCGCGCGAGCGCAGGAAGCCGTGGACGCGCGCTTTCGCGATCCGCGCGCCTGGACGGCGAGCGCGATCGAAAACGTGGCGGGCATGGGACAGTTCTCGTCGGATCGGACGATTGCCGAATACGCGCGCGATATATGGCGCGTCAAGCCGCTTCAAACCGACTGAGCAGCACGGCTGAGTGCGTCGCGCAAGACTTGTTCGACGTGCTCGGCGAAGGCGCGGTCGGGGCTCGTCAGCGCTTCACGCTCGCCGTTCGGCGTTGCCACCAGCAGCCGGTGCGTGACGTCCTGCGTGTACCAGGCGAGTGCGCCCACCACGATCAACATGACACCGACCACGAGCGCAGCCGGTGAGCCGTAGATGCCGCCCGTCAGGGCGATGCCGACTCCCACCAGCGAAATGGAGACGGGCACCCGCTTGTTCTTGTGCACCGTGATGACGCGCACGTCGCGGATCTCCCGCAACGGGAACATCTGGCCGCCCGCGCTGAGTGTGCCCCGCGCGATCGTCACGCCGCGTTCATTGAACGTGTTTTCCATGAGGGACGCTTAGCGCTGCTCGTCGAAATAGACCCGGCCCGGGACGTGCGACGCGACGTGCTGCGCAATCTCGCTATCAGTCAATTCGGCGGGGACGATGCACCGATACGATGGCGCATCTTTCGCCATGCTCCATTCGACGAGCCGGTAGGTCCTGCCCCAGGGGCGTTGCACGGGCAACGAGACGCGGCAGCTTTGAACGGGCAGCGCGTGTTTGCGCTTGAGCATGGTTCGCAGATGCTTGAATACCGAATCTTCAGTCATTGCCGTTTCCTTCCCAGCGCCGCATCGGCTGTGCGCACCGCATGAAGAAGACAAAAAGATGCCGCCGATGTTCCGGCGGCTCAACAGGGGTGGTATGGGTCGCATAGTCTCAGCCCAGAATTAAGCCAAACTTAAAGATGCCACCCGCACCGGTCGTTGCCGCTCGGATCTTGTTACCGCGCATTAACGGCGTCTCTACGCCGAAAGCAGGCTGCCGGTGCGAAAAGGCGTGGCGCCCGCAATGCGCGCGATTTCCATCCCTGCCGTTGCGAAGCGCGTTTTATGGCGCGCATACATCACGCCGGCCATGGTGTTGCGAATGGTCACGACGCGATCTCCGAGCGGATCGACGATATCGGCGATTTCCTGTTGCGGCTCGACCCAGGTGCCCACCGGCACGCGAAACACGAGCACACCGGAGATCGGTGCCATGAGCGGCTCGCTGCCGGCCAGCGGCGTGGCCGCATGCGCGAGCGGCGGCAGGTGTGCCGGCGTGCCTTCGATCACGCGACGATGCGTCAGGTATTCGAGGATCGCTTGCGAATCGTGCTCGGCATGCGAGTACGAGACATCGGTTTGCCCCCGCAATTCGACGGTGACCGAGATCGAACCGTTCGGAATCGGATAGCGGTCGCCGTAACGCGCACGCAGCTCCGACCAGCAAAAGCTATGAATTTCGTCGAATGGATTGCCGATCGAATTGAGCGCGAGCAGCGACGCCTTCGCATCGAGGTAGCGCGCGAGCGGTTCCACCTCGGGCCAGAGGTCCGGATTCGTATACAGATGCATCGCGCCTTCGAAGTCGCAGTGCAGATCGAGGACGATATCGGCATCGTACGAAAGACGTTGCAGCGCGAGCCGCTGCGATTCGAGTTCGGTACGCGGCACCTCTTCAGCCAGTGCGTCGCGCATGGCGTCACGGATGGTTTTCAGGTTGGCGTCGATATCACCCGAGAGGCGGCCTTCGATGCGCGGCGTGACGAGCGCGGCGAGGTCGTGAAAGCCGCGGTTGAAATTGCTTGCGCTATAGGTCTCGAAACGGCCGATGTGCTGGCCCAGCAGATGCTGATTGAGACCGATCGGGTTGGGCACCGGCACGACGACGATTTCGCCGCGCAGCTTGCCCGCGGCTTCGAGTGCCGCGAGCTTGCGCCGCAAGGCCCACGATACGAGCATGCCGGGTAGCTCATCGGCATGCAGCGACGACTGAATATAGATTTTCTGTGCGCCCGAGGGACCGTAATGAAAGCTTTGCAGATGCCGCTCGGTGCCGAGCGCGGGGGAAATCAACGGATGGGTCTGTATTTGCATGTTTCCTGGCGCCGCAGTTGAGACAAACGTTGGACAGACGTGACAAGCCTGTAAGACGCGAGAGACGAATGACAAACAGGTCAAGATTGTACGTCGGCGCGCAGCGCTGCGCACTGCAAAGCAAAAGGGGCTCCGTGTAAAGCGGAGCCCCTCGGGCAGGTCGACGCATCAGATGCGTCGGGCGGCGCGGCGCGGTTTGCGCCGCGGCGCATCACTTGCCGTAGACGTCGAAGTCGAAGTACTTCTTCTCGATCTTTTCGTAGGTACCGTCCTTGCGGATATCGGCGATGGCACCGTCGATCTTCTTCTTCAGATCGGTGTCTTCCTTGCGCAGACCGATGCCGGCGCCTTCGCCGAGCGTTTTCGGATCGTTCAGGTCGTTGCCGACGATCTGATAGCCTGCGCCGCGCGGGGTCTTCAGAAAGCCGATTTCAGCCTGCACCTTGTCTTGCAGCGCTGCGTCGAGGCGGCCCGACAGCAAGTCCTGATAGACCTGATCTTGATTCTGATAAGGCTGAACGTTCACGCCGTGCTTGGCCCAGTGCTCCTTCGCATAGGTTTCCTGGATCGTACCCTGCTCGACGCCCACCGTCTTGCCCTTGAGCGATTCGGCTGTCGGCAGCAGCTTCGAGCCCTGCTTCGCCACGAGTGCGGTCGGCGTATTGAACAGCTTCGAGGAGAACGCGATTTCCTTTTCGCGCTGCGGCGTCATCGACATCGACGACAACACACCGTCGAACTTCTTCGCCTTCAGGGCGGGGATCATGCCGTCGAAGTCGTTTTCGACCCAGACGCATTTGGCTTTCAGGCGTGCGCAGATCTCATTGCCCAAATCGATATCGAAGCCTTTCAGCTTGCCGTCGGAGCCTTTGGATTCGAACGGGGGATAGCTCGCATCGACGCCGAAACGGATCGTGGTCCAGTCTTTCGCTTGCGCGACGCCGGCAGAAACGGCGCATGCGGCAATGGCTACGGCGGCTATAAGTTTTTTCACGGTGACTCCTCGAAGCAGTTCGATCGACCCTTGACGCGCGGTTGTGCCGCGCGGCAGGGGTGGTGGATTTATCAAGGCTGTTGGCGTGCGCCAGCCAGCGCGGCGCCAAGCATACCAAACCAAAAATGATGGCCGCGCTAGTAAAACACTGGATGGCGCGCCAATGCAACGTTTCGAAAGAAACTTCGAGTGCCGGCTCGAATCGGGTAACGACGTGCCGATTCGATAAAAATCAAATGCGGCAAATAGTTAGAGCCGATGCAATCGGTTGCCGGGCAAAAGAGCGGAAAGAGGGGTGTCGCGCCGGCGCAAACGATTTTCAAGCGATTTTGCGCCGGCGGGCCGTGCGGTGGGTCAGATACCGAGGCAGAGGTATTTGATGACGGTGTATTCGTCGATGCCGTAATGCGAGCCTTCTCGTCCGATGCCCGATTGCTTGACACCGCCGAAAGGTGCGACTTCATTGGAAATGATGCCTGTATTGATTCCGACCATGCCGTATTCGAGCGCTTCGGCCACGCGCCAAACGCGCGCGATATCGCGGCTATAGAAGTAGGCGGCCAGGCCAAACTCCGTATCGTTGGCCATTCGAATCACTTCGTCGTCCGAACTGAACTTGAACAGCGGAGCGACGGGGCCGAACGTTTCCTCCTTGGCGAGTTGCATCGCTGCCGTGACACCGGTGAGCACGGTCGGTTCGAAGAACGTCTGGCCCAGCGCATGGCGCTTGCCGCCCGTGACGACGCGCGCGCCCTTCGACAGCGCGTCCGCAATATGAGCCTCGACTTTGAGCACGGCCGCCTCGTTGATGAGCGGCCCTTGCACGACGCCATCCTCGGTGCCGCGGCCCACCTTCAGCTGTTCGACCGCGGCGCGCAGCTTGTCGGCGAACGCGTCGTAGACCCGTTCGTGCACGTACAGCCGGTTGGCGCATACACAGGTCTGGCCGCTGTTTCGATACTTCGAAGCGATGGCACCGGTCACGGCGGCGTCGAGATCGGCATCGTCGAAGACGATGAAGGGCGCGTTGCCCCCCAATTCGAGCGAGACTTTCTTGACCGTCGGCGCGCACTGCGCCATCAAGAGCCGGCCCACGCCGGTCGAACCCGTAAACGAAAGCTTGCGCACGAGCGCGTTGCCCGTCATTTCGGCACCGATTGGCTTCGGCTCGCCCGTCACGATGCTGAGCACGCCCTTGGGCAGCCCTGCGCGCTCGGCGAGCACGGCCAGTGCAAGCGCCGAAAGCGGTGTTGCCTCGGCTGGCTTGACGACGATCGGGCAGCCCGCCGCGAGCGCCGGGCCCACCTTGCGCGTAATCATCGCGGCCGGGAAATTCCATGGGGTAATGGCCGCGCAGACGCCGACGGGTTCCTTGACGACGACGATGCGCTTGTCGTTCGTCGGGCTCGGGACCGTATCGCCATAGACGCGCTTGGCTTCCTCGCCGAACCATTCGAGGAACGATGCGGCGTACTGGATTTCGCCTTTGGCTTCGGCAAGCGGCTTGCCTTGCTCGGCCGTCATGATGCGCGCGAGGTCTTCGGCGTTATCGAGCATCAGCTGATACCAGTTGCGCAGGATCGCGGCGCGCGCTTTGGCAGGCTGGGCCCGCCAGGCGGGCCATGCGGCATTGGCCGCTTCGATCGCTCGGCGCGTTTCCGCGCCGCCCATGCTCGGTACGGTGGCGAGCACGCGCCCCGTCGCCGGGTTGCGCACTTCGAACGTGCCGCCCTCGTCGGCGCCTTGCCAAACGCCCGCCAGAAATGCCTGATTTTTCAGCAGCGCGGGATCTTTCAGATCGATCGATTCGAATGTGTCCATATCAACTCCAAAGAGCGGCGAAGCGCTTGCGTTACGCGAGTGCGCCGACGCTGTCTTTCAAAGCCTCCTCGAGCAAGCCGAGCGCTTCGTCGAATACCCGCTCCTCGATGGTGAGAGGAAACAGGAACCGAATGACGTTGCTGTGCGTGCCGCATACGAGCAACAACAAACCGTGTTCTAGCGCCCGCTGCTGAACGCGTTTGGCGAATGCGGGATCGGGCTCACGCGTTTCGGGCGCGATGAATTCGGCCGCGACCATTGCGCCGGGACCGCGCACCTCGGCGAGCTGCGGCACAGCGGCTTTCAGTGTCTCGAGCCGATCCTTCAGCCGATTGCCGAGCGCCGTGGCACGTTCGCAAAGACGCTCTTCGTCGATGATGTCGAGCACCGCATGTGCCGCGGCCAGAGCGAGCGGATTGCCGGCATAGGTACCGCCGAGGCCGCCCGGAGCGGCTGCGTCCATGATCTCGGCGCGGCCTACGACGCCGGAGAGCGGCATGCCGCCCGCGAGACTCTTGGCCATCGTCGTCAGGTCGGCGGCAACGTCATAATGCTCCATCGCAAAGAGCTTGCCCGTGCGCGCAAAACCAGTTTGCACTTCATCCGCGATAAGCAGGATGCCGTGGGCATCGCAAATGCGGCGCAACGCGCGTACGAAGTCGGCCGGCGCCGGGTAGAAGCCGCCTTCGCCTTGCACGGGTTCGAAAATGATCGCCGCGACGCGCGCTGGATCGATGTCCGATTTGAACAGGGTTTCGAGTGAGCGCAGCGCGTCGGCGGTGCTCACGCCGTGCAGGGCAGTGGGGAACGGTGCGTGAAAGACATCGGAAGGAAACGGGCCGAAGTTGAGCTTGTAGGGCGCGACTTTGCCCGTGAGGGCCATTCCCATCATCGTGCGGCCGTGGAACCCGCCCGAAAATGCAATGACGCCTGGGCGCCCGGTTGCGGCGCGCGCGATTTTGACGGCATTTTCGACGGCTTCTGCACCCGTCGTGAAAAACGCCGTTTTCTTGGCGAATGCGCCGGGGGCGCGGGCGTTGATTTTCTCGGCGAGCTCGACGTACGACGCGTAGGGCACGATCTGATAAGCCGTATGCGTGAAGTGCTCGAGCTGCTCGCGAATGGCGGCAACCAGACGCGGGTGCCGGTGCCCCGTATTGACGACGGCGATGCCTGCGGCGAAATCGATGAAGCGGCGGCCTTCGACGTCCCAGAGCTCGGCGTTCTCGGCGCGCGCCGCGTAAAAGTCGCACATGACGCCGACGCCGCGTGGTGTGGCGGCGTCCTTGCGGGCCTTGAGTTCGTGGTTTCGATTCGTCATGGTGGTTCTATATGAACGCGTCCCGTTTGCAACAGTTTTCGTGTGTTTTGACTGACAGGATGGGCTGCAGCTCTATATCCGGCCTTGATGCAGCCAGTACTGCCGCTGCGGGCCCCGATGAAATTCGCTGACT
>Ga0209672_100772_pt1 | contig 15338 bp, 15 predicted proteins | sample AraplaCol_mMS_r2_FD_184273 | JGI IMG/M metagenome (GOLD analysis project Ga0209672, IMG submission 184273) | Arabidopsis root microbial communities from North Carolina, USA - plate scrape CL_Col_mMS_r2 (SPAdes) (version 2) | ecosystem: Host-associated > Plants > Roots > Endosphere | place: USA...
GATATGCCGCATGCCGTGCGAACCCAGCAAGCGATAAAGTGTCACGCGCGAGATTCCGAGCTCTTGCGCCGCATCGCCGAGACGACCACGATGACGCAGCAATGCCAGTTCAATTGCCTGCCGCTCGGCCGCCTCGCGGGCCTGCGCGAGCGAGACGGGCACCACATCGACATACTCGGCAAGTTCGAGATCGTTGGCCGTAATGAGCCGGCCTTCGGACATCACGATCGCACGGCGCACGCGATTGATGAGCTCGCGTACATTGCCGGGCCACCGATAGTTGTGCAGGGCCGCAATCGCATCGGGCGAGAACCCGCGCAAGCGCCGGCTCGCATCTTTCTTGAAGCGCTCGAACATATGCTGGGCGAGCAGCTCGATATCCTTGCCGCGCGCACGCAATGGCGGTTCGTCGATTTGGAGCACACAGAGCCGATGGTAAAGATCCGCGCGAAAACTTCCTTCGAGCATCGCCCGATGCATATCCACGTGTGTGGCGGAGATGACGCGCACGTCCACCGGTGTCGCTTCATGGCCGCCGAGCCGCTCGACATGGCCTTCCTGCAAAAAGCGCAGCAGACTCGCCTGGCTTTCCAGCGGCAAGTCGCCGATCTCGTCGAGAAAAAGCGTGCCGCCGTGGGCCGCTTCGATACGTCCAACCTTGCGTTGATTCGCGCCGGTGAATGCTCCGCGCTCATAGCCGAACAGCTCGGACTGCAGCAGATGCGGCGGAATCGCGCCGCAATTGATGGCCACGAACGGTTCCGCACGTCGCGTCGAACGCTCGTGAATGGCGACCGCGGTCAATTCCTTGCCGGTCCCCGATTCGCCGGAGATGAACACCGGCGCATCCGTCATCGCCACCTTATGGATCGCGCGAAAAAGCTGACGCATCGCTTCACACGAACCGATCATCTGCCCTTCGCCCACACGCGTGGCGCCTTCCTCTTCTGCCTGCGCAAGTACGACCATGCCATAGGCGTGGCCCACCGAATCGACGACGCGGCGCGCATCCGACGGTATCGTCACATAGTCGAAGCAATAGTCACGAACGAGGCGGCGCAAGGCCGTGTCCTGAAGTTGGCCGGGCGTGGTCACCGCCACCCAGCCGATGCGCGGCGCCGTCAGGCACGCCTCGAGCGCACCGATTTCCTGCTCGTCGAATTGGCTCGACAAGTCGAGTAGACCGCCCGCCGCTTCGCCCGCGCGCATGGCGCGACGCGCGTCGCGCGCGTTGGCGACCACCTCGACATGCCAGCCGCGTTGATGGAATTGCGCGCTCCATTGGGCATTCGCATCCCGTGTGACGTAAATCAATTGCCGTGTAGCGGGTTCCATTGACCAGACCTCGTTTCAATGACGAATAACAGTGCCGGCGGCGCATGACGAAAATATGGCGTCTTCGCGCTAGCGAGTTCCCAACGATGGGACATCGTTTGCCGCTCTGTCCTCTCCCGTGAAACTACGGACCCCGAAAGAAATTATTAATAGCATTGGCCGTTGTATCGGCGTTATTCGCGGAATGAGACTGCTTGCTTAGCTTACTATAGGGGCCGCGGCTCGGGCATCGGCGCGCATGTAACAAATTGGAAACAGCGTTCACGAGAACGTCGGCATGCGCTTTCCCGAAACGTCCCTGCTTTCTTTTAACGCGATTGCGTGGCTGTTTTGCGACACGGCCATTTTTACTCCAATACAAAACATCAATACGGCGTTTTTTCCGTTCGTTTCATCGTTGAAACAATCTTCGCGCGCGGGGGCTGCGCCTTGCATCATGCGCAAGGGCAATGCCAATTACCGCAACGGTCTCGAAGCCATGGCATGGCTTTCGCTCTCGTTCGTTGTGACAACGGAGGCATCGTCATGCATATGCGTCGCTTGGCACCGATCGGTCATGTGACGCTGTGGGACGAGCTCGCACGACCCGCACCTCGTCCGGTACCAGAGCCCGCGCCGGTCGCGGGCGTGTCCTCGTGCAGGTAAGCCCCCGCGTTGCGGCCGCCCGCGCTATCGGCCACAACTATGCAATGCGTTCGTCTGGTTTGTGCTCCGTCCCCCGGCGGGCACTTTTTTAATCGATCGAGCGATCCGGCGGCGGCAATGCGCCCGTTGGCGGATCGCCGGTGCAGCGAGCGTGACTGACGACAGGTTCATGCGCCGAGTTCGCTGTGTCGGCGTGCGCACACTGCGATGCGGTTGCGCACGCTCGGCGCAATCGAAGCGTGTCGATATGTGCGCAAGACAACGCGCGTTGCATGGCGATCCCCCTAGTCTTGCAGACATACGGCATGGGTAATCAAGCGCGGCGATCGACCGACGCTTCATAGACCCCGCCGCAACAAGGGGACCACGAAAAACGCAGTCAGCGGTGCTCGCAAACGGAGGACAAGCACGTCTGAGCAGCGCCGCATACCGGGGGAAGAACAATGCCAACGATCTCGACAAGAGACGCGCGGCGTCGCGAATCAGAAACGCACGTCGCCGTTCATCCGCTCATGGCACCCGCGACGCGGGTCCAACGGTATGCGCCAGCGCGCGGGCCGCGCCCGTCGCGACATCCCCTCCATTCGACATCCGACCATGCGGGGACATCGTGCGCGACACCACTCATCTGACAGCGGCCGCGCCATTGATGGCCAGCACGTCCTCCATGTCGAGCGTGCACGCGCGCGGCGCCGACATGCACGAGAAGAACACGCGAGCGCTCATTTACGTTGCGCAAACGCCGGATGACTCGCTCGTCGCCCATCTCGCCGGTGTTGGCTGGAACGTGCTGATCGCGCGCTCGGCGAGCGAGGCCGCACGGTATGCGCGCCCGGACCTTCCTTACGCCGGCCTTATCGATGTCACCCGTCTCGCGCCGCGCGATCTTGCCGCGCTCGAGCCGAGCTTGCGTCAACAGCACATCGGCTGGATCGCGCTCGCGAGCGCTCAACGGCTCGAGGAGCCGGACGTGCGCCGCCTGATCCGCAATTACTGCTTCGACTATGTGAAGCTGCCCGTTCCCCATGCGAGCATCGACTATCTGATCGGCCACGCGTTTGGGATGGTGACGCTTTGCGACCTGGATATGGTCGCCGGCCTCGCATCGGCCGGCGATGATGAGATGGTCGGCACCTGCGAAGCAATGCAGCAGCTGTTCCGTACCATCCGCAAGGTGGCAAACACGGATGCGACAGTGTTCATCTCCGGCGAATCGGGCACGGGCAAAGAGCTGACGGCACTCGCGCTGCATGAGCGCTCGCCGCGCCGCAAGGCGCCTTTCATCGCGATCAACTGCGGCGCGATTCCGCACCACTTGCTTCAGTCCGAGCTCTTTGGCTACGAGCGCGGGGCTTTTACGGGCGCCCACCAGCGCAAGATCGGACGCGTGGAAGCCGCGCACGGCGGCACGCTGTTTCTCGACGAAATCGGCGACTTGCCGCTCGAAAGCCAGGCGAGCTTGCTGCGTTTCTTGCAGGAAGGCCGGATCGAGCGGCTGGGCGGGCGCGATTCGATCGCGGTCGACGTGCGCGTCATCTCGGCCACGCATGTGGATCTGGAACAAGCCATGCGCGACGGCCGGTTTCGGGCCGACTTGTTCCATCGCCTCTGCGTACTGCGGATCGACGAGCCGCCGTTGCGCGCCCGCGGCAAAGATATCGAAATTCTCGCGCATCACATGCTGCACAAATTCAAAACCGATAGCACACGCAAGATTCGTGGCTTCGCGCCATCGGCCGTCGAGGCCATGCACAACTACAATTGGCCCGGCAACGTACGCGAGATGATCAATCGCGTGCGGCGCGCGATCGTCATGGCCGAGGGCAAGCTCATCTCCGCGCAGGATCTCGGCCTCGCGCAGTTTACGGCGCAAGAAACGGTGACGCTCGCCCAAGCGCGCGATGCCGCGGAGAAGCGCGCGATCGAAGCAGCACTGCTGCGCCATCGCAATCGGCTCAACGAGGCCGCGATGGACCTGGGAATTTCGCGCGTGACGCTCTATCGATTGATGGGTGCGCATGGGTTGCGCGAGGTCGCCGCGCACGAGAAGAACGAGGGGGGCCATCCATCAGCCGTTGGTGACGCTTGCGGTGAATGAGGGAGGGCTCACGCGTCAGATCGTCTCGCGCTTCACCGACTGCGTACGGATTGCGCAAGGGCGTCGCGTGGGCTCGACCGCGTTCCATCAGCGAAAGCAGCCCGGTGTCGCGTAAAATCGCCACACCTTGGCTTTGAGCTCTCCGCTTTTTCGATGACGACGCTGACTATCCTCGTCGCGCGCGCCCGCAACGGCGTGATCGGCCGCAACAACCAACTTCCGTGGCACCTGCCGGAAGACCTCGCATTCTTCAAGCGCACGACCATGGGCGCGCCCATCATCATGGGCCGCAAAACGCACGAATCGATCGGCCGCCCGCTCCCCGGGCGCCGCAATATCGTGGTGACGCGCGATGCAACGCGCCGCTTCGAGGGCTGCGAAACGGCATCCGGCATGCAGGAAGCGCTGACACTTGCCGCGGCGGGCGGTGCGGAGGAAGCGTTCCTGATCGGCGGCACCGAGCTTTACAAAGCGGGGATCACCTTTGCCGACAAGCTCATCGTGACCGAAATCGCAGCCGAGTTCGAAGGCGACGCGACATTTCCCGCACCCGACCCTGCACAGTGGCAGATCGTCTCGCGCGACGCCCACCGAAAAGAAGGCGACGACGGCTTCGACTACGCGCGCGTCGTCTATCGTCGCATCTGATACGCGGTCACTGACCGGCGACCGTCATCTGCTCGATCAGCACCGATCCTGTCTGCTTCGTGCCGCGGACGATCGTATCGGCACCGACGGCGACGACATGACGGAACATCTCCTGCAGCGTGCTCGCGACGGTGATTTCCTCGACGGCATACTGAATTTGGCCGTTTTCCACCCAGAAGCCCGACGCGCCACGCGAATAATCGCCCGTCACATAGTTCACGCCCTGCCCCATCAATTCGGTGAGCAGCAGCCCGGTGCCGAGCTTTTTCAGCATCGCTTCGAAGTCGTCCTCGGGGCGCGTAGCCGAGCTCGCGAGCGATAGGTTGTGCGAGCCGCCGGCATTCCCCGTCGTTTGCATCCCGAGCTTGCGCGCCGAATAAGTCGACAGAAAATAACCTTCCACCACACCGTCTTTCACGACAGCGCGCCGCTTCGTGCGCACGCCTTCCTCGTCGAACGGCGCGCTGCCCATTGCGCGCGGCGCATGGGGCTCCTCGACGATCTGAACGTGGGGCGCGAAGACGGGCTGGCCGAGGCTGTCGACAAGAAACGATGTCTTCCGATAGAGCGCGCCACCGCTCGTCGCCTGCACGAACGCGCCGAGCAAACCGGCGGCCAGCGGCGCCTCGAACAGGACCGGGACCTTGCGCGTATCGAGTCGCCTCGCGTTCAGGCGCGCGAGCGCCCGCTCGGCCGCATAGCGGCCCACCGCTTCCGGGCGGGCAAGCTCTTCGGCGCTGCGCTTGGAGCTGTACCAGTCGTCGCGCTGCATATGGCGGCCGCTACCCGCAATGGGCGCACAGGCGACATAGTGGCGCGAATAGGGATACCCCGCGAGAAAGCCGCGCGTCGTTCCCAATACGAATTGCGAATGCTGCGCCGAGACGCTCGCGCCCTCGGAATTGCGAATCTGGGCATCCGTCGCGAACGCGGCGTCTTCCGCGCGCCGGGCGATCTCGACGGCATCCTCGGCGCTCAGGTGCCAGGGATGGTAGAGGTCGAGATCGGGCGGCGAAGTCTCGAGCAGCTCCGCTTCCGCCAGGCCGGCGCAATGGTCTTCCGCCGTAAACCGGGCAATGTTGTAAGCGGCTGCGACCGTGTCGCGCAGCGCCTGCTTCGAGAAATCTGAAGTACTCGCATTGCCGCGCTTCGCGCCGATGAATACCGTTACACCGACCATTTTGTCGCGATTGTGCTCGATCGTTTCCACCTCGCCGCGCCGCACCGATACCGACAAGCCGTCGCCTTCCGAGATTTCGGTCGCGGCGTCCGTCGCGCCGAGCGATTTCGCGTGGCGCAGGATGTCCGACGCGATCTCTTTCAATTCGTCTTGCGTATGCGGGAAAAAGCGTTCTTTGATTTCGGTGTCCGCTGCCATCGTCATTGCCGTCCGGTATGGATTCCATCGTTCGGGCGCCCGCAGTGCCGGCGCGCGCCCAGGATTGCGCCTCGTCGCACCCCGCGATCATAGCAAGGTCCGCGTCGAAGTACGTCGTCGTTATCCGTTCGGACGACCGAGGAGCGGGCGTCGTGGCCCGCGCGGCGAGCTACAATGGCGCGCATGACACGCAAAACCCGTATTCAGCCAATCGAGCCGCCCGATGCCGGCCTCGACGAAGATACCGGCTACGACCGCCCCAGCAAGTCGCAGATGAAGCGCGAGATGCTCGCGCTGCAAACGCTCGGCGCCGCGCTGGTCGAGTTGCCGAAAGACGCGCTCAAGCGCATGCCGATGCCCGACGATCTCGCCGATGCGGTCCTCGAAGCGCGCCGCATCACCGATCACGAAGGCAAACGGCGCCAGTTGCAGTACGTGGGCCGGGTCATGCGCTCGCTCAGCGAGGACGAAACGGCAGCGCTGCGCGCCGCGCTCGACGCCCATCGCGGCGTGAACAAGGCCGAGACGGCGAAGCTTCACTGGATCGAGCGCGCGAGAGAACGACTGCTCGCAGACGACGCGGCACTGACCGAGTTTCTTCGCGCGCATCCCGGCGCCGATGCGCAAGCGGGCCGCACGCTGATCCGCAACGCGCGCAAGGAAGCGCGCGACGGCAAGCCGCCGCGCTATTTCCGCGAGCTCTTCCAGTGGGTCAAAGCGGCAAGCGAAACCGCTAACGCAGGGGAACCAGACGGCGCGGCGGGCTCTGCAAACGCCATGGAACACGACGATGACGACAACGAAGCGTAATCACCCTGACGAAATCGTCATCGGACTCGTCTCCGTGAGCGATCGCGCGACGAGCGGCGTCTATGAAGACAAGGGCATCCCGGCGCTCGAGGCGTGGCTCGGCCGCGCAATCGCTTCGCCCTGGCAAGCGGTGAAGCGCCTGATTGCGGACGATGCGCCGACCATCTCCGCAACGCTCGTCGAACTCGTCGACGAACTCGACTGCGACCTCGTCCTGACAACCGGCGGTACGGGCCCCGCTCGACGCGACGTGACGCCTGAGGCAACGCTCGCCGTCGCCACGCGGGAAATGCCGGGTTTCGGCGAGCAGATGCGCCAGATCAGCCTCAATTTCGTGCCGACGGCGATTCTCTCGCGGCAAGTCGCCGTGATACGCGAAACGCCATCCCATGCGGCGCTGATCGTCAATTTACCGGGGCAGCCCAAGTCGATTCAGGAAACGCTCGAAGGCTTGCGCGACAGCGCCGGAGCGGTCTCGGTACCCGGCATCTTCGCGGCGATACCCTATTGCATCGATCTCATCGGCGGTCCGTACGTCGAGACGAACAGCGAGATCGTCGCGGCCTTCCGGCCCAAGAGTGCACAGCGCCCGGCGCGCGCCTGACACCGTCCGCGGGCGCGCCGCCCGCGGACCGGGGCGCTCGAGCTCAGGCGCCTTCGACAGGAACGCTCGGCGAAACGACGAGGAAATGCTGGCGGTAATACTTGAGCTCGTCGATCGATTCATGGATATCGGCGAGCGCCGTATGCATCGCGCGCTTCTGGAAACCCTTGTAGACGGTCGGCTGCCAGCGCCGGCAGAGCTCCTTGAGCGTACTGACATCGAGATTGCGATAGTGGAAAAACCGCTCGAGCTCGGGCATCCAGCGCGCCATGAAACGCCGGTCCTGGCAGATCGAATTGCCACACATCGGCGATTTGCCGGGTGGTACATAAGCGGCGAGAAAGGCGCGAATCTGCTCGGTGGCGGTATCTTCGGTCACCGTCGACGCCCGCACCCGCTCGATCAAGCCCGAGCGCCCGTGCGTGTTCTTGTTCCAATCGTCCATTTTGTCGAGCGTTTCGTCGCTTTGATGGATCGCGAGAACGGGCCCCTCGACAACCTTGTCGAGCGTCGAATTGGTGACGACGACAGCGATTTCGATGATGCGGTCGGTATCGGGCTCGAGCCCCGTCATTTCCATATCGAGCCAGATGAGGTTCATCTCGCTGCGCGCGAGCGTCGGCTCGCCGACGGGTTCGGCAATGTCAGTCATGAAAGCAGTCCTGGTTACGAATGATTCGAGGCGTACGCCCGCGTGCGGCCCAGCGCACTCGCCAATCCGGCGAAACTCTATAATTGTCGCATAGATACAACGGACTTCCCTGATGCCCTCTCTCTACTTCACCGTCGTTTTCGCGGTCGCCGTGCTCGCAATGGTCGGCACGAAACTCTGGCTCGCCTCGCGCCAGGTGCGTTTCGTCGCGTCACACCGGAGCGCGGTGCCAAGGCAATTCGCGGGGACGATCACGTTGGGCGCCCATCAGCGCGCGGCCGACTACACCGTCGTGCGGACGCGGCTCGGGATGATCGAAGTCGTGGTGGGTGCGGCGCTGACCATTGCGCTCACACTGCTCGGTGGCGTCCAGGCGCTCAACGTGGGCGTGTCGGATCTGCTCGGCCATGGATATCTCGCCCAGATCGCACTCGTGGCGCTCGTGATCGTCATCACGAGCGTCATTGATATTCCGTTCGACTACTATCGTCAGTTCGTCGTCGAAGAACGTTTCGGCTTCAACCGGATGACGCGGGGCATTTTCTTCGCCGATCTCGCAAAGGGCGCGGCGCTGGGCGCCGCATTCGGACTGCCGCTGCTCTTTGTGGTGCTGTGGCTCATGGACCAGGCGGGCTCGCTGTGGTGGCTCTGGGCCTGGGTCGTGCTCGTCGCCTTCCAATTGGCCGTGCTTGTGCTGTATCCGACATTGATCGCACCGCTGTTCAACAAGTTCGAGCCGCTGACCGACGAAGCGCTCAAGGATCGCATCGAGGCCCTGATGCGCCGCTGCGGGTTCGCGGCCAAAGGCCTGTTCGTAATGGATGGCAGCCGCCGCTCCGCGCACGGCAACGCTTACTTCACCGGCTTCGGCGCAGCCAAGCGCATCGTCTTCTTCGATACGCTGCTCGCGCGTCTTAGCGGAAGCGAAATCGAGGCGGTGCTCGCCCACGAACTCGGCCATTTCAAGCGTCGCCACGTCGTCAAGCGCATGGTGGTGACGTTTGCACTCAGCCTGGCATTGCTCGCACTGCTGGGATGGCTTTCGCAGCGCACGTGGTTCTATGAAGGGCTCGGGGTGACGCCGTGGCTCGCGGCAAGCAACAATGGCCTCGCGCTCGTACTGTTTTTCCTGGCCCTGCCCGTGTTTCTGTTCTTCGTCACCCCGCTCGGCAGCCTGAGCTCCCGCAAGCATGAGTTCGAGGCCGATGCGTTTGCCGCCAGCCAGACCGATGCGCGCGAGCTCGTCAATGCGCTCGTCAAGCTTTACGAAGATAACGCCTCGACCCTGACGCCGGATCCGCTCTATACCGCGTTTTACTACTCGCACCCACCGGCATCGCAGCGGATCGACCGTCTGCTGCGGCACGCATGACGGCCCGGCCTCCCAAACCGAGCCGGCGTGCGGAATCGGAACACCGCACCGAGGGCCTCGTCGTCGCGGCGCATGGGCGCCACTATCTGGTCGCACCGGGCGGCGATACGCGCGCTCTGCTGCAATGCTTTCCGCGCGGCAAGAAAAGCGAAGTCGCTGTCGGCGATCGCGTCATTTACGAGCCGACCTCAGCCGATCAAGGCGTGATCGTCGAAATCGGCGCACGCCGCAATCTGCTCTATCGCTCCGATCAGTACAAGTCGAAGCTCTTCGCCGCCAATCTGGACCAATTGCTGATCGTCCTCGCCACCGAACCGCACTTCAGCGAGGATCTGCTGGGGCGCGCGCTCGTTGCCGCCGAAGCGAACGAGCTCAAGCCGGTGATCGTGCTCAACAAGATCGACGTCGAACGCGTGCTTGCCCCGGCGCGTGGCCGGCTCGCCCCATACGGTGCGCTCGGCTACGAGATACTGGAGCTGTCGATCAAAACGCGGCCGGACGAAGCGCGCGAGGTGCTGATCGAGAAGCTTGCGGGGCATTCGACCCTACTGCTCGGGCAATCGGGTATGGGCAAATCGACACTGGTGAATCTGCTCGTGCCGAACGCCGAGGTGGCCACACGCGAAATTTCGACAGCATTGAACAGCGGCCGCCACACGACGACATTCACGCGCCTTTACCCCCTACCCGGCGGCGGCGCGCTGATCGACTCGCCCGGATTTCAGGAGTTCGGCCTTCATCATCTGACCGAAGGGCGGCTCGAACGGGCGTTTCCGGAATTCCGACCATTGCTGCCGCATTGCCGCTTCTACAACTGTCATCATCTGCACGAACCCGGCTGCGCCATTCTCGAAGCCGTGGCCGCGGGCAGGATTGCGCGCGAGCGTCATGCGCTTTATGCGCAGCTCGTGCACGAAGCCGGCCAGGTCGTTCGCTAACGGGATAGCGCGCCGAGGGGCCACGATGCTCAAGCTGACACTCGCTCCAAACGCCGTGACAGGCCAGCACTGGGTGAACCTGCTGACCGTCGCCGGCATCCCTTGCGAACTGCACAACCGCTATTTAAACGGCGCGCTTGGGGAAATCCCGGCAGATCAGTGTGCGCCGGAGCTCTGGCTCGTCGACGAGCGCGACGAAGTGGTAGCAAGAAAGATCATCGAAGCGGCCATCAGCGGGCCGCCGGCAGGTGGCGCGCCATGGCGGTGCGCCACGTGTGGCGAGACGTTGGAGGGCCAATTCACCGAATGCTGGCAATGCGGGGCATCCCGCAACGCCGCCGAGGGGTGAAGACGGCTCGCGCCTGTACCTGCTGTGGCGCGGGTGGCCGGTAGCGTCGATCAGCCCAGCCAGACCGCGATCGTCAGCATGAGCAGCAAGATCATCCAAAGGATGACGGCTCGCCATACCAGCCCGACGGCGGATTGCAGTGTCCGCGGCGTGCAGTCGTCACCGACCGGGATAGGCCCGCCATCGGGCGCACCGAGCGCATCGAGGCTCGACGGTTCCGCAAGCGGCCCGGCGAGCCGCGCGCCCAGTGCGCCACTGCCCGCGGCGAGCAATACGCCATCGTTGGCATCAGGCCACTGGCGCGCGTGATTGCGCCAGGCATAGATCGCATCTTCGAAGTTACCGACGATGGCAAAGCCGAGCGCAGTAAGCCGTGCCGGCACCCAATCCATGACGAAAAAGACGCGCTCGGCGAACGTGCCGAAAGCCGCGGTGCGCTCGCCCGCCGGGACCGACCACGTTCGCGCGAGATATTCGGAAATGCGATACAGCACCGCCCCAGCGGGTCCGATGGGCACGAGAAACCAGAAGAAGACGCCGAAGACATGGCGATGCGATGCGACGACAGCGTGAATCAGCGTATGCCGGACGACTTCGCCGACGGGCATATCGACCGTGTCGAGCCCCGTCCATTCGTTCAGGATTTCCCGCGCGCGCGGCACGTCATCGTTATTGAGCGCGAGGTGGATATCGGTGAAGTAATGGCTGAACTGCCGAAAACCCAGCGTGAAATAAACAATGACGACGTTCCAGAGAAACGCCAGCGCGAAACTGATTCGATAAAGGAGGTAATAGACGGCGCCCACCGCGAGCGTCCATGGAAGGACGACGACGAGCCACGCCAAAATCCCGTGCTTTTTCTTGCCGGCGTCGAAGCCCTGAGCGGCCCATTCAGCGTGATATTGAAGCAGTGCGAACACCGGATTGTTCGGCGAAAGCGCACGTAGCTGTTCGATGACGAGAGCCAGTAATACGGAGAAAAAGGTCATGCGACGCGCCGTACCAATTCAAGTTTTTTAGGTTTGTCGCGTAACGATAGCACAGGGTCGCCGATACGGAGCGTGCCCGACACGAAAGTCCGAGGTTTGCTCCACGCGTTCGGGCTCATGCCAGCAAAAATCGATAAAAGTTGCGCAGCATGCCCGCGGTGGCACCCCAGACGAAGTAGTGTCCGCCGGTTCCCGGCCGCGGATACGGCATCGAGAAAAACCGGCGCTCGCCGCCCTCCCATTGCAGCAATCGAACTTCGTGATTCGCCGGATCCATCAGGAACGCCAGCGGAATCTCAAAGATTTCCGCCACCTCGAGCGTATCGGCTTCGACGGTAAACGGCGCGTGCACAAGCCCGACGACCGGCGTAACGCGAAAGCCCGTGCCCGTGAGGTAATCCGGGAGCGCGCCGAGGATTTCCACGCGCTCGGGCGCCAACGAGACTTCCTCCTGCGCTTCGCGCAATGCGGTAGCGATCGCGTTGGCATCGTCCGGCTCGCGCCTTCCCCCGGGAAAGCTGACTTGGCCGGCATGGTCGCTCAGGTGATCGGCCCGTTGGGTCAGCAAAACGGCAAGCCCTTCGTCGCGCACGACGAGCGGCATGAGGACAGCGGCTGCGCGCGGGTCGCCCGGCTCACGCCAGTTGACGTCGGTCGGCTCGGGCGCCCAAACGAGGCGCTGGGTAAAGCGCGCGCGCAATCCATCGGGCGTCAGTCGTTCGGAGGGGACCAGCGGCAAGTCGGCACCCGTGGATTCGACCGGCAACGCCTCGGGTTCAAAGACAGGACGGATCAAGGGGGCTCTCACGGGCAATCGATGCAATACCGATATTTTGGACCGACAAACAAAAAAGCACCCGGAGGGGTGCTTTTTCTTACAGCTCTTACGCTCAGGAAGCAGCGCGGTCCTTGAAGACCAGCTTTTCCTTGATTCGAGCCGACTTGCCCGAACGCTCGCGCAGGTAGTAGAGCTTCGCACGACGCACGTCGCCGCGACGCTTCACGACGATGCTCGCCAAGAGCGGCGAGTACGTCTGGAACGTACGCTCGACGCCTTCGCCCGACGAGATCTTGCGGACGATGAACGAGGAGTTCAAGCCGCGGTTGCGCTTCGCGATCACCACGCCTTCATAGGCCTGAACACGCTTGCGGTTGCCTTCCACGACGTTCACGTTGACGATCACCGTATCGCCAGGCGCGAATTCGGGGACGGTCTTGCCTGCGAGCACGCGCTCGATCTCTTCCTGCTCGAGTTTTGCAATCAGATTCATCACTGACTCCTAAGGCCATCTTGTCGGCGTTCTGCCGGCTCGAGCATGCACATGCTTCGCGCGCGGCCCCGATAGAGGATGGATTCACATCTTGGTGCCGGCTATGCTGCCCGACACCGCCTGGCCTCGCCATCGACGCCCCCGAAGTTTTCAGCCTTTCGGAGATGCCTTGGCAAGGCTTGCGAGCCATGCTTCGTCGGCACGGCTCAACATCTTGTTGCGCTTCGCGCGCTCGATCAAATCGGGCCGCTTGGCAGCGGTATTTCTCAGCGCCTCGCGGCGCCGCCACAGCTCGATCTCGGCATGATGCCCGCCTAGCAGCACATCGGGCACGCGCATTCCCTCGTATTCCTCGGGCCGAGTGTAATGCGGACAATCCAACAACCCGTCGACGAAACTGTCTTGCACCGCCGACTGCGCATCGTTGAGTACACCCGGTAAATGCCTCACGACGGCATCCATCAGCGCCATCGCCGGCAACTCTCCGCCCGACAGCACGAAGTCGCCCAGACTCAGTTCCTCGTCGACACAGCGCTCGATGAGCCGCTGATCGATGGCTTCGTACCGGCCACACAACAACACGAGCCCCGGCTCATCCGCGAATCGCATGACGCGTTCGTGATCGAGCCGCTGCCCCTGAGGGGACATCATGACGACGCGGGTGCCGACAATGCCCTGCGCCGCCTGTGCGGCTTTCGCCGCACCGATTGCCGCCTCGAGCGGCTTCGCCAGCATGACCATGCCGGGGCCGCCGCCGTAGGGGCGATCGTCTATCGTGCGGTAGTTATCGGTCGTGAAATCGCGCGGATTCCATGTACGCAGACCGAAACGCCCTTGTTTCACGGCACGGCTGGTGATGCCCCACTCCGTCACGGCGCGGAACATCTCGGGAAAGAGCGTGACGACATCGAACTGCATCGCGCTCCTTGTCTCGATCGAGCTCAGTAATCGGCTTGCCAGTCGACCACGATGCGTTTGGCCGTCTGGTCCACCGATTTCACATACACACCGACAAACGGGATGAGCCGCTCGCCGTTCGCCGGCTGGCCGTCCTTGCCCACCGACGGATATTCGACCCGCAGGACTGCGTGCGCCCCATTGTCGATCAGATCAGCAACGCGGCCGAGGGCATCCCCTGCTTCGTTGACGACATCGAGGCCGACCAGATCGACCCAGTAGAACTCGTCGTCGCTGTCGAGCACCGGAAAATCGGCCCGGCGCACGAATATACGAAAGCCACGCAGAGCCAGCGCGCCATCCCGCTCGGTCACGCCAGCCAGATGCGCGACGACGCTATCGCCGTGCACCTTGGCCTCCATCACCCGCGCAGACTTGCGCTCCAGTCCCTTCGCGAGCCACCAGCATTTCGCGTGAACGAGCGCTTCACCGCCTTGCGCGCCACCGGCATGGGCGGCCACCTTCACCCAACCCTTCAGCCCATAGGCATCGACGACGGCACCGACTTCGATGGCATCATCAGGCCAGACCGCCGCATCGGCAATTGCCTCGACCTGCTCGCCGGCGGTTGACGAGCGCTCGACCGGCTTTCGCACGAACGCACCGAACGGCGACGCGGTATTGCGCGCACCTGGCTTCGAACGCGGCCTAGGGCGCGACGGTCCGCTCGAATCATGAGCCGGCATCGATATCCTTCGGTCTCACGAACGGTCCGATATCACGACTGCAAACCGCGAAAATCGCGATCAAGCAGCCGGCTGCGCCTTTTGCGCTTGCTTGACGAGACGCTCGACCGTCGGCGACAGCTGCGCGCCCACGCCTTGCCAGTAGGTCAGGCGATCTTGCGCGATACGCAGCGATTCGCCCTTCGTGGCGACGGGGTTGTAAAAGCCCACGCGCTCGATGAAGCGACCATCGCGACGGCTGCGCGAGTCAGTTGCAACGATGTTGTAAAACGGGCGCTTCTTCGAGCCGCCGCGAGCCAAGCGGATGATGACCATGCTGTAATCCTTGAAATCCGGGGTTTGGAACCACTGAAACGCTCGATTATAGCGGGAAATCGAAACCATAACAAACACTTACCACAGGTCCGTATCAGAGGCGACCCGAGCCCGTTGCGGGGCGTAAAATGCGCTCGCGAGATGCCGCGCCTGCGCGTCGCGCCGCCCTCATCCGATCGCATTCAATCATCAAACAGCGTGCCCCTCTATGTCAGGACCCCATCGCGCCAACATGCCGCGCTTTCGCTCCAAAACGCTCACGGCAACCCTTGCCTTCTTGTTTGGCAGTCT